>JADMIO010800008.1_pt1 | contig 25971 bp, 23 predicted proteins | sample 8958161 | NCBI WGS metagenome assembly JADMIO01 (sample SAMN16585339, study PRJNA669376) | soil metagenome | isolation source: Crop rotation soil | place: USA: Cullars Rotation, Alabama | collected 2011 | reverse complement strand
GCCGCGACTTCAAGTCACGTGAATTCCAAGCTTCGGATCCCACTGTGCTGGAAAGCAGCTCGAAGCGTTGGTTGGGGTCGTCGAGGGGCGGGACACCGGGGATGTCCCGTACGGCCCGCATCCGGTACTTCACGGTGGAAGGGTGGAGATGGAGCACCTGGGCGGCGGCCGTCGGACGGCCGCCGGTGGCCAGGTAGACCTCGAGGGTCTCGGCCAGCTCGGCTTCGAAGCGGGGGTGGTCGAGGAGCGGCCCGAGGATGCGCCGCACGTAGGCCCGCAGCGCCGCCCGGTCGGGATGGTCGAGGATGAGCTCGGCCAGGCCGCCCGGCTCGTGGACGGCGACGCCCCGGGACACGCAGACGCTCCCGCGCGGGCGGTGCCGCTCTGCCAGTTGCCGGGCCTGGGCGTAGGAGCGACGGGCGCCAGCTACACCCACCAGCGCCCCACCCACCGTCACGCCGCTGATCCCAGCCTCGGCCAGGGCAGGCATGGCGTGCTCCCAGGAGGCCGACCACCGGCCGGTGGGGAGCTGGCCGGGGTCGGGGCACAGGCAGACGAACCCCTCCCGGGCGCGGGCCAGGAGCGCGGGGCCGGGCAGCGCCCGCAAAGCCTCGGCCACATGCTGGTCGCGATCGAGTGGCCGCCAGTCGGCGGGCGTGGCCACCTGGCCCAGCAGCGCCACCCGGGCCGGGACGGCAAGGTCGACGTCGACGGCCGCCGCCCAACGGGCCAGCTGGTCGTCGGGGAACTCGTCGCCGGCGAAGAGCAGCGAGAGGAGGAAGCGGCTGCGGCGCTCATGCATTGGGCCGGCGCCGACCAGCCGGACCGGCGAGGCGGCGATCTCTGCCGACACGGCGTCCCCCTTCCTCTCCCACCCGGACGCTAGGCCGCCGGGGACGGACCGAAGTGCGCGACTTTGGGACAGTCGGGCCGCTCAGCCTGAGGGCCGGTCGGGGTCGACGCCGAAGGCGCCGAGCTTGCGGTACAGCGTCGACCGGGAGATCCCCAGGGCCTGGGCGGCCCGCAGCTTGTTGCCGCCCGCCTCCCGGAGGCCGGCCAGGATCTGGTCCAGCTCGACCTGCTCCAGGCGGCTGAGGGGCCGGCGGGTGGTGCGGCGGCGCACGTCCTCGGGAAGGTCGGCGAGGCGGATGTCGGCCAGCCGTCCTCCCGACACCAGGCCCCGGATCACGTTCTCCAGCTGGCGGACGTTTCCCGGCCAGTCGAGGCGAACCAGGGCCTGCAGCGCCTCAGGCCTGAGGCGGGGGAGGGGTCTGCGGCGGGCGTGGCGCCGGATCAGGGCGCCGGCCAGCAGGCCGATGTCCTCGGCCCGGTGCCGCAAGGGTGGGACGGGGACGCGGACGACGGCCAGCCGGTCGAGCAGCGGCTGGGGCAGGCCGGGGTCGGCCGGGCTGGTGGTCACGGCCGTGGCCAGCAGGCGACCGGCCGATCCGCCGATCGAGTCGATCAGGGCGCACAGGCCGGGCACCACCTCGGGGCCGAGGCGCTCGGCGTGGCGCACCACGGTGCTGCCGCCCGGCACGCTCAGGCGCAGGCGAGCTTCGGCCAGCCAGCCGGCCGGGCCGGACACGTCAGCGAGGGCGGCGTCGAGGATGGTGAGGTCACCGGCGGCGCCGCTCTGGGCGTGGGCCAGGGCGGCCAGAGCCATCTTCCCCGTCCCCGGCTCGCCCAGGAACAGGACCGGCAAGCCACTGGCGGCCACGCGGCGGGTCAGTGCTTCGGCCTGCCGCCAGGCGCTGGCCTGGCCGACGAGCGGGCCGTCGCCGCTGGTGGAGGCTGGATGGGGGCCACCCGAGGCCTCCAGATCACCGGGCTCGAGCTCCACCAGGACGCCGATGGTCCGGGCATCGAGCTCGACCGGCTGGCAGTGGGCGCGCACCTCCCGACCGTCGGCCAGGCTCAGCACCACCGACCGTGAGCGCCGCCCGGCGGCGGCCTGGGAGGCCTGCTCCCAGAGCACGACCTGGTCGGCGCCGTCGAGCAGGCGGGCGGCGGCGGCGTTGGCCATCATCACCTGCTCGCTCATGGACACCACCGGCCGAGCGGTCCGCCGGGCCTGCTGCAGGAAGCTGCGCAGCAGCGCCTGCTCCCGCTCCGAGGCGTGCAGATAGAGCTCTCGTTCGATCTCGGCCGCTGCCTCCAGGGCCACGGGCAAGAGGGAGCGCCGGGGGTCGGCCTGCCAGTAGGCGATGTCGAGCACGCCTTCGATCTGGCCGGTCATGGGATGGCGGATCGGCGAGCCCACACAGGTGAAGTTGCAGAAGGGGCCGGCGAAGTGCTCGCTGCCGACGATCTCGACGGGGCTGTCCTCCTTGAGGGCCGTGCCGATCCCGTTGGTGCCGGCCACTCCCTCGGTGAGGAGGAAGCCCTGCCCGACCGACGCCTGCTCGAGGCTGCGGTCGAGGGCGCGGTCGCCCGACCAGCGGGCCAGCACCCGGGCCCGGCGGTCGGCCAGGACGATGCTGGCCCGGCTGCCCGCCATGCGCTCGGCGCAGCGCTCGAGGACGGGTCGCGCCGCCAGGTACAGCTTGCTCGTCTGGGGCTCGAAGTCGGCCAGGTACGGCATCACGGGGTGGTCACAGTCGACTCCGCTCTGGGCCGAGCGGCGCCAGGAGGCGAGGATCTGGGGTCGGATGCCGTCCGGCTGCGGGGTGCCGGCCAGGAAGGCCTCCCGGCCAGCGCGTAGGGCTTCGAGTTGACGCGGCGGTCGGCTGGGCATCGCCCTACCCCCTGTCCCAAACTGCGACAGCGGCAGCGTAGAACCAGGCGCCCTCCCGGGGCTACCGTCCGGCCATGCGCGCGCTGCGGACGCCCGAGGCCCGTTTCGAGGACCTGCCCGAGTTCCCCTTCGAGCCGCACTACGTCGACATCCCCGATGGCGACGGCGGCCGGCTGCGGATCCACTATCTCGACGAGGGCCCCTCCGACGGGGAGGTGGTGCTCCTGGTCCACGGCGAGCCCACCTGGTCGTACATGTTCCGCACGATGATCCCCGCCCTGACCGCCGCCGGGCTGCGGGCCGTCGCCCCCGACCTGCCCGGCTTCGGCCGCTCCGACAAGCCGGCCGAGGTGTCCGACTACAGCTATCCCGGCCACGTGGCCTGGATGGAGTCGGTGGTCGAGGCCCTCGACCTGCGAGGCGTGACCGTCGCCGGCCAGGACTGGGGCGGCATCATCGGGGTGGCTACCGCCGTGCGCCACCCGGAGCGCTTCGCCCGCATCGTGGCCTCCAACCATGGGTTCCCCACCGGCGACCGGCCCCCCACCGACGCCTTCCTGGCCTGGCTCGACTACTCCCAGCAGGTCGACCCCTTCCCAGTGGGCGAGATCGTGGGTCGGGCCTGCCTGGCCGACCTGCCGGCCGAGGTGGTGGCCGCCTACGACGCGCCCTACCCCGACGAGAGCTACAAGGCGGGCGCCCGGGTGTTCCCGGTGCTGGTGCCCATCCGGCCCGACGACCCCGCCTCGCCCTTCGCCCGAGAAGGCCTCGAGCTCCTGAGGGCCTGGGATCGCCCGTTCCTGACCGCATTCTCCGATGCCGACCCGGTGACCGCCGGCGCCGACGGTATGTTCCAAGCCACCGTGCCCGGCGCCAAAGGCCAGTCCCACCCCACCCTGCACGGCGCCCACAACCTCCATGAGGACTGCGGCCCCGAGCTGGGCCGGGCAGTGGTCGACTTCGTGGCCGCCAACCCCGCCTGACGAGCCGGGCTTAGAGGTCGACGAGATCCTGACGGCCGGCGCGGAGCCGGCACAGCTGGATGAAGTGGTCGGGGTTGAGGAACAGCTCGTTCATCTGGCCCATCTCGTCGATCGTGATCCCCTCGGGGCGACGCAGGAGGTAGTCCAGGTACTGGAAGGCGTCCTTGGCGCCGTAGCCGACATGGTGGAAGCCGAGGACACGCCGGCTGTCGCCGTCGATGACGCACTTCTGGAAGCCGGTGAGCTCGGGCTTCAAGAAGCCGTAGAGCATGGTGCCCTCGCAGAGGGGGAGGGGGACCTCGTCGTGGCCGATGCCCTTGGGGGGCATCTGGATGACGACCACGTTGGGGTGACGCTCCCGAGCCTCGGCCTCGGTGAGGCCGACCCAAGCCATCTCGTAGGTCGTGTGGAGGAAGTCGGGGTACTCGGAGAAGTCGAACTCGTAGGGCTCGCCCATGATGTTGCGGGCGGCGGTCATGCCGCACTTGCGGGCTTTGAACATCTCCATGGGAGCGCCGATCAGGTCGCCGACGGCATAGACGCCATCCACGCTCGTGCGCATGCGCGCGTCGACCACGACTTCGTTGTGGGGCCCGACCTTCACGCCCAGCCACTGGACGGCCAGGTCCGAGTTGGGCGTCTCGCCGGTGCCGTTGAAGACGAAGTCGCACTCGATGTGGAGCTCTTCGCCGTCAGGGCCGCGGGCGATCACGGCCTCGACGCGGTCGGTCCCCTTGATCTCGACCGGCGAGCCGCCCTCGATGACCTCGACGCCCCGCTGGCGCATCCCGTCGACCACGTAGCGCCGAACGTCTTCGTCGACGTGGTGCAGGTTGGCCGTCCGCAGCAGCGGGGAGCGGGTCAGGATCGTGGTCTGGCAGCCCGCCGCTTGGAAGAAGCTGCCGTACTCGACGGCCACCTTGCTGCCACCGATGATCACGCACCGGTGCGGCTCGTAGTCGAGCTCTTCGACCAGGGTGGCAAAGTCGAACACGCCCGGCAGGGAAGCACCGGGCAGGTCCAGGGGCTTCTGGCGGGCGCCGATCCCGAGGACGATGTTGCGGGTCTGGAACCTCCGGCCCATGACCTCCACCGTGTGCGCGTCGAGCGCTCGGGCGGCGGCGTTGAGGATGTACTCCACCTCGAGCTGCGACTTGGTCTGCCAGTTCATGAACGCGTGGGCCGCCGTGCGGCCCCGACGGAACACCTCGATGACGTCGAGGATGCTGGCCCGCAGCTCGCCCTCGGGGCGGAACCACAGCTGGCCGGCCAGCCACCGCTCCCGGTCGAGGAGCGCGGCCGCCTCGGAGAAGAGGTGGTGGGGCACGCAGGCCTGGTGGGGGCAGCTGCCGCCCAGGAAGGGCCAGCGGTCGATGACCAGCGGCCGGCCGCCGGCCGCTTTCAAGTAGGCCGAGCCGAACCGCCCGGCGGCGCCGCCGCCGATGAAGATGGCGTCGTAGGTGCCCTGGCCGTCGTCGACGAGGTTGACGATCGGCTCGTCGCTGTCCATGTGGGCGTCGATGATCGGGCTCCACTCGGGCAGGGAGATGGTCTGCTCGGCAATGTCCATGCCGCCAGTATCACCGGCCCGAGCGGCCACTGCCTCGTCTCCTGAGGCGAATCCTCCGAGCGGGCTGGTCTCCGGGGGGCGAGCCGGGCCGTCCCAACCGATTGGGCGGGCCGCTTAGGCTTCCCCCATGCTCAGCGACGAGGCCCTCGAGTACCACCAGCGCCAGCCGGCCGGGAAGATCAGCATCGCCATCACCAAGCCGTTCGCCACCCAGCACGACATGGCGCTGGCCTATACGCCCGGCGTGGCCGTGCCCGTGCTGGAGATCGCCCGCGATCCCCAGGCGTCGTTCTCCTACACGGCCCGGGGGAACTTGGTGGCGGTGGTCACCAACGGCAGCGCCGTGCTCGGCCTCGGCAATGTCGGCGCCCTGGCCTCCAAGCCGGTCATGGAGGGCAAGGCGGCGCTGTTCAAGCGCTTCGCCGACGTCGACGTCTTCGACCTCGAGGTCGACGCCGCCGACCCCGAAGACTTCATCCGCATCGTCAAAGCCCTCGAGCCCACCTTCGGGGGCATCAACCTGGAGGACCTCAAGGCTCCGGAGTGCTTCATCATCGAGGAGCGCCTGCGGGCGCTGATGGACATCCCCGTCCTCCATGACGACCAGCACGGCACCGCCCTGATCATCGGCGCCGCCCTGGAGAACGCCCTGGAGGTGGCGGGCAAGGCCATCAGCGAGGTCCGCACGGTGATCAGCGGTGCCGGCGCCGCCGGCCTGGCCTGCGCCGGCTTCCTCGTCCAGCTGGGCATGTCGCCCGGCCAGATCGTCTTCACCGACGTCCACGGCGTGGTCTACAAGGGCCGCCCTGAAGGCATGAACCCCTACATGGAGCGCTACGCGGCCGACACCGCCGACCGCACCCTGGCCGACGCCCTCGACGGCGCCGACGTGTTCATCGGCCTGTCGGCCGGCGGGATCGTCAGCCCCGACATGGTCATGACGATGGCCGAGCGGCCGGTGATCTTCGCCCTGGCCAACCCCGACCCGGAGATCGGCTACGTGGCCGCCCGGGAGGCCCGACCCGACGCCATCCTGGCCACCGGTCGCTCCGACTTCCCCAACCAGGTCAACAACGTGCTCGGCTTCCCCTTTATCTTCCGCGGCGCCCTCGACGTGGCCGCCCGGGAGATCAACGAGCCCATGAAGGTGGCCGCCGCCCGGGCGCTGCGGGACCTGGCCAAAGAGGAGGTCCCCTCGGCCGTGCTGCGGGCCTACGGCCTCAACCGCCTCGACTTCGGGGCCGACTACCTGATCCCCAAGCCCCTCGACCCCCGGGTGCCGTTGTGGGTGGCGCCGGCGGTGGCGGGGGCGGCCATGGAGTCGGGCGTGGCCCGGCGCCACGTCGACCTGGAGGAGTACCGCGACGTCCTGGCCCGTCGGTTCGTGCCCGGTCGGGAGATCATGCGCTTCGCCATGCGCCAAGCCCGCAGCGCCCCCAAGCGGGTGGTGTTCTCCGACGGGGAGGACCCTCGGGTGGTGCGGGCGGCCGACACCGTCCGGCGGGAGAAGCTGGCCGATCCGGTCCTGCTGGGCCGGGAAGACGTTGTGCGGCAACGGATGCGGGAGATGCACGTCGACGGCATCGAGGTGATCGACCCGACGCGCTCCGGTGAGGCCGACGCCTACGCCGAGGTCCTCTTCTCCCTGCGGGGCCGCAAAGGCGTGACCCGCCGGGAGGCGTCCACGCTCGTCTGCGACGCCAACTATTTCGGCTCCCTGATGGTCCGGGCCGGCCACGCCGACGCCTTGATCTCCGGGCTGGGCTACCACTATCCCGACGTCATCCGCCCTGCCCTCGAGGTGGTGGGCCGCTCGGCTTTGGCCAGCCGGGTGGCCACCGTCCACATCATGGAGATCGACGGCCGCCCCACCCTCCTGGCCGACACCATGGTCAACTTCGACCCGACGGCGGCCGAGCTGGCCGAGATCGCCATCCTCACCGCCGACCGGGCCCGGCTGCTCGACATCACGCCCCGGGTGGCGCTGCTGTCGTTCTCCAACTTCGGCTCGACCCGCCATCCCAAAGCCCAGAAGATGGCCGAGGCCGCCGCTCTGGTCCGCTCCCAGCGGCCCGACCTGGAGGTGGAGGGTGAGCTGATGGCCGACTACGCCCTGCGGCCCGACGTCCTCCTGGCCGACTATCCCTTCTCCCACTTGAAGGGCCAGGCCAACGTGCTCATCTTCCCCAACCTGGAGGCGGCCAACACCGCCTACAAGCTGCTGCAGCACCTGGCCGGCGCCACCGCCATCGGGCCGGTGCTGGTCGGGATGGCCCGCCCGGTCCACGTCCTTCCCCAGGTGGCGGACGTGACCGACATCGTCAACATCGCCACCCTGGCCGTGGTCGATGCCCAACTGGTTGGTTGACCCAGGCGCGGCGAGAGGGGCGCCCGCAGGCGCCCCTCTCGTATCGATTGTCAGTTATTAGGTGATGCCGATGTCTCAGCCACCGCCACCGGGGACGGGGGGAGCGGCCGGGAGGCCACCGGCACCGGGGGCGGGGATGCCGCCAGGGGGAGTAGGCAGGCCAGGAGTCGGCTCGTCTGCGCTAGCCATGCCAGCCAGGCCCAGGACGGACATCGAGGCGATCGCAGTGCCGGCTGCCAGGCGCCGAAGCTTGCTGTTCTTGGTAGCTCGCATCTCTTCTCCTCGTAGTTGCGCCGATCCGGCGTTGTCCAGAGGATGCCCAAAATGCCCGTTTTCTTAATCCACCCTGAGCAGGTTTATTTCAGCGCTTAAGCGCCAACTGACGCAGCACGTAGAGCAGGATCCCTCCGTTGGCGTAGTAATCCGCCTCTTTCGGCGTATCAATACGACTGCGGACGGGCACCGCTTTGCCGTCGGCGGTGACCGTGGGGCTCAGGGGCGAGCCGGTGATCTCGAAGCTCTCGCGGCCGGTGAGGCCGAGGGACTCGGCGGTCGCCCCGCCGGCCAGCTCCAGGGGCAGGACCCCCATGCCGATCAGGTTGGAGCGGTGGATGCGCTCGTAGCTCTCGGCGATGACGGCCCGCACGCCGAGCAGGGCCGTGCCCTTGGCCGCCCAGTCCCGCGACGACCCCGAGCCGTACTCCTTGCCGGCCAGGACGACGAGCGGCACGCCGTCAGCCTGGTAGCGCATGGAGGCGTCGTAGATCGACATCACCTCGCCGGTGGGGAAGTGCTCGGTCACCCCGCCCTCGGAGCCGGGCACCAGCTTGTTGCGCACCCGGATGTTGGCGAAGGTGCCCCGGGTCATGACTTCGAAGTTGCCCCGCCGGGATCCGTAGGAGTTGAAGTCGGCGGGGGCCACGCCCTGCTCGATCAGCCAGTGGCCGGCGGGGCCGTCCTTCTTGATCGAGCCCGCCGGGGAGATGTGGTCGGTGGTCACCGAGTCGCCCAGGAAGGCCAGCACCCGGGCGCCATGCACGTCGCCGGGCGGCCTTGGCTCGGCGGGGACGTCGGCCAGGAACGACGGGAAGCGGATGTAGGTCGACTGGTCGCTCCACTCGAAGCGGCTGCCGCTGCCGGCGTCGATGGCCTGCCAGCGCTCGTCGCCGACGAACACACGGCCGTAGGCCCGCTCGTACATGCTGGCCTGGAGGGCGTCAGCCAGCGCCGCTGACACCTCCTTGGGCGACGGCCAGATGTCGCGCAGATAGACGGCGCTGCCGTCGGCTGCCTTCCCCAGCGGCTCGTTGACGATGTCGGCATCGATCGAGCCGGCCAGGGCGTAGGCGACCACCAGGGGCGGGGAGGCCAGGTAGTTCATGCGCACGTCGGGGTGGATGCGGCCTTCGAAGTTCCGGTTGCCCGACAGCACGGCGGCCACGGCCAGGCCATGCTCGTTGATGGCGGCCGAGATCTCCGGGGCCAGCGGCCCGGAGTTGCCGATGCAGGTGGTGCAGCCGTAGCCGACCAGGTTGAAGCCGAGCTTGTCGAGGTAGGGCGTCAGCCCAGCCTGGTCGTAGTAGTCCATGACGACCCGCGACCCCGGCGCCAGCGATGCCTTCACCCACGGCTTGCGCTGCAGCCCCCGCTCCACGGCGTTGCGGGCCAGGAGGCCGGCGGCCAGCATCACCGACGGGTTCGAGGTGTTGGTGCAGCTGGTGATGGCAGCGATGACGACGTGGCCGTGGTCGAGGTAAAAGTTCGTCCCGTCGCTCTGCGAGACGGTCACGATCCGGGACAACCGGCCCTCGGCCGGGGACGGCGCCACCCAGGCGTTGTCCGGGCCCCGGTCGTCGGTGTCGGTGGTCGACGGTGGGTCGCTGGCCGGGAAGCTCTCGGCGATGGCCTCGTCCAGGCTGCCCTCCTCCACCTTGTCGGGCAAGGCTTGCGGGGGCTTGGCGGTGGTCGGGGGCTCGGGCAGCTGCTTGGCCAGCGCCGCCCGAAAAGCGCCCCGGGCGTCGCTCAGCGGCACGCGGTCCTGGGGACGGCTCGGGCCAGCCAGGCAGGGCACGACCGTGGACAGGTCGAGCTCGATGTGCTCGTCGAAGGCCGGCTCCACCCCGCCCGCCTCGGCCCACAAGCCCTGCTCCTTGGCGTAGGCCTCGACCAGGGCCACCAGCTCGTCGCTGCGGCCGGTGAAGCGCAGGTAGCGCAGCGTCTCGCCGTCGACCGGGAAGATGGCGCACGTCGAGCCGTACTCGGGCGACATGTTGCCGATGGTGGCCCGGTTCTCGAGCGGGACGCTGGCCACGCCCGGCCCGTAGAACTCCACGAACTTGCCGACCACGCCGTGGCGGCGGAGCAGCTCGGTGACGGTCAGCACGAGGTCGGTGGCGGTGGCCCCTTCGGGCAGAGCGCCGGACAGCTTGAAGCCCACCACCTTGGGGATCAGCATCGGGATGGGCTGGCCCAGCATGGCCGCCTCGGCCTCGATGCCGCCCACGCCCCAACCCAGGACGCCCAGGCCGTTGACCATGGTCGTGTGGGAGTCGGTGCCGACCAGGGTGTCCGGGTAGGCCCGGCCGGTGGCGGCGTCGGTCATGACCACCGAGGCCAGATACTCCAGGTTCACCTGATGGCAGATGCCCGTGTTGGGCGGGACGACCCGCAGGTTGGCGAAGGCCTGCTGGCCCCAGCGCAGGAACCGGTAGCGCTCGGCGTTGCGCTCGAACTCGAGCCCGGCGTTGACGTCGAAGGCGCCGGGGACGCCGGCCACGTCGATCTGGATGGAATGGTCGATGACCAGGTCGACGGGCACCAGCGGGTTGACGGCGGTGACGTCGCCGCCCATGGCGGCCATGGCGTCGCGCATGGCGGCCAGGTCGACGATGGCGGGCACGCCGGTGAAGTCCTGCATGAGGACCCGGGCGGGGGCGAAGGCGATCTCCCGCTCCCCGCCGACGCCGGGCTGCCAGCCAGCCAGCGCCTCGATGTCGTCGGCGCCGACGGTGGCACCGCCGTCTTCGTGGCGGAGCAGGTTCTCGAGGAGGACCCGCAAGGAGTAGGGGAGGCGGGCGCCGCCGTCGAGGACGGCGTCGAGCCGGAAGATCTCGTAGGAGGCGCCCCCCGACGCCAGGGCGGCCTTGGCCCCGAAGCTGTTGTCGCTCATCATCCCTCCAGGCCGAGCTCGGCGCGCCGGTCGGCCGGCACCAGCTCGAGAAGCTCGGGCTTGCGTTGCATGTAGCTGCGGGCGAAGGGGCAGAGGGGCACGACCGGCATCCCCTCGGCCCGGGCCTGGGCCAGCGCCGCCCCGATCAACTTGCCACCGAGGCCCTGGCCGCCAAACTGCTCGCCGATCTCGGTGTGGACCAGCACCAGCTCGCCCGTCGGCGGCCACTCGTACTCGATGAAGCCGGCCAGGACGCCCTCCACCCGGATCTCGAACCGGCTCTCAGCTCGGTTGTCGGTCACCTCGGGCCTCGGCGCGGTGGTCACGACCTGAGGCTAGTGGCAGTGGAGCGAGGCCCAGGCCTTCAACCGGGCCCGGCGCGACGGAGGTACTCGTCGAGCATGGGCAGGGCCAGCGCCACCTGGCCATATTGAGGACTGAAGACCACGCCGTCGGCGATCAGGCGGTCCCGGAGCGCGCCCACGGATGGCGTCGTGGTGCCGAGGGCTTCGGCGACGGCCCGGGACGGGTGGGGGCCGGGGCCAAGCGAGGCCAGGGCGCGCAGGTAGCGCCGCTCCGACTCCGGCACCCGCGCCACCCGGGCGGCGAAAAAGCCGTCGTCGAGGGCACGGCGTACGGTGGCGGTGGCGCGGGTGACGTCTCGTCTTGAGATCGGCTCGTCCCGAGCCACGTTCCACGTGTGGTACGCCCAGACCTGGAGGAAGTAGGGGTAGCCGGCGGAGCTGGCGACCACGGACTGGATGGCTGGTGCGGCCCACGACACCTGGAGCTCGGCGGCCGGTTCCGTCACTGCCGCCATGGCTTCTGCCTGGCCTAGGGGGCCGAGGTCGGCCACCGAGAACATCCGCTCGGCGTAGGTCTTGGCCTTGGCCGCCCGGCCGAGCAGGTTGGGGAGCCCGGCGAGCGCCGCCCACACGGGCAGCTGCTGCTGCGTGGCGGCGTGCACCCCAGCCAGGACGGCGGCCAGCTCGGAGATCGGCATCGCCTGCGCCTCATCGACGATCACGGCCAGCCCTCCGCCGCCTTCGGCGAAAGCGGCGGCGACCGATTCGAGAAGCTCAGGGAAGACCTCGGACACCAAGAAGCCTTGGTCCCGCCCGCTGCGCTCGCCCGCCTGCAGCGTCACGGTGGCCGGGCCCAGCGGGATCGAGATCGACTTGAGGATCTGGACGGCACGCCGGATCCTTGCCGTCGGCTGGGCGTCGTCGAGAAGACGACGGCACTGCCGCACGAGAGGCCCAAGGGCCTCGACGCTGGGATCACCCTCAACCCGCAGGACGTGGTAGCCGGCATGCTCCGCCATCGATGAGATGGCTCGCAACAGGACGGTCTTGCCGACTCCCCGCAGGCCCTGCACGAGCAGATGCTGGGTGGGGCGCTGCGCCAGGAGCCGGGCTAGCGCAACTCGGGCGATCTCGAGCTCCGCGTCCCGGCCAACGAGCGCAGGCGGTGGCGTGCCCGCGCCTGGCGCGTAGGGGTTGGCCACCGGGTCGTACACTCCTCCCGACATGCCTCCAGTTTAACAACTATCTGTTAAAGTGGCGGCAAGTTTGGAGCACCGGCGCCAAGCCCCGGTAGATGGTGTAGGCGTGTAACGCCGCCCGACCGTCGAGGACGGGCTAGTCGAAAGCACACGCGAGCGGGAGGGCGACGTGGCCGAGGGCGACGGGGCGCGGGCCGAGTGGGTCGAGGTCGACCCGGGCGGCCTGCTCGAAGACCAGGTCACCACGGTGGTGGCGGGCGGGCGGGCCATCTGCCTGACCCGGACAGCCGCCGGCTACGGCGCCCTCGACAACCGCTGCCCCCACCAGGGTGGGCCCCTCGGTGACGGCCAGATCGAGGACGGCTACGTCATCTGCCCCTGGCACGCCTACCAGTACGACCCCGTCGACGGGAAGCCCCCGGCCGGCTTCGGGGACACGGCCACCGCCTACCCCTGCCAGGAGCGGGACGGGAAGCTGCTCGTCGAGGTCCCGGTGGTGGCGGCCGAGCCGTCGCTGATGGACCAGGTGGTCGACACCCTGTGCCATTGGGGCCTGGAAGCCGTGTTCGGCATGGTCGGGCACTCCAACCTCGGCTTGGCCGAAGCGATCCGGAAGGCGGCAGAGGCCGGCCGGCTGACCTACGTCGGCGTCCGCCACGAGGGCGCCGCCGCCTTCGCTGCCTCCGGCTACGCCAAGCTCACCGGCCGGCCGGCGGCGTGCTTCTCCATCGCCGGACCGGGCGCCACCAACCTCCTCACCGGGTGCTGGGACGCCAAGGTCGACCGGGTGCCGCTCCTGGCCCTGACCGGCCAGGTCCAGACCCAGGTCCTCGGCCCGGGCGCCTTCCAGGAGGTCCCCCTGTCCGAGGCCTTCTCGGCCGTGGCCGAATGGACCCAGACGGTCCTCAAGCCGGCCAACGCCACCGAGCTGGCCGCCCTGGCCATGAAGCATGCGGTCGTGCAGCGCGACGTGGCCCACCTGGTCTTCCCCGACGAGGTGCAGGACCTCCCGGCCGTGGAGAAGCCGGTGGCCCGCCCCCGGGCGGGCCGGGTGGCCGACGACGGCATCGCCCCGCCCCAGGCCGAGCTGGACCGGGCCGTCGACCTCCTGGGCCGGGCCGAGCGGCCCGTGATCATCTGCGGCAACGGCGCCCGGCCCTTCCGGGAGCAGGTCATCGCCTTGGCCGAGACCCTTGACGCTCCGGTCATCACCACCTTCAAGGGCAAGGGCATCGTGCCCGACGACCATCCCCTGGCCTGCGGGGTGCTGGGCCGCTCCGGGATCCCCGTCGCCTCCCTCACCATGCAGCGCTCCGATTGCCTGCTCGTCCTGGGCGCCTCGTTCTCCAACCACACCTCGATCGCCACTTACGTCCCCACCATCCAGGTGGATCTCGACCGCATGATCCTGGGCAAGTTCCACCCCGTCGAGGTCCCCTTGTGGGGTGAGATCGGCCGCACGCTCGGCCTGCTGACCGAGGTCCTGCCGCCGGTGGCTCGCCCCGAGCAGCGAGAGGCAGTGGCCTCCCGCTGGGCGCGGTGGCGGGCCGAGAAGCTGCGCCGCCAGGCCCTGACCGACCACCAGGGCCGCCTCCACCCCTCGCTCGTCTTCGCCGAGCTCTCCGAGCTGATGCCCGACGACGCCGTGATCCCTGTCGACGTCGGCAACAACACCTACTCCTTCGGCCACTTCTTCGAGTGCCGGGGCCGCCAGGACGTGCTCATGTCCGGGTATCTCGGGTCCATCGGCTTCGGCCTGCCCGCCGCTCTCGGCGCCTCGGTGGCCATCCGCCGGGAAGGCAGCGGCCGCAAAGTGGTGTCGATCTCCGGTGACGGCGGCCTGGGCCAGTATTTGGCCGACTTCACCACGGCGGTGAAGTACCAGTTCCCGCTGACGCACATCGTGCTCAACAACGGCGAGCTGGCCAAGATCAGCCGGGAGCAGCTGGGCTCGATCCACCCCGTGTGGGAGACGAACCTGGTCAACCCCAGCTTCGCTGACTACGCCCGCCTCTGCGGGGCGGCCTCCTGGACGGTCGACAAGCCCGACGAGCTGCGCCCGGCGCTGGAGGCGGCCCTGGCCCACACGGGCGGGCCGGGGCTGGTCGAGATCCACTCATCCTCGAAGGACGTGTGACCCATGGCTTATGTCGAACGGCACCGCGGCGGTCGCCATCTGGTCGAGTCGGAGAAAGGCAACGACGAGTGCTCGGGCTGGCAGCCAGTCTTCAAGCTCGACGAGCTGGCCGACGGCCGGGGTCGCACCATCATGTTCAAGGGGACCGAGGTGGCCGTCATGCGCGACGGCGACCAGGTCTACGCCCTGGGCGGCACCTGCCCGCACCGGGGCGGCCAGATCGGCGACGGCCGCGTCGTCGAGGGCAAGGCCGTCTGCCCGCTGCACCTGTGGGACTTCGACCTCCGGACCGGGATCTCGCCCTTCAACCCCCAGGACTCCATCCCCACCTACCGGGCCCGCGTGGCCGACGACGGCACGGTGGAGGTTGACGCCGACAGCGTGCCCCGCGGCCCCGGGCGGCCCGACGTGTACCTGGGCTCGTGGACCAGGCGAGGCGCCATGGACCGGGGCATGTACGTCGTCCACCACCTGGCCGACGGGCTGAGGCCCTTCGTGGAGGCCATGTCCACCGAGCGCTTCGAGCCCGGCAACGACCTCGGCCGTCGCTACGCCTCCCTCGACGACCTCGTGTTCAAGCCGGCGCAGCTGGCCCGCCTGCCCCTCCTCGACCACGAGGAGGTCGACACCTCGGTCATCCTCGGCACCCGCTCCAAGAAGCCACTGCGCCTGGGCATCCCCCTCTTCGTCAGCCACATGAGCTTCGGCGCCCTGTCGGTCGAGGCCAAGGCCGCCCTGGCCAGGGGCTCCCGGCTGGCCGGCACCGCCATCGGCTCCGGGGAAGGGGGTATGCATCCGCGGGAACGGGAGGAGGCGGGGGCCTACATCTTTGAGATGGCCTCCGGGTACTTCGGCTGGACCGAGGAGGCCATCGTCCAGGCCGACGCCATCGAGATCAAGATCGGCCAGGGCGCCAAGCCCGGCCTGGGCGGCCTCCTGCCCGGCCCCAAGGTCACCGGCGAGATCGCCGCCGTGCGGGGCCTTCCCGAAGGGACCGACGCCCACTCGCCGTCCCGCTTCCCCGACATCAACTCCATGAAGGATCTCAAGAAGCGGCTGAAGCAGATCCGGACGATCACCGGCGGCGCCCCCATCGGCATCAAGTTCGCCGCCGGCGACGTCGAGGCCGACACGGCCGCCGCCCTGGAGGCCGGCGCCGACTGGATCACCGTCGACGGGCTCGGGGGTGGGACGGGCGCTGCCCCGGTGCACGTGAAGGACCACGTGGGGGTGCCTGGCTTCGTCGGCCTCTACCGGGCCAAGAAGTTCCTGGAGGACCAGGGGGTGAAGGACGTGCAGCTGGTGGCCACCGGCGGCTTCCGCACTCCCGACGAGATGGCCAAGGCCCTCGCTCTCGGTGCCGACGCGGTGGCCCTGGCCACCGCCTCCCTGCTGGCCATCGGCTGCCAGCAGTACCGGGCCTGCCACCGGGGGACCTGCCCGGTGGGGATCGCCACCCAGCAGCAGGAGCTGCGCATGCGCCTCGACCCCGAGATCTCGGCCCAGCGCCTGTCCACCTTCCTGACCGCGGCCACCGTCATGATCACCGACTTCTGCCGGATCACCGGCCGGCGCCGAGTGGCCGACCTGGCCCGCACCGACCTGGCCACCCTGCGGCCCGACGTCGCCCGCCGCACCGACCTGGAGTACATGATCGTCGGCGGCTAGGCCGGAGCGTGGACGATCCACGTGTGGTGGGCCTTCACCACGACGTCGCCCGGGGGCCGCATGACGAAGGGCATCGGCGGGTACACCTCCGGCATGGAAGACCGCCTCGACGAGAGCCTTATCCGGGACACCATCTGCGGTGTCGAGCTGCAGCTGATCGAGCTCGTGCAGGACCAGGCGTCCGCCGAGCGGCTGGGGCAGGTAGAGGAAGCCGCCGCCCTCCAGCCCGAGATCGAGCAGCTCCACGCCCAGTTGGCGCAGGCCGCCGACGTGATCGCCTCTCATCCTCTCGACGTGCACGGCGCCTGAGCGCCCCGCCGGCCGCCGACCTACTCACAGCGAGCCCCTGTCCGTTAGTGTTCACCCGCGCTGGTCGGCGCGTGCGCGGGAGGGGCGATGGGCAAGCGTGGGCTTACGATCCTGACAGTCCTGGCCGTCCTGTTCGTCGGCGCCTGCGGCGACGATGACGACGACGCCGAGGCCAAGACGACGACGACCAAGAAAGCGGTGGCCGTCGACAAGCCGACCGTGGCCGAGCCCGTCGCCATCAACACGGTGGAGTACGCCTTCCAAGCCCCCGACAGCATCAAGGCGGGCCTGGTCGAGCTCAACTTCACCAACAAGGGGAAAGAGGCCCACCTCGCCGGCCTGGCCAAGCTCAACGAGGGCCAGACCTTCGACGACGCCAAGGCCTTCTTCATGTCGAGCGGCCCGCCGGCGGGGCCCCCGCCCTTCGTGGAGTACGGCGGCAACCCCACCGCCGACCCCGGGCTTGGCGGCACCATGACCCTCGACCTGCCCGCCGGCGACTACGTGCTCTTCTGCCCGCTGCCTGCCCCCGACGGCACCCCCCACATGGTCAAGGGCATGCTGCGCGCTCTCGAGGTGACCCCCGGCAAGGCCGGCACCCTGCCTGAGGCGTCGGCCGGCCGGTTCACCGCCGTCGACTTCAAGATCGGTGGGCTGGGCATCGTCAAGCCCAACCTCGAGGTGGGCACCAACCAGGTCAGCCTCCACAACTCCGGCAAGCAGCTCCACGAGATCAACCTGGTCCAGCTGGCCGACGGCAAGACGATCGATGACCTCGTCGCCTGGGCGGCCAAGGAGGAGGGCCCGCCGCCGGCGTCGTTCCAGTCGGGCGCCGCCATCCTGCCCGAGGGGACCGTGAACACCACGTTGGTCTTGGGGCGGGGGAAGACCTACGCCTTTGTCTGCATCATCCCGGACGAGCTCGGCGACGGCGCGCCCCACATCATCAAGGGGATGTACACCGAGACCTTCACGGTGGAGTAGCCCAGGCCGCTAGTGGCAGGGGACGCTGAGGAAGTGGCGCCCGTCGTGGAAGAGTTCGTGGGCCCGGTGGGCCACGCTCTGCAGCACGGCGCCGTTGTCCAGGCTCATCAGGTAGACGCCGAGGGCGGCCAGGGCGACCAGCAGCCAGGCCCAGGCGGGGACCTGGACACGTTCGAGGGCGGTGTTGGTGTGCATCGGATCTCCTCGGGGCACTAGGCGGGGGCCACCAGCGGCGGCACCCGCCGGTGGAACGAGACGGCGGTCTGGAAGGCGGCGGCCACCCGCAGCAGCGTGGCCTCGTCGAAGGGGCGGCCGATCAGCTGCAGGCCGATGGGCAGGCCGTCAGCGTCAAAGCCGCAGGGCACGCTGATGGCCGGCAGGCCGGTGAGGGAGGGCAGGCCGGTGAACTGCATGATGGCCGAGAGCATGTCCTCGGGGCGGCCTGGCTCGATCTCCACCGTCACCTCGCCCAGCCGGGTAGCGGTGAAGGGGAGCGTCGGGCAGAGGAGGACGTCGGCCCGCTCCAGGGCCTCCAGGGTCTGGCGGCGCAGCAGCGCCCGGTAGCGCTGGGCCTGGAGGTACTGGGTGGCCAGGAGCAGCTCGCCCGCTTCCAGGAGGAGGCGCACGTCGTCGCCGTAGCTCTCGGGCTGCTCCCGCAGCCAGCGCTGGTGGTAGGTGCTGGGCTCGGAGGCCTCCACCGTCAGCTGGGCCGAGATGTTGCCCTCCAGGTCGGCGATGGCCACCTCGATGGTGTGGGCGCCGAGGCTCTCCAGGACAGCGAGGGCGTCGTGCACGGCTGACTCCACCGCCGGCTGGACGTGGTGGAGCGAGTAGCCGGCGATGAGCCCGACCCGGACGCCGTCGGCGCCCCGGCCCAGGCCGCGCCCGTAGTCGCCCACGGCCACGTTGGCCGAGCCGGTGTCGTCGCGGTCGTAGCCGGCCAGGACGGAGAGGAGCACGGCGCAGTCCTCGGCCGTCTTGGCCATGGGCCCGACGGTGTCCATGCTCCAGGCCAGGGGGATGACTCCGGCGTTGCTGACTCGGCCGATGGTGGGCCGCAGCCCCGTGATGCCGTTGAGGGCTGACGGCAGGCGGATGGAGCCGCCGGTGTCGGTGCCCAGCGCCCCGAAGCAGGTTCGGGCGGCCACGGCCACGCCCGAGCCGCCGCTGGAGCCACCTGGCATCCGGGTGGTGTCCCACGGGTTGGTCACAAAGCCGTAGTGGGGGTTGGCCGACGTGCCGCCCCAGGCGAACTCGTGCAGGTTGGTCTTGCCGATGATGATGGCCCCGGCGGACCGCAGCCGGCGGGTCACGGTGGCATCGTCGGCGGGGCGGTAGCCGGCCAGGATCTTGCTGCCGGCGGTGGTGAGCTGGCCCCGCACGCCGATGTTGTCCTTCAGGGCGATGGGGATGCCGTGGAGGGGGCCGAGGCGGTGGCCGGCGGCGATCATCGTCTCGCAGGCCCGGGCCACCTCCTGGGCCTCGTCGGCGGCCACGCTGATGTAGGCGTTGGTCTCCTTGACCAGCTCGATCTGGCCCAGGCAGGCCTCGACCAGGTCGACGGGGGACACCTTCTGCTCGACCACCAGCTCGGCCATCTCGGTGAGGCTGGTGTCGACCAGCTCCGTCGTCTTCATGTCTCCTCCCCGCCGTCGGCCGCCGGGTGGTTGAGCACGGTGACCGGCATGAGGGCTTGCAGGTCGGCGGCCTGCATCCGCTGGCTGAGGGCGTTGGCCATGGGCAGCCAGGCGCCGAGGAGGCCGGCGAGGGCCGCCACCCGGTCGTCACCCAGGGCGAGGCCGGCGTGCTCGGCGCTGGCGCGGATCGTCTCAGGGGTGACCGTCGGCGTCACACCGCCTCCCGGGGCCGGGTCTCGGGGGCGGTGGCGAAGACCTGGTCGGGTGAGGCGCCGAGCTGGCGGTACATGCTGAGCCGGTCGGCCACCGCCGTCAGCTCCACCAGCCGGCCGCCTTCGACGCGGGCGAACCACGCCTCCGACCACACCGCCTCCCGGCCGGTGGCGGCGATCCCCAGGTAGTCGCCAGCCTGGGTCCCCCGGAAGACGATGTGGGCCGCCACCCGGTCGGTGGCGTTGCCCTTGCCCACCATGTGGCCGTCGGCCTCGTGGAGCAGGCGGCCCCCTTCGATGTAGGTGTTGAGGTCGGGGAAGGCGGCCCGCAGCTCGGTGATGACGGCGTCGAGCTCCTTGATGCCGGCCACCGGCTCGCTGCGGTCGGGCAGGTGGGCGACGACGTCCTCGGTCACCATCTCACTCAGCCGATCCAGACGACCGGCGTTGACGACCTGGTCGAACAGCGAGCACAGCAGCGCCTTCTCGGCAAAGGCCATGGCTCCTCCGGGGTCAGGCCGGCGCCGGGGCCGGGGCCTCGACGGTGGCGAAGTGGGGTAGCAGCCCGGTCATGGGATGACAGTTCACATACTCGGCGTTGAGCTCGCCGTTGCGCACGATGTGGGCCTCGGCCCAGATGAACAGGCCCATGTCGATGCCCTCGGCGGCCAGCTCCATGAACGTCCCCATGAAGGTGTTGTAGAGCGCCAGGTGCGACGGCTGGGTGCGGGCCGCCCGTTCCAGGTGTCGGAGGCTCTGGAAGTAGGCGAACTGGCTGTTCTTGTCGAGGTCCTCGCCGGTCTCGAGGTCCTGCTCGACGGTGTCGGTGATGGTCACGCAGCCACTGGTGGCGGGGCTGTCGGCCAGGTACTGCACCCATTTCTGGCTGGCCGGCTTGAGCTGGCGCTCCCACAGCTCCCGCTCCCGGGCCACGGTGATGTGGCTCGGGTCGGCCCCTTCCCGCACGAAGCAGAGGTTGTTGGGTGCCTGCACCCGCACCCGGCGGCCGTACGTCGGATGGATGCGCCGCGGTGGGAGGGCGTCGAGGCTGCTCTCGAAGCTGTCGGTGTCGTGGTCGGCCATGCGGTCCCGGTAGCCACCCCAGTAGCCGAACTTGTCCGACCCCGTGGGCTGGAGGAGGGCGTTGGAGGCGACCTTGTGGGGGCCGACGCCGAAGAAGTGGAAGCGGCCCACGCTGGGAGCCAGGCACTCCCGCCAGTAGCCGACTCCCTCCTCGTCGTCGGGCAGGCCGTCCCACCAGTCCCGCACCGGGGCGCTCTCCTTCCAGGCCCGGGCGGCGGCCATGTCGGTCCAGTAGGCCATCAGCACGGTGTTGTGGCCGGTGACCGGATGGCGGGCGTGGCAGCGCTCCACGTGGCCGGGGCCGTTGGGGTCCTTGAACAGGCGGCGCAGGTCGGCCACCCACTGCTGGGTGCGGGCGTCGTCTTCGGTCTGGATGCCGTAGAGGGCGAAGACCATGTTGGTCATGGTCTCGGGGAAGGCGACTTCCCGGCCCGGGCCTTCGTCAGCCATGGCAGAAACCTCGTCTGGTCAGTGCTCGTGGTCGTGGTCCGGCCCGCAGACGGCCAGCGGGTCGGGGTGGGCGTGCTGGTGCTCCCGGTTGGGCGGCGTGGCCAGCACCTCGGCCGTGCGCCGGTCGAGCTCGTCGACCTGCAGCAGCCCCTGGGCGGCCAGGACTTCTTCGAGGGCCACCAGCCAGCGCTCGTAGTAGCGCCAGTCGCCGGCTTCGGGGTCGGCCTCCCACTGGCCGACGGAGGCGATCAGCTCGTGCTGGAAGGTGTCCCAGGCGAGCTCGCCCCGGTCGTGGAGGGCGACGGCCAGGCTCAGGGCGCGCAGCTCCCACGGCTGCTCGAAGGCCATGTCCCCTTCCCGGCGGGGGATCCGGTCCCGGTGCGGCAGCTGGTTGGTGAGCGCCTGCACGTGCTGGCGGGGGTGGCCGGTCATGGCTGGCTGGGCGCCTGGGCCACGCCCACGCCGATCAGCGAGTCGCGGGTGACCAGGCCGGCCAGCTCTTCCTCGCTCATGCCTTCGGTGCCCTCGGGGCGGCGGGGCAGCACCCAGTAGCGCAGCTCGGCGCTGGAGTCCCACACCCGGATCTCGGTCTCCTCGGGCAGGGTCAGGCCGAACTCGGCCATGACGCCCCGGGGGTCGCGGACGGTGCGGGCCCGGTAGGCCGGGTACTTGTACCAGTTGGGGGGCAGGCCCAGGACCGGCCACGGGTAGCAGGAGCACAGCGTGCAGACGACCACGTTGTGGACGTCCTCGGTGTTCTCCAGGACGACCATGGCCTCGCCCTGGAGGCCGGTGACGCCGACCTCGGCGCAGGCGGCGGTGGCGTCGGCCAGGAGCCGGTCCTTGAAGTCGGGGTCGACCCAGGCCCGGGCGGTGACCTTGGCCCCCAGGTGGGGGCCGACCTCGTTCTCGTAGACCGACGACATGTAGTCGATGGCGTCGGTGGCGATGATCCCCTTCTCCACCAGGATGGACTCCATGGCCTTCACCCGGGCGGCGATCTCGGCGTCGCTGCGGGGAAACGCCCGGGGGACGGGGTTGATGCTGGGCTGGTCGGACATGCGCAGGCCTCCCTCCTTAGGCCGAGGTGAGATAGGGCTCCCACAGGTCGATGTAGACCCAGGTGTTGGTGGTCTCACCGGCTGGCAGCTCAGCCCATAGCTCGGTGGCGGCGAACTTGACGGTGTAGACGTGCTCGGCCCCTTCGCCCTGGCCGACGGCGTTGGTGTCGGGGTATACCCAGGCGCCGTGCCAGAGGGCGACCTCGCCGGTGCGGCCCCGGACGTAGCCGGCCCGGCGGGTGTGGGTGGTCGACGCCTCCGGCCGGACCATCACCCGGTCGCCCACGTTGAACTTGGGCGGCGACGCAGACTCGCGGCGGAAGTTGTCGCCGCCCGGGATCAGGCCCCGCAGCAGCTCCACCATCTCCGGCTTAGAGGACTGCGGGGCCGGCTCGTCGGGGTTGGCCAGGTAGTGCTGCGTGCGGCGCTCGAGCTCGTCGTGGTCCCAGATCCCGGCTCGGGCGCCGTAGAGCTCCATGGAGTGCATCCAGTGCTCGTAGTACCGGGCCGAGAGGTAGTCGGCCGGAGGGATCAGCTCCATCCCGGCCCGGAACTCGTCCAGGTTGAAGGCCCCGGCAATGGCCATGGCCGGGAACATGACCAGGACTGAGCGCTCCCAGTCGGAGTGGAACACCGGCTCGTCGTGCTCGGGGTTGATCGCGCCCAGTCCGGCGCGGCCCCCCAGGTCGTGCATGCCGTCCATCGGCACCTCCCCCTCCGGCGACTGGCTGCCGGGGCGAGGCTAACAACTCAACGTCAATGTGTCGATAGATATCGACGGGTTTTCTCCCCTCGTCGGTCTCGGCATGACTTCGCTCAGGTGCTGAGAAGATTCATGCCAAGAGTGGTGAGCTCAGCCGGCCTCGTCGAAGACCCGCAGCCCGCGCCGGCCCGCCTCGGCCAGGTAAAGGTGCTGTGAGAGCAGGTCCCGTTCCCCGATCCCGGTGCCGCCCCGTCGGGAGCGGTGCTGGAGCAGCGCCCGGTGGGCAAGGACGGGGTGGTCGTCGGGGTTCGCCCGCACGGCCTGGGCGTACTGGACCACCGCTTCGTAGACCGTCTCCGACAACGACGAGATGGGCGGGGCCCACGGCCCGTAGCGGTCCCGGTAGCGGCGGACCAGGTCGGCGTTCCCGGCGGCCGGGGCGTCCTGGAAGTAGCCGAGGGCGGTGACGACGCCCTCGGCGGCGGCTGCCCCCACGTGCTCGTAGGTCGACTCGTCCATGACCAGTGACAGCGCCTTGGCCTGGGCGCGCAGGCCGGCGTCGGCGCACTGGCGCTGGAAGGCGACCTCGTCCGACCCGACCAGCGAAGACAGGACGATGTCGGGCCCGGCCCCGCTGATCTGCTCGATGATCCGTTCGAAGTCGAGCGTGCCCAGGGGGGTGTAGGTGTCACCCACCACCTGGCCGCCGAGCTCGGCCAGGGCCCGGCGGGCGGCGGTGTGGGCGCCGTGGGACCAGCAGTAGTCCTGCCCGACGAGATACCAGCGTCGGCCCCCGGCCGCCTTCATCAGCGGGCCGGCCAGGGCGGCCACCTGGGCGCCCGGCCGCTCCCCGAAGCGGACGACGGCGTCATCCTGCCCGCCGCCTTCGTTGATCACGGGGTGGACGAGGAGGACGCCGGTGCGCCCCACCGCCTGGCGGACGGCGGCGAAGCTGGACGAGGTGGTGCAGGCGAAGATGGCCCGGCACCCGGCCCGGAGGAGGCGGTGGGCCTCGGCGCCGGCCTGGGCGGCGTCGGTGGCGTCGTCGGCCACCAGCAGCTCGAGACGCCGGCCTCCCACGCCGCCGCCGCCGTTGACCTCGTCGACGGCCAGCTCGGCCAGGTACTCGGCGGCCATGGCGTAGACGGCGCCGGGCCCGGACTTGCTGGTCAGGATGCCGACTCGGACGTTGCCCGTGGGCGGGGAGTCGGGGAGCGGGATGCCCCGGCGCCGCAGCAGCCACTCGACGCCGCCAGAGGTGACGTCGGCCCGCACCCGCACGCGGGTGCGCCGGGCCCCGGCCGGGTCGAGGGTGAGGCGGATCCGGCCCCGCCAGGGCTGGTCGTGCTCGATGGTGATCTGGGAGCCGGGCCGGACGGCCGAGATGCGGCCCAGCAGCTCGACAGTGTGGCGACCAAGCTGGGGGTCGAGGGGCAGGCTCAGGCTGACGGCCGTCCCCACCGTGACCGACTCGCAGCGGGCGTTGAACAGCCAGCTGGCTGACCGTCGCTGGCCGAAGAGGTCGAAGGCTTCCCCGGGGGGGAGCTCGATGAAAGACTCAGCCGCCACCGTGGTCGTGGCGCTCACGCCTCAACCGGCCTTCCGCCTGGCCGGGCCTGCCGGCTTGGCCGGCTCGCCAGCCGGGGCCACGCTCTCGACGCTACCCTGCAGGATCGTCTGCAGGTACCGGAATGCGTCCCGCACCGACCCTTCCACGTCGAGGGAGTAGTAGCGCAGCCGCCCGTCGCGGCGCTCCTGCACGATGCCGGAGGTCCGCAGGATCCGCAGGTGGCTGGACACGGTGCTCCGCCCGACGACCCCGACGCGGTCGGCGATCTCGGAGACGGTCATCTCCCCGTCGGCCAGCAGCGACAGGATCTGCCGGCGGACCCGGTCGGAGAGGGCGTCGAAGGCAAGGTTCTCGTTGACGGACACCGCCGGTGAGCCTAACCCACCCGCTGCGATACGTCGATAGATATCGACGCGATGGGTGGCTAGACCAGCGCCGCCCGCCAGAAGGGGTGGGACTCCTTCTCGGTGGGGGTGGTCAGGATGTCGACGCCGTCGTCGGTGATGAGCAGGGTGTGCTCGAACTGGGCGCAGCGGCTGCCGTCCTGGGTCTCGGCCGTCCAGCCGTCGTCCTGCATCTCGGCCTTCCAGTGGCCGGCGGTGATCATCGGCTCGATGGTGAAGGTCATGCCCGGCTGGCAGACCACCGTCAGACGGGGGTCGAAGTAGTGGGGGACCTGGGGGGCGCCGTGGAACTCGGTGCCGATGCCGTGGCCCACGAACTCCCGCACCACCCCGAAGCCGTTGAGGTCGGCCACCGCCTCGATGGCCTTGCCGGCCTCGTTGAGGTTGACGCCGGGCCCGATGGCGGCGATGGCGTTGGCCAGGGCCTCCCGGGTGGCCAGCACCAGACGGCGGGAGGCCTCGTCGACCTCGCCCACGGGGACGGTCACGCAGGTGTCGCCGTGGACGCCCTCCCGGTAGACGGTGACGTCGAGGCTGACGATGTCGCCCTCCGCCAGGCGCTGGGGGCCGGGGATGCCGTGGCAGATCACGTCGTTGATCGACGTGCACAGTGACTTGGGAAAGAGGTTGTGCTTGGGCCCGTAGCCCAGGGGGCTGGGATAGGCGCCGGCCTCGATGGCCAGGGTGTGGCACAGCTCGTCGAGCTCGTCGGTGGTCACGCCGGGCTTGGCGGCGGCGGCCACGGCCGAGGCCACGTCGGCGGCCAGGAGGCCGGAGCGGCGCATCCGCTCGATCGTCTCCGGGCTCTTCACCGGCTTCTCGTTGCCCCTGGTCACCCCGCCGCCGTTGAGGGCATAGGGCGGCCGGGCGATCTCGGGCGGGACGGCCCGGCGCGCCGGCACCGGCACCTGATGGCAGTGCTTGAGCTTGCGGCCGCTGCCGCACCAGCAGGGATCGTTGCGTCCCGGGCCCTTCATGAGGCCAGTGTACGTACCCGCCCCGGCCATCCGGGGCCCGGCTGCGCCGACGGGGCACAAACCGCCGGAATCGGGCAGGACCGGTCCCGGCCGGCAGCGAAGCAAAGAGGGGGCAAAAGGGACGAAGGGGCCGGCACGTGTGGCAGAGGACGGCGAAGTTCGTGGTGGTGTGCGTAGTCGCCATCTCCGTGGTGCTCGTCGCTCTCGAGATGGTGAGTGGTGGCCACAGCCACCAGCGGGGTGCGCTGATGGCCCCCACCCCCTCGACGGCGCTGTCGGCCGGAAATGTCCCTCTCCCGGCGCTGCACTTCCCCGAGGAGGCGCCGGCGCCGGCCACAGCGGTCGACCCGGCGTCGGTCCCGACCAAGCCGACGCTGTCGGGGCCGGCCTCAAGCTCGCCGCCGGCGGCCTGGGCGGCTCCGGGAGCCGCCTACCGGGGGGAAAG
>JADMIO011475807.1_pt1 | contig 25973 bp, 13 predicted proteins | sample 8958161 | NCBI WGS metagenome assembly JADMIO01 (sample SAMN16585339, study PRJNA669376) | soil metagenome | isolation source: Crop rotation soil | place: USA: Cullars Rotation, Alabama | collected 2011 | reverse complement strand
GCCGCGACTTCAAGTCACGTGAATTCCAAGCTTCGGATCCCACTGTGCTGGAAAGAAACTAGTATTAAATAGGTTACATTCAAAACAAAAACTACTTGCCTGGAGTAGCCAAATTTGTCGAGTGTTCATTCTAAGCGTAGATTATACTGTTAGGTCGGAGGAGGTCATTGGTCTTGTCTACGTGGCAGAAAAACAATTCTGGTTAATAAAGTTGTTATTCGATAGTTAAGATTCTGAAAAATATTTTTACCAACGTATCAGGAAGTTCATCGCCCGGTCGTCAACCGTTCAACCTGCGACGCACTTGTTTGTTCATTCGAATCGAACCACCTGTTCTTGTTTTTTGTACTAGTCGATGTGTCCACTCCATTGCTATCTTTGTTGATTTCAATCGCAAACTGACTACTTGTTGGAAATGGCACCTATTCGAAACTGTTTTAAAAGAAAAGCAAAATATGAGAGAATTTTGGAATACGAGGGTTTTGACTACAGGCCGACGAAACTTTCGTCCGCATTTTTCCGATTTCTCTTTCCATTTATCGCTGAATACTGGAGCTGTGAGAATTCAAGATGCTCTGGACGTCTGACGAAATCTCGTGGCGTATTCGAACTCACTGCGTTTCATGACGTTTGCATTATGGGGTAATTTCTCAACTATTTAATGACTTATAGAATAAAATCATCTATAAAATTGCCTTTTACATACAGAAATGGAAAAACAGATGAAGGTCGAGATGTTGAAGTTGGAGCTTCTGCTGATTGTGCAGGAATAGGTCGAGGTCCAGCATCTGCAAATCATGACCCCCAGGGAACATCGTTTAGAAGTCCAATTGGCGATCAACTAAAATTTCAGGCCAGGAGCCCCAGGCCATTGGAAACTCGAAAAAAGTCGACTCCAGAAGATGAGGTAATTGGCTTATGTTGATTCTAATTTTTCAACTTTATTCTAATACGTGGCGACTTAAATTTCAGCCACTCCAACCATTCCAAGAATTACGACTCAAAAAGATCATTTCTGGGCATATTGACATACGTACTAGGCAAGAAGTTCTGTACGTTCAATTACATGGAGCTCCAAAACCGCAATATATTCCAGTGTCTCATGCTCGAAGACTTTGGCCAGATGAAACTGATGCATTCATGTTCGAAATCATGAAAATCCGAATTTTTCAAAGATATAAGCATTCAGTAGTAGTGGCCAGATTGACGGGTGTTACTACTGCCCATGCTGAGCTCACTCGTTCTAATTCCATTTAGACTCAAACAATTTGACAATTAGACATACGTATCATCATGTCATGTCACGTGAGTTCTGATTCATCTGGAATAAATTGGATAAAAAATGCAACGCATTATGACCCAATTGTTTATTTAACACATTGTATGTGTAAATGAGTGCCCTCCGTCAGATAATCCTTTCCTTTCTTTTTCTTTTTCTTTCACATGTTATTTTTCGTACTGTACCCTAAGTGGTTAACATGAATGAAAAGGGGAGAGTATGAAAAGGGTGTAGATATCTGGTCTCCAATAATTTGTCTGAGAAATGTCTTCACACCCATAAATTGAGTCCAGGATGAGTCACTTCACTTTTCGAGTTGTACAAGTGGATGTGCCATCCCATGGTATGGAAAGGACAGGACAGGAAGAGAAGAAAAATCAATGAGAAACACTTTTGCCTTGTCCAAATTACCATATTTTCCCCTTTGGGTAAGATGATCTGATAAAATTAGAAAACATGTTCACTCCAGGTGTGACGACTTGAACTTGGGTCTCGGCGACTGAGGACGAAGGACTGAGGAGTGACCGACTCGACCTCCACCTTAATTTGTATGGCTTGGTGTTCTCTACGTTATAATGTCGGGGGGTATACTAAAATTAATTAAAAGTGAGTGTTAATGACTCATAGTTCAAATCTTAAAACCTCAGAACCTCAAATATAATTGGCGCACTGATATTGACCCCTTCTGTAACATGACCCACATGGTAAACCCTGTCCGGTTCAGGAACCCTTGCCCTTGTCTCAGTCTTAGGCTAATCTTGAAATTCAAATCACATCGTACGTACATATCGTCAACCTCGCACCCGACAAAATAAATGTACATTAACATTGGACCAGTATTTCAGAACACCATATTCATTTCCCTTTTTATTTTTCTTTGCCTTTGTTCTGGATTACATCCGTTCGCGACAAGACGGACAGACCCAGACATTCTCGCCGTCCACGTCCTAACAACAATCTCTAAAACAGATCTGACAAATTTTCTTAAAAAGAGAAGAAGACTCCTGCTCTGCTCCTTATCACTTATCAACAAAAGTGGAATGAGTTCAAAACTACGTTCAACTTTTATGTATATGGCATTATATTTATTCCCTAAACACTAGAACATATTTGTCACCCTTGTTTTTTTAAATAATTTTTTAGCTAACATTTCTAATCTTCATTCTGTTAAATTCAGATCTTTTCTTTCATTTACTAATGTTAATTTATTTTTTTTTGCATCAAATCAGAACACTCATGTGTAATTAAAAATTAAACAAAAATATTAAAGCAGAGCATGCACAAGTCATGCAAAAAAAATTGTAATTTTTTTAATTCACAAAATTTTGATGAAGAACTTCGCCTGCACTGATCCTCGCTTCCCACTCTTTGATCAATCCACGAAAATATATGTTGCCTTTGTATGTAGGAACGAAAATAGGTTTAGTGCTTCCTTCAATCTCGATCTCGTACATCATCCCAGAGTTGTAAATGTCAGGATGTCGGGCCAAACCACGTATTCGTACCGGACGAACATTTCCAAAAAACGAGGGGTCATATCCCGGATCAGCCTAAAAATACAGCATAAATCGTCAATAACTTCTAAGTACAAACTGTCAATGAAATTTAATAATTAAAAACTCTACTCAACGTACTTGAGTAGAGATTCCTGGCACATCAACATTAGTTTGCGCTAGTTGAGATCTTCTTCCTGTTGACATGGCTGGTTGAACAAATTTTATTTTTTAGACCTCTGTGACCAAAACTGTAAAAGCGAGACCCACAATTCTGAAAATATCCAAAAAGGAAAAATAACTCTCCGCACCCTTGAATATTTTAATGTATCAAATATCACACATCGACAAATACTTTGGACCCTTGCATTCAAAAATTAAACGAATTCATCATACATAGAAGTGTAAAATTCTGATTAATTCAAATAACAAAACAAAGTAATTTTACCTTTATTTAATCCGTTGAAACTAAAATCGCCAAAATAACAATGCTTTTATTTTAACACGTCTTTATATGAACTGATTTACACGGGAAAAATTAGTTTGATGCAATCAACTTAATTATTTAATTAAGTGGACGAATTAAAAAAAATACAGATAGACAACAGAGTATATTTTTTTTTACTTAAGTCGCAATCTCAATCCTGGCATGGCATGAGTTCATTCGAATCTCCGCTGGCACGAGGGTTGGCGGGTGGGCCCAAGTAAAAGGGTTGAAAAATCTGGGTACTGTGCTCTACCTGAGACCGAATTCGGATTTTGGTCCAGCTCATCAATTTTGATAATTCGATTTTAAACGAAATTTTTATTACCAAAGCTGATTAATTACACTACAAATTGTCATTAAAATTTTACCTAATTTCATCCTAGCAAAGTAAAAGAAATTGCAATTATTAACAGCCATGCATGGATGCAAAGAGTTGCAATTGCAATGCAATGAGAATGAGAATGAGACCCGAAATCTGAAGCTATGGGCGAAAAGCCAATGTCAGTCAACCATACGCAAGACATTTTAGAATTTTGTTTATTTATTTGCATTTATTGGCCACAGAATTCGCATTCACACTCAAACGCGTGCAAATCCAACACTTTTCATTTCTTTTACGTTCGCTGTATGTCTGCTTGCTGCCTACTTTCACTGCAAGGTGCATGAGTTGATAAAATAACTACGAAGCCAGCCAAAACCTAAATACACACAAAGCCCATGCACTAACGCAACGTAAACTAAAGCGAAAGTTGTGTTCTAAGCCGAAGAGCTCTACCGGGTCTATTTTTTTCAAAACCAAACATTCTGAACCCAAAAAGTACTTAAGTCAGAATACCCACTTTTCAAAACAACCACTACTACCCTTGCCATCCCTTCCTTGTTATCTGGATCACTCCAATACAACCACGAGCAAAATAAATAAATACTTCAAGTACCTTTCCTATTCTTTTACAGCCTTTGCTAATCTTGCTGCCGCTTTGTGTTAAAATTGTACCAATTCATGTAAGCAAAGGGTGTATGATTCAAAAAGGGTTGAAATAAAGTAGGGCAAATCTTGGTAGTTGACATTTTCCACGTTTGGGTCACTTGGATGTTCTACGCTTCAGAATTCTAATTAATTTTGGAATTCAGACATCGTCACTGTTGCTTTTGCAAAATTTGCAACCCTCCTCTCGTGTCTTTAATTTCCGTCACTCTATGAAGCAATGCTGAGAAAATCCTTTATTGCAATAGTCAAGTGCCATGCAGATGCCAGGATTTTAGCTCCAGCCTAGTCTGAGTCTCCAGTGTTAAGTCCAAGTCATAAAACACACTTTCGGCATGTAAGCTAAATCCCAAAGGAAAACAGAGATCCATCCAGGGAAAGAACATCTCCTTTGTCCACGCCATTCCACGCCAAATCCATCCATTCATTCCCTTCAAAATAAAAACTCGTATCAGGAGATTTCTCAAGGAAAAACCGAAGACCTTCCAGGTCAGTATTAATAATGCTAGGATTTTGTGGCAAAATCTTGTATTGTTTTGTTAATACTGATTTAATTACGTACAATTTTAGTACCTCCAATAAAGACCTGTACAATGCAGCATTTGATGAAGAAATTAAATCCAGGACTTTTCAATTCAACCTCGACAAGGTTGTTCTTGTTCTAAACCTCTCATAAAATGAAATGGGGTTATTTAATGAAAGGGGCGAGGGTTTCGGGTTTAGTACGTATGTGGATAGAAATCTAAAGCTAAGGCAGGGCGCTAATTAAATTCACAAATGCCAAAGTCAAGTCAAGTCAAGTCTTGAACCAACCAGAGATCTCGACTCAACTCATGTCGAGAGTTATTGCTTTACTACATTTCCAACCTCTAAACTCCTTCCTCAAATTCCTCAATTCTTTCACACTCTCTAAATTCAAACACACGCCACTAGCACAAGCACATGTGTCTTAAAATCAAAGAGTTGCAATCATTTCCATTTCGTTTTACCAAAAAAAGAAGTCAGGATAAAAATGATGAGTTTTTCTCTCAGCTCAAGTATCTTCACCAACTTCTTGCTTCATGAATTGAATGAATCCAGTTTCTGTCCCAGTGTCTCTTGTTCTACTTGAGAATTTAATTGAAAACTTGGAAATGAAGGCTCTTGAATGAAAATAAAAAAAAAGTAAAAGAATTCTCATACTCTTATTTCTATGCGTGCTTCAGCTTCGCTTCCGTGTGGAGAAATAATTCAAAACCAATGTATCGAAACGGAATGCAATTTAGATTAAAATATTTTCAACTCATTATTAAAAAGTGAAAGTGAAAAGAGCCCACTGCCTTAACATACATTCAAAAGTCCAGAGTAATAATGTGAAAAAACCGAATGTGCGTCATGGACGGAAAATTGTATTCGTATATTGTGGCAATTCATAACCATAAGCTCAAGAAAGTTTCATCGTAGTGAGTATATACGAAACCTGAGTTTAATTGAATGAGACATTTATCCAATCCTATGTAAATTCACAGAAGACTTCTACAAATGTACGTATCAATCTGAAAATGATGAGCTGGTTAATCCTCAAAGTTTGAGTAGAAGGGTTGAATTGAGTTGAGGGTGGGCACTGGCACATGCAGCAAGAGGAAATTGCTTGGAAAATGGTATAATGGCTTAAGATGAACAAACTTCTTGACTGGCATAATTGTCCCCATACTACCCCATACCCGGTGCTTATGCCTAAACTAAATCTCATCAGGATTTATGCATCTTTTTCCTCACCAACCCTTTCTGAGGACAAGATTAAAATAAATACAGGAACAGGCATACGCACACAAAATATTCCTTCGGAAACTTTAGCATGGTAGAAAACGGATTTTGTCGGATTAAACCAAGGTTTTAATTACCAAAATCATAAAGAAGTCATTCTACCTTACCTCCTCCTTGCCTTCAATTCAATTTTCTAAAGGTCACAATGGAAATCCACTTCACTTCTACTCACTTTTAATTGTCTTTTTAAAATGAGTTCCATGACCCATGGATAAATCTGAAATCTAAACAGAAGGGGATGGATGTATTTGTGGGTTCAGGTTGAGTGGAGACCGATGACAATTTTGTAGAAGGATGGGTCTCCATGTAACCCGTAACTAACCCTCAATGTCACCCTTGAGACTTCCGCTGTCATTTTCAAACGCATGAATGTGGCACACCAACTTAAATTGGATTCAATTTCACTCTAATAAATTCATCATGGCTATATACCTGGCGGGTAATGCATAGTTTCAATTTGCACGCATCCCACTTGACCGAGAAGGTTCAAATCTTGCTGAATTTGAGCAATGGCAATGCAGTGGCATATGCAGTGGCAACTCTAATAATTCACCGTATAATGAATTGCCCGAATGGCGTTGTGTTGTGTAATATAATCCGAATCAGATAAAATTGAATGGCAATGCAATGCCCGGTATCGGATCGGATTGAATAGAAGCATGCAATGGGATGGGATTGCAATAAAAGAGACAAAGTGGAAAGTAGATTAAGTCCGATCCGATCCTCCTGTCCATACCTCTGAAGCTATGCTATAGTTATTTGGGCAGAATGAATGTTTCGGAACACAATACAATGAACTTATATAGCATGAAATACCTTTCAGATTCCTATTCCTATCTGTTCAACAAACGAACGAACGAACGAACGAGGAGCATAAAATGTCTGTCGATTAAACCAAACGAGAAATAGATGCAATGCACGGGGATTAGACTCCCAAAACTAATGACTTTCTTCATCTAATCCTTTCTCTCGTCCGTCCGTCCCCCTACGTATGTACTTTCCCCATGCCTATTTCTATTTCTCTTCTCACAAAATTATTATTACTATTTTCTGCAACAACTCATCCAACCAAGCATAAGCGCGGAGCAATAAAATATTCATATGGCCCTGCCCGGCCTGGCCAAAATAAATCATAACGCCAAGGAATTTAAAAAACAAGCGTGTGTGCATTTACACTTAGTTTTGCTAATAAGTGTGAAACTCGGCAGAAGTAGATTAGTTTAAAAAATGTTGAAACCAACCACCCATAAATGTTTATTGCTGTATATCACAGCGCTCAGCTCACCTCTGTGTACTTTGACCTGATCTCGCCTAGTTTATCAGGGATATTTTATCACGGCAATAAAAATTAGTCTAGCCTATGCAAAAATGAGAAGTCATAGTTATTACTACAAAAACTAAAAACTAATTAGGTATCATGTAAGTACCTATGGTGTAGCGGTTATCACATCTGCCTAACACGCAGATGGTCCCAGGTTCGATCCCTGGTAGGTACAATTTTTTTGCTAATTTTTACTAAAATTGATCAATCTCAAAGTATATTTTGATTCTGATTGAATAAATGCATGAGAAAATATTCTTTCTTGGGCTAACGATGGCCTAGCTAAGGCAAAAAGCGGCGAATCTGAGAGAAAATGTTGTTGATTTATTTGTTATTATAATTTTGTGAGAACTTTAAAGCAGGAATAATTTGTTTGTTCATGGCTTGGTCTGGCATTAGAATTGGATCTATCCATGTGTCTTCGGTACGATTTGAATAAATATTGGATTGTTGGTTAAAGAGTGAAAATGAGTGATGACAGAATGGAGGACCATTAGACACCCCACACAGGAGACCTCACATACATGGAAATAAATATATTTTCAAGACATGAATGAATGAATGAATGTGAAACAGACATTGTAAACTGGATAGCTGGAATGGCATTCTACGCATCTTGGATTCTGTTGAGTTACAAATGATCATGTCCAAGTGCAAGTCCAAGTCCAAGAGGTCCTCTATCCGCATCTTTCCTTGCTCTGAAAAGTTGACGACGTGTGACCAAGAGGAAAACTCTCCTTCTTACCTTTGAAAAATTCTCCTGTCTAAATTTAAATGGGTTTTCCGTCTCCGGAAGAAGGAAAGTGTCGTTGGGGGTAATATTTCTATTTTTATTGAGATGCTTCCTTTGCTCTTCTTGTTCTCCTCAAACATCTTGCAAGAGAAATAAAAGTAAGAGGTTGACATGATTGCATTGGGTGCAGAGCCTTGTATTTTTATTAATTTGATGGATTTCTCCAACAATTGGATCCTCTACGTCTTCCTATCATCGTGTCCGTCACCCTTGATTTAGACAAATGGCCACAATGGTCGTCCAGAAAGCTTTAATTTAAAAAATTGTCACATTCATGATTGGTTTTAGTTTTATGGAGCTGCTACATAAAATTCAAACTCCTTTTCAGGGTCTAATCCTACCTAATTTAATTTAGATGTCATCCGTTAAGTGCTGGGCGTTGACATATTTTCCATATAAATGATTCAATATGCAATATTGATCTTTTTATCATCATTTGAGTGAGTGGAGAGTGTAGAAGAATGGGTGAATGAATGATTGAATGATTTCATTAAGCTTACTTATCATAAGCTTTAGTCTAGCCTATACTATTGAAACGATTAGTGCTTCGGCTCGCCCGTCTGAAATCTAATGTTTTGTTTCTTTGGACATTTCGTCATCCATGGAACAATATTGTACGTAGATTGTCAAAATGGATGAAATAGGAAATAGGACCATGGAATTGAATGAAGTTAAGAGATAAACTAACATAGTAAAAGCAAAAGCGGAAGTTTGACGTTCATTGTTTATACGAGGGATTAATTAATATTTAATAGGATCAAATTGAACTGCTCAATCGGAACCAGTTCACTTAAGTCTGTCCCTCACGACTGGTGACTACAAAATAAAATTGTTTGCACTATTTGTGTCTGGTACTGCTTAATTTATAATTTGCTTCGTCTAAACAGGACTTAAAATCAGCAAAAAACTGTACCTACCAGGGATCGAACCTGGGACCATCTGCGTGTTAGGCAGATGTGATAACCGCTACACCATAGGTACTCACATGATATTTACATAATTAAATATTTACTATAAAAAATTAGCAGTTCTTTTAACTGGACAATATTTTATTACCGACCTGAGTTAATTTATCGAATCCAGCATTATGGTCATATGCTTATCACAAAGTAAGTCGGTGAGCAAAGTATGCTATGCTGATTTACTGATTTAAGCTTTTATTGCCCCCAGATTTACGCACCCTGGACAATACATAAGGAAAATAGCAAAACAAATTTATGAGTGTTTAATTATTTATGGAATAGACAGGGTTTCACTTGATCAAATTTTAATTGTGTACATTTCATGTGAGTACCTATGGTGTAGCGGTTATCACATCTGCCTAACACGCAGATGGTCCCAGGTTCGATCCCTGGTAGGTACATTACTCTTTTGCCCCAACCAGAACCCAGGGTCAAGGTTCAATTATTTTGCTCATGTAACTAATCACGATATCGAACTTAAGCTGATAGCAATCAAGAAATCCCTGATTGTGTGCAAATAAATTTTTGAAGTTGACTAGACGAGAGCTAAGAATCTTTTCTTTGGCCGCATTAAATTGTCCAAGCGTCCATTGTTCAAATCCCATCCAAAGTTAACTCTTTGAGAGGAAGTGAGGGTTGAAAGGATGCACATGAATGAATGGGAGAGTGAAACCTCAACCCACTCATAAACTTCTTGTAAAATCCCCGGGAGAAAGTTAAGTTAGTTGCAGGACAGGACAGACGGAAGAGAGACAATGCGGGTAAGTTTCTTGGTTCAATGAGTCAGGAATACATTTTAAGTGAGCACACACACACAAACATAGAACTGAACTGAACAGATCCGAATTTCAGCCCTGGTTTGGTTTGGTTGAGTTGATCTTCCAGTAGCACAGCACACGACGACGACACTGTAATTGTCATCATGTGGTCTTGGCTGTTGAGTGAATGAGTGACATACTCAACTCAACTCTGTCCAGGCACGATGCGATGGTAGAAACAACCGTGGTTTGTTTGTTTCACTCAAAACCAAGTCAGTCAAGTCAAAGTGAAGCAGAAGCAGAAGCTCTCAACCCAGATTCTTCCGAATTCCAGGTCTTCATTAACGGGAGTCGCCCTTTTGTTTACAAACACAACACAAGAGACTCTTGACACTCCCCTATGAAAATCAATTGTGAACAATTCTGCATCGTTAGCCATAGCCATCATAATTATAATTTCAAGGTGCCCCAATTCATTGGTCATCAAAATTCTGCCTCTTTTAGTCAACGTATGAACCAATTAGCATTTATTTAAACCAGCCACCAATCAGTCATCGCGTCTCATATGTTCATTTGTCTGTCACATATTGACTCATCCGATTGCAATCCAGGAAGAAGGAATAATGAGGAGGAAAGTAGAGCAGAAGAGGGGAAACCACAAAAGAGACAAAATTAATGGTTCAGAACGAAGTGGAGGAAATCGTCCAAAGTTTTGAGATTCTATTGTTCCTCCATTTCGTTTCGTCTGCTATTATTGGACATCAGACGAGAGGACTGAGTGACTGTGACTGTCCATGATGGAACTGGAGATGCTGGATGGGACTGGAGTACCTGGAGACTGAGTCTGAGTCTCGTTTTAATCCTTCAGCAGAGATGATGGACCTAATGGAACTCTCTGGACGCTCAAGTGGTCCTTTAACCAAGGAGAATGTTTTGCCTATGCCACGCGCCTTTGTGTCCTGAAAATGAAGATGATGTTGATGAGTTTTCCACATGATCTCCCTGCCTAAGCTTCCTCTCATTATTATTACTACTCACTCAGACTCAGACTCAGGCTCGCAACTTCACTACTACTTCAATTTCTCTCCCATTATTTTGCCAATTTAAAGGGGACAAGGGGTTCTAATTCCAAATCCTGCAAATCTGACCATTTCCATTACAAAGAACCATTTAGTGCTTTGAGACACCCTGGACAAATTGCTGACACCGCACTGGACTAAGCATTAACAAAAACAAATACGGCCATCGTGACCCCTCAACTCAACTCAAGTGTCCATCTTGGTCTGAATTAAATGGACCGAACTTAAAATAAATATACACAGAATAAATAAACACGCTGGTTAAAATCATTGATCAGCTAAATCAACGATCTATTTCTTAGCTATATATTTTGTAGTATCCTGGAGCTTAGCTATATTAGATATCTGACTGATCCTTTGGCCTACTTTTGAGATATAAAGCCAGTGCTACCTTATCGCAAAATTTTGCGAGCCCATTTCCCGTGAATAATTCAAAACTTCCATTGAGTCATCGTATTTCATTTCTAACCCACTGCTTGCCTGCAGCTTGCTTGCAACCCGCGACCTAATTCTCAGCGCCCGCATTTTTTGACAATCCTTAAAATCCCCGACCGCATCTTTCTTGGCATTGGCGACGCAGGTAGTCTTATCTGGATTAGCACGAACGAACCGAAGCAAATTCAAAAATAAAAAACTGACTGAGAAGAAAACTAAGGCTAAGCCTAGGCTGTCAGAATGACATTCGGAGAGCATTAAGTGCTTTGGCAATAAAATGAGGAGAAAGAACGGAACGATGTTTCGGTTGAGTAGATTTGAGTTGAGTTCCTTCAGCCACTCATAATAAAAATAATGGGACATGATCTTCTTGTACTAGTTCATATACGTACGCACATTCCACTAATCTTAATAGTCACTTTTATTTTACCCGCCAGCAAATTTCACCAATTTGTGCTCAACCGTGTACAGTTATAAATTAACCCGTGACAAAAACCACACCAAAAATATAAAATCCATGTGCATAATAGGCTTCGTTTAATATATACTTAAAATTTAACTCTAAATATACAGCACAGCACAGCTGGGCTGGGCAGGGAAGAATTATTGACAAGGAAACTTCTTGAAGTCTACTTACAATCCTTGTCGAAACACTATTTCTATTGGAAATTCATGTACACTTGCCAAACACTTGAAAATCTCCCTTGTTAAGAGCTAAGGTCCGTCACGCAGTTGTTGCACTTAAAATTATAGGTAGTGCAATGGAAATTTGTCCTCGTTTGAAAAATTTTACGACTTTATTTTTGAATTTTCTATTTATACTCATGTACATACATAGGTGCACTTAATGGTTAAGTTTTGCTTTTGCTGCCACTAATTCATTACCCTCATAGCTAATACCATGTCCTGGTCTTTCTAAGTCTTCGACATATCCAATCGAGGGTTACAAATGAATTGGACACGAAGACGAAGATGTGGATGTGGATTCCTCATCCACGCTCATTAAGACCTCCAAAAGAGAGGCAACCAAACATCCAAAGATCCAAATGATCCGTGAGATTGTCAAGACAGAACAGAACGTAGTGTCTCAAGAAATGGAAAGCAATGCAATGGGACCACCAGGCATTGAGCCATTCTACGCTAAACGCCTCTCATATTAAACATCACGACGACGACGTTCCGTTTCATCAATGTCCTGGAACTTTCCATTCCACCGAATCCTTCCACCCTTCCTTGTACTCGTACGACTAATTTTTACTCATAATTCAATGTCATTCAGGGCTAAGTGCATCGAGGCACCCAGTTACTCATGATATTTATATTTAGCAGCATATTTCGAAGATTTTTGGATACCCTGAAGGCAATAGCGGGAATTTCTGGGCAAAAGTGGACTGGAGAAGGTAGAATTCAGTTATTGAAGGTGTTGCTGGAATTTCGATTAGCATTAGCATGACTTACACTTGTTACTCCATACTGCTGAACCGAACCGAACCGGGTATTCCAACCCCCCGAATTTATTGGGCCCGACTTTGATAAACACTGTTGGAGGGAGAGAATAAATAGAAATTTACAAGAGACAAAGAAAACATTTCCTCCTGTGCCCAATATTTATCCAGCAGCTGGTGCTCAGCTTCACCCAGTCCATCCTAATAACTAAGGAGGTGCAGTGCATCGGGTAATCCGCCAAAGAAAGCAAGAACCCGGGTAGTACGTACTTACTACCCGGGTTTCTACATCGTTGCGGTGGACTGACGCTCGTCCGCCAACCCATAGTATGTAAAAATGAAATGAAATACTGAAGAAGACTGAAAAAAAACGAAGAGGATCGTGTGGGTGAAAAATGATGGCAAATGCTGGCTCAGCTGGTTATTGAGGTTAACTTATGAGATGGGACCTTTAACGACTAAGTTTTCCCATCATCATCGCCACACAGTTATTTTAAATTGCATATCGGAAGAAGAGTATAATATAGCATAGCAAAGATAACAAAATACACATAGACATAGTAGACATGCATTGCAGATTGCGGGTTTCACGCCTAGGCGGCTATGGCAATGCGTGTAAGGACACACTAAGCTCTTCCTGGCTCAAAGAAATCTTCCCACTTGATATATGAGTTTTCTCTCATCCTTCACTTTCATCTGTTTTCTTTCTCAAATAATAAAAACTTCAACTTTTAATCGAATTGCAATAGATGTTCCTTGAACGCCGTTTTTTAAAATATCCCGCTGTGCGGTCGGTCAGAAAATATTACCGACGTTTCGGTCGACACGCTAATCTTTCATAAATTCTAATTTCTGGTCGAAGATTCTGGAAAAACAGTAGATTTGTCACTTAAACCTTAAGTAAATTCAAAAAATCTTGTATAACAGAAATGGCGAGAGATTCAAAAGTGAAAAAGCGAAAACAATGTCTGTCTAATTTATCCCTTTTACTTTCGCCTGACCGAACAGACCAGACCAGACCAAGAGGGGAAATCGCATCATTATTTTAAAAAAGAGAAAAGAAGAAGAAGAATTTGTTATTATGGTAATGGTAAGAGGGATGATTTTTCTTGAGTCGTCCACACGTTGACGTTTTGGGATTTTTTGAGTGTTGAGAGGTTGAGCTTACGCATGGATGAGTCGAGCAGAGCAGAGCAGAGATGAAAAATCCAGACTTTTTCAAATCCAGAGAGAAAAACAGCTAGCAGTGCTCTAATGAGGAATTTTTGAAGGATGGAAGGGAAAAAATGACAAATTGGACACATGTGAAGATTGAGGTAATGGGGCTTGGGCTTGGAAAATCGTGTCGTGCTTTTTGCTTTTTCCAAAAACCCGTGTTCGGTTCGGAGCGAAGTTCGGGGGCAAGATCTCTTTCTCGTTTGTGATACACTTTTCCTCTCCGACTGACTCACTTGTATAAATAAACAGCCAAACACCCGTCTACCATGGCCAAAGAAAAGAAAACCACCAAGAGATCATACCTAGAATGGATTTTTATTTTTCGCCTAGGTATTCAATTACATAGGGTCAGGCCACCATGCTAAGCCTAAGGTTTCATTTACACTTTCACCTGATACTTTTTGTGAGTACATCATTAACCATAGTAGCGTCGATTGTCGATAGGATTAAGGCAAGGTTTGTCAAATGACCAAAATGACAGAATTGGTTAGCAAGTGCTCATAGACAATGCCTGGGCGCCCTAGTTGCCCTCATTTTGCCCTGATCTGCCCAAGCTCAAGTTGTTGGAAAGCTACCAGGACAAATTTACTGTGAGAACTTTTCCATGTACCAGGAACAAACTCTTCAATCAATCCAATTAATCAAAATTTTCTTCTCTGCTACCAAAACAATCCAAAAGAGCTGCTGAGGAAAAGACAAGGAAGAAGAAGAAGAAGAAGGGATTCTCCAATCTATCAAATGGATGCTAACAAAAAATGCCAGAAGCTATCTACTCTGCCTGACTCTGTGTGTATGCACGCGAAATTGTCTTTACCTCTTCTTCTTCACATACTTTTGCACATAGCCAGCCAGGGCAAACAAAATCTCATCCCTGTTCCTCTTACTTAGTAAGTAAAAGTAAACTAGGTTCAAGTCCAACCTGTGCCAAAGCCAAGGAAATGTACTCGTGTATGTGTGTGTTTGTTTTGCTATGGGATGTATTGTTCGAGATTCGAGCAGTTGAGTGATGCGCCCTCTATATCAAAATCGAATCGAGAGTGCCAGTGCCAGTGCGGGAATTTGAAATGAGTTGACATTTAGAGCCTCAAATTTGTCGTAAGGGATTTCCAAACTATGTAGTGGATGAATTTGCATGACCTAAGGTCATGAAAGTGTATTTGTCGGAGCAATTTGGTCCACACGGAAAGGGCGGGGGCGTGTGAGGGTTATTTGTGCAAAGACTGCACATTTTCCCCTGCTATGCTGCCTGGTGTTGGAATTGCTGGGAGTCATGTTGATGAGTAATGTCCTCTGTAAGAAAATCCTATCCTATGTAAGCAGCAAGGTATCCTGTCTGAAATATCTTGGATCGGAAGACGAAGAAGAGACTGGCTAAGCTTACACTTTGATCTTCCTTCTCCTTCTTACGTAAAGTAGCTAGCTAGCTAAACTCTTGTGTGTGGAGTAAAAGTTTAGCAAATGGTGGTGGAACTGACAGGAAATTTGCGAGACGTGGTCATTTATCAAAATGGGAACAAATAGAACGAGGCGACTAGCTACATGGGCATGCATGCATCTTATACGTACTATCCTAGGCAAAAAACTTCCTTCCTTCCTTCCTTTTTCTTTCTTTCTTTTCTGGAGAAATGGGAAGAGACGCAGAACGCAGAGGAAAGAAAGAAGAAAGAAAGAACAGAAAGAAAGTAAAGTCTTTGCATTGCGTGCCAAGCTGAAGCTAGGCTAGGCACAGGCACAAAAAACCAAGACAGAAAGAGAAAAACGATTAGCTCCATTTCAGGCTTAATTGCCAATTAGAAAGAACCACATTTGTCATGCAATTCGCATGATGAAAGATATTTGACCTCACTATAGCACACTAAAGGTTCTTGACCTACTCAATCTGCGCCAATTCAACTGAGTGAGTTTTCAACCATATGACCTTTGACCTGCTCAAAATTTGGCTTCATAAATGTATTGTCAGGTTTTTCAGTCATTTCGTCAAGCTGTACTACCAAGACATGACCAAAAATGATATCATATCACGTAGCACTTGCGCTTGCATTGAAATAATCCTAAACTTGAACTTGAGAAGGGCTGGATGCAATACTAAAAGTCATTTTGCATTATGGTTGGAATATTGGTTCAATAAATCTATTAACACATGGTAATGTGGCGGGTGAGTGTGGACAGTAGTACATTATGGAAATGTCCTTCCTTGCCCAAATCTAAATCTCCCCTCTCTTCCCTTCTATTTCCTTTTCCGTTTTGCTTCTGTCTAGTATGTCTCGACCAGAATCCTTAATCTCATTCTCACCAAAATGCAACACAACGCTACAAATGTTGCTCCAGAACTTCCAGAATTTCCAGAACATCCAGAGAGGGTGAATAAAATTTGATTTGGTAGCAAAGCTACAGCGGAAAATAAATAGTCCGTCCGATTCCATGCCAGGCGAGCAAAGATAAGGAATGATATTTGAATAATTTTACCCAAAGTATACAATAACATCAAAATTCAACGCAAAGCAACGTGCAACGGAGATTCACTTCATTTCCGGATATAGTGTCGGAGAGTAGGAATAATTAATTTTCTAATTATTCATCATTCACTAGGCTTGGACGCCTATCATTTTAAAAATTGAGATACAGTGCAAGTGCAATATTAAATGACCCGTGATGACATGACATAGATATAGTCCGATGAATTTATTACCAAAGTGATTCTTATCATCTCAAATGGTTCCTGTCGTGTCGTGTCAACATCTCCAAATTGAATTTCACTTTAACTAACCATGAGATGAACCATTCAAAAATTCATTATAAGAATATGTGCCCAAGTCTAAGTAGTCTGAACACTTTAAGAAGGGCATAGGTTATGGACTTGGAGAAAGACAGGAAGGCAGAGTAAAAACTTTTAAAATATTTGAGTGACTTGTCCAAGTTATTCTCTCATAGTCAGTCAGTTGATGGAATGTACTCGATTCAATATGCTATGGTTATGTACAGTATAATAAAAATAAAAACACTTGATATCCCCACCCTTGAATACAAAAAGTACAAAATCACACTTTCAATCAATCTTGGCCCAATCCTATGATGTGGACAGGGAGGGCTTGTAATAAGTCACTCACTTCACTTTGCCTTGACTCGATTCAATCAAAATGAATCAACTCAACTTTCAAGTTCAAACTTCATCCTTCATTTTCAGTGCTCAGAATAATCACTCATCGCCCAGGCCATGCCGGGCATCGGCGGGTAGCTGAGGCTCGGAATTCTTTTCAATAAAATAATGATTCACGAGCCAATGACTTTTCAGTTTTTTTGTACTAAGCTAGGCATGCCGACCAACCTCAGTCAGCTCATAACTGTCAAATTATGCGGTGATGGCGGTGAGTCAAGAAGGAAAGAAGGCAACGAGCAGGTACTTTTTGATTTCAATCTAAAAATCATCTCAGGAATGTCAGAAACATCTTTACTCAAAATTTTTAACCATTCTGGAAACAATTGGCATGCAAGACATCATAGAAGTTCAAGCCATTGATTTTTAAATAGGTTTTTATTGAATGATTATATTTAAGCCAAGAATAATGAAGTTTTGGAAGATATTTGAGGACAGCTGCCCTGTAGACATATAATTTCCACTTTACAACATTAAACTTGCTAATAAAGTGAAATAAAATATTATTTTTATGGTATATTTTTCAAAAGTTTTGAAATTTTTAGTCATGACCTAGGGTCAAATCAAACTGGTTAATATTTGAAGCCATGATTTCATAATATGTCTGAAATTAACTTTATAACTTTTGATTATACGCAACGTGTGAAAATATTTAAAATATATACAACAGCAAATTCCATTCAATATCCAGTCCAGGCCAGCTGAATGCTGATATCCAAAGTCCAAGCTCCTATTCTTGACTATTTGAAGTCAATCCCAAATGTTCTGCCAAATTTAATTCGAGTACTTTTTGTGGCCTGCGAGAAACGTAAGCGCAATGTGATTCTGTGTGGGCATCAGGACCCGTAGCATCGCAGATTCTGCATTTGTATCTAAACAGTGTTGGACATGTCACCTCGCCTGCACGAGTCACACGTAATGGCTATCAAAATATTAAATAAATCAAGAAGTTCATAAATATGCCCAGTTTACCTGTGTCAGGGTTATGAAGAAGGTGACTCATGTAAACTTCTTCTGGTTCACCATTGTTTCTGCAAAATCCGCATAAATTTGCTCGACGTCGATTATTTTCGTTGGAATTTGGAGTATGAGGTGGAGATCCATCACGTGGCGTCAAATCATAAGATTCCTGAGTTCGAGTTGACGCTTGACCTGCAAGTGCTGCTAATCCAGATCCTTGTCCAGCAAATCGTTGAAATCCTATATCTTGTTGTCGAATGAGCTGTTGGATTCCGGCATCATCCATATCAATTCTGTTTCCAATCAATGATTGAATTCCATTGCCATTTCCAGGAGCATTAGCAGAATTCAAAATCCGTGGGAGTGCTCCATTTTCAATTCTTTGTCCAGGCACTGGAAATTGAAAATTTGGATGTGGTGGAGTCATTACCACCGAAGTTCTGCCTGGCATAGGCACTCGTTGTTGAAACTGTCGATTATTCATCACTGGCAACGGTGGAAATCCTTGAAAGGGGAATGTTGGCAGCCGCCTTCTTGGAATCTGAAAATTTTCCGGCGGTCCAGCTGGTTGGAACACTCCCCATGGGTTCTTTGAATCCTCGTTGTCAGAAGACCAGGGTTGCTGTTGTTGTACTTGTTCAGGCTTCTTGTAATTTATGTACCCCGGGAGGCGTGACCCCATTCTTTCCAACTTTTGCAAAGCTTCTTCATATGATTCGTCCGATTCTCGACCCGTCATCTGAGTCTGATATGATTCTGGTCTTTCCAGCAAGCGATATGCCTCAGGAGAATTCATCAAAGGGTGTAGAAGTCCAGGTATTTCCAATTGGCCAGTCGCAAATGCTTGGACTTGATTCAGCATGAATCTTCTTGCCTCAGCATGATTAGATCGTAATTCGTTCGCGTTCCAGAAATGGGTCATTCCATGTTGACCTGGACCACCCTCGTCTGACCACTGAGAAGCATAGCTGTCGTCACGTCCATGCATATACTCCAACTCTTCAAAACCTACAGAAATTTTCAATGAGGAAAAATTGGTTATTTGTAAAATTACAAAATTTGATAACAGAGTTACGATTGTTGTTCATTGATTGATGATTTTCGTTGAATGACTCATAGCCGAAGAATGGATTCCAATTGGCTGTGAAGTCATTTCCATTCACTTTCCAATTTTCATTGCTGCTCCCATTGGGCATTGAAACTGATCGACGATTCATCCTTGGAGCTGGTCGTAAAAATTGACTCATGACCTTGCAATCCTCTTCAAAGTTGAGACTTCCAGGTGGTGGTGGATCCATCGGTGGAGTCCTATTGGCCACTCCATATCCAATTGGTAGTGGCAATGGTCGATGTCCTCTTTCTGTCCCAAAATTCAAATCCTTTCTTCTGACATTGAACTCCTCTCTGTTATCCCTTTCTGAAATACAAACAATAGTGAACAATTTAATAGAATTAAAGAATATCAAAGTAAAAGCAGTATAATTGAGTTAGCAAATTCAACTGATTCCGTCTCTGGATGATAAATGATTCCGGATTGTTTGAGCAGGCGAAATACGTTGTGCAGATATTCTCGTCTTCGTGGATCTCGTTCATATCTCCTAAAAAGAGGAGAAAAATTGAGGTCAAGGGTTACCATTTAAAATTTTCATTACACAGGGCTAAGTAAAGTATAATAAAAAGAACTGACCATGGAATAGGAAGTTCCTCCTGGCCTTCCTCCTTGGGCTGATCCATGACAGGTCACCTGCTACTGCCACTGCCCAATGCAAAATGACAACTCCGATGGAAGTCTAGTCTTGGAAATCAAAGCAAGAAAAATGAAAAGCTGGTCGAAGTGAAACCTCAAGAAATTTTGAAAAGTTGACCTTAAGCGTTGGACCAATGATGACTAAATTTTGGATAAGTCATCAGTAGGCATTGACGTGCGATATGCCTTCAATCTATTGTGCATAGTATTAGCAGTAAGCAATGAGACACTGCTAGAACTGCACCAGTAGTTTAATTACGCTTTTTAACATTCACTTTTAATTGTGCAAAACAATTAAATGCTATACACTCTCACATGAGTCTCAGCTTGGCTTGTTACTTTGCTGATTCCAGCCTAACTTACAAACTCTGATACGTCATTATTTTGAAAGTTCCAATTTCACGACTGAGTCAGTGTCAAGTTGTCATCAAATGAGTAATGTGAGAGTTCTAGCGCTGATTCAACCAACTTACTATTTTCGCTCTCCTTTGGCTTAATGACAGTAATTGCTAAGACCCGGAAATATATTGCTAACAATCGACTGGAATTTTTATCAATACATTGACTGATTATCACTAAAAATCGCAATATAGAAGCATACAAGTTGAAATGGTGCGTTCAAATGCAAGCGATTCTGATGAGACGAGATAACACATAAGACGGAATTGAGGTAAGAAGAAATTTGCTCATATTATAAAATCTCTTTATTCTGACTTCTTCCATCTTTCAAATCTTCTAATGCTAATAAAATAAGATAAATTAGGTATGCTTATTGCGTGCATTTAGGAAGCATTGCGCAAGCTTTGTATTTTACTGTAGTATTTCGTATTTTTTCATTGTTAAATAATCTAGAATTCTCAAAATGAGTAGATTTTGTAGAAATGAATCTGCGCCTAGGGATTCGTTCGCACTTGCTTTTGCTTTTGCTTGTTTTTACAAAGCGGGTTCCTCTCATGTGTTGTTTATCGAAATCCCAAAAGGACGAATCACTCGAGAGTAAAGTTTGGATTGGGACGTCAAGTCCACGTTCACATCCACATCCGCATATAGAGTCTGATCCAAGTTGTTGAGAGACGATCGAGTAAAATCAACTCCCACACGGAATCCAATTAAAGGCCAATCAATCATCTCACCCTTCCTTCGTTCCTTCATCCTTCTATCGCCTTCTCTTCACTAAATCCTTCCTCTCTATTCTCTATGCAATGCAAAGGCAAAGGCTCAACCATCCCTGTCCAGCAAAAAGAGAACACAACAGACCCAAAATTCACTTCACTCAATAATAACCATTTGACATAATATTTTATCCATCCGCATCCTATATACATTAGATTAGACCAATACATTCCACACTGGACAAAAAATTACAATTCTATCCAGCTGCTCATTTCCCAAAGGAATCGAATGGACCACAATCCAATCCACTATAATACAAAAGAATACAGGAATATTGGAATTAATGTCTGTTCAATATAAAAAATAATCCAACCTCCATATTAATATTAAAACTGCCTTGGTATGCTATGTTATTGATTGTTTGTTATAATTGCATGGTCTAGGGTTAAAAAACTCGACCTGTCGAGATTTGTCTCTGATTTTTGTACAAAATTTTTCCAAGTTACTCGACACGCAAGGCAATAAATGTCAATCAACATGTAAATGCTCGGATTCATGGTCATGGATTGATTTGATTTAATTTTGAAAATTGACGCGAGATACTATGCTAATTAAATTTCGTAAAATTATTGATGACAAATTAGCATATCAATCAAGTAATTTTATATACAGAGTTCAAATTTACTTGATAATTTATGATAAATCTGAGTGATATGATGATTAATATTCGACAGGAAGGAATAAAATGCCAATCAATTTGATTTGATATCAAAAATCAAATGCAGAAGCTGAGAATCATGTTGTGTCCATACAAGGGAGTCACGATACAAAACTTGACTGACATTCATGCATTGAAAACATCGGAATGAACATGGACAGTAGTTAGTTTAGTAGTTTAACCGAGAATCATAAGCAGAAGCACAAATGTCAATTATTATTATTCACATCCCATCCTGTAAAAATTCAGGTTTGCATGGTTGAAAACCGGGTGCAGTGATATGACAGATTGCAACTCAAAGATCTCGTTTTATGAAGGAGCCAAAAAAATAACACAGTGTCAAATTTGACATCACTTATTGACATTTCCTCGTTGAATCTGCCAAATGCAACGAATTCTCGTTTTACAGTGCTAATGCATGGAAAATCGAATTGAATCATCAGAACGAAAGACGGAAATCCAATGCTCATTGAATTCTTTGGTCTAAAACGCAACAGCAACATTGTTGTTGAGCCGATTCCAACGCCAATGGCAATGGGCACTTTAAAATCTGTCAAAAAAGACAGGTAGGGAGGGGGCCATCAAGAAGCCACGATTTTTTGAAGGAAATAGACACCGAGTGGTCATAAAATGATTGATGAGTTCGGGCCCTTTATCCCACTTGGCCTGGCTGAGTATTACTATATATTACATTTCTAGTCCGGTTTCAGTCAGGCCAAGCCAAACCGGGCAAAGCAGATTCATGAATTGAATTGAATTGAACCATGTGTGTGGTTTGTTTGTTGTTGCCTTTGCCTCTCATTCTCATTCTCTGTAATCAAGCGGCGTATAATACGTTTGCCTTTGGCTTTGGCTTTGGGCGGGTTGAATTTATTTAATTTCTATTTTTCTCATTTTCCGCTTCTCAACTCTATTGTTGCTGCCTCTGCCGCATCTCAAATGGAATACAAAGTGGCAGTTTCATTCTAGGGCCAGATGGGCTCCGAAAATGAATTGAGCTCGAGCTCGGACGGACTCATCTGTACTCCTGGAAGGAAATTCAACATTCTTCAGTTAAATTTCAAATCAGGCTGTTAAATAGACCAAAAATATTATAAATTCGTACATGTAGTATAAACCGTTTCTTAGAACTAGTCGTATCAATGCAACACTCTTGGAAAATGATCTGTGATTAAGACCACCTTTGACCCTTTGAGAAATTTTCCGATACAATCGTTGTGTAAACTCCCGATCCGGGTATTGTCCACTCTTTCTTTTCTTTGAAGCTTCAGCTTTTTCAGCTTAGGCTTAGGTTTAGTTAAGATTTCGTTGGATTTTGAGTATAGAGGAGAAAAGTCGTCGTCTTTTCATTTCTGTTGAAGAATAATCTTGAGAAAAGAAAAGTGTGAGCAGCAGGAGGGCATGGCATAAACCAACCTCATCCGTCAAAACACACTTTACTTTACTCCAACCCTGTCTGTCATTCCACTCCAGACTAGACTAGACGATTCATTCAGTCTCATTAACAAAATCCTTTCCAGCTCAAAGTGTCCGTTCCCGTTCTTTCGTCTTTCTTCTTGTCTATCCATTCCATATCCATAGAATTTCCTTAAGACTGCGGCTGTTGGCTCAGATCCTGATGTCATTGTCATGGAAACATTTGTCTAACGATGGAACAGTCTCACAAGACGCAGACCCAAGCTCTGTCATACGCACAATATTAATGGCTCTAATAATAATGACTTTCTCCTCGTTTTAATGACAAGGAGGATTTCTCAACCAAAATTTATGTCTTTTCCCTGGCTTTGTCCTCAATCTTCGCATCACAATTTCACAATCACAAAATCATCATCATAATAATGTCACCTGCGTCTTCTGTCTTCTACGTACTAAATACTGCGGTCTCAAATCTCGGTGGCTCAAGATTTTGATTTTCATTCTTTCCCATCTTTTATTAATATCATCCTCGAGGCAGTAGCTTCGAAACTAAAGTTAAAATCATCATTATTTTAGTCATTAACTAACCTTTTTTCACATTTGTGTTAACCTCTTGGCCTTTCCCTTGCAAATATTTAGTAGAATTGGTGTCTGAAATAATTAATTAACTGATTAATTAAGCAATTGAAGAGCAATTAAGCAAAGTTTTGGTCGGACTTGAATTTTTACCTCGACGTCTGAAGACTGCCTGGAGCCTGGATTTGTGCGCTTGTGCCAATTTCTACAAGTTATTTGAAAAGTATGGGGAGTAAATGTTGCAAAGAAGAAGAATTGGACGAGTCAAATTCGAGGAATGTATGTCAAAATATAAAATGCCACATTTCTGATTCCATGCGACCAATTAGGGAAACCAGAGAAGAGAAGCGTGAACGAGAAAAACATTTTGAACGAATGATTGCTGATGAGAATGCTTGTTATCGTGGAGAAGATCAGAGCAACAGTAATTCACCTTTCAGGTAAATGTTTTGCATTCAACTAAAACTAATTATTTACACAAAGGCTCTAGACTAGAAGGATTTATTATTAATTCTTCAGTGGCTTTATTTTTATAGTTTGTTAATTTCTAATTATAATTTCCAGACTGGTCCGCAGAGACAGTAGAATCCTGCTCAAGAAAAGTAAGGATGCCAAACAAGAAGACAACGAGAGTGCGGAGAGTATAAGCAGAGAAGTGGTGTCGTTTATTAGGAGTGCTGAGGGTGAACAAATGGGGGATGCTGACACGGATTCCATGATATCCAAGTCCTTTGAGGATCCAAGTGCTCAAGAATCTGCGGAAAGTATTGCTCAAGTAGCCGAGGAATCAAAGGCAAAGTCTGAAGTTCATACAACATCTGCGGGACCTAGAGCCAAGACGCCGTAAGAATGATTTCCAGCTGATGTTAGAGAAGATTGAGTCCAAACTACCAGCAACATTCTGTCGAAGCTAACAATTGTGTGAAGTTCCTATTTTCTGTTTTGGCTTTGTTTATGATAAGTATGAGTTTTAGTGAATCCGTGTATGAGGTGTGATATGATTTGCTAAAAAATTCTGTCTTACCCGATTATCTAACTGAGTAGATACTTTTCTGACTAAATACTGAGTAAATGATCACTATTTTAGTTTAGAATACTAGATTTTAACGTTTGCTCAGCTAAGGTGCCGATTGCCATAATTGCCAAAGTTTTATCTCACTTACATGAGCTGGTACACCCTGATTCTGTAAATGAATGGAAAGAACCACAATGGACAAGTCATTTTCAGGACATCTTAAACTAGAATTTACGGAGTTTCCATTCAAACATGAACGGATTATTGTTAGAAGTACAATTAGAACACATATCTTAGGTGTTGACAAGTTCTTATTAGAGTAGATAATATGTCAGAATAAAAAAGCACTCCCTTCACATAGAATGACTTAAATTTTTAAACAAATATTTTTATTTTAACTAAATTATTTTTATATTTCTATTCACTAAGTTTGCATTGCATATTTTGCAAATTATATGCAAATATTCAGTCTATTTAAAATTATTTACATTATTGACGTGAGGGGAGTTTTGTTACTGATATTGCATTACTCATCCTCATGTCCAAGCTCAAAATAAATACTTTTGAGAAGTTGTTGAGTCTCATAAAGAGGCAAGAACGGTGGACAAACCCGGGATTGTAGAAATTGGCAATATTTGATCAAAATTGGAATCAGCTCAGAATAGCATTTCATGGGTTGTTTGAGGTTTGCAGGAAAATGTTTGATTTCACCCAAAAGAACGCGGAGGTCAAACACTTTTTTGCAATTTCTGCATCTCGCATCAAATTCCACGGTCTCATCCAAAACACATTTTTCAAATTCATAGTAACTGAATCGATGAGTACACTTTGGACATCGAAGACGAATCGGAAATTCTTCTAAATTATTGTACAATGGCCAATTGTTTTCACAAGCGATACATTCACAATTGAAGAAATAGGATCCAGCCAAGGTTTCTTGTCGATCTTCCAAATCGTTAGTTGCAAATTCGTAGCCATAACTCATGAAGAGTTCATCTCCAGCCTTCAAATCTTTTGTCGCCATAATCACAAGTCGGCCGTCCATGAGATTAGCTCTACCCACATTTGGATCACATGAATGGTTGAACAAACAAATCAATGGATAAATTCCAATTTTAAAAACATCTGGTATGCACAGATTGCTAAACAGAGTGTTGCCGCTTTGTGCAGAAGTAGGTTGGAGCTCAATAAATTTTGTATCGCTGAGGCCCAA
>JADMIO010941422.1_pt1 | contig 25978 bp, 27 predicted proteins | sample 8958161 | NCBI WGS metagenome assembly JADMIO01 (sample SAMN16585339, study PRJNA669376) | soil metagenome | isolation source: Crop rotation soil | place: USA: Cullars Rotation, Alabama | collected 2011 | reverse complement strand
TGCGCCTCTCCGTGGGACTTGAATCGCCCGCCGATATCATCGCCGACCTGACGCAGGCTCTTGGTTGATTGATGGAATCCTGCAACGAGTGAGCTAGACTTGACCCATGTACGAAAAAGTTACGCGAAATATTTGCGTGTCCGTGCGTCCGTTCTATCTCGAGGAGCAATCCTCACCGGACGAAGACCACTTCGTGTGGGCCTACCGCGTGAGCATCGAGAACCGCAGCACAGAGACCGTGCAGCTCATGAATCGCCACTGGAGGATTACCGACAAGCACGGCCGCCTTCAGGAAATCAAAGGTCCAGGCGTCGTCGGCGAGCAGCCCGTGCTCAAGCCGGGCGAGACCTACGAGTACACCAGCGGCTGCCCGCTCGGCACACCCTCGGGCATCATGGTCGGCAGCTACGAAATGAGCACCACCGCGGGAGAGCGCTTTGACATTGAAATCCCCGCATTTTCTCTCGATAGTCCTTACGATACCGCAGCCATCAACTAGCGCCGCGCCGCGTTTGCCCCTATATCCGCGGGACGATGGCGGAGGACGCGAAGAGCGATGACATCCCTTTCGAAGACCGGAACGAGCGCAAACGGCAGCCGCAGCGCGACGCCGAAGCCAACGCGCGAAGAAGCAGAAGCTGCTGTTGCGACGTTAATCCGCTGGGCGGGCGACGACCCCCTGCGTGAGGGCCTCGAGGAGACGCCCGCGCGCGTCGTGCGCTCGTACGAGGAATTCTTTGCGGGCTATGCCCAGGACCCCGAAGACATCCTACGCACCACATTCGAGGAGACCGAGGGCTACGACGAAATGGTCGTGCTCAGAGATATCGACTTCCATAGTCACTGCGAACACCACATGGTGCCGATCATCGGCAAGGCGTTCGTGGCTTATCTACCGAACAAGCGCGTGGTGGGAATCTCCAAACTTGCCCGCGTCGTCGAGGCCTACGCAAAGCGCCTCCAAATCCAGGAAAAGATGACCGCGCAGATTGCGAACGCGATCAATGACGTGCTCAAGCCGAAAGGTGTTGCCGTGGTCGTCGAGGCGGAACACCAGTGCATGACCACGCGCGGCGTCGAGAAGCCGGGAGTCACGATGGTGACGAGCACGATGCTAGGCGCTTTCCGCGACAATAGTTCGACGCGGCGCGAATTCCTCGCTTTTATCGGTCACGCCAAAGGGGCCTAGAGTACGCCTCAGCGCGTCAGTGAACGTAACCCGCGAGCGAGGCCCGGATGCGGGGCTGAAGTTCGGCGTCGAGGTTGTCGAAGGTCGCCTTGATCATGCCGGCCCAGATGCCGCGCTTCTCCTCTTCGGTCGCGCCTTCGGTCACGGTCTGCGTCTGCACGGCTTTGGCGTTGGTCGATGCGAGCACCTTGCCGTTGGGATCGATGATCGCAACTTCAAGCTCAAGGCTTGCGTCGTACTCTGCCGCCTGATCCTTGGTGAACAGGCCTTTGATGCCGCGCGTGCGGGGCAGCAGCTTTTCGGTGATGTCACCGTTTTTCAGGGTGATGCGCAGCGCATTGACGCTGTTTCCGCTCAAGCTGAAGTGAGCGTCGGCCCACGCACGAGCGGCTTGTTCGTAAGTGAACGGGGCACGGTACATCACGTGCGGGTATTCCCGTGGCGGGCGGTTTTCCACGTACATCGACAGCGACGTCGCATCCGTGCTCAACGAGGTCGCATCGGCGAACCGAATAATGGGCGCGGCTGGCGCACTTTGCGCGGCCGGCGCCGGGACAGATTGTGCGTGAGCACCCGACGCGCTCAAGCCTGCGGCCGCGAGAGCCGCAGCTACCAACAGGGCGCGACGCTTGAAACGCATTGTGTTGGTCATCAGTCAGCTCTCTTGTGAGATTGATACCGGGCGGCGAGCTCTTCGAGCTCGTCCTCGCGGAAGACGTAGTCCGCGCGGCAGAATTCGCAGGTCATGTGGATCTCGCCGTTTTCCGCATATGATCTGATTTCTTCCATCGGAAATGAGGCAAGAATGCGTTCGCTTCGCGCGCGCGAACAGCGGCATTGCGCCGTCACGGGGCGCCGGGCTGCCACGCGGAGGTCCATCGTGGCGTAGAGCCGGTTTAACACGCGTTCGGGAGTCAAAGAAAGATCAAGCAGTTCCGCGTCTTTGAGGCTGCTGAGGAAGATGACTGCGGTCCGCCACAAATCATCCGCCTCTTCCCGGTTGAAATGACGCGCGGCACCTTCCTCCGGCATTCGTTGGATCAGCAGCGCCGCGGCCGTCCATTGTTCGGGATTCCCATGCGATGGTGCGACAGCGATCTTGATCGCGGACTCGAGCTGCTCGGATTGGCGGAAATAGTGGTGAATGCCTTCCGCCAGGCTTTCACCGCCCAGTTCGACGATCCCTTGATAGCGCTCGGTGTCAGGTCCTTGGTCCACGGTGAACGACAGCGTCGCGCCCGGACCCAGCAATTGGGGCGGCGACCCCTCCGCCCGCGGGCGGGCGAGTTCGCCCGACAGGCCGTTCGCGTCGAATTTCGCGCAACCCCGCAAATGGCCCTCGCTCGTCACGTCCGTGACCAAGGTGTGCACGGGCCCTGTGCCTTGGATTTGCAGCGTGAAGACCCCGTTGTATTTGAGACCGCTCGCCAGCGCGATGGCGGCCACCATTGCCTGGGCGAGCAGACGCGAAACCGCCTCTGGGTCTCGATGGGCAGCGAGAATCGTCGTCGCCGCCGTCGTCAGACGCACCAATCGTCCGCGGAAGCGGCCGCCACTGAGCAGGAACGGGAGACATACGTCGGCGGCGCCTTCGTCGAGCTTGGCGCCCGCTGTCATGAGTGAACCGGCATCGATGTTACGTGAGGCACCACAATAGCACGCCTTTTTGTGCGTGCAGCCGGTTCTCCGCTTCGTCCCATACCACGGAGCGTGGCCCATCGATAATGCCCGCGCTCACCTCTTCGCCGCGGTGCGCGGGAAGGCAGTGCATAAAGATCGCATCGGGCTTGGCGAGGTCGAAAAGCTCCTCGTTCACCTGGAACGGGCCCAGCAATGCGTGGCGGCCGCTTGCGTTATCGCCCATCGACACCCACGTGTCCGTGACGATGCAGTCGGCGCCACGCGCCGCGCCCTTCGGATCTTCGTGAACTGATATCTTCGCGCCGCGGCTTTTCGCCCAGGCGATTGCACGCTCGGACGGATGGAGCGACGGCGGGCAGGCCAGCCTCAGTTCGAAGTCAAATTGCGCACTCGCGTGAATCCAGCTGGTCGCCACGTTGTTGCCATCGCCTGACCACGCCACTACCGCGCCCTTGATGGGGCCCTTGTGCTCCTCATAGGTCATGATGTCCGCCATGATCTGACACGGGTGGGACTCGTCGGTGAGTCCGTTGATCACAGGAACGGTGGCGTAGCGCGCAAGTTCCGAGAGCTTCTCCGGAGACGACGTGCGGATCATGATCGCATCGACATAGCGTGACAGCACACGCGCCGTATCGGCGACGGTCTCGCCGCGGCCCAACTGTGTTTCCTGCGGCGACAGGCTGACCACACTGCCGCCCAACTGTTGCATGCCGACTTGGAATGACACTCGGGTACGGGTCGAAGGCTTCTCGAAAAGCATTGCCAGCGTACGCCCGGCCAAGGGCATCTCAGCGGCAGCACGGCGCCCGCGCTTCAACGCCGCCGCGCTCGCCAGGATCGCACGCAACGTCTCCGGGGTCATAACATCGAGATCGAGGAAGTGTCTCGGCGAGCCCGACCTATCAGCACGCCGGGCCGCCTGATTCGAAGCTACCGCCATGGTTCACCTCACCCGCGCCGGTCGAGCTCGGCTGCGGTCTTGCCGAGGATTGCAATCGCCGCGTTCACTTCGGCCTCGCCGATGATCAACGGCGGAATAAGGCGCACGACGTTGTCTCCGGCCGCAACCGCAAGGAGCCCATTGTCGAACAGGCGCGACACCACCTCACTGTTCGGCAATTTGCATTTGAGGCCAATCATCAGCCCCTGTCCCCGCGCCAGTTCGAACACGCGGGGGCGTCTCGCGACCAGCTCGCGAAGTTTAGCCCACAGACTGTCGGCGACCGCGCGGACTCCCTCGAGCATGCCGGGCGCGAGCATCACATCGAGCACCGCGTTGGCGGCCGAGACGGCGAGCGGGTTGCCACCGAAGGTGGATCCATGGGTCCCGGGCTTCATGTATTGGGCGGCGCGCTCGGTCGCAAGGCAAGCGCCGATCGGGAAGCCTCCGCCTAGGCCTTTCGCGAGCGCCATCACGTCTGGTGTGACGCCCGACCATTCATAGGCAAAAAGCTTGCCGGTACGCCCCATTCCGGTTTGCACTTCGTCGAAGATCAGCAGCAGACCGAATTCGTCGGCCATCGCCCGCAGGCCTTTAAGATAGTCGGCCGGCGCCGGCACGATGCCGCCTTCGCCCTGAATCGGCTCGACCAGCACCGCCGCGGTTTGAGGCGTGACCGCCGCGCGCGCTTCGTTGAGGTTGCCAAAGGCGACCTGATCGAAGCCTTCGACTTTTGGCGCAAAGCCGTCGAGATGCTTTTCCTGGCCGCCGGCGGAAATGGTCGCGAGCGTGCGGCCGTGGAAGGCCCCGCGCGCCGTAATCACGCGGAATTTGTCTTTGGCGCCCTGCGCCTGGTGATAGCGGCGCGCAAGCTTGATTGTCGCTTCGACCGCTTCGGCGCCCGAATTGCACACGAAGACCGTATCGGCGAAGGAATGGGCAACCAACCGCTCCGCGAGCCGCTCCTGGCCGGCGATCCGGTACAAGTTGGAGCAATGCCAGAGTTTCTCCGCCTGGGCTTTGAGCGAGGCAACGAGGTGCGGATGCGCATGACCCAGGGCGGTCACGGCAACGCCGGCGCCGAAGTCCAGGAAGCGGCGTCCGTCGCCGGTAAATAGCCAGGCACCCTCGCCGCGATCGAACATCACGTCTGTACGGGCATAAGTCGGCATCACAGCGGAAATGCTCATAGCTTCGCCCTCTCCATGGCGATCACGAGGCTGGCCTTCCAGCCATTGGCAGCGTCAGATCGGAAAAAATTAAGGGCGGCACCAAGACCGCCCGTCGGTGCAGTAGATACGCAGAAATGAGGTCTTGTCAACGCCGGCTGTTATAAAAGCTCAACACAACGCGCTCAGCTTTTCAGCTTGTAGCCGCTCTTGATGACCAGATAAGTCACGACAATCCCGACCGCGTTCAGCGCCGTCAGCACGACGATCCCCGTCAACGGCCGGCTGGTTTCCTGGCCGAGGAACCCGTAACGGAAGCCATCGATATTGTAGAAGAACGGGTTGTAGTGAGCCATGAACTGGGCCCAACGCGGCAGCCGGTCGATGGTGTAGAAGGTGCCCGACAGGAAGGTGAGCGGCGTGACGATAAAGTTGGTTACCGCCGCCATGTGATCGAACTTGTCCGCCCAGATCGCGGCAAGGATTCCGGCCATCGACATTAGTAAGCAGCCCGCCAAAGTGTGGAACAGGATCAAGCCGAAACTGTACAGGTGAAGGTGCGCGACGACCGCCATGGTCGCTCCGCAGGCGATGCCCACCACGACGCCGCGCGTAACGCCGCCCATTACCCATGCGATTGTCAGTTCCATCGCGCTCAAGGGGGGCATGAGTACGTCAACGATGTTGCCTTGCACCTTGGCCACCAAAATGGATGACGAGGTGTTGGCAAAGGCGTTTTGGATCATCGTCATGATGATCAGGCCCGGCACGAGGAATTCTTCGAAGGGATAGCCGGCGACGATTGTGCCGCCGCGGCCGAAGGCGAACACCATGACCAGCAGGAACATCAAGCTGGTCATCACGGGAGCTGCAACCGTCTGGAAGATCACCTTCCAGAAGCGGCGCACCTCCTTGAGGTAGAGCTGCCACAGGCCCAGCCAGTTGACGCTCCCCATCGTCCGGGGATAGGGCACTTGGAACGCGGAGGAGGCGACACGGTCATGCATGGCGCAAGCTTAGCAGGTATGACGGGCGTGCCGCCACAATCCCCATTCGCACTCACACCTCACGACTGTTCGCAATTTCGCGCAGAAGCTCTTCCAGTGACGGGCGATCGGGCGCCGACGCCGCGGCGTAAGCTGCGAGATAAGCATCGATCAGCGTCTGCGCCTTCTCGCCTCCTATCCCTGTCTCCGCAAAAGCTTCGCGAATCCGCTCGGGGCTGGCGGGATTCTCTCGGCCCAACGGCTTGTCCGGGTACGGCGCCCCACACAGCCGGCAGAACTCGCGCGCGAGTTCGCCGGTTCTCATCAGTCCAAAGTCGATGACAGCGAAATCGAAATGGCGACCGAATGACTTTGCGACGAGCTCTACGTCGGCCATAGCGAAAAACCCGGTTCCCTGGCGATTGAATTCGTCGCGAAAACGACGGCAGAATTCCGCGGCGTGGACGGGAAGCGCAACTTTGCCCGTTTCGCGGAATTGGCGTGGCATCTTCGAGATGCCATTAACGAGGTGCTGTCGATACAGCGAATAGAAGAGCTGGGTCCGGTCGCGCTTGACGTATATCACCACACCACCGTCGATCACTCTGGCAAGCTGATCGGCCACGAGTTGAGGCGTGAGCACGGCAAAGTCCGCGAGTATTTCGTCCGAGATCAGGATGTCCGGCGGAAGCGGCGCAATCGAAAACGGCTGACCTCGGGCAAGGGCGCGCGCCCAATCCGGTTTGACCTGATACGGCCGCCCCAGGAATGGGACGAGATCCGTCTGCAGCGTCGTGCTCGCCGTCTTGGGAGGCCCGATATGGATGACGGGATATAAAGCGGACAAAGGCGTGTTTCGCTGGTAAAGAGTGCCGCTGGGCAGCATATCTTCCAGCTCTCGCCCACGCGAGGGCCACGTTTGCTGTGATGAGAGCGCAAGACGACGATGACGATCGTTGTGTCCCCTACCAAGCCTCGGATCGAATTGGCGTCGCAGCCCTACGCGCCGAATCCGTCCAAAAACTACGTCTATCAAGTGCTCTATCGCGATGTCCGCGAAGCCAACCCCGATCGCGCGTTGGATGCGGGATGCGGGGAGCTCAGGAATTTCTGGATGTTCCCCGGCGCCTACGTCGGGATCAGCCATAACCGGCCAGGCTATTTCAACGGCGTCAGGCGTTGGATCGAACACAAGGTCATCGCACCCGACCAGCGCCCCGAAGTCTATCTGATGCGCCTGCAACGCGCGTTCGACTTTCTCGGATTGTTCGATCTCGTCGTATGCACCAATACGCTGGAATACATTCCCGAACGCGATGATGTCGTCCGCCGCCTGTCGCAGCGTGTTGCGCGCGGCGGCAGCATGATTTTGGAGGACCAGCAGGCCAACCTCGCCGTGTACCTCAGGCTGCTCGAACCGGAGTACGAGCGGATCGAAGTGATGCATTGCTGGTTCGAGGGTTGCGCGATGATCGACGATACGATGCCGGTCGATCGGCAACTGGCACTCGCCGTCAAGGAAATGGAAGCGCCGAACAGACCTGAAGGCCACGCGCGCTTTTATCTCAAGGCGGCAATTAAGCTCACCCAATACGAGGCGGCCGGCGTGCCGCCGAAGATCATTCTCGATGACGGCCTGCGTATCGTCGAGGACGACGTCCCTCATTTGAGGATGGCGTAGGGCGCCACATGAGTATTTTACCGCCGGCGAGCGCGAGGCAGAAGGCGGTGCCGCGAAAGATGACGCGGAAGCGCCTGACGAACATCGCCACCTATCATCTCGAACGGTTCTCGACGACCGCTGCGCGGCTGCGTCAAGTATTGATGCGGCGCATCGACCGGTCGATCCGTGTCCACGGCGGCGACCGCGACGAGATGGTCGCATGGGTCGACGAACTCATCCTCCAGCTGACCGCTTCCGGAGCTTTGGACGATGCGCGCTACGCCGCGGCGAAAGCCGCAAACCTCCGGCGAAGGGGCAAGGCGCCCGCGCGCATCCGCGCCGCGCTTCGGGCCAAGGGCGTATCGGCGGCGGACGCTGCCGCCGCGACGTCCGGCGATCTGCATCCCGCCGATGAGGACGCGGCGCTCGGCGCGGCGCTCGCCTATGCCAAGCGTCGCAAGCTCGGCCCGTTCCGGCCGAAGGAGCGGCTGCCTGGCGAGAGACGTGAGCGGCTTGCGCGCTTGCAGAAGGATCTGGCCGCGATGGTCCGCGCGGGGTTCGCTTACGACATTGCGCGGCGTGTATTCGCGACCGAGTCCTGACGCTGCGCCAGCGCGGCGCCCTCCGCACGGATGCGGACCGTCAACACGCCCGCATTGAGGAGCGAGAAAACGAGTGCAAGCGGCCAAGCGCCGAACACCAACGGCAGGAGCGCTATCTCCGCGACCACGATGGCGTAATTGGGATGGCGCATCAGGCGATATGGCCCGCGCCTGATCAGCGGCGCGCCGGGGAGCGTGACGATGCGGGTTGTCCAAAAGCGACCGAGTGTCATGATCACCCACAGGCGCAACGGCTGCAGCGCAATGAACATGGCCAGCGGAACGATGTGGATGCGCGGCCGCAGGACCGCGACGTCGATGGCCATCGCGATCAACCAGCCGGCGTGAACGGCGACAATGAGGGGATAGTGCGACGCGCCAACCTCGCGGCCACCCGCAGCGAGGAGCAGACGCTGATTGTGTTGCGCGAGAATTAGTTCGGCGATCCGCTCGAACGCGACGAGCCCCATGATCACGAAAGCCCACTGTAATGCGAGATCATTGGTTGCCGGCAAGTGTGCGCTCGTCGTCTATGTCGCCTGTTTCGCCAGATTGCTCCTGAGTTCTTTTTCGGAGCGAATCAAGTCCGCGCGCTTTCCCGCGATCTCCCGGGCGACATGTACTCCGGCCGCAGTCGGATCGGCGGCTCGAAGACGTTCGAACCTGTCGGCATCGAACAGCGGGTGGTGCGGTGAGAACGGCTGATAGCCGTGGCAGAGCTCCGCGAGGCGATTGCAATCGTGACGCACTTCCGGCGAAAGCTGATCGGTGGCGGGCGCCGAACCGCCCATATGACCGCTCACCCTCTCGGCAAGCGCGACGATGACTTTGTCATTGCGCAAGCTGATACCCGGCAGCGTCGGCGGATCGAGCGCCGGATTGCTTCGCTTTGATGGCGCATTCAGTCCGCGCCATTTCGCATAGAGGTCGGTTTCCTGGGAAGGCATTCCGTAGTCGAAGAAAATGGCGTTCCTGGGTCCCGGAGGAATAGGCAGACAAAGCTGCGGAGCGACCGACTGGATACCGTCCTCGATCAGCGGAAGCGTGGCGAAGCTCGGGCGGTCCTTCATGCGTACGGCGCCGGCGGCATGGAAGCAGCGCAAATTGAAGATCACGAGATCTCCTGGCATCGATGCAACGTTGTAGAGCTCGAGCGGCGCCACCGGGAGCGTCAATGCGGTTTCACCGAACCACTGTATTGCGGTCGGGAGTTTCGCCACGACCTCGGTGTTGTTGAACTGTAATAGCGCCTCGTTCCGCAGCCGGTGGCTTCCGACGGCGACCTTTAGCCCGCCGCTGAAATCCCGATAGTTGCGAAAATAGATCGCAAACCGGTATGCGCCGAACATCTCTTGGCCCACGGGATTCCAACTTTTGAAGAACGTCTTCGGCGTTCCCCGCGCGTCACAATGAAGTTCGCGGAAAAGATTGAAGGTCGCAGGACCGGGCGTCTCTTCGTAAGCCATGTCGCTCTGGCGGTAGTAGACCAGCTCGTCACCAAGCAGCCCCTTTGCGATGTCGACAACACGCCGATCGAGCATCACCCAACGGAGCGTTGGGCACGAATATATGTCGTCCGGGCTGCTGCCGAGCGCGCGCGCTTCTTCGCTCAAGCCCTGTTCGAGCCGCGCCATCTCCGCTTGAGTGAAGACGTTCTTGACGAGACAGAATCCGAAACGCTGGGCGGTCTGCGCGACGGCAGCGGGATCGGGCCCGCAGCTGAAATAATCCGACATGATCCGCCCGTCTGAACAGCGCGATTGCGATGGCGATTTTATACGCCAGGGCGGTGATCACAGCAAATCGAGTAGCGCCATTCCGACCGAAAAACCGGGGCCGAGCGCGGCCATCAGATGCCTCCCTTTCGAACCGCGCTCAACCATGCGGTTCAGCACGGCGAGCACCGTCACCGCAGACATATTGCCGTGATCGGCCAGCACGGCGCGAGCATCGACGAGCGCGCCGTCCGCCAATCCGTAGCATTGCTCAAGAGCCTCGAGAACCTTGGCGCCGCCAGGATGAAAGATCAGTCCCCTGAGCTGATCGTGCGTCAAGCCCTGAGCGTCGAGGAAGGCGTCGGTGACCGGGCGCATCATGTCGCGGATCAGGACCGGGATGCTGCGCGAGAAAATCACCCCGAGGCCGTCGTCTTCTACCTGCCACCCCATGATGTCGCGCGACGACGGCCAGGTGTGTTCGCCCCAGCCTTCGATGCGCGCAACGGGCGGCGCTTCGCCATTGGCCTTCGACTCTCCGGCGCGCACGACGATCGCGGCCGCGCCGTCGCCGAAGATGGTGGTCGCGATGATATTGGCCTTGCTGTCGTCGCCGGATCTGAACGTCAGTCCGCACAGCTCGGTGCACAGGAAAAGCACCCACGCGCCGGGCATCGCCCGCGCCATCGCCGCGGCGCGCGACAGGCCGATCACACCGCCGGCGCAGCCCAGACCAAAAATCGGCAAACGCTGGACCGAAGGACGGAGGCCGAGCGGCTCCTGCAGCAACGAATCCAGACTCGGCGTCGCAATGCCGGTCGATGACACCGTTACGGTCGCCGCTACCTCTTCGGGTGCGACGCTGGCGGCGTTCAAAGCGGAACGCCCGGCGTCGGCGAGCAGCGTCAGCGCATGCTCCTCAAACAGTCGCATGCGTTCGGGCCACCCATGCGCGCTCGCATACCAGCTCAAAGGCACGCAAGAGTTCCGCCGCACCACTCCGGAATTGCCGTAGCTCTTGATCATCCGCTCCATCAGTTCGGGGCGATGCCCGAACACGCGCGCGGCCTGCGCCATGATCTCGTCCTGCCGGAAACTGAACGGCGGATATGCCGTCGCCACGCCGTGGACGAAGATTGGCACCGTGTTTGCCGCCCCGTTCATGGCGCGGTTAAATCCTGCGTCCCCGGTGGCAGAGGAAAGTCGATCGGCGGCGTCTCACCGAAAGGGCTTTCACCCGGGATGGTCAGCGCCTGAAACACCGGCCGCAACCTCTCGACAAGATGCCGGACGATGCCGGCGCGCCGATCCGCAAGCGCGGCGCTCCATGCGACAAAGACGCCCCCGTTCGCACGACACGATGCGATCTGCGCGAGATCCGCGAGTGCGGCGAAACTGGCGCTGAGATCGAGGCTGTGGCTCGCGCGCAGCCACCGCGGCTTTACGCCGAGATGCCAAAGCACGTAGACGCCGCCGCTGTGGTCCAGGTCGCGCCGGTGAACACCAAGATCGAACAGCGAAGGATAAGGCGGATCAGGGCGCCATGGTTGCGACTTGCCCGCAATCAGCCCGGACACGCGGCTTATCAATCCACCGGCTCCGCGCGCCATCGCATGCCTCATCGCGGCTTTAAGACGAGCCGCGCGAGCGCCATGTTCACGGCGACCACCATCAGGCCCGCGCTCGCAACATCGCTTGCGAAATGCGCGCCTTGCGCGACCCTCACCAGGCCAACCGCGAGCCCAAATGCAAGCGTCGCGCGAAAGGCCGCGGTGCGCCACGCGGCGGGCAGCAGGAACGCATAAGCGGTCAGCCAAAAAGCAATGGCGGCGTGGCCGGAAACGAAGGAGCAGTTCCTCGCGCATTCATCCGATATCACAAATGGCGGCACGTAGGTCGCGGACCCGCCGAAGAGCGTAACGTCCTTGGGGCGGGGCCGGCCCCAGTGGGGTTTGAGCACGGTTTCGACCAATAGTCCGGGGCCGACGAGGACGGTGGTAAGCAGATAGACGATTGGCCGCGTCGAGATATTCCAGATCCACTCCCCGGTGAGCGCGCCCGCAATCCAGAGGAGAACGCAGAACAGCAAGGAGCCCAGGATCATCGTCGGCACGGCGCGCCGAACGAACTCCATCAGACCGGCGTGATCCCAGGCGAAACCGTCTCCAGCCGTGAAAAACAACCGGCTCACGGCCACGTCGACGTCCGGCACTAGGCAAATGAGAGCGACCCCAATGCCGGCGATCAGCGCGACATCGACGCCATGGGTCCTGTCTGAAATCGGAATGGCGTCGCCGGCCATCACATGATCCATCATTCACGCCATCATAGCCAAAGCGGGCGACGGCGACATATCATTCGCTCCATGGTGAAGCTGACCAAGATCTACACGCGTGGCGGCGACAAGGGCGATACGTCGCTGGGAGACGGCACCCGCGTGAAAAAGCATGCGCTGCGCGTCGCCGCCTACGGCACGCTGGATGAAGCTAACGCCGCTGTAGGACTTGCGCGCCTGCATACCGCGAACGACCCATCCGATCCGGTGCTCGCGCGCATTCAAAACGATCTGTTCGACCTGGGCGCCGATCTGTGTACGCCGCTGCCGCCGGATGAGGCACCCGGCGCCGCGCTTCGGATCGTGCAAGCCCAAGTCGATCGGCTCGAGGCCGAAATCGACGAGATGAACGCGTCGCTCGCGCCGTTGACATCGTTCATCTTGCCCGGCGGCACGCCCGCCGCAGCCTATCTTCATCTTGCCCGCACCATCGTTCGTCGCGCCGAACGCGACATCTCATCGCTGATGGAACAGGAGCGGGTGAACCCCGTCGCCCTGAAGTACGCGAACCGCCTGTCCGATCACTTGTTCGTGCTCGGGCGTTTCCTGAACGCGAAGGCGGGCGGCGACGTGCTTTGGGTCCCCGGCGCCCACCGGACGTGACGCGGCGTTCCCTTCGCGCAAGACCTGGTTCGAAAGCGTCGCAAGTGCATGCTGCAACGCAACATTTATTTGTTTGACAGCTTTTGGGCGACGGACTAGTTGTCTGGCCCTAATCTGACAAATACACCAAGAAGATGCCGGCCTTGCTCCGGCGGCCCGGACGAACGTCCGCGCGGGTGGGAGTGCAAATCAGACAATGAAAATCCTGGTCGCTGTGAAGCGCGTGATCGACTTCAACGTCAAAGTCCGCGTCAAGGCGGACAAGACCGGCGTTGAGCTCGCCAACGTCAAGATGTCGATGAACCCCTTCGACGAAATCGCCGTCGAGGAAGCGGTGCGGCTCAAGGAAGCCGGGAAAGCCACCGAGATCGTGGTTGCGAGCATCGGCCCGGCCGCGGCACAGGAGACGATCCGCACAGCGCTCGCGATGGGTGGCGACCGCGGCATCCTGGTGCAAACCGACGCCGAAGTGCAGCCGCTTGCGGTGGCGAAGATCCTCAAGGCGATCGTCGCCAAGGAGCAGCCGAACCTCGTCATCCTCGGCAAGCAGGCGATCGACGACGATTCAAATCAGACGGGCCAGATGTTGGCGGCCCTCCTCGGCTGGCCCCAGGGCACATTCGCCTCCAAGGTCGAACTCGGATCGGAAGCCGTGGTCACGCGCGAAGTGGATGGCGGCCTCGAGACCGTCAGCCTCAAACTGCCCGCCATCGTGACCACCGATTTGCGCCTCAACGAACCGCGCTACGCCTCGTTGCCGAACATCATGAAGGCCAAGAAAAAGCCGATCGAAACGATGGCGCCCGACGCGCTCGGCGTCGATGTCGCGCCCCGGCTGGTGACGCTCAAGGTCGACGAGCCGCCCAAGCGCCAGGGCGGCGCCAAGGTTGCCGACGTCGCGACGCTGGTCGACAAGCTGCGCAATGAAGCCAAGGTGATCGGATGACCTCTCTCGTACTCGCCGAGCACGACAACGCCGGCATCAAGGCCGCGACCTTGAGCGCGGTGACCGCCGCGAAAGCGATGGGCGGCGATATCCATATCCTGGTCGCGGGCAAGGACTGCGCCAAAGCAGCCGCGGCCGCAGCGAAGATCGAAGGCGTGGCCAAGGTGCGTGTGGCCGACGCCGACGTTTACGCCCATCAACTGGCCGAGCCTTTGGCCGCATTGATCGTGAGCCTGGCCGGCGATTACTCGCATTTGATCGCGCCCGCGACCACGACCGGCAAGAACGTGATGCCGCGCGTCGCGGCTCTGCTCGATGTCGCGCAGATTTCCGACATCTCCGCCGTGGTCTCGGCCGATACGTTTATACGCCCGATCTACGCCGGCAATGCGCTCGCGACCGTGCAATCGAAGGACGCGAAAAAGGTGATCACCGTCCGCGGCTCGTCGTTCGACAAGGCGAAGGCAGAAGGCGGCAACGCGGCCATTGAAAATGTGGCCGCCGCGGCCGATCCCGGCGTTTCGAAATTCGTGAGCCAGGCGCTGTCGAAGTCCGAACGCCCGGAATTGACCTCGGCGCGCATCGTTGTCTCCGGCGGACGCGGCATGGGGTCGGGCGAGAACTTCAAGATCATCGACGCGCTGGCCGATAAGCTCGGCGCCGCGGTGGGCGCTTCGCGTGCCGCCGTCGATGCGGGGTTTGTGCCCAACGACTATCAGGTCGGACAGACCGGCAAGATCGTCGCTCCGGAGCTGTATATCGCCGTCGGCATTTCGGGGGCGATCCAGCATCTCGCCGGGATGAAAGATTCCAAAGTCATCGTTGCGATCAACAAGGATCCCGAGGCCCCGATCTTCCAGGTCGCCGATTACGGCCTGGTCGGCGACTTGTTCCAAGTTGTCCCGGAACTGACCAAGAGCCTGTAACCAACAAGAAAGCATTCGGCGGCCGCCCTTCAAAAAGCGCGCCGCCGAATTTTCATCAGAATGCGCACGTTTCCACGAGGACCCATGACCGAGACCGCCAAAGTCAGCAAGCCGCCCATCGTCATTTCCAAAGTCGGCATTATCGGCGCCGGTCAGATGGGGTCGGGTATCGCTCACGTCTGCGCGTTGGCCGGGTTCGACGTCGTGGTCTCGGATATCAGCGAGGACCAGCTCAAGAAGAGCGTCAGCGCGATCGAGAAGAACATGGCGCGCCAGGTCAACAAAGGTTTCGTCAGCGAGAACGACAAGAAGGCCGCGCTCGATCGCATCAAAACCGGAGCCGGCTACGCCCTGCTCGGCGACCGCGATCTGGTGATCGAAGCCGCGACCGAGAACGAGGAGATCAAGAAGAAAATCTTCCGCGATCTCTGCGCATCGCTGAAGGCCGACGCGCTGCTGTGCTCGAACACCTCATCGATCTCGATCACCCGCCTCGCCGCCGTCACCGACCGGCCCGAGCGCTTCATGGGCCTGCACTTCATGAACCCGGTGCCGGTGATGAAGCTCGTGGAATTGATCCGCGGCATCGCCACCGACGAAGCGACGTTTGGCTCGGTTCGTGTGTTCGCAGAGAAACTCGGGAAGCAGACGGTATCGTCCGAAGATTTTCCGGCCTTCATCGTCAACCGCGTTCTCGTGCCGATGATCAACGAAGCCATCTACACCCTTTATGAAGGCGTGGGCACGGTGCGGGCGATCGATACCGCGCTCAAGCTGGGCGCCAATCATCCGATGGGTCCGCTCGAGCTTGCGGATTTCATCGGCCTCGATACGTGCCTCGCCATCATGACCGTGCTGCATGACGGCCTGGCCGACACCAAATACCGCCCCTGTCCGCTGCTCGCGAAATACGTCGAAGCCGGCTGGCTTGGACGCAAGACCGGCAAGGGCTTCTACGATTACAGCGGCCCCGAGCCCGTGCCGACGCGTTAAGCGGCGCCGATGACCGCTGCCTCCCTGCGCGCGGTCGATACCGAAACGGCGTCCAACGCCGCGCAAGGGGTGCGCTCTTATATTCTGCTGAGCCTGCTGTGTTTGGCGCTGTTCGCGCCGGGCCTCGCCGCGCTGCCGCCCATGGACCGCGATGAAGCGCGCTACATGCAGGCAACCAAGCAAATGGTCGAAAGCGGAAATTTTTCGGACATCCGCTTCCAGGACGAGCCGCGCACCAAGAAACCGATCGGTGCCTATTGGCTGCAAGCGGCGGCCGTGGAGGCGTTCAGTGCCGACGCGCTCGCGCGCACGTGGCCGTACCGGCTGCCGTCGGCGCTCGCGGCCTGGATCGCCGTGCTGGCCACCTGCAATTTAGGACGCCGGCTGTTCAGCCCCGCGACCGGCCTGATTGCGGGCGGGATGCTGGCGACCACGCTCGTCGTGATCACCGAGGCGCATCTTGCGAAAACCGACGCGTTGTTGCTGGGGGCGGCGACCGTGGCTATGGCGGCGTTGGGTGAGGTCTACATAGCCGAAGACACGCGGTGGCGGCCGGCTCTGCAATTCTGGCTCGCGCTCGCCGTGGCCATCCTGCTCAAAGGACCGGTCGCACCGATGATCGCGGGGGCGACGGGTCTTGCCCTTGTCGGGGCTGATCGGTCGCTGGCAATCGTGCGCCGGACGCGACCGCTTGCCGGCGTTGCCCTGCTGATCGCCGTCGTCGCGCCCTGGTTCCTGATGCAGCGCGACAGCGGATTCGCCACCCAGGCTTTTCGCGAAGACATCCTGCCGAAGCTGCTCGGCGCCCAGGAAGGTCACGGCGCGCCGCCGGGCACTCATCTGGTCCTCACGCTCATTACCGCGTGGCCGTGGTCGCTGTTCCTGCCTTTTGCGCTGATCGTTGCCTGGAAAGAGCGCGCTGAGCCTGCGGTGCGCTTCTGTCTCGCATGGCTGATCCCAGCTTGGGCGGTGTTTGAACTCGCGCCGACAAAGTTGCCTCACTACACGCTCCCCTTAATGCCGGCCGTGATGCTTCTCATTGCGCATTGGATGCGCGCGCCGCTCGCGGCAATGAATCGCGGCTGGGCGCTCGCGTATCGCGTGCTCTGGGTGTGGGTCGGCATTGCGCTCGCGGTGGCCGTGCTGGTGGCGACCCGGCGTTACGGTGGCAGCGTCGCCGCCGGCGGGATCGCGGCGGCGCTTGCGCTGGCGGCGGCAGGGCTTGTCCTTGCACGGCCGCTTCAGTCGAGGACCATCGTGGTCATCGGCGGTCTTGCCGGTCTCTTCACGATGGTGACAGTCGCCGACGCTCTGCCGCGGATGAGCCAGCTGTTCCTGAGCCGGCGTATCGCCGAAACGGTGTCTTCGCGCGTGCCCCATGACGCATCGATCGCCATTGCTGCGTATCACGAGCCGTCGGCTGTCTTCCTGCTTGGAACGCACACGGTGCTCGCCGATCTGGCCGACATCCCCGCGCACTTGAGCAAGCCCAATACAGTTGCGATCGTGCCGGTGACCGACGTGGAAGATGTACGCTCCGCGTTGGCGGCGGAAGGCCGAACATTGGATCAGCTCGACGAGATCGATGGATTCAATTACTCGCGCGGACGCTGGATGCGCTTAGCGCTAATCAAAGCGCAGGCGCCATGATAGAGCCGTCGCCGTTCGGACGCCGCCTGTTGTGGTTCACGGCCGCGATGCTGCTGCCGGTGCCTGTTTTCATGCGGTGGATCGACGGCCCGCTCGCCGCGCAGTTTCAGACTTATCACGAAACGCTATGGTGGAAGTTCTTCGCGGCCATCACCGATTTCGCCAACGGCTTCATCTGGTATAGCCTTGCCCTCATCGGACTGCTGAGCGCGTGGGTCCGTCACCGCATGCTCGAGCCGCCATCGCCGCCCGCCGTTTACGACGCGCGCCGGCGCGCCTGGCTGTTCATGATCGTCGCGATGGCGACCTCGGGCCTCACCGAGATCTTGATCAAGTTCGTGCTGGGGCGGGAGCGCCCGCGCATTTTCCTGCGCGACGGCACGATGGATTTCCATCCGTTCCACCTGCGCATCGCTGATTCCAGCTTTCCTTCCGGCCATACGCAGTCGATCTGCTCGGCGATGCTGGCGCTGTCGGTCATCTACCCCCCGTTGCGGCCGCTATTCTTAGCGATGGCCGTTTTGGTGGCGGCAAGCCGCGTGGTGATTGGAGCGCACTACCTCAGCGATGTCGTGGGCGGCGTCTGGCTCGCCGTCGTGGCGGTGCTCTATTGGCGGCGCCGGTTCGAGCGCACCGGCCCCTTGCGTCTGCCGGTCACTGCGCCGCAAGCGCCTGCAGCTTCTGCTCCACCTCAGGCGACGTCCAGTTGACCTCGCCTTCGACCCGGCCGACTTCTTGGCCGGCCTTGTTCAAAATGATCGTGGTGGGCAGGCCGTTCAGGTTGGCGTCCTTCTGAAATTTGCCGGCGGGCTCGGTGTAGAGCGCGAGGTCATTCCAGCCGTTCTTGTCCTTGAACGGCTTCGCCACCTGAGCGCCTTCACGATCCTGCGAGATCGCCAATACCTGGATACCCTTGTCGCCGAATTGCGCCTGGAGCGCATCCAGTGTCGGCATCTCTTTGACGCAGGGCGCGCACCACGTGGCCCAGAAGTTCACAACCACGGCCTTGCCCGCGAAGTCCGCGAGCGTATGGTCGTTTCCGGCCTCATCCTTGAAGACTGTCGTGGGCGCGGGCTGTGGCGTATCCCGCCAGACGAACTTGTCTGCAGAGGCAGTGCTCGCCGCCGGCTGCGCCGGAGGCTCCTGTTTCCCGGGACGGCTTGCCACCACGGCCAAGCCGATGATAATCACCGCGAGCCCAACGGCTACGATTAGCCCGGGGCGAAACCGGGATCCTGAGTCATTCGCCATGATGCGTCCTCTTCACTTGGGCGCATCGTACGTGGTGCGCCCTCTCTGGTGCCTTCTGGCCAAGGTTAGCACATGACGAGCAAGATATGGGGTGGCCGTTTTTCCGCCGGCCCTTCCGCGGTCATGGAGGAGATCAACGTTTCGGTGGGGTTCGACCAGCGCCTCGCCAAGCAGGACGTGCGCGGCAGCCGCGCCCACTGCGCCATGCTTGTGGCGACCGGAATCATATCCAAGGAAGATGGCGAGGCGATTCAGGAGGGTCTCGCCCGGATTGAGAAGGACATCGCCACCGGCATCTTCAACTTCAAGCGCTCGCTTGAAGACGTTCACATGAACATCGAGGCGCGGCTCACCGATCTGGTGGGCATGCCGGCGGGGCGCCTGCACACCGCCCGCTCGCGCAACGACCAGGTCGCCACCGACTTCCGGATGTGGGTGCGCGCCGCAATCGACACGCTCGACGATGAGTTGCGCAAGCTCCAGTCGGTGCTGATCGATCGCGCCGAAGCGGAGGCCGCGACGGTGATGCCCGGCTTTACGCACCTGCAGGCGGCCCAACCGGTCACTTTCGGCCACCACCTGCTGGCTTACGTCGAGATGCTCGGGCGCGACCGCGGTCGTTTCACCGACGCCCGGCGGCGACTGAACGAGAGCCCGCTCGGCGCCGGCGCGCTCGCAGGCACATCGTTTCCGATCGACCGCGCGATGACCGCCGAGAAACTCGAATTCGACCGGCCGATGGCCAATTCCATGGACGCCGTCTCCGACCGCGACTTCGCGCTCGAGTTCACGGGGGCCGCGGCGATCCTGGCTGTGCATCTCTCGCGCATGGCCGAGGAATTCGTGATCTGGAGCTCGGCTCAATTCGGGTTCATCAGCTTCACCGACGCCTTCTCGACCGGCAGCTCCATGATGCCGCAGAAACGCAACCCCGACGCCGCCGAACTGGTGCGCGGCAAGTCCGGGCGCGTGCTCGGCGCTTTGTTCGGGCTGCTGACGGTGATGAAGGGGCTGCCGCTCACGTATTCTAAGGACATGCAGGAAGACAAAGAGGCTGTGTTCGGCGTGTTCGATACGCTCGAGCTGTGCCTTGCCGCGATGACCGGCATGGTCAGCGATCTACGGCCCAATCGCGAGCGCATGCGGGCGAGCGCGGCGGCCGGATTCACCACGGCGACCGACCTCGCCGATTGGCTGAGCCGCGCCCTCAACATTCCCTTCCGCGAGGCCCATCACATCACCGGCAAGATCGTCGCCGCGGCCGAGCGCGCTAACGTCGAACTGACCGATTTGCCGCTCGCCGAGATGCAGGCCGTCGAGCCGCGCATCACCGCCGACATCTTCTCGGTCCTAGGGGTCGAAGCCTCGGCTGCGAGCCGGAAGAGCTACGGCGGCACCGCCCCCGACAACGTGCGAGCGCAGGCAGTCCGCGCCCGCGAACGCTTCCTCAACGAGGCACGCTCATGAGCGCTCCCACGATCCGCGCGACAGCCGCGGTTCTTATGGCTATCGTCATTGCAGGCATGCTTGCGTCGTGTGGCAAGAAAGAGCCGCTCAAGCAGCCGGCGGGCTCTACGTATCCGCGTCAATATCCGCCGCCGCTTAAACCCGACGCCAAGGTAGACGGAAAGTAGGGTTACGCGCTCATGCATTACTTCGTTTACTGCAACGGCGTCCTGCATGCCGAGGATGTGGCTCTGCCGCGTCTCGCCGACGAGATCGGCACGCCATTCTATTGCTACTCCACGGCGACGCTCACGCGTCACTACCTCGTATTCCGCGACGCCCTCAAAGGGCTCGACGCCACGATCTGCTTCGCGATGAAGGCCAACAGCAATCTGGCCGTCGTGCGCTCGCTCGCCGACCTTGGCGCGGGTTGCGACGTGGTCTCGGGCGGCGAGCTTGAGATCGCGCTCATGGCCGGCGTTACTCCGGATAAGATCGTGTTCTCCGGTGTCGGCAAGACCGACACCGAGATCGCGCGCGCAGTCGACGCCGGTATCGGGCAGATCAACGTCGAGTCCGAGGCCGAACTCAACAGCGTCAGCCGAATCGCCGCAGCCAAAGGCAAAACGGTCAGGATTGCGCTTCGCGTCAACCCGGACGTTTCCGCCGGCACCCATGACAAGATCTCGACGGGCCGAAAGGGCGACAAGTTCGGCGTCGACTGGACGCTCGCGCTCGAGCTTTATCGCAGGGCGCGCACGCTTCCGGGCATCGATCCTGCGGGGGTCGCGGTTCACATCGGTTCGCAGATTACATCGCTCGCACCTTTCGAAGCGGCGTTCCTGCGGTTGCGCGACCTCGTGGTGATGCTCCGTGCCGACGGGATCAACATATCGCACGTCGACCTCGGTGGCGGGCTGGGCGTGCCTTACGATCACGCCAGCAACGTCAGTCCGCCGAGCCCGGCGGCGTACGGCGATATGGTCCGGCGCGTGCTTGGCGACCTCGGCTGCAAACTGGCATTCGAGCCCGGGCGGTTGATCGTCGGCAATGCCGGCATTCTCGTCACGCGGGTGATCCTCATGAAGGACGGCGCGAGCCGGCGCTTCGTCGTGGTCGACGCCGGGATGAACGATCTGGTGCGTCCGGCGATGTACGGGGCGCGCCACGAGATCATTCCCGTCCTTGAGGCGCCGCCGAGCCCGGGCGCGGGGCCGGTGGATGTGGTCGGTCCGGTGTGCGAAACCAGCGATCGCTTCGCTCAGGACTACCGGTTGCCGCCGTTGAAGGCGGGCGACCTGCTGGCGGTGATGACCGCCGGCGCCTATGGCGCGGTGATGTCGTCGTCCTACAACGCGAGACCCTTGATCCCGGAGGTCCTGGTGCAGGGCGACCGCTACGCCGTCGTCCGCCGCCGCCCGACGCTCGCGGAGATGACCGCGCTTGAGCAGCTTCCGCCCTGGTTGACCGACGAGGCCGGTTAAACCCCGGTTTTCGGCGAATAATTGCGACCCGGTTACAACCGGGTAAGGCCCCGTTGATTGAACCCCGGGGGTGCTGCCTCTACACTCGCCCCATGGAAGAGCAGCAGCGCCCCGAGCCCGGCACCGCGCATTCAGGCCTACGCGTGCGTCAGCGTCTGGTGCTGGCGCGCTTAGCGCTCGTCTGGGAGAGATTGTGGGTGCGGCTGTGGGCCCCCGTGAGCCTGGCCGGCGCTTTTATTGCGATTGCGCTCACTGACGTTCTCGCGCACCTGCCGCCGTGGCTGCATGTGTTGAGCGTTGCCGTCGCCGCGGGCGCGATCGTGTTCGCGGCGGCGCGCAATCTGCGATCCTTCGAGTGGCCGACGCGCGACGAAGCGCGCGCGCGCCTGGAAACGACCTCGCCGGTGGTCCACCGCCCGCTGACGACCGTCGAGGATCAGCTCGCCGCCGATGCCGATCCGATCCAGCGGTTGTTATGGAGGCTGCATCAGCATCGCGCAAAAGCGGAGCTTGCACGCTTGCGCGCGACAGCGCCTGCGCCGGGCGTGGCGCGGCGCGACCGCTTCGCCTTGCGCGCGGCCGTGATCCTCGCGCTCGTTATCGCGATGATCGGTGGCACCGGCACGATCCGGGCGCGGCTGTGGCGCAATGTCGTGCCGAGCTTCACGCGCCCCGATCCGAACATCGCGATCAAACTCTGGGTCACGCCCCCCGCCTACACCGGCCGCTCGCCGGTATACGTGGAGATTCCCTCAAACGACGGCCGCGAGATCGACAAGCTCGACGTGCCCGACGGCAGCAAGGCGCTGGTGGTGGTCACAGGCACGCCGCGCGAGACGGCGCTCGCGATGGACGGCGCGCTGACACCGTTGGACCGCCTCGGCGACGCCAGTCAGCGGCGCGAACTCGATCTGAAGCCGATGAAGCGCCTGGAGCTGCGCGAAGGCACGCGGGTGCTGAGCGGCTGGGACGTGAACTGGATTGCCGACCGGCCCCCGACCATCGCCTTCGCCGGCCAGCCTGCGGAAGCCTCGCGCTGGCGCTTGAAGGTCGACTACAAGGCGGCCGACGACTACGGCGTGCAGGATGCCGCGGCCGAGTTCACGCGCGCCGACGACAAGACCGCCGAACCGGCGGTCGTCGAGGTGCCGCTGACGGTGCCGCCCTTCGCCCCGAAAGTGATCAACCAGTCGACCGCCGTCGACCTCGCCGCCCATCCCTGGGCTGGGCTCAAGGTGAAGGTGCGCCTGAAAGCAACCGACCTCGCCGGACAGACCGGTTTCAGCGACACGATCGAGACGACATTGCCTGAGCGCGCGTTCATCCATCCGGTGGCGCGCGAGCTTGCCAAGTGGCGCAAGGCGCTTATCGCCGACGCCAAGACCAACGCCGCACCGGCCGACAACAGCGTGACGGAGATTCTCAAGAAGCCCGACGCTTTTGGTGGAGACCCGCTGGTGCATCTCACGCTTTCGGCTGCGCGTTACCGGCTCGATACCGAACCGCCGACCGAAATCGTGAAGACCGTGCCTGATCTCTTCTGGCATGCGGCGGTGCGCATCGAGGACGGCAATCTCGCGGCCGCCGAGCAGCGCGTGCTCGCCGCCGAGAAGGCGCTCAAGGACGCGATCGAAAAGGGCGCATCGGCCGACGACATCAAGAAGATGGTCGATAATCTTCAGCAGGCGCTGAACGATTACGCCAAGGCGAAGCAGGACAAGCAGGAGAGCAACTTCGCCGCCAATCAGAACGAAGTGTCGCCCGAGCTCCAGCAGATGATGCAGCAGCTGAAGCAACTCGCGGACATGGGTGCGAAGGATGCGGCCAAGAAGCAGATGGCGCAGCTCGAGGAGAAGCTGCAGCAGATGCGCGACCAGTCCAACAGCTCAAACGACCTCAAAGACGTCAAGGACGCCGAGAAGCTGATTCAGGACATGAAGGATCTGCAGAAGAAGCAGGCCGATCTTCTCAACAAGACCTTCGACAAGGCGCGTCAGGAAGCCCAGAAGGCCCAATCGCAGCGCCAGCAAGACCAACGCAATCAGCAGCAGAACGATCAGGCCTCCGATCCCACGGGCGCCCAGTCGGCAGCCGAACAGGAGCAGTTGCGCAAGCAGCTCTCCGAAGTCATGGACCGCATGAAGAAGATGACCGGCAAGGACAGCCAGGGCATGTCCGAGGCTCAGGAAAGCATGGCCGACGCCCGCGACGCCCTGAAGGGCCGCGCCTGGCAGCTCGGCGCCGACGCCCAGACCAAGGCGCTGTCGAAGATGCAGCAGGGCAGTGAGGAAGCGCAGCAGCAGATCGCCCAGTCGCTGTTCGAGAAGGGCCTGGGCGGACTGGTCGAGATGCCCGGCGAGGCGCAGATGCGCTTCCAGTTGGGCAAGCGCACGGGACGCGCCAGCGGCGAGGATGTCGAACTGCCGACAGGTCCCGACACGGAAGGCATGGCCGGGCGCGTGCGCGCAATCCTGGACGAGATCCGATCCCGCGCGAGCGATCGCAACCGGCCGGCCGAAGAGCGCGAGTATCTCAAGCGCCTCGAGAAACAGTTCTGATACCGGCTCGGCGGTCAGAACAGCCGACGCGCCACGCTCGCTACGCCCGCGCTACTTCGCCCAGACGACGGCGTAACCGCCCTTAGCGGCCGCGACTTGTGGCAACTCCAGCCTCACTTCGAAGTCGCACGTGCCGCGCGGATCGAGCAATGCCGCACAGGCTTTCGCGCCTGCGTCTTGAATGACCTCGTGCTTCTCGTTGTAGAGCTCGAGCTTCAGGTTCGGCACGGTCTGCGGCACGTCGGAGATATTCGAGATGAATCCGCGAACGACCAGGGTCTCGATGCCGCCGATGCGCTGCAGGCGTTTCGATGACTCGGCAATCTTGAGGCCGTCGCCCACGATTTTGGGCTGCGCGCCGATCTTCTGATAGAAGCCGGCCATGCCTGGCCACATGTCCATAAGGATGCCCCGGCCCGCAAAGATCAGCAGGCCAAGCGCAAGAATCGCCCCGCCCATCACCATTGCTGTGACATAGGCCGGGTCCATCGGCTTCGACGCCTCGAGACGCTTGGCCGGTTTGGCGCGCGCGGCGACGCTGGCGAACGCGTCGTCTTCGGCCTCTTCCTCAGCGGCCGCTTCGTCCTCGCTGGTGGCGCCGAAATTGGGACGATCCGCATCCGGATCGACGAGTTCTTCATCACCGGCGACAGCGGCCGCGCCCGGCGCGCCGGCGGGGGCGCCCGCAACACCTTTGGCTTTTTCGGCGATAAGTTCCGCTTCCGCCCGCGGCCCTCGACCCTGCGCGGTCATTACGCCGCCGTCGACTTTGGCGTCGGTGGCCAAATGTCCTTCCGCCTGCGGCGCGCCCGTCATCCCCGGAGCGCCGGCCACGCCAGCGGTTGGCGCGCCGAGCGGTTGGCCTGGCCCGCCCACCGCGCCGGGAGCCATCGCCGACTGGCCGGGTTGCACCGCATGGGTCGTGCCGTCGAGGAGAGAAACGGCGGCCTGTCCAGGTGCAGCGATTTCACCGGTGAGCTGCGACACCGCCGGGGCACCCGGCCCTGAGATTGCCCCCGTGAGCTGCGATACCGCAGGAGCACCCGGTCCCGAGATTGCTCCTGTGAGCTGCGACACAGCCATGCCGCCGGGACCGGCCGCTTGAGCGCCCATCAGGGATTGCGCCATGCCGCCTGGCTGCGGCGGCGGCTGCTGCTTACCCATCCACGATACGGCAGCGCCTCCGACCGCCTGCGCTCCCGCCTGCCCCATCATTGACTGACGAGGCGCCCCGGGCATCATCCCGGCCGCGCCTTGCATGCCGGGCATCGCCTGCATGACGCCCATTTCCTGGGGCGTCCGCCCCATCCACGACACCGCGCCGTCTCCCACCGCCTGGGCGCCGGCCTGACCCAGCAGGGATTGGCCGGGCAACGCCGCCGCGCCCGGCTGGCCTTGCGGGCCCGCCATGCCAAGAGGAGCCATCTGCGGCATCATCCCAGGCTGGCCTATGGCCCCTGGGGGCATCATGCCCGGCGGCATCATGCCGGGAGGCATCGGGGCCCCGGGACCAGCCGGATAGCCCGGTGGAGCCTGTCCGCGCATGGATTGACCGGGCATCGGCGCGGCCCCTGGCATGCCTTGAGCGCCGGCCATGCCGAGCGGCGCCATCATCGGCGCTGCTCCGGGTTGTTGAGCGTTCGCTGCTCGCGTCCAGCTCGCAACTGTCTGACCGACGGCCTGTGCGCCGGCCGGGTTGCGCTGCGGCTGCCCAGGGGCCCCAGACATTCCGGGAGCAGAAACCCGGGGCATGGCCATAACCTGCCCGGGAGCCACGCCTTGATTGGGGTTTCGGGATTGGCCGACCTGCGCGGCTGCGGCGCCTTGCACCCGGCGCATCATGGAGACCGCACCCGGCGGCACTGGCGGGGCCATCGA
>JADMIO011618441.1_pt1 | contig 25979 bp, 26 predicted proteins | sample 8958161 | NCBI WGS metagenome assembly JADMIO01 (sample SAMN16585339, study PRJNA669376) | soil metagenome | isolation source: Crop rotation soil | place: USA: Cullars Rotation, Alabama | collected 2011 | reverse complement strand
CGCGACAACTTGTCCACGTGGAATTCTAAGCTTAGGATCCCAATGTGCTGGAAAGGGCCTTCGCCTCCGCGGCGGAGAGGCCCGCGAGCTGCTCCAGGCGACGTCGCTCATCCGAGACGATGCGGTCGAGCTCACCCTGACGCTCCTCGATCGCTTTTTCCTTTCGGCCGATGTCGCTCGCGCGCTTGCCGAGGTCCTTGTCGCGTGACTCGATGACGTCGAACTTGCGGTCCAGGACGCTCTCGCGCTCCTGAAGCCGCTTCTCTTCGCGGTCGATTTCCTCGCGACGGCGGCGTGCCTCGGTTTCCCACTCCTCGCGGGCGCGCATCGCCTCTTCCTTGCCATTGAGCACGGCCTGCTTTCGCAGGTTCTCCGCATCGCGCTCGGCGTCACCGAGAACGCGCTTCGCCAGGTCTTCGGCGGTATCGTGGGCGGCACGACGGGCAGCGAGCTCCGTCTCCTTGCCACTCTTCTTCCCCACTACGAAGGCGACCACTGATCCGCCGATGCCCGCCAGGGCAAGGCCGATCGCCAGCAGCTCCAGTCCGTTCATTTTTTGTATGCCTCGAAGCGGCGCCCCGGGGGGTTACCGTGTCATCCCGGTACGTCGCGGATTCAGGAGAACCGCACGCGACGGCGGGGGCGTGGTTCAGGCTCGGAGGCTTGCTGTACCACCCGGTCTGGAGCCGCCCGGGAGACCCGGAGGGCGCGAGGCGGGATGGGCTAACTGCCTCTCTTGCTTGAACCTACGAACGAATGCGACCCTGCCGAACACGCACTCTAATAGTACGGCACGCGTGGCAGCGCTGCAACGCTATTCCAGTGCCTCGCGAACCGCGGCACCCAACTCGTTCGGAATGAACGGCTTCCGAAGTAGCCTGCCTGGCAGATCACTCGCGGCGTTGCCGGTCATTTCGTCCACCGCATACGCCGTTGTGAAGAGCACCCGCACGCCCGGCCATCGCTCGCGAAGCCGCCGAACGAGCTCGCGACCGTTCATCTCCGGCATGATGATGTCGGTCACGATGAGATCGGGTGCGTGCGATCGCGTCATTGCGAGGTTCAGGGCATCCCTGCCGTTTACGGCCGGCGTGACTGCATAGCCCCGGCGCGTGAGGGTCTCGATCACGATACGGCGTACGTGCTCGTCATCCTCGACCACGAGCACTTCGCCCGTACCCTTGGTGTCCTCTGGCGGCTCCGCTGGAGCATGAATCGCGGATGCGGCGGCGGCAACGCGCCGGAATGAGAGCTCGAACAGCGTTCCCATCCCCGGTTTGCTCTGCACCGTGATCGTCCCGCCGCTCTGCTTCACGATTCCGTACGTCGTGGCGAGCCCGAGCCCCGTTCCCTTTCCCGCGGGCTTCGTGGTGAAGAAGGGCTCGAACACCCTCGACATGGTTGCTTCGTCCATGCCGACCCCGGTGTCGGCGACGCGCACGAGCACCTTGGGCCGCGGCTTGATCCGCCGGCCGGCTCCCGGCACGCCGGTGCCCGCATCGGGATCGGGAGGCATCTCGATGTTGTGCGTTTCGATTGTCAGCCGGCCGCCGTTCGGCATCGCGTCGCGGGCGTTGACGACGAGGTTCATGATGGCCTGCTCGATCTGCCCGGCGTCGGCGTGGATGGAGCCAAGGTCCGGATCGAGCCTGATGTCGAGCTTGATCTCCGCGGAGATCACGCGGCGGAGCATTTTCTCGAGCGAGCCGATGATCTCGTTGACGTTCAGTAGCTGCGCGTCGAGCAACTGCCTTCTGCCGAACGCGAGCAGCTGTCGCGTGAGCGACGCCGCGCGCTTGGCGGCGCTGAAGATTTCTTCCGCGTCATCGCGACGGGAATCGCCCTGCGGAAACTCCTCGAGCATGAGGCTCGAGTACGTGCCGATCACGGTGAGCAGGTTGTTGAAGTCGTGCGCGACGCCCCCGGCGAGCTGGCCGATCGCTTCCATCTTCTGCGCGACACGCACCTGTTCCTCGAGATTCCGCGCCGCGGTCTGGTCCGTGACCATCAGCACCAGGTACGCTACTTCGTCGATCGTCACCACGAGGAAGTTGCAGTGCAGGCTGAGGGGCTTCCCCAGCGAGGTCACCACCTCGAAATCGCGCGAAACGGGGGATCGGGCGGCGATCGCTTCCTCAGCGGCGTCGAGCATCCCCGAGGCCTTCCATCCCGGAATCTCCCGAAACGGCGCCGCCATGAGTCGCTCGTGCGGCAATCCCGTGATGCCGGCTGCCGACTCGTTTGCCAGAACGCATTCGGCACTGACAGCCTCGTATATGAGGATTCCCATCGGGGCGTCGCGCACGATGCACCTCGCGAGCTCACCGAGCTTTGCACCTTTGAGTGCTGCGCGACCGAGGCCGGAGTGCATATGGATACCCTAGCACCAGATGCGGGGAGTTGCCATCGATGCGCAGCGGACCGCCTAAACCATGGCCTGATTCTGCCCGTAGTGCTTGCGGATCGGATCGCTTCCATCCTAACGTGGCGGTAGGACGGCACCTTACGGTCCGTTCGCGTGTCTGAACGGGATCAGGTGATCCCCGGAGAGTTCTTGACCGAGCCGAACGTCGCTGGCGGAGGACCTTATTCGGAATTGCGCGTCCTCCTGATCGACGATCAGGAGCATGTGCGCAAGTGGGCGCGCCGCGTATTCAAGTCGCTCGGTATCACCAACGTCTGGGAAGCCGAGGATGGACAGACCGCCCTCGCCCGTGTGACGGCGCCCGGCACGACCTTCGACCTCATCTGCTGCGACCTCAAGATGCCGAACACCGACGGCATCGAGCTCATCAGGGCCTTTTCCGCCCTGCGCCTCGAGACGGCGGTCGTGCTGCTCAGCATGGAACCGGAGCGCGTGATCGAAACCTCGGCGCTGCTGGCCGAGGAGCAGGGCCTTCGGGTTCTCGGTGCGCTGGCAAAGCCGCTCACCGCCGAAAAGCTCGAACCGCTGCTGCGAACCATTACGCGATCGACGGCGACCCCACGACAGCCGAACGTCGCGGTGTCGCACGATCGGATTCGCGAAGTGCTTCAGGGCGGCACGTTGCACCTTCTCTACCAGCCGAAGATCTCCATGTCGACGGGCCGCATGACGGGAGTCGAAGCCCTCGCGCGCTGGAAGCATCCCGAATACGGCTCGGTTTCGCCCGACGTCTTCGTGGCCATGTGCGAGGAGTCAGCGCCACTCGGCGCCTGGCTCCTCGATTTCACCTTGCGCGAGGCGATGGCTTTCGCCGTCCGTTCACTCGAAACCGGAATGGACCTCGATGTCGCCGTCAACGTCCACGCCGGCGCGCTCGATGACATCCGGCTCCCCGACAAGATCGAAGCCCTGGCGAAGGAATGCGGCGCGTCGCCGAACAAGGTCACGCTGGAGATCACCGAGCGTTCGGTCGCGCAGGACGCGATTCGCATGCTCGACGTCGCCACGCGGCTCCGACTGAAAGGCTTCAACCTCGCGATCGACGATTTTGGCACCGGGCACTCCGGACTCTCGCAGCTGCGCCGCCTGCCCTTCAACCAGCTCAAGATCGACCGGCAGTTCGTGCACGGCTCCGCCGAGTCGAGCTCGAAGCGCTCCGTGGTCGAGGCGAGCGTCGCGCTCGCGAGAAACCTGAAGATGACATCCGTTGCCGAGGGCATTCAGCAGCGACCCGAGTGGGACCTCCTGCAGTCGCTCGGATGCGAGGAAATGCAGGGCTACTTCACCGCGCGACCGATGACCGAGGACGGCCTGTCGGCCTGGTCGGCGCAGTGGAATCTCAACTCCTTCGCCCCGGGGCTCGCGCGATGACCGCCCGGCCGCACGACAACCGCAAGATCCTCGTCATCGACGATGAACCCGGAATCCGGCGCGTCATCGACCGGCTCCTGAAACAGTACGGCTACGACACGCTCCTCGCCTCGAGCGGCACCGAGGCGCTTCGCCTCTTTGACATTCACGCCCCCGACATCTCGATCGTGCTGCTCGACTGGAACCTGCCGGGAACGTCAGGACGCGAGACGCTGGCGGAACTGCTGAAGAAGCGCCCCGACCTTCGCGTCATCCTCGTCACCGGCGCGGCGGAGGCCACCACCGACGAGCACGCGACCGCGGACACGGTCTCGATCCTGCTCAAGCCGTTCACGCCCACCGAGCTGATGATGGCGGTGCGAACGGTGCTCGAGGCCTAGCGGCCCAGCGACGTCTCCGAGGCGCGCGCGAGCACCTGCTCGATCGCCGCCACGAGGTCATCCAGCGCGAAGGGCTTGGCGAGAAACGGCATCTGCCGCTCCTCGATCAGCTCGCGCAGGTCGTCAGGGGCATAGCCCGACATGACGAGGATTCCCGTGCTCGGGCTCGCCTCCGCAATCGCGTCGAAGAGGTCCCGGCCCGCGAGTCCCGGCATCTTGAGGTCGGTGAGCACCACTTGGACCGGCGATGGACTGCGTGCGATGGCGCGAAGCGCATCTTCTCCAGACCCCGCGCGCAGCACGTCATATCCGCGACCGCTCAGCATCCGGTGAAGCGACGCGAGAAGCGGAAGCTCGTCGTCCACGACGAGCACCGTGGCTCGACGCGGCGATTTGGGCGGCTCGGCCGGAGTAACGGGCGGCGTCATCGCGACGGGACGTGCGTCGCTGGGCAGGAACACATGAAACGTTGTACCCCGTCCGACTTCGCTCTCGATCCGAATGCTTCCGCCATGCTGCTCGACGATTCCGTAAACCGTCGAGAGCCCCAGCCCCGTTCCCTTTCCGGGCTCTTTCGTCGTGAAAAAGGGCTCGAAAATGTGATCCTTGGTCGCCGTGTCCATTCCGATGCCGGTATCGGAAACGGACAATCGAACGAATGAGTCCTGCTCCCCCCGAATTTCACCTGAGGGCAGGTCGGCATTCGCCGTCGAGATCGTGATCGTTCCGCCGTCAGGCATCGCATCGACGGCGTTGAGCACGAGGTTCATCAACACCTGCTCCACCTGTCCCGCATCCGCGGTGAGGGGACGCAACTCGCCCGCGAGCTGGAGCTGGAGCTTCACCGATTCGGGCAGCGTCCGAGTGAACATCACGTAGAGCGAGTGCGCCGTTTCGTTCAGGTCGATAGGGCGTGGCGCGAAGACCTGCTTCCGCCCGAAGGCGAGGAGCCTGCGCGCGAGCACCGCGGCGCGATCCGTGGCATTCCGGATTTCTGAAAGATCGGACCGGCGCACGTCGCCGAGGGGCATCTCCTCGAGCAACAGATCGCAGTAGGTGCGGGCGACGGTCAGCAGGTTGTTAAAATCGTGCGCCACACCGCCGGCGAGCCGCCCGACGGCCTCGAGCTTCTGCGACTGGCGCAGCTGCTCCTCGAGCGCGACGCGATCGGTGACGTCGAGCAGCACCGCCGCCACGCCCATCGGCGGACCGCCCGCCGACCGGATGGGATAGAAGTTGATCAGCAGTTCGCGGCGCGGACCGGCCGGTCCACCGAGCCGCGTGCCGAGCCGCTGGTTCACTACGGGCTCTCCGTCGCGCAGCACGCGCCGCAGGGCGCGCTCGAGCAATCGCACGTTCTCGGGCGATGCCACCTCGAGCACGTTGCACCCGACGAGCGCCTCCGGCGCGCGCTTCATGAGCCGCGCGGCAAAGGCGTTGACCCGCATGAAGCGCAGCTGAGGATCGACGAATGCAAAGCCGATGGGCGCAGACTCGATCGTAGTGTCGAGCAATGCCGAATCGAACGCGGCATGCTGCGCCGTGACCTCGAGGGTTCGCGCGACGGATTGTTCGATCGCGCGCTTGGCTTGATTCTGTCCAACCCGCCAGGCCACGAGCGCCCCGATCGCCGTTCCGGCCACGATGCCGGCGACGATCAGGGCGGGTGTCAGCTTCGCTCTCCCCGTTTGCCGGGTGGGAGCCAGCGCCTCAGTTCACTCGAGAGTGACTGCATCGACTCCGCCATCTCCGCGCGTTCGCCGCGCTCACGGAAGAGATCGTCGGTGATCGACAGCGCGGCGAGTATCGCCGCCTTGTGTGATTCAGTGACGGACGCGTTCCCCATCACGTCACGGATGGCCTTGTCCACATGCGCGGCCACCGCCCGCGTATGCTCGGGCGATGCCTCGCTGCGGATGGTGTACTCCTCACCGCAGATCGTGACGCGCGTGGAATGTTTCGCGGCGCTCATTTGTGCTCAGGGTGCGAGGTCTCGTGCTGCTGCCGCAGGAAGCGCACGCGATCGAGCACCTTCCCCGTCCGCTCCGACGCCTCGCCAAGCCGCTTTCGCAGGTCGGCGTTCTCGGCTTCGAGCTGCGTCACGCGCTCCTCCGCCATCGCATCACCACCCCCGCCCCGGGTCGCGATTGCCTGCAATCGTGCCTCGGCTGCCTGCGCGCGCTTCCGGAATGACGCCAGCTCCTCGCCCAGGTTGCGGACGAGGACTTCGAGCTCGGCGAACGCCTTCTTGTCAGCCTGTTCGGACAACGATTCCCAGCTCCTGCTGCAGGGTCTTCAGCAACTGCGATCGACGGCCTTCGATCTCCTTCTCCCGTAGAGTGCGCTCCGGGTGCCGGAAGGTCAATCGCCATGCGAGTGAGCGCGCGCCCTCAGGCACGCCCTGTCCGCGATACTCATCGAAGAGGGTTACTCGCTCGAGCGTCGGACCCGAGGCCGCGCGAATCGCGCGCTCCACATCGGCGGCGGAGCGCGCGTCGGGAACGATCAACGAGAGGTCCATGTCCACCGAGGGCGTCGTCGGGATGGGCGTGAACATCGGATGCCAGGAGGAAGTGTCGGCCTTCCTGAGATAGTCGTGCTTGCCCTGCGCGGCTTCCGGAGCGGACGGCATGGCGCCAAGGGCGAGCTCCACGCCGAACGCGGGTGAGGCCCACACTGGAGCATCGAGGGAAACCGACTCCACTGTTCCGACGACCGAATCGCCGGCACGAATGCTCCAGAGCACGGCGTTCGAGCCTGGCTCGAATGAGATCGAGCGTCCCGGATATGCCGCGCGGGCCATCGACTCGCCGATCGCCTTTGCATCCCAGGCATCGTACGCAGGCGGCTTCGGCTCGCTGAAGTGCGTCGGACGGCGCGCGCCCATGAACAGAGCGCCGGCGCGGATCTCCTCGGCGGGCAGCGCACCCTTCCGGGGAGCGAAGGTCGCGCCGATTTCGAAGAGACGCAGGTCCCCGACGCTGCGATTGAGATTGTGCTCCGCGCGTCGTGCGAGAGTGTCCATGATCGAGGTGCGGAGGAACGGCTCGTCCTCGGCGAGCGGATTCGCCACGCGCGCATGCGACTCCGATCCCTTCTCATCACCCTTCGTGAAGGGCATCGAACGCAGTTCCAGGAATCCCGCCGCCACCAGCGCGTTCGCAACGCGCTTGCCAGCGAGGTGCAGCGGATGATCGGGCGCATTGCTCGGCCGGAACGGAACGATCGTGTCCGGCAGGGTGTCGTAGCCGCGCAGGCGCGCGATCTCCTCGATGAGATCCACGTCGCGCGAAACATCGTTCCGCCACGACGGAGCGGAGACCTTCAGTGACTTTCCGCTCTTCGCGACGCCGAACCCGACCGACTTCAGCAGCCTGGCCGTCTCGGCGGGCGACACCTTGTCGCCGAGGAGGCGGCTCACGCGCGCCGGCTCGAGCGCGATGGGCTTGCGCGGCTTCCATTTCGTGCCGACGTCCACGAGCGTTTCGATCCGCCCGCCCGACACGGAGGCGATCAGCATCGCCGCCAGATTGCCCACGCCAAGGATGCCTGCGTCATCGATACCGCGCTCGAACCGGTACGCCGCATCGCTGGTCATGCCCAGTGCACGTCGGCCGGCACGCACGACCTTCGGCGCGAAGGTGGCGACTTCGAGGAGCACGTCGGTCGTGGCGTCGGTGACCTCGCTGTCCTTGCCACCCATGATGCCGGCCAGCGCGCTTGCGCGCTCCGCGTCAGCGATGACGAGCATCGAGGGATCGAGCTTGCGCGCGGCGCCATCGAGCGTGGTCAGCTGTTCACCAGCCCGCGCGCGGCGAATGACGATCTTCTTGCCCTCAATCTTCGACAGATCGAAGGCGTGAACGGGCTGCCCGAAGGCCTGCAGGATGTAGTTCGTCGCGTCGACGACGTTGTTGATCGAGCGTCCGCCGATGGACTCGATGCGCTCGCGAAGCCAGTCCGGGCTCGGCCCGACCTTCACGCCGCGGATAATCGTGGCGAGGTACCGCGGGCAGCCCTTCGAGTCCTCGATCTTCACTGAAACGCCGCCGGAGGTCGCCGACGAGGCCCCCTTCGCCGTCTTCGGCGCCTTGGGCGCCACCAACTTCACGGGAATCGCAGCGAGTTCCTCGGGGAGGCGCATCGCTTTCCCGGTCAGCGCGGCAACTTCGCGCGCGACTCCCTGGTGCGAGAGCAGGTCGGGACGATTCGGAAGCACGTCGACTTCGAGCACCGTGTCGCCAAGTACCATCGCGTCGAGCAGCGGCGTGCCGGGCGCAACATCCACGTTCAGCTCGAGGATGCCGTCATGATCGGTACCGAGCTTGATCTCATCAGCCGAGCAGAGCATGCCGTGTGAGACCATGCCGCGAACCTTGCGGGCCTCGATGAGCATGCCATTCGGAAGCAGGGTTCCTACGCGAGCAAACGGATAGAGCTTCCCCACCGTGACGTTGGGGGCGCCGCAAACGACTTCGAGGATCGTTCCGGATCCGTCGTCGACCTTGTTGAACGAGAGTCGCGTGTCTGGAACCTTCTCGCTCGCGAGCACGCGCGCGACGACGACCTTCGCGAGGTCTCCGCGCGTCTTCTCGATTCCGTCGAGGGTGGCCACGTGGCGCGACAGCAGCTCGCCCACCTTCTCGGCGGAGAGCGAATGCGGCACGAAGGCCTTCAGCCAGGCGTGTGAGACCTTCATGCGAACTGCCCCAGGAAGCGCACGTCGCCGTCATAGAGAAGGCGCAGGTCGGGAACGCCGTGGCGCGACATCGCGATGCGCGCGGGGCCCATGCCGAACGCCCAGCCGGTGTACTTCTGACTGTCGACGCCGGCGCTCTCGAGCACGGCGGGATGCACGAGACCGCAGCCCATGATCTCCATCCAGCGGAGGCCGCGCCCGTCGCCGAGGTCCACCTCGACATCCATCTGGGCGGAAGGCTCGGTGAACGGGAAGTACGAGGGGCCGAAGCGCGTGCGGCGGGTGTTGCCGTAGATCCGGCGCGCGAAGTGGCTCAGCGTGGCCTTCAGGTCGGCGAAGGAGATTCCCTCGTCGACGGCAAGCCCCTCGAGCTGCATGAACATCGGCGCATGCGTCGCGTCGAAGAAGTCGCGACGGTAGACGTTGCCCGGCGCGAGCACGCGCAGTGGCGGCGCGTAGCGCTGCAGCGTGCGCAGCTGCACCGGCGACGTGTGCGTGCGCAGCAGGCCGCCATTCTCGAGGTAGAGCGTGTCGTGCAGCTCCATCGCGGGATGGTCGGCCGGGAAGTTGAGGCCGGTGAAGTTGTACCACTCGCTCTCGGCTTCAGGCCCGAGGGCGATGGTGAATCCGAGCTCGCGGAAGACCTCGCAGATCTCGTCGACGACTTTCGTCACGGGGTGCAGCGCGCCCTGCCAACGCTCGCGAGCGGGCATCGTGGGATCGGCGATCGTGCCGATTGCGCGCGCCGGCGCGAACGCGGACTGCCTGGCTTCGAGCGCGGCCTCGACCTTGAGGCGCGCTTCGTTGAAGGCCTTGCCCGCCGTGCCCCGATCGGCGCCCGGAAGCTTTCCGAGCATCGCGGAGAGGTCCTTCAGCCATCCGTGTGCGCGGCCGAGGTATTTCGCACGGACGGCTTCCACGGCGTCGCGGTCGGACGCGGCGGCGATGGCACCGGCCGCTTCGTCATGAAAGCGACGAAGCGATTCGAGATAATCGGGAAGCGACGTGGGGGATTCAGTCATGAAGAGCGGAAGTTAGCAGGCCACTCGGCGCTACCGCGTGACACGGAACGCAAACGGACGAGGGCGGAACGATCGGAAGGCCGTTTCCGAAAGTTCCGCCCAGGTCCGATAACGATCCGAGCCTACGATAGGGCCGAGACCCGTCAGTCTACGCCGCGGCGATCGCCTTCTTGACCTTGTCCGCGATCGCGGTGAACGCTGCCGGATCCTTGATGGCGATGTCGGAGAGGATCTTGCGATCGACTTCGATGCCGGCCTTGGCGAGTCCGTTGATGAACGCGTTGTAGGTGAGATCGTTGAGGCGCGCGGCGGCGTTGATGCGGACGATCCAGAGCTTGCGGAACTCGCGCTTCTTGTTCTTGCGGTCCCGGTAGGCGTAGATCCAGCCGCGCTCGACGGTCTCCTTCGCGGGGCCCCAGAGCTTGCTGCGGCCGCCGAAGGCGCCGCGGGCGGCCTTCATGATCTGCTTCTTTCGCTTATGGCGAACGACGTTCGATTTTACGCGTGGCACAGTGGTCTCCTGTTATGCCTGGAGCAAACGACGGAGGCGCTTCACGTCGCCCTGGGGGCTGACCATCTCCGGACGGCGCAAGTTGCGCTTCCGCTTGGAGGTCTTCTTGGTGAGGATGTGGGACTTGTACGCCTTCAGTCGGCGAACCTTTCCCTTGCCAGTAACAGAGAAGCGCTTCCGCGCTCCCTTGTGTGATTTCATTTTCGGCATGCGAATTCCCGTGGGGTTAGTGCGTTCGTTGCTTCGACTTCAACCTCAACCTCAACCTCAACCTATTTCGGCGTCAGGATCATCGTGAGCGCCTTTCCTTCCAGCCTCGCATCCGTCTCGATCTTCGAGACATCCGCGAGCGCCTGAGCGACCCGCTCCACCACCGCGCGCCCAAGCTCCGGGTGCGCGATCTGCCGACCGCGGAACATCAGGGTCACCTTGACCTTGTTCCCGTCCCCGAGAAACCGGCGCGCATGATTCGTCTTGGTGTCGAAGTCATGCTTTTCGATTCCCGGGCGGTACTTCACTTCCTTGATCAGGATGATGTGCTGCTTTTTCTTGGCCTGCCGAGCCTGCTTGGCCATTTCGAACTTGTACTTCCCGTAGTCCATGATCCGGACCACCGGAGGCCTTGCCAGAGGTGCGACCTCGACGAGGTCAAAACCCTGCTCGACCGCGGCCGCGAGGGCCACATCGACTTCCATCACACCGAGCTGTCCTCCGTCGGCGCCGATCACGCGGACCGGACTGATGCGGATTTGCCGGTTTACCCTCGGCCCCCGCTTCGTGGTTTCCTGAATCTCTGCGCTCCTCCAAACCGGTGAAAAAAAAATCGCGGACCCTCTTGCTGAGGTGTCCGCGAAATCGATGCCAGCCGCGCCCGTTTTTGTCGGGGCGGCTCTCTCGTTCCGGACACCTGCAGCTCGGTGCTTCGATCGCCTGAAGCAGAGGCCAGAGGGTGGGTCGGGCTGCGAGGCTCGACCACTTTCTGCGATGTGACTGAAACCTAAGCGGGACAGTGACTTATGGCAAGGTCTCGCCCTGCGAACAGGAGTGCGCCCGATGGCTCGGCCGCCACCGATCGGGGTTCAGCTGTTTTCCAGCGCGTAGGCCTTCCCGTCATGCGCGATCGTGCCCCAGGCATTCACCGCGTCGTGCTCAAAAACGAGCAGCCAGCGCTCATCCGTTGCCCGCTTGAGCAGCCAGCGCTTCGTTTCGAGCGAAACGAGCGGCTCCACGTCATAGCCCATGATCCAGGGAAGCGGCAGATGATAGGCCGTGGGGCAGATGTCGCCGAGGAAGCAGGCGATTCCCTCGCCGCCGTCGATCAGGATGCTCTGATGATGTGGCACATGGCCCGGCGTCTTGAGCACGCTGATGCCCGGGACGACCTCCTGGTCATCCTCGATCAGGTCGAGCTTGCCCGCGGCGATGATCGAGTCCCAGTTCCGTCCGAAATAGCTCGCCGCCGTCCGCTCGTTCGTGTGCGTGGCCCAGTGATGCTCACCCCGCTGCACGACGTAACGCGCATTCGGGAAACTGGGCCGCGTCGCCCCGGCCTCATCGACGTAGGTGTTGCCGCCGGCGTGATCGAAATGCAGGTGCGTGTTGATGACAAGCTTCACATCTTCGGGCGCGAATCCCGACTTTCGGATTCCATCCTCCAGCGACGTACGGGTAGCTCCCGCACCATCGGGAGCCGCCGAGCGATTCTCAATTCCATAGATGTCGTGGAACTTGGCGTCTTCCTTGTTCCCAGCCCCGGTATCGATCAGGACGAGGCCCGACTCGTGCTCCACAAGAAGGCAGCGCATGCCTAGCGTGATGCGATTGCGTTCATCGGGGACGATGCGGCGCTGCCAGAGCGACTTGGGAACCACGCCGAACATCGCTCCGCCGTCGAGCCGCTGGATGCCCGCCTGGATCGCGTGTACACGATACCTGCCGATACTGCGGCTCTCGAGGAGCGGATGGGAGTCAGCCATGCCGAAAGCTACGCCGGGTCTGCGCCATCGCTGGATTGGGGCATCGCACTTCGTCTGGGCCTCGGTCGCGGTCGTGAATATCGCGACAGCGACTCGACCGAGTAGAACCCCGCCCGCTCCGCGTCGCGGAGCATCTTCACCAGCACCTGCGCGGTCGCGAGGGCGTCGCCCGATGCGCGGTGCCGCGCGTCGTTGCTGATGCCGTAGTGGTGACAGACCGCGTCGAGGTTGCGCCGCGGCAGGTGCCGCAGGATCCTCCGCGCGAGCCGTACCGTGCAGAGGCGCGTCGGGACGAGCGACTCGATCCCCCCGGGGGAAATGCGCGAGAACTCCGCCTGCAGGAACCCCCAGTCGAACGCCGCGTTGTGCGCCACGAAGACGCGGCCCGCAAGATGAGCAGCCAGTTCGCCGGCAATCTCCTGGAAGGTCGGCGCGCCGGCAACCATCGCGTCGCTGATGCCGGTGAGCCGCGTGATGAAATACGGAATCGGCTGCTGCGGATTGACCAGCGACTGGAAAAGCGGCGTCACCACGGCTCCGCGCACCAGGACCGCCGCCGCCTCGGTGATTCGCGCACCGTGTGCCGGCCCCGTGCCGGTCGTCTCGAGGTCGACGACCACGAACTCGGCGTTGTCAAAGTGCGTGTCCGGAGACTGCCCAAGCCCTGCCCTGGCCGCCTCGCCGCTCAAAACCGTCTCCCTGGCGCGCGTTTCCGACTCATGACTGCAGTATAACAAGCGCTGCGATTGCCCCTCGCTGAAAAGCAGGCAGCAGCCGGGGCTTCACCACGAATGGCATCGCTATGTACATTGTGAAATCATTCACAAGCCGCCGCGACCCGCGTACTCCTCGTGAAGCACATCGCAGAATCGACGGTTCGACGCCTCTCGCTGTACCTCCGGTTCCTGGAGGAGCACAAGCAGCGGGGCCTCGATACGATTTCGAGCGGCGACCTCGCCTCGCTCGGGGGAACGACGTCGGCGCAGGTGCGGAAGGATCTCTCCTTCTTCGGTTCCTTCGGCACGCGGGGTCTGGGCTACTCAGTCACCGCGCTGGCGCACCGCATCCGCGAGATCCTGGGCCTCGAGCGAGAGTGGCGCGTGATCATCGTCGGCGCGGGAAAGATCGGCGCGGCGCTGGCGCAGTACCGCGGCTTCCGCGAGCGGGGATTCCGAGTCGTGGGGATCTATGACGTGGACGCGGCGCGCATCGGCATGCAGCTGGAACAGATCACGGTGAAGGACCAGCGCGAGATGGACGCCGACATCGTGAAGCTCAAGCCCGACATCGCGCTGATTGCCGTCCCGTCCGAGGCGGCGCAGCCGCTCGTCGATCGCGTCACCAAGGCCGGCGTGCGCGGCATCCTGAACTTCGCTCCTTCCCCGCTCCATGCCGGCAGCGGCGTGGCGCTGCGAAACGTCGACATGGCGCTTGAGCTGGAGATTCTCTCCTACGCGCTGGTGTCGGCCAAGGGCTGAGTCAACGCCCTGAGCAACCGCGCGAAATCGGCGGGAGCCAGGACCTCAGGGCGAAGCGTGTGACCAATGCCGGCGCGATCGAGAGCAGCGCCCGCGTTGTACGCATCGAGCCCGCGCGCCGACCGCACCGCGCGCAACATCTGCTTGCGCCGCTGCGAAAAGAGCGCCTGAACGAGCTTCTTGAAAGCAGGCTCTTCATGGGGCGCGATGTCCGGCGACTCGCGCGGTGTCATGCGAATGACCGCACTCTCCACCTTCGGCGGCGGATTGAACGCTCCAGGCGGAACCCGGAAGACAATCTCCAGCTTTGCGAGCGCCTGCGCATTCACCGAGAGGGCGCTGTAATCCTCGCTCGCCGGCGCGGCGACGAGCCGCTGCGCCACCTCGAGCTGCACGAGGAAGACCATTCGTTCCGCGCGTGGCGGCTCGAGCGCGCGGAATAGAATCGGGGTCGTGATGTTGTAGGGAATGTTTCCCGCAAGCAGGAAGGGGCGCTTCACCTGCACCGTGAGGTCGGTCGCGAGCACATCGCCCTCGACGAGGGTGAACTCACGGTGGTCGGCGTACTGCACCTTGAGCATCGCGGCGAGATCGCGATCGACTTCGACGGCCACGAGCCGTCCCTTCGGACCTACGCGACTGAGCAGCTCGGCGGTGAGGGCACCGCGGCCCGGACCGATCTCCACGACCGTATCACCGGGCGAGATACCCACGGCGTCGGCGATCCTGCCGAGGATCCGCGGATCCGTCAGGAAGTGCTGGCCGTAGCGTTTGCGCGCGGAGGGCGCGGCAGGGGCCGCGGGTGATCGGGATCCGGGCGTTCGCTGGCGCACTACGTTCGCAGCACCAGCAGCGCCTGGTCGTCCGGCGCCGCGATTCCTCCCATATGCCCCTCGAGCAGCGCGAAGACGCCGTCGACGATTCGCTCGGGCGGTTCCTTCTTTCGCGCCGAGAGCACCTCGAGCACTTTCGCTTCGCCAAGCAACTGACCGTTGACGTCGCGGGCATCGGGAACGCCGTCGGTAAACAGGACGAGGGTATCCTTCCCCGCCCTCCAGGGCCTCGACGCCTCGTGTGGCGCATCGCCCGCCAGGCCGAGCGGGGGATCGGTGGCCTCGAGACGCTCGAGTTTTCCCTTTTCGTTCATCACGAATGAATGCGGCTGGCCCGCGTTCACCCAGCAGATTTCCTTCTTCGCCGGGTCGATCACGCAATAGCAGAGCGCGAGGAACATCTCCGTCTCGCTCAACTCCGCGGCGATGGTTTTCATGAGAGCGGCGACGGTGCGCGCGGGGCTTTCGCCCTTCTGCGCATGGATCGCCATCGCGCTCATCGTGAGCGCCATGATCAGCGCCGCCTGGTAGCCGTGACTGGACACGTCACCGATCAACACGCCCACGCGTCCATCACCGAGCCTGAAGAGGTGATAGAAGTCGCCGCCGACGCTGCGCGCCGGCTCCACGCGCGCGGCGCAGCTGGCGTCGGGGTCGAGCGTCGTCGTCGAGGGCAGCAGGCGCATCTGCAGCTCATGCGCGAGCTGCATCTCATGCTCGAGCCGCTCCTGTGCCACGGAGGCGCGCACGAGCCGGTTGATCTGGATCGCCGACCCGATCTGGGAAGCGATCGCGGCGACGAGCTTGCGGTCGCCGGCGACGAAGTTGCGCCCATGGCGCGGCGCGGAGAGCGTGACCACGCCGAGCACCGTGGTTTCCTTCGGCCCCGCGAACGTGATCGGCACGGCCAGCGCGTCGCCGCGCCGAATGGGCACCTCGCGCGCCGACTCGCGTTCTCCCGCATCGAACAGACGTGGCTCGCCGGTGCGAAACACCTCGGCCGCCACCGAGTTCTCGTCGTCGATCGGCACGGGGTCGAGGTCCTTCGGCGGAACGCCTCGCGCGGCGATCGGTACGAGGAGCCCGCGCGCCGATTCCACGAGGTAGATCGCGCCGAGGTCGGCCGCTACGGTGTCGGAAACTTCAGTGAGGATGGTGCTCGCGGCATCGTCGAGCGAGACCGTGCGGCCGAGGATCTCCCCGATGGAGTAGAGGAGGTTGATCTCCTCCCAGCTCTCCGCGAGTGCATTCGCCGTGAGGCGAATCTCGTGTCGCGCCCGCTCGAGCTCGTCGGCCATAGCCGCTCCGGGGCGTTCAGCCCCGAATCAGGACCATCCGCACGACGTTCCCGCCGTCGGGAACCCCTGTGAATCGTTCGACCCGGTCCATGAGCTTCTTCATGAGGAAGAGGCCGCGCCCATCCTCGCGCTCGCGATTGACGGGCAGCGTGGCGTCCTCGGTGCAGGCCTCCAGGTCGAACCCTTCCCCCTCATCACGCACCTCGGCCACGAGCCTCGTGTCGTCGATCTCCACGCGCACGACGACGTTGCGCCTCACGTCGTCACGGTTGCCGCGAAGGATGGCGTTCGAGAGGGCCTCGGTGAGGGCGACGGGGACGTTCAGCGCCGTGTGCTTGCGCGAGAAGGCGAGCGCTTCGCAGCGCCGCACCACCTGCCCCACCACCCCTTCGATGTACTGGACGTCGCTCGGGATCCGGAAATCCAGCGACTCGGCTGCCGTCATTCGATCAGAAACTCTCTAGCGCGTGTTCCCGCGTCTTCGAGATCTGGAACAACGTGTCGAGCTTCGTGAGCTCGAAGAGGGTCTGCAGCTCGTCGTGGAGGTTCGCGAGTCGGAGCTCGCCGCCGGCGTCGCGGATGCGCTTGGCCAGCGAGACCAGCACACCCAGGCCTGAACTGTCGATGTATCCCGTGCGCGCGAAATCGATGAGGATCTTCCGGCCGCCCTTGTCGACCTCGTCGAGCACCTTCTGCTTGAGGTCCTGGCGGTTGCCGACGATCAGCTGGCCTTCGACTTCGACAATGGTCACGTCACCATTCTTGGAAACCGAAAAGCTCATCGTGGAGAGTCCAGTAGGAGGGTTCGGGAAAACTTACAACAGCGAGTGAGCGGTTGGCAGCCTACTTGCTCTTGTATTTGCTCTTCAGCGCCTCGGCCACGGCCGGGTGTACCAGCGCGCTCACGTCGCCATTGAATCGCGCAACCTCGCGCACGAGGCTCGAGCTCACGTGTGTCGTGTCGAGTGACGGGATCATGAAGACGGTCTCGATCTCGTTCGCGAGATGGCGGTTCATGAGGGCCATCTGGTACTCGTACTCGAAATCGCTCACCGCGCGCAGCCCACGGATGATCATCTTGATCTTCGAGGCGCGGGCGAAATCGACGAGGAGTCCATGAAAGCTCTGCACCTCGATCCGCTTCTCGTCGCCGAGCGCGGTGCGAATGAGGCCGACGCGCTCCTCCGGAGTGAAGAGGGGCTGCTTGCTGGAGTTCGTCGCCACGGCCACTACGACCTTTTCCACGAATCCCAGGCTGCGACGGATCAGGTCCGTGTGGCCGTTGGTGATTGGATCGAAGCTGCCGGCGTAGAGCGCGACTGTTGGCATCGGATTAGTTCGAGACGCGGTAGAAGGTAACTGCAGTATCGCCATACCGGCGCGTGTCGCCGCCGGGGGGAAGCATCGTCTTCGCCTCGTGTTCTATTCCAATGATTGTGGCGAAGGGCTGTTCCAGCCAGAGGTTCGCCACCGCGAGCGCGAGATCGCTGCGCCAGGGCGGATCAGCGAAGGCGATGTCGCACCCGTCGGGCCCGTTCCGTTCGACGGCACGGAGAAACTTCAGGACATCCACGCGATGCACCGCGCAGCGGTCCCCGGCGCCGAGGGTATCGATGTTCTGCTCGAGCACCTTCACGCTGGACACTGCCGAGTCGACGAAGTCGGCGAAGGCTGCGCCGCGGGAGAGGGCCTCGAGGCCCAGCGCGCCGGTGCCGGCAAAGAGATCGAGCACACGCGCGCCCGGGAGGAGGGGATGCACGATGCTCATCCATGCTTCGCGCGCGCGGTCGCCCGTGGGGCGCACGTCGCGCCCGGCGGGAGCCTTGATCGTTCGACCCTTCCACTCGCCGGCGATGATGCGCATGCAGCGTCAGCCCTCGGCCCGCTTGAAGTCGACAATCCCGAGTTGAAGACGCTCGATGCCGCGGAAAACATTTCGCTCGATCTTGTAGGCGAGGTCGATCGACGAACCGGACTTCAATTCGCCGGCGCGATCGCCCATCCCCCACCCCACGGCCTCCACCGGTCCGCCGGATCCTTCGACGAGAACCTTCACTCCGTCGGCTCCGATCCTGCTTCCCGATGAAAGCAGCCGCGCCCCACGTGCCGCAAACGTGGGTCCCGGGTTGCCGATACCGAAGGGCTCGAAATGGCGCAGCAGCTTTTCCATTTCCGCGGTCGCGTCGGCGATGGCGAGCTCCATGTCCACGTGCACCACGGGCAGCAGGTCATCGGGGGTGAGCCGCGACCTTGCCACTTCATTGAATTTCGCCGCGAACTCGGGCATGCGGCCGGGCTCGATCGTGAGGCCGGCAGCCGCTCGATGCCCGCCGTGCCGCAGCAGCAGCGGCGCGCATTCCCCTAGCGCCGCGTGGAGGTCGAATGCCGAGATCGACCGTCCAGATCCCTTTCCGACCCCATCCGAGATGGCGATGAGGAAGGTGGGACGCCCGGTGTACTCCACCACTCGCGACGCGACGATGCCGATCACCCCCGCATGCCACGATTCATCCGCGAGCGCGATCCCCCACGTGTCGGAGCCGAGCTTGTCCACCCGCGAGATGACGTCGTCGAGGATCCGGCGGTCGAGGTCCTGCCGGTCGCCGTTCACCTCTTCGCAGTAGCGCGCGATGTCCATCGCCTCGCCCTGGTCCTCCGTGAGCAAGAGCTCGACGCCCTTGAGCGCCAGGTGCATGCGCCCCAGCGCATTGAGGCGCGGCGCGAGGATGAACCCCACCCGCCCCGCGGTGATCTCCTTCTCCGCGAGCCCCGACGAACGGATCAGCGCGGAGAGTCCCATGTTCTTCGTCTCGCGCATCAGGGCGAGGCCGCGCCGCACGAACACGCGGTTCTCGCCACGCAACGGTGCGACATCGGCGACCGTCGCCAGCGCGACGAGGTCGAGCTGGTTCAGCACGACGTTGAGGTTGCCGCCGAGGTGCGCGGTCAGCGCCATCATGAGCTTGAAGGCGACACCGACCGCCGCGAGGTCCTTGTCGGGCGACGTATCGTCGACGCGTCGCGGATTCAGGATCGCGACCGCCGGCGGCAGTTCAGCGGCCGGAAGGTGATGGTCACTGATGATCAGGTCGATTCCCGCCGCGGCGAGATCGCGCCCCGGGCCAACCGCCGTCGTGCCGCAGTCGCAGGTGAGCACGAGCGACGCTCGTGCTTCCTTCGCGGCCGCTACACCCGTGGAACCGAGGTCATAGCCGTGCTTTCGGTCGGGAATGAACGGAGTCACCCGCGCACCAAGCGCGCGAAGCGATCGTGTCAGCAGCGCGGTGGAGCAGATGCCGTCGACATCGTAATCGCCGTGGACAAGGATCATCTCGCCGGCGCGAATCGCCTTCGCCAGCCGCTCCACGGCCTCGGGCATGCCCGCAAGGAGAAGCGGATCGTGCAGGTGATCGAGGTCGGGGCGCAGGTAGCGCTTCGCCCGGTCGGCGTCGCCATAGCCCCGCGCGACGAGCAGCTGCGCCAGCGTGGGCGCGAGCCCCAGCGTGCCGGAAAGCGACGCGGCCGCCGCGGCATCCGGAGGCGGCGCCACGACCCACCTCGCGCCTCCGCGCCGCTTCAAACTCATGACAGCCGGGGGCTCAGGCCTTCGGCGCGTCGTTCACGGGGAAGTACATCAGCACGCCGCACGCTTCGCAGAGGTCGATCGCGTTCGTCTGCGTCATCACATGCCGTCGCTGCATGGGAATCGAGGTATCGCAGTTGCCGCACGACATTCCGCGCATCGCGAACACCGCCTCCACTCGCTTCCGGCCTCGGATGCGATCGTACTTGCTCAGCAGGGCGCCCGGCACGTCCTTGGCGCTCGTCGCGCGCTTCGCGCGCGCGGCCGCCATCTCGCCGTCGATCACCGCCTTCTCCGAGGCGACTTCGGCGCGGGCCTTCTCCTGCTCCGACTCCAGCCCCTTCAGCTCGTTCGTCTGCGCCGCGAGCGCCGCGCGCAGTTCTTCCAATCGGCGGTTGAGGGCGAGCAGGTCGCTTTCTTCGGTGGCGACGATCTTCTTCGCCTGTTCCATCTGCATCGCGGCGGCGGTCGCCTGCTTCAGCGTCTTCACCGCGTCCATCGCCGCCTGGTTGTGCTCGATGAGTTGCTTGTGTTCCTGGATCTTGTCGCGCAGGTACGCCTGCTTCTTCTCTTCGCCGGCGACGGCGGTCGACGAACGCTCGATCGCTTCGGAAACGCGCGCCTTTTTGGCGTCCAGCTCGCGGATGCGGGGCTCGAGTGCGGTCAGCCGCTCCTCGAGTCCATGTATCACGACGTCATCCTCTTGCAGCTTCAACAATGCTTCTAGTTCGGTCATCCTCGCTCCGATGGGGTGAGTTCCCAACCTCTCGCGCTACCTGTGGTTCAACCCTGCCGTCGTGCCATTCGCCAATCCCGCCCACCAACCGCCGACAACTCCTTCCTCAATATCGCCTCCTGCGCCAACAATCCCGGCTTGTCCTCTTCCTCGGCCAGCGGCAGCATCCGCGCGTGCTCGTCGATCCGTTCCCGCAGCGCGCGTGCGCGCAGCATGCGAACCGAGTCGGTGATCGTGCGCCCCGGATCGACGATCGCGCCTGGTTCCGACCGGAGTTCCTCGACGATGTGGTTCTCGAGCGGGCCCAGCTGTTCCGCAAGGAGCTCGATCGCCTGCTCCGAGTCGGCCGCGGCGTTCGAGATCGCCTGAAATATCTGCGCATACGCAGGATCGCGGATCACCCCCCGCGAAACTTCCGCGTCGGCGACCTCCATATCGGGTCCCCCGACGTCCACTTCCACACGGGAAACCTCCTCGATCACCCTGTCGACGGTATCGGGATGGAGGAGCATCACACGGAGGAGTTCCCGCTCGGCGGAGCTGTCCGGAAGCCTCTCCGAGAAGGTCGCAGGGTCGCGCTCCGGCGACCGCGAGCTGTCATTCCCCCGCCCAGCTCCCGCGGTGTAGTTCCCGTCGGCTCCCTCTTCCCGTCGGTTACCGGCCCGTGGGGTCCCGCGCCCGACTTCGCTTTCCCCTCTCCCCTGTCCTCGCCGAGCCCTGGGCGTGAGCTCCAGTTCGCGCAGCATCACCGCCCGATCAATCCCCGCCGCCTGCGCCGTTCGCGCGAGATAGAGGTCGCGCGTCAGCGGATCCGTCGTCGCCCGGATCGTCGGGAGCAGCATGTCGAGTGCGCGCCGCTTCTTCTGCAGGTCCGCGAACCACCCTCCCCGTTCGAGGATCTGCACCTTGCGGTCGAACACATCCATGGCCTGCTCGAGGAGCTTCTCCATCGCGGCGCGACCATTCGTCGCCACGAAGGTGTCGGGGTCCTCTCCCTCCGGCAGCGTGACCATGCGCACCGTGAGCCCGCGCGCGAGCAGGATGTCGGCGGAGCGGAAGCTGGCCTTCTGCCCCGCCTTGTCGCTGTCATAGAGCAGGAACACCGTCGGCGCGCTGCGCGCGAGGAGATCCGCCTGGTCGTCAGTCAGCGCCGTACCCATCGGCGCGATGACTTCCTCGAGCCCCGCATCGACCATGCGCAGCACGTCGAAGTAGCCCTCGACGACCACGACACGCTCCGCCCGGCGAATCGCATGGCGCGCGTTGCCGAAGTTGAAGAGCAACCGCCCCTTCGAGAACACCGGGCTCTCGGGAGAGTTGAGGTACTTCGGCTCACCGTCTCCCATGATCCGACCGCCGAACCCGACGGAATGCCCCGTTGCGTCGTAGATCGGGAAGAGCAGGCGGTCACGAAAGCGCGGCCGTGGCTCGTCCTGCTCCTCACGCTTTGAGAGAAGCCCCACCTCGAGGAGCCGCTCGTCGCTGAAGCCGAGCCCGTTGAGATAGCCGCGCATGAGGCCGATTTCGCGTGGCGCGTAGCCAAGGTTGAACTTGTCGGCCGTGGCGCGCGAGACGTTGCGCCTGGCGAGGTACTCGCGGGCAGCCTTGCCCGAATCGGAGTCCCAGAGTTTTTCGTGGAACCAGCCGGCGGCGGTGCTGTTGATTTCCCAGAAGGGTTCGCGGGGATCAGGACCTTCTTTCTTTCGCTGGACTTCAACGACCTCGACACCCGATTTCTCGCCGACGTACTTCACGGCCTCGGGAAAGGTCATGCCCAGCTTTTTTTGCACGAAAGTGAACACAGAGCCCTTCTCGTGGCACACAAAGCAGTAGTAGCCGCCGCGCGGCATCACCGAGAAGTTCGGGCCGGTGCCCTGGTGGAATGGGCAGGGTCCGCGAAAGGCGCCGCCCTGCTTCTTGAGCTTGACGTACTCGCTGATGATCGCGACGATGTCGGCCGCGGCCTGGACCTGCTCGACGACTTCGTCTGGGATCACGCCAGCTCCGCCACGGTCACGCCCGCTCCACCTTCATTCCACGCCCCGAGCCGAAAGCTCCGCACGCGGGGATCGTCGCGCAACAGTTCACCCACGCGTTCCCGCAGCGCGCCCGTCCCCTTGCCATGGATGATGCGAATGGCGGGAAGGTCGGCGCGCACCGCGTCGTCGAGGGCGACCTGGACCGCCGAATCCAGCTCTCCGATCCGCATGCCACGCAGGTCGATCTCGTGCTTGGCGCGAACCTCCGGTCCCGTGACGATCGAAACCGGCTCGACCGGCGCCCCACCAACCCCCGCCTTCTTCTTCGAGATCCGGCGCACCGAAGCCGCTGCGACCGTCGTCTTCATCGCCCCCATCGCCACGACCAGCTCGCCGTCTCGCGATTCGAGCACTCTCGCCGTCGTTCCCCCCAACGTTCCGATCTCGACGTAATCACCAACGGCGATCTCTGCGCCGCGCTCCGATCGATCAGCCTGGTCCGCCTGATCCGATTCAAGCTGTTGCAGTTTTTCTCGATCGGATGCCAGTCGCGTCTCGGCGAGCTTCCTCGCATCAGATGCGGCAGCCGCAAACGCACTCTCATCGCCTGCGGACTTCTTCAGCACGGCGATCATACTCTCGATCTCCTTCCGCGCTTCGAGCACGTACTTCCGCGAAGCCTCCCTCGCCTCGCGCTCAATCTCCCGCTCGCGCGACTTCACCTTCGCCTCGCGCTCGAGGACCCGCTCCGACCGCGCGGAGTAGCTCTCGTCCCGCTCGTCGCTGCGCTTCTCGCGCTCGTCGAGCTCCCGCTGACGCCGCTCGAGATCCTCAAGCAATGCCGCCGCGCTCCGCTCCGCATCGGGAACGCGCGCATCGGCGCGCTCCATGATGTCGGCGGGCATCCGCAGCCGACGGGCGATGCTGAGGCCATACGAGCGCCCGGGAATCCCCTTGAGCAGCCGATAGGTCGGCGCGAGCGCGACTTCGTCGAACTGAAGCGAGGCGTTCACCACGCCCGGCACTTCGTGCGCGAGCTCCTTCAGCGCGCCGAGGTGCGTGGTCGCGATCGACGTCGTGCCGCGCAGTGTGAGGGACTCGAGAATCGCCCCGCCCAGCGCCGCGCCCTCGTTCGGATCGGTGCCCGACCCGAGCTCGTCGACCAGCACCAGCGAGCATGGAGTGGCCTTTTCGACGATTTCGACGAGGTTCTTCACGTGGCCGCTGAACGTGGAGAGCGATGCCTCGATCGACTGTTCGTCACCAATGTCCGCAAAGACATGATCGTAGAGCGGCAACGCCGACTCAGGCCCGACCGTGGCCGGGATGCCGGCCTGCGCCATCAGCGAAAGCAGCGCGACACCCTTGAGGAGCACCGTCTTCCCGCCCGTGTTGGGCCCACTCACGAGCAGCGTGTGCTCGGCAGGACTCATTGCCAGGTCGAAGGGCACGACCTTCTCGGGATCGCGCGCCAGGAGCAACGGATGTCGCCCGTCGTGGATCGCGAGGCCTTCGGAAGGAGAACGCAGCGCGGCCGGCGCGCACCGATACCGATCGGCAAAGCGTCCGCGCGCCGAGAGCGAATCCAGCTCGATCATCGCGTCAAGCGTCGCCGCGATGGCTTCAGCCTTCGGGCGGATCGAATCAGTGGCTTCGAGCAACACGCGATCGACTTCGCGGGCCTCCTCGCTTTCGAGTTCGCGGATTCGATTGCCGAACTCGACAGCGGCCGGCGGTTCGACAAACACCGTCGCGCCCGTCGCCGACGAGTCGTGCACAATGCCGCCGAGTGAGCCGCGACCCTCCCGGCGCACCGGAATCACCCAGCGGCCGTTCCGCATCGTCACCGAAGCGTCGTCCACGCGGTGATGCGACTCGAGCTTCGACATCAGCTTCTCGAGGAGCTTCACGAGGTCCGCCTCGGCTCCGCGCAGCTGGCGCCTGATCTTCCTGAGTTCGGGAGAGGCGCTGTCGCGCACGACGCCCTCTTCGTCGACGACTTTGTCGAGCGCGGCCTCCAGCTTCGCGTCGTTTCCGAGGGCGTTCCGGAGACTCTCCAGAGCCTGCAGATCCACCGCACGTTCCGCACTCCGCGATAGCACCGCGAAGCATGTGCGCGAGCCCGAGAGCAGCACGATCAACTCTCGCAGCTGCGTGCCGCTCCAGACCGAGCCTGGAACTTCGAGTTTCTCGACCGCGGACGCGAGATCCGGAATCGCCTGCGAAGGCCAGCCTTCATCGAGCGAAAGGAGGACCCGCATCGCCGCGACGCGCGCATGCTCGGCGAGGATCTCCTCGCGGGCGAGGGTGTCGTCCCGCTCGACGGCGCGAGGAACGAGCGCTCGAACGTGCCCGGCTCCGAGCGGCGTGCCCGCGAACCCCGCGACGTGCGCGAGGAGGTCGGGGAATTGAAGAGCCCCGAGCGCTCGGCCCCCTGCCGCCGGTGTGTACCGGTTGGAGGGGTCTGATGCCCGGGGATCTGTCATGCTGCTACTGCAGGGGGGAAGCTAGTTAGGCCTCGTCCGACGATTCTTGCGCATGGCGGCGTTCATTTTGCGCTTGCGACGCTCGCTCGGCTTTTCGTAGTGACGATGCTTCCTGAGGTCCGAGAGAATTCCAGCCTTCTCACACTTCTTCTTGAAGCGCTTCAGTGCGCGCTCGAAGTTCTCGTCCTCGTGGATGATGACTTCCGACAAACTTGTACTCCCCCCTTTATCGCGCTATCAGCGCGGGAATAGTTAGCCCTGTAACATAGGCTCCGGCACTGAGATAGGGAATCCCTCCCATATCGATGTTTCCCCTCTCAACCCTCGAATGTTCGGGCTTGAGGGAAAATGGAAGTCGGGCGTCGGACCCCACGGGCCGGTAACTGACGGGCCTGGGGAAAAGTGGGATCTGCACTGCGGGAAGTGGGCGCGCCCCAACCCTTCTGGTCCCGCAGTGTAGATCCCGATCGCCTGAAGTTCCCGGGGCGCAGCCCCCCGGCCTGTCTGGTCCGACGCCCGACTTCCCTTTCCCCGAGCAGGTCCGCCCGAAGCCCGATTCCCGGCATTATTTTGGAGATATGACGAGCACGCCCCTGCCCTCACAAAGAAAGTTCGGCGAAACGCTGAGAAAGGACCTTTGGTGGCTCAGCCCACTGACGGTCCTTCTCGCTTTCAGCACCTTCCTCATCTACGGCACCTGGTCGGCCATGCAGAACTGGGGCTACACCTACGGCCCCTACTTCTCTCCCTTCCACGCGCCCGAGATCTGGGGCCCCACGCACCACGCCTGGTTCGGCCCGCGCCCCACCTGGTTTCCCGAAATCATCTTCTTCCCGGCCCTGCTGATCCTGCCCTTCCCGGGCCTCTTCCGCTTCACCTGCTACTACTATCGCGGCGCGTACTACAAGGGCTTCTGGGCCGACCCGGCCGCCTGCGCCGTCGGTGAGCCCCGCCAGTCGTATCGCGGTGAAAAGCCCTTCCCGAACTGGCTGCAGAACCTCCACCGCTACGCGATGTACACGGCGCTCGTCTTCATCGTCATGCTGGCGTACGACGCCTGGCTCGGCCTCTGGTGGATGGATGGCGGCGGCGTCGAACACTTCGGCGTCGGCGTCGGCTCGCTCATCATGTGGGCGAATGTGTTCCTGATCGCCGGTTACACACTCGGCTGCCACTCGCTGCGCCACATCGTCGGCGGGTTC
>JADMIO011294218.1_pt1 | contig 25981 bp, 30 predicted proteins | sample 8958161 | NCBI WGS metagenome assembly JADMIO01 (sample SAMN16585339, study PRJNA669376) | soil metagenome | isolation source: Crop rotation soil | place: USA: Cullars Rotation, Alabama | collected 2011 | reverse complement strand
CCGCGACTTCAAGTCACGTGAATTCCAAGCTTCGGATCCCACTGTGCTGGAAAGAAATAATAGTGGCGCGGTCGTTCGGCCGTGCTTGCAAATGCGCGAAGCCCCCTTTATGACGCCCGCTCTTTCGTGAGTGGCCTGGCAGGGCATGCCATGGCGGCTTGTAAAGCGAACCGGTCCTTCAGGGCCAAGGAGATCCGCGAAATGCCCAAGATGAAGACCAAATCGGGCGCCAAAAAGCGCTTCAAATTCACCGCGAACGGAAAGATCAAGACGGGCGCCGCCTATAAGCGTCACCGCCTGATCTCCAAGTCCAAACGCACCCGCAAGGAACTCAGGGACAACCTCTCCGATTCCGAAACCCGGCGCGTGGCGCGCTGGATGCCGTACGCCTGAGGGGGAGATAGATGTCGAGAGCTCCCCGTTCCGTACCCAGCCACGCCCGCCGCAAGAAGGTCTTCAAGCAGACCAAGGGCTTCTACGGCCGCCGCAAGAACAACATCACCTCGGCCAATGCCGCAGCCGATCGCGCGCTGCAGCACAACTATATCGGCCGCAAGGAGAAGAAGCGGAATTTCCGCGCCCTCTGGATCCAGCGCATCAACGCTGGATGCCGCGAGCACGGCCTGACCTACAGCCGATTTATCAGCGGGCTCGCGAAGGCGGGCATCGAGATCGACCGCAAGGTCCTCTCCGATCTCGCCGTCCACGAGCCCGCGGCCTTCAAGGCTCTGGTGGATCAGGCGACCGCCGGCAAGGCGTAACTCAAGGGACCCATCGGAGCTGAACCGGCCTTGGCAACCGCCCAAGGCCGTGTTTCAAGCCATACCGATTGAGGATTCCATGAGTGACGTTCAAGCTCTCGAAAAGCAGATTCTCGAAAGCATCGCTGCGGCCTCCGATGAGGCCACGCTCGAAAGCGTGCGCGTGGCCGCGCTGGGCAAGAAGGGTTCGATCAGCGACCTCTTGAAGACGCTCGGCACGATGTCGCCGGACGAGCGCAAGACCAATGGCCCCAGGTTCAACACCTTGCGCGACCGCGTCACCGATGCGATCGCCGCACGAAAGACGGAACTGGCGAACGCCGCGCTCGACGCACGTCTCGCCTCCGAACGCGTCGATGTGACATTGCCGGTGCGTCCCGAACCGCAGGGAACGATCCATCCGGTGAGCCAGGTGCTCGACGAGGTGACGGCGATATTCTCCGACCTCGGCTTCGCCGTCGCCGAGGGCCCGGACATCGAGTTCGACGACTACAATTTCACCAAGCTCAACATCCCGCCGGACCATCCGGCCCGGCAGATGCACGACACGTTTTATGTCGCGCCCCAGGCGGACGGCTCGCGGCACGTGTTGCGCACGCACACATCGCCCGTGCAGGTGCGCACGATGCTCAAATCAAAGCCGCCGATCCGGATCATTTCGCCGGGCCGTACCTATCGCGTGGATTCCGACGCCACCCATTCGCCGATGTTCCATCAATACGAGGGTCTGGTCGTCGATGAGAACATCAGCCTCGGTCATCTCAAATGGGTGCTGGAGGAATTCTACAAGGCGTTCTTCGAGGTTGATCGCGTGGAGCTGCGTGCTCGGCCGTCCTATTTCCCCTTCACCGAGCCGAGCGTGGAATGGGATCTGCGCTGCGACCGATCGGTTCCGGGAAAGATCACCTTCGGCACCGGCAATGACTGGCTGGAGCTCGCGGGCTCCGGCATGGTGCATCCGCGCGTGCTTTCGATGTGCGGCATCGATCCTGAGAAATATTCCGGCTTCGCATTCGGCGGCGGCTTGGATCGCCTTGCGATGCTGAAATACGGCATCCCTGATATCCGCCCGTTTTTCGAATCCGATCTGCGCTGGCTAAGGCACTTCGGCTTCGCGGCGCTCGACGTGCCGACCCTCGACGGAGGGATCAGCCGATGAGGTTCTCGCTTTCCTGGCTCAAGGATCATCTCGACACGGATGCGGATGCCACGGCGATCGCAGACAAGCTCACCTCCATCGGATTGGAAGTCGAGTCGGTCGAGGATGCGGGCGCGCGGCTGAGGGATTTCATCGTCGCCCATGTCATCTCGGCCGAAAAACATCCCAACGCCGACAAGCTGAAGCTCTGCATGGTCGATGCGGGATCGGGTGCGCCGATCCAGGTCGTATGCGGCGCGCCGAATGCGCATACCGGCATGAAGGCGGTATTCGCCAAGCCCGGCGTTGTGATCCCGGCCAGCGGTGAGGCGCTCAAGATCGGCACCATCCGCGGGCTGGAATCGCGCGGCATGCTGTGCTCATCGCGCGAACTCCTGCTCGGCGACGATCATACCGGCATCATCGAGCTTGCTGCCGATGCGGCGGTCGGCGAGCCCGCATCGAAGGCACTCGGCCTGACCGATCCTGTCATCGATGTCGCGATCACGCCCAATCGCGGCGACGCGACCAGCGTTCACGGCATCGCGCGCGATCTCGCGGCGGCCGGTCTTGGCGCACTCAAGGATGCAACGGTCAAGCCCATCACCGGAAAATTTGAGAGTCCGATCAAAATTGCTCTCGAATTCGCGCCCGATACGAGAAGTGCGTGCCCGATCTTCGCTGGACGCCTGATCCGTAACGTCACGAACGGACCGTCACCCAAATGGGTGCAGGACCGGTTGAAGGCCATCGGGCTGAGGCCGATTTCCGCACTCGTCGACGTGACCAATCTGATCAGTCACGATCGCGGGCGTCCGCTGCATGTGTTCGATGCGGACAAGCTCAAGGGCACGATCCGCGCGCGGCTCGCAAGGGACGGGGAGACGCTGCTGGCGCTCGACGGAAGGACCTACACGCTCGATTCCGGGATGACCGTCATCGCCGACGATGCGGCGGCGCGCGGAATCGCCGGCGTGATGGGCGGCGAGGACACGGGCTGCACCGAAGCAACGACGAACGTCTTCATCGAATCCGCGTGGTTTGATCCTGCACGCACGGCCACGACTGGCCGCAAGCTCGGCATCCTTTCGGATGCGCGTTACCGCTTCGAGCGCGGAGTCGACCCGGAATTTGTCGTGTCCGGGCTCGAGCTTGCCACGCAGTACATTCTGGAATGGTGCGGCGGCGAGGCTTCCAATCTGGTCGTGGCCGGCGCGCCACCCGCATGGAAGCGCGAGATCGTCTTCGATCCGTTGGCCGTGCGCGCACTGGGCGGCGTCGATGTCGCGCGGCCGGAGATCATCCGCATCCTGAGCAATCTTGGATTTGCGGTGAAGGACGGATCAACGCTCAGCATCGTGCCGCCGTCCTGGCGTTGGGACATCGAGGGTGAGGCCGACCTGGTCGAGGAAGTCGTGCGCATTCACGGATTGGATAAGGTTCCCTCGGCCGCGATGACGCGTCCCGAAGCTGTTGCAAAACCCACTCTCACTTCCTCGCAGCGGCGTACACGGCTGGTTCGCCGAATCCTCGCGGGCCGGGGCTTCAACGAGACGATCAACTTCACTTTCATTCCGCGCGCACATGCGAAGCTGTTCGGCGGCGGGGACGACGCGCGCCAGCTCGAAAATCCCATTGCCTCCGATCTCGATGCGATGCGGCCGAGCTTGCTGCCGTCGCTGCTAGCTGCGGCAGCGCGCAATCAGGCGCGCGGATTCAACGAGCTGATGCTGTTCGAGATCGGGGCGCAATTCGAGAGCGGCATGCCTGAAGCTCAGACCAATGTCGCAGCCGGTATCCGCATCGGCGAGGGCGCGCGTTCGTGGTCGAAATCGACGCACGGCGCCGATGCCTTCGACGTCAAGGCTGACATGCTCGCGGCGATCGATGCCGCCATGGGCGCGCCGATGACCGCGCCGGTGAAAGTAGGCGCAGCCGCGTGGTATCACCCCGGCCGCTCCGGCACGCTCGCGCTCGGCCCGAAGGTGATCGGCATGTTCGGCGAATTGCATCCCGCAATTCTCGCGGCGTTCGACATCAAGGGGCCGGCGAGCGCGTTCGAGGTGTTCCTCGATGCGATCCCGGAGCCGAAAGCCAAAAGCAAAGCGCGTTCGACGTTTGCGCCTTCCCCTTATCCGGCGGTGGAACGCGATTTCGCTTTCGTGGTGGATGCGAAGGTGACCGCCGAAGATGTTCTGAAAGCCGCGAAGGGTGCGGATCGCGCGCTGATCGAACGGGCCGATCTGTTCGACGTCTACGAAGGCAAGGGTGTGCCGGAGGGAAAGAAGTCACTTGCCATCTCCGTGCGCCTGCAGCCCAAGGACAAGACGCTGACCGACGCCGAGATCGAAGCCGTAACGCAGAAGATCGTCGCCGCGGTGACTAAAACGACGGGAGGGACGTTGAGGACATGAAGAGCGCCATAAGCCTCGCCGCAATGCTCGCTGCGACGCCGGCATTCGCTCAGCAGGCGACGTTCAACGATCCGCTGGTCGATCATCTGGCCGGCAAATGGGTGTTGACCGGACAAATGGACAAAGGTCCGGTCACGCACGACATCACCGCCGAATGGGTGCTCGCGCATCAATATCTCGCGATCAACGAAGTCTCGCGCGAGAAGAAAAAGGACGGTTCGCCCGTCTATCAGGCGAAAGTGTTCATCGGCTGGGACGCGGGCAAGAAGATCTACGACATCGTCTGGCTGGACGACTACGGCAGCATCTCTACCCAGTCGCTCGGCTACGCGACGCCGAGCGGCAACAGCCTTGCCTTCGTGTTCCACAACCGCGACGACGCGGGCGGCTTCCACACCACCTTCACCTGGCATCCCGAAACCGGGACGTGGTCCATGGACATGGATAACGTAACAACAGCGGGCAAAACCGAAACTTTCGCGCGGACGACGCTGACAGCAGCGCGGTAGCGCGTCACAATCCCGCCACCGGCGAGGTGAATGCTTCGTCAGTTCGCGGGAGGATGGCATGATCCGGAAATTCGATCTCGTCATTGTGGGCGGAGGTTTCGCGGGGCTCGCCTGCGCGCGCACCGCGGCGCTGCGCGGCCTCAAGGTCGCTGTGATCGACGGCAAGAAGGAACCGGGTTCGCGCGTCCACACCAGCGGCATCGTGGTCAAGGAAGCGAGTGACGATTTCGATCTGCCCGCGCGGCTAATGCGAAAGGTGCGCGGCGTGCGCCTCTACGCGCCGGATCATCGCTCCGTCGATCTGCATGCCCCCGGGTATTTCTTCCAGACCACCGATACCGCCGGCGTATTGCGCTGGATGGCCGGAGAGGCGAAACGCGCAGGCGCCGAACTGATCTACGGCGCGAAATTCGAAAACGGCGTGCAGCATGAGCGCGGAATTGCGCTGGCCTCGCTCGGACTTCATGCAAGCTATCTGATCGGCGCCGACGGCGCGCGCTCGCGCGTGGCGGAATGCTTCGGGCTCTCGCGCAACAAGCGCTTCCTCGCCGGCGTCGAGATCGAGTGCGATCCGCTCTCCAATCTCGACGCGCGCTTTCTGCACTGCTTCGCCGACAGCGAGATCGCGCCCGGCTACATCGCCTGGGTGGCGCCGGGACCCGGGATGACACAGATCGGCGTTGCGGCATCCCGGCCTGCCAAGCCGGACCTTGGGCTGTTGCTGCGCAAACTCAGGACCTTCTGCGACGTGCGCGAAATCCGCGTGCGCGAGCGCAGGAGCGGCCTGATCCCGAGCGGCGGCACACTGAACAATATCGGTGCGGGCCGCGTGCTTCTGATCGGCGATGCGGCCGGCATGGTATCGCCGGTCACCGGCGGCGGAATACATACCGCACTCCACTTTGGCCGTCGCGCGGCGCAACTCGTCTCCGACTATCTGGAGGATCGCGGGCCCGATCCGGTTGAAGCGTTGCGCCGCGAAGCGCCGCGCTATCGCGCCAAGCGCCTGCTTCGCCGCGCCATGGACCTCGCTCCGCCCAACCTGCTGATCAATGCGCTTCTGATGACGGCGCCCGCGCGCGCTTTCGCACAACGTCTTTATTTCCATGCGCGGCGCGGCGACGAGATGGCGTTCGAAGCGTGGAACGAAGCCTTCGAGAGCGGGGAGCTGGAGCCTCAGCGCGAGGGTGCGCGCGGGCCGAGGCTGCACCTCGTCTAGGCGGCGCGCGTCAATAGCTTTGGCGCAACGCCGAACTGCGCGACGAGCCGTTCGTATTCCGCTTTCGCGCTCGCGTTCGAGTGCTGATGGCGCTCGGCGAAGATGAACTCGTTCTTGAGCGAATGTTCGAGGCCGGTAAGTTCGGTCACGCGGACTTTGTAGCCGTGGGCTTCGAGGAACAGACCTCGCAGCACGTTGGTCAGAAGCGCGCCAAATTCGCGGCGCTGGATCGGGTGGCGCCAGAGCTGGCGCTCCGGCTTCTTCGAGCCTTCGAGTTCGGCGGCCAGCTCGGCCTGGCAGCAGGGCACCAGCGCGATGAATTTCGCCTCATGCTTGAGCGCAAATAGGATGGCTTCATCCGTCGCGGTGTCACAAGCGTGTAGCGCCGTCACGATATCCAGTGTTTCCGGAACCTCTGCCTCGCGGATCGCGCCTTCGACAAAGCGCATCCGGTCGAAGCCGCTCGAACCCGCGATCCTTTTCGACGCTTCGATCAGATCGCGGCGCGTTTCGATGGCGTAGACAATTCCGCGCCCTTCCTTGCGGAAGAACAAGTCGTACAAAATGAACCCCAGGTAGGATTTTCCGGCGCCAAGATCGGCGAGCACGGGCCGGTCCTTCTCCGCAAAACACAAGTCGAGCGCCGGCCGGATCAGGTTGGCCAGATGCAGGACCTGCTTCAGCTTGCGGCGCGAATCCGCGTTCAGAGCGCCGTCGCGGGTGAGGATATGCAGCGCCTTCAGCAGTTCGACCGATTGGCCCGGCCACAATTCGGCCAGCGCATCTTGCGCCGCAGTCAGCGCAGGTTTCTTGTAGTGCTTCGCCATTTCCCGATCATAGCGCGATGACAGAAACCTTCGACAGAAAATCCGCTCTCGCCTTCATCGTGGCGCTTGGCGTCGTCAGCCTTTTTGCCGACATGGCCTATGAAGGCATGCGCGGCATCACCGGGCCCTATCTTGCGCTGCTTGGCGCCAGCGGAACGGCGGTCGGAATCATTGCGGGCACGGGCGAACTCTTCGGCTATCTCCTCAGACTGGCTTCCGGGCGGCTGGCCGAGAAAACCCATGCCTATTGGCTGATCGCGCTTGCAGGCTATGTCGTGCAGATGGCCGCGGTGCCGGTGATCGCCTTCGCGGGCAGCTACTGGATGGCGGCGGGTCTCATGGTGCTCGAGCGCACGGGCAAGGCAATCCGCAACCCCGCCGCCAACACCATGATGAGCCGTGCGGGGGAGAAGATCGGGCAAGGCTGGGCGTTCGGGCTGCATGAAGCGCTCGATCAATCGGGCGCACTCGTCGGTCCTTTGATCACCGCTCTCGTCCTCGCCCGTCATGGCCGTTATCAGGAAGCATTCCTGTGGCTCGGCATTCCGGCCGCCATCACCGTCGTGACGATCATCGTCGTGTCGCTGCGCTTTCCGGAAGCAGGACATCTCTCATCGAAAACGGGCGGCGCTGAGGCAGGCAACAGCCTCCCGCGCGCGTTCTGGCTTTACGCCGCAAGCGCCGCACTGGTCGGATTTGGATTCGCCGATTGGCCACTCGTCGCCTACCACTTCGCGCAGGCGAAGATCGTCTCACAGCCGGCAATACCCGTGCTGTACGCGATCGCAATGGCCGGATCGGGCGCCGGAGCATTGCTACTCGGACGGCTTTTCGATGCGCGCGGTTTCGCCGTCCTTGTTCCGGCAATTCTCGTCGCCGCGGTCGTCACGCCGCTCGCGTTTCTTGGAACAGGCGCAATCGCGATTGCCGGCGCCGTGCTGTGGGGCGTCGTTCTCGGCATGGAGAATTCCGTGCTGACGGCCGGCGTGGCACACGTCGTTCCGGAACAGTCCCGCGCGCGCGCCTATGGCATTTTCTCAGCCACGTTCGGGATCGCATGGTTCGCGGGAAGCGCGTTGCTCGGCGCGCTTTACGATGTTTCCTTCACGGCGCTTGCGATCGTGTCGATCGGGGCGGAACTGGCCGCTTTGATACCGCTTTTTGTGCTGCTGAAAGACAGGAAATAGTCCGCTGGACTGGGGCGCGCGCCGCCGCTATATGGCGCGCCTCATGACGGACCTCTCCCACATCCGCAACTTCTCCATTGTCGCCCATATCGACCATGGAAAATCGACGCTGGCCGACCGCCTGATCCAGACCACCGGCGGCCTGACGACACGCGAGATGAAGGATCAGGTGCTCGATTCCATGGAGATCGAACGCGAGCGCGGCATAACCATCAAGGCGCAGACCGTGCGCCTTTCCTACAAAGCGAAGAACGGCGAGACCTACACGCTCAATCTCATGGACACGCCGGGCCATGTGGACTTCGCGTATGAGGTGAGCCGGTGTCTTGCGGCGTGCGAAGGCGCGCTCCTGGTCGTCGATGCGAGCCAGGGCGTGGAGGCGCAGACGCTCGCCAATGTCTATCAGGCGATCGACGCGCACCTCGAGATCGTGCCGGTGCTCAACAAGGTCGATCTTCCCGCCGCCGAGCCCGATCGCGTGCGCCAGCAGATCGAAGATGTGATCGGCATCGATGCATCCGACGCGATTCCGATTTCGGCAAAGACCGGGCTCAACATCGAAGAGGTGCTGGAGGCCGTCGTGCACCGGCTTCCCGCGCCGAAGGGCGACGTGACCGCGCCGCTCAAGGCGCTGCTGGTCGACAGCTGGTACGATTCCTATCTGGGCGTGGTGGTGCTCGTGCGCATCGTCGACGGAGAACTCCGCAAGGGCCAGCGCATCCGCATGATGGCGTCCGATGCCGTCTATCAGGTGGAGCAGGTCGGCGTCTTCACGCCGAAGAAGGTCAATGTCGATAGCCTGAAACCGGGCGAAGTTGGGTTCATCACCGCGCAGATCAAGCAGGTGGCCGACACACAGGTCGGCGACACGATCACCGACGAGAAAAAGGGCACCGCCTCTCCCCTCGCCGGTTTCAAGCCGGCGCAGCAGGTTGTCTTCTGCGGATTGTTTCCAGTGGATGCCGCGCAGTTCGAGGATCTGCGCAACGCGCTCGGCCGTCTGCATCTGAACGATGCGAGCTTCACCTATGAGATGGAGACAAGCGCTGCGCTCGGGTTCGGATTCCGTTGCGGTTTCCTTGGCCTGCTGCATCTGGAGATCGTCCAGGAGCGGCTTGAGCGTGAATTCAATCTCGAACTGATCGCCACCGCGCCGTCCGTCATTTATCGCATCCACATGACCGACGGGACGATGAAGGAGCTTCACAATCCCGCCGACATGCCCGATGTCGTCAAGATAGCCTTCATCGAGGAACCGTGGATCAAGGCCACGATCCTGGTGCCCGACGAACATCTGGGCGCGGTGCTGAAGCTGTGCGAGGATCGGCGCGGCCAGCAGATCGAGCTCACATACGCAGGCTCACGCGCGATGGTGATCTATCGCCTGCCGCTCAATGAGGTGGTGTTCGATTTCTACGACCGTTTGAAGTCGGTGAGCCGCGGTTATGCGAGTTTCGACTATCACCTCGAGGAATATGTCGAGGGCGAACTGGTCAAGCTCTCGATCCTCGTCAACGGCGAGCCGGTGGACGCGCTTTCCATGATCGTCAACCGCCAGCGCTCGGAATCGCGCGGCCGTGCGATGTGCGAGAAGCTGAAGGACCTGATCCCGCGGCATCTCTTCCAGATACCGATCCAGGCTGCGATCGGCGGCAAGATCATCGCGCGCGAAACCATCAGCGCGCTACGCAAGGACGTGACCGCCAAATGCTATGGCGGCGACATCACGCGCAAGCGCAAGCTTCTCGACAAGCAGAAAGAGGGCAAGAAGAAGATGCGCCAGTTCGGCAAGGTCGACATCCCGCAGGAAGCCTTCATCGCCGCGCTGAAGATGGATCAGGACTGAATACCGCCGACCTCTTCTGTTCAGAACGATATCTGTGAACGCAGAGCGATCGTGTTGAAGGTCTGGCCGACGTTTTGGTTGGCAACATTCTGGAACGTGCCGATCCGGCTGATGTCCACATTCTGATACTGCAGCTCGAATTTCAGCACGCTGTTCGGATACCAGTTGAGACCGGCTGTCCAGATGCGTTGATCGCCGCCGCGGATGCCGTCCGGCGGCAATGGTGATCCGATCACGCCGGGATGATCGTTGAGGTCGAGATCGCTGTAGCGCGTTGCCACTTCCCACGCGCCCCAGCCACCGCCGGAAAGCGAGAACGGAATGCGCGGCTTGGGATTGGAGAAGGCGGCGCTCGACATATTGTAGTTGCGGGTCTCGCCCGTCAGCATGAACGTCGCCTGCGCATACCAGCCCTCGAAGGCGAACGACGGAAGCGCCGCGCGCTGATCGACGCCGTAACCGAAATAGCCCGCCTGAGCGTAGAAGCTCTTCCACTGCAATGCGCTTTCAAGCCCCCATTCGCTCACGCTTTCTGCGTTGAGTGCGCCGGTCGACACCAGTTTGGTGCCCGTATTGTCGACGGTCAGTTCCGGCGGATCGTTCAATGTGATTGCGCGCGCGGCATTGGCGCCGACACTCGTATCCGCAACCTTGAAGACATAGGTGCCGTTGGCGCTCGCGACCGCCTTCAGATCATCATCGGAATAGAGGAGATACGAAAGGCGCCCAAGCAGCGCCTGCTGCTCGTCGAAAACGCCGGAATCCTGAACCTTGTCCCCGGTGTAGGAAAGTGAACCGTACAAACGGTCTCCCGCATAGAAAACGCTGACAGCATCGCGTCCGTCGCCGCCCGCGATGTTGCGCGCCAGGTCGGAAGGCGAGTTGCGCTCAAGGAAGATAGTGTCCGGTGCGCCGGTGTTGTCTTCCAGATTGGCCGATGGCGGAAAGGCGCCGATGCGAAAACCCCACGGCTTGAGGCCATCATACTGGATGTAGGCGGATTGGATGCGTCCCGCGCCTTCTGAGCCTCCCGCGCCGCCAAAGTCGTAATTGAAATTGTAGGACCAATCGCCGAAGACCGTACCTTGCAGGCCAAACTGCGCGCGCCGGAAATTGCCGCCGCTCGAAAGATCGGGACCGTTCGGTGACGAGAGCAGCGTAGCGCGCGCGGTCTGCATGTAATAGGCGGTGTCATATTGCACGAGGGTACGAAGCGCGAGCGAGAATCTTCCGTCCGCCGACGCGACGGTGGGCCGGCCGTTCGAAAAGCTCCAGTTCGGCTGGTCCTGTTTCGCCAGTCTTGTCTGGGTCTCCTGCGCCTCAAGGCGATTTGCGAGCCCATCGGTTTTGCTTTCCTGCGCGGCCATACGCGTCTCCAGCGAGGTCGGCGCCGGCGCAGGCTCTGATACGGCTGCTTTGTCGTTCGCGACGACTCGCACGCCCTTCTTCGACAGTGCCTTCCGAAGCTGACCGATCTCGCTTTTTTGCGCTTCGATCTGCTTTTGCTGGACCTCGATCATGCGCTGCATGTCGTCGAGACGCTTTTCAATCGCGGCCTCGTCTGCAATGGCGGGCGTGGCAAGGAAAGCGAGCGCGGTGCCCGCGAGCAGGAGGCTTCGAATGGTCATGGCTATTGTCCCTAGTCGAGAACGACAAATCCGGCCTTCGTGAAGATCGAGGCCGCATCGGGGGAACTCAAGAAATCCAGCAACGCCTGAGCCCCCGCCGACGCATCCTTGGTCAATGCCGCAGGGTAGAGGATCGGCTGATGAGTGGAATCCGGGAAACTACTTACAATGCGCACCTTTGGCTCTGTCATCGCATCGGTCGTGTAGACGATGCCGAGCGGCGCTTCGCCGCGCGCGACATAGGCGAGCGCGACACGCACGTTCTCAGCCTGCACCAGATGATCGGCGACCGCATTCCAGACGCCAAGCGACATCAAAGCAGCCTTTGCGTACTTGCCTGCGGGCACGGAATCGGGATCCGCGACGGCAAGCCTGCCGCCGCCAAGCGCCTTCAGGAGATCGAAGTGTGGCGCGATCTTCAGCGTCACGTTCGAGGCTGAAGGCGCTACCAGGACGAGATGATTGCCAAGCAGATCCTTGCGCGTGACGTGCGCGATCAGTGCCTTGTTGTCGAGATAGTCCATCCAGTCGCGGTCGGCGGAAACGAATAAATCCGCGCCGCCGGAGGCCTCGATCTGCCGCGCCAGCGCAGACGATGCTGCGAAGGAGAACGTGACCGCAGTGCCCGTCCTCGCCTTGTAGACATCGCCCACCTTGTTCAAAGCATCGCTCAGGGATGCAGCCGCAAACACCGTGATCGCACTCGATGGTGCTGCGGCGAGTAGCCCTGCCAACAGGATTGCCGCAAATCTCAGCTTCGCAAATTGCATCGAGGCCCCGCTTCGTGATATTCACAAAAATATCACCATGAGCGGGAGCGATCGACAAGGCACCCGCTCTGGACGCGAGGGGACCGGCTGGCGCAATCTCAGGCCATGGCTCGGCTTACCATACGCATCGATCTCGCAGACGGCGGTGCAATCGGCCCCGGCAAGGCCCGCCTGCTCGAGTTGATCGAGCAGCACGGATCGCTCCGCCGTGCCGCTGCAGCCATGGGAATGAGCTACCGGCGCGGCTGGCTCCTCCTTCGCGAAATCGAGGACGTGATAGGCGCTCCCGCCGTGACCGGTCGCACGGGCGGTGCCCGCGGCGGCGGCACGTCGCTGACACGGTTGGGGCGCTCGGTTCTTGCGCAATATCGGGACATTGAGAACGAAGCATCCCGCGCCGTCAGCCGGAAACTGCGCGCACTCGACAGACTTTCGAGCACGCCGTAGCCGCTTGCGGCAGCACCACTGTTCAGGGCAATGGATCGGGCTTTACCCCAAAAATCGCCAGCGTATCGGCGACGTGATAGTCGATACGCTCCGCGGCCGCGATGTCTTTCTCGCCGCCGTCGCTGTCGCCAAGATGGCGCTTCGAGAGCCCGCGGATGTAGAGCGACATCGCGTCGCGCGGCTTGTCCTTGAGCACTTCATCGCAATCCGCGATCGCTGCCTTGAACTCGCCGGCGCGAAAGTTGGCAAAGCCGCGGATTTGCAGCCATTCGACATTGTAAGGATCGGTCTTGAGGGCCTCGTTGCAGTCCTCAAGCGCGCGATTCAGCGGACGTCCGCGCACGGCGCGCTGCCAGCAGAGATTTGCGCGCTTCGCCGGCGCGTTCGCAAGCATCTTCTCCCCTACGGCGTAGTCGGCCAGCGCCTTATAGTGCTCGCCTAGATCCTCATAGGCGTCTGCGCGCGCGAAATAGACCCCGGCTTCATGCGAGTTCGAGGCGATGGACTGCGTGAAATCGGCTATCGCCTGTTCGCGCTCGCCTGCCATGTCGTGAAGCTGGCCGCGACAATAGAGTGCCGCGCCGCGGCCTTCCGGAATGCGCCGGCCCACACCGTTGATGTAGACGGTCAGCTGCTTGATGGCCTTTTCGTTCGTGAATTCGCCGACGACCTTGACCCGGCAGCCATAGCCGGCGGCGTGCGATTGTCCCGCAATCGAGAAAGCAAGCAGCAACATCGCTGTGGCAAGCGGCAGACGCATCGGAGGCCATCGCGAGACCGTCACGCGGCACTCTAACATCGATGTACGCCGCGACCCAGCTTGTCGTCGATCGCATGCAAAATCTGTTTTACGGAAGATCAGGTCGGCCTGCGTCCAAGGACGACAAGGCCAAGCCCAGCGATCACCACGACGATGCCTGCAATGGTGGGAATCGAAACGTGGTTTTCTTCCTGCTTGTTGATATGCACCGGACCAATATAGGCGACCGGCTTTGTCTCCGTGTAGGTGAAGTGCCCGAAAACAAGCGCTCCGACCCCAAGGACGATGAGCACGACACCGAGGATGGTAAGATTGCGCACGCCAATACTCCGAAATCGATTGCAGACCGGTTGGTCAACGCGTGGCGTGGAACAATAGTTCCGCGGATACGTCAATGCGCAAGGCGCCTATAGGACAAGGCTTCGGCGATATGGGCGCGCTGGACGGACGCGGCGCCGGCGAGATCGGCGATCGTTCGGGCGACACGCAGCACGCGATGATAGCCCCGCGCGGTCAGGCGCATCGCGTCGGCGGCATCGGTCAAGAGCCTTGTACCAGCAGCATCCGGCGTGGCCACGCGTTCGAGCATCTCTCCTTCTGCTTCCGCATTGGTGCGGATGGCGCCGCCATTGTAGCGCTCGCGCTGGATGTCACGCGCCTGTGCGACGCGCGCGGCGACGTGGTTGGTTGCCTCTGCCGGCGGCGGAAGCGCCAGATCGGCCGCGGACACGCCTGACACTTCGACATGAAGATCGATGCGATCCAGCAGCGGGCCGGAAAGCCGGGACTGATAATCCTGCGCGCATTTTGGTGCGCGGCCGCAAGCCTGGGCAGGTTCGCTCAGATAACCGCAGCGGCACGGATTCATTGCGGCGACGAGCTGGAAACGCGCAGGATAGCGCACATGCGCGTTGGCGCGCGCGACCACAGCTTCGCCGGTCTCGATCGGTTGTCTGAGGGAATCGAGAACGGCTCTTTGGAATTCCGGTATTAGGTAGCAAGCTTCCAAAGACGGCGGGGCCGCTCGTCCCCATATTTCTGGAATGAGCGATGACACAAAGGCCCTTCCCCACGTTGCCACGGCATTGATAGCCAAGCGGCGCGAACTGGCGGGACAGATTGAAGACCTACAGCGGCAACTGAAGATCGCCGTTACCAGCCTAGACCATGTAGAGGCTTCCCTACGGCTGTTCGTGCCGGACATCGACTTGACCGAGCATGGCCCGCGTCCCGTCCCGCCGCCTCATGCGGCGTTCAAGGGTGAAGTGACCCGCATACTCCTAGAGACTCTCAGGAAGGCCGGGAGAGCCATGAACACCCGCGACCTGACCGAGGTGCTTATGCGCGAGCGGGGAATCCCATGGGACGACTTGAAGGCTAGGCGGACCATCCAGCAGCGGGTGGGAGCCGCGCTCAATCACATGAAGGGGAAGGGTGTTCTGGCTTCATCGCCGGGACCGGATCAGTTGCTGAATTGGGAGATCGCGCGATGAGATTAAATCAAGTGGCTATAGGCGGCTCTTGGTATTCTTGAAGCCGCATTTCCGTTGCCTTGAGTGTAAGTATATGAATGGCAACGTCATTTTCAGACGTGCCTAGCATTGTCGTATTCTTCAAATGGGTCAGGTAAGCGTAAAGACGCGGGGATACGCTCAGGCGCATCGGCACGCTCTTGCCACTGTCCTCTTCGCCAGCCATGAGACGTTCGCTTGTTTCACTGTCAAAATGCGTCGATAATGACGTTAAGTGACTTGAAGCGACGAGTCGAATCAGTTGATGATTTGGTTGCTTGTTTCGTTCTACAAAGAAATGGGCGGCCCTTTTGGGACCGCCCAAGGTCGGTGGAGCTGGAGGGAATCGAACCCTCGGGGTCGCAAGGTGGGAAGCCCGCACCCCACACCAGTTCAGCCCCCTATAGAGGGTCGGTCGAAAGACCGGCCCTTTCTATTTTGGGCCGCGAATCAGTACCCATTAATAAATTACCCCCGGCCTTCCTGACTCGCAACGCATAAGCCTTACTTTAGGGAGCAGATGTTAATTAGATATCAAGACATCTAAATATTACGCAGCACGCCGCTGCCAATAGCCCTTCCACTGACGGCTAACGGGATGATGCGCTGCCGCTGAAACGATGGCGCTGTATTGCTCGCCATTGCTGATCCGGCGGTTATCTTCGCGCCAATCCATCTCAGCGGCATACGAGGCGAGGTATGGACCCGCAACGTGATGGTGGATGCCGATTTCAGAACGGCGCAGGCGGCTGAAAAAACTTTCCACTTGGTTCGTGCATGCATCGCCATCCGAATAGGCTTTGGAGTGATTGATGCGAACGGTGTCAAAGCTCGCGGCCAGCACGTCCCAGTGTGAGGCTTCATCGGCATACACTGTGCTGCCGATTGCGATGCGATCCTTCAGGCCCGCAACGCCTTCATCTTCAGTCTTAGTGACAAACGTCACGGTCTTGCCGTTGCGCTCGCGAGCGGCGATTACCACTTCGCGCTTGCCGGATTGATTACCAGCGCGGCGACGGTCGCGGCGATCTTCAACGCGATTTGCAGGCTTCACGTAACCGCCCACGTGCATACCGTCAATTTCGACGTTGCCGCAAACGTTGGCGGCGCGGTCTAGAGAACCGATTGCCTCGCGGATTTTGTGCGAGAGGACAAACGCAGTCTTATATTGAACGTCTAGGTCACGGCTCAATTGCAAAGCGGAATATCCCTTTGCGCCGTTCGTGAAAATTGCGATGGCCGCGAGAATGTCACGGATGGAAAGCTTGCGACTGGCGAAGATCGTGCCGGACGTGAGGGAGAACTGGCAGCCGCACTCCGCAGCCTTGCAACGCCACATCTTCCGGCGTGGCAGCGCGTAAAGGTCGGTAGCGCCGCACTTGGGACAGAACGCTTCGCCGCCGTTCTCTGAGAAGCGGATGGCTTTGAATGCGTCATACGCTTCCTCGTCGGATAGACGCAGCACCTTGGCCAGACTGAGCGTCCGGGCCTTTGTGCTGAGGAGGAAGTGCTGCGACATCATCAAATCCGATATGTTACTATCGGATATAATGAAGATTCCTACCGTTGTCAATGGGGAATATATCGGATATAGTGATATTTCTAGCGCGGAGAAATATCAATATGTCCAAAGGGATAGACTGGCAGGCCCATGTAAAGGGGCTTTTGAAGGCCGAATTGAAGCGTCGGCACGTGACCTATGGCGAGCTAGCGGAGAAACTCGGCGAGCTGGGGATTCACGAAACGGCAGAGAACATCGCCAACAAGATCAGCCGTGGCGGCTTTACAGCAGTATTTCTAATCCAGTGCATGCAGGCTATCGGTGCTCACACTCTCCACCTGAGCGAAGTTTAGCTCGTCGTTACCATTGCCTTCGCTACAGCTGTAATAGCGATTTTCCTTTGGCGTTCTCGCGTGACCAAAACCGTTCGATACGCAGCAATGGCCGCCGCTGCTGACTTGTGTTCGTCGTAGGCGCGGCGCAACTCATACTTATCTGCATCCGTTCCTAGATTGTCCTCGTTGGCAACTTTGATGCCGGGGTTCTTTTGGAAATTTACGCTTTCCAAAAATTCCCGCTTGAAATCCATCGCGTCCAGCGCGCCTTTTTGAATCGCTCTAATCTCTGTTAGCCATTTCGTATAAGCGGCTTTCCACGCTGGTACTGGATAACTCTTTGTCTCGGGCGTAACTGCTAGAATACCAGCCAAAAGCGCATTCCAGTGCGTATCGGCATCGGTAACGCGTTTCTCAAAATCCGCTCTAGCGTCTCGAAGATATGTCAATTGAGCAATTGAATGAGACAGGGCCGCCGTTGCTGCATCTGGGTCGGATGGGGGAAGCGGCTTGAATGATTCAAGCCGCTTGTGCTGATGGTATAGAACCGAAACCACAGCGCCGATAAAAATAAGGATCGCGCCGATCTGAATTACTGCGGACGGCAGCGAGGTCATGGTTTGCACCACGCCGACAGCGTTGAGGACAAAGATTGCGGCGGCGATGACAATGAAAATTGCCGCCCAGATATTCGTCCATAGGAACCCGAGAAAATCCCGCATACCAAAGTCCTAACGCGAGTTGATTCAAGGAACAACGCACCACTTGTGGATATTCCGTGAGTGGTAACAATGTTCTTGGTAACACATTGAATTTCCACCGCTCTTTCCTTCTAGAAAGAGCGGTATCAAGTAACTATTCCAGCCCAGGTTTATTAGGGACCCAAATTTGGAACGTTGCTACCTAATACCGTGGAATTCCGGGAGTTCGTCGAGAAAAAGAACTCCAAGATGCGCGAGCGAGACCTCTCCGGGCTTCACCTTCAATCCGCCGCCGACCAGCGATGCCATCGACGCGGAGTGATGCGGATTTCGGAACGGCCTGCGCCGCGAGATCGCGCCGCCCGGCAATTCGCCAGCAAGAGATTGCACCATGGAGATCTCGAGCGCCTCGCGCGCGTCAAGCGGTGGAAGCAGGCCCGGCAGCCGCTGCGCAAGCATCGACTTGCCTGCGCCCGGCGGTCCGATCATCAGCATGATCTAGCCTGTTTACCCGAAACCCTTTTCGAGGTAATGGCTATGCAAATGAGCAAACCCAACGCCCGGGCTCGCGCCTACAGCTACACGCGATTCTCAACCCCAGAACAGGAGAAGGGCGATAGCCTTAGACGGCAAACCCAAGCCGCTCGCGACTACGCGCGCCGCAACGGACTTGAACTGGATGAAACTCTCACGATCCGAGACCCCGGCGTATCCGGCTTCCGGGGCAAGAACTTTCAGAAAGGCGCGCTAGGCGCGTTTGTTAAGGCGGTTGAGTCGGGGAAGATTCGCAAGGGGTCTTATCTGCTGGTTGAGAACTTTGACCGGCTTTCCCGAATCGAGCCCTTTGACGCGCTCGATCAATTTCGAGCGATTCTGAAATTGGGCATCCGCGTTGTTACGCTCACGGACTCGCAACTCTACACGGCTGAGAATATCAATGAGCTTCCCAAGCTCCTCAATACCATCATGCAAATGTATCTCGCCAATATGGAAAGCGTCAAAAAGGGCGAGCGCGTTGGCGAAGCATGGCGCGATAAGCGCGACCGCGCGCGCACGGAAGGGCACAAGCAAACCCGCAAGTGTCCCGCATGGCTCCGCCTGAATCCAGAACGCACGGCCTACGTCCCGGACAAGACGGCAGTGAAAGCGGTTCGCCGTATCTTTGAACTCGCCCTTGCCGGTCACGGAAAGAATGTCATCGTGCGGCGGCTGAATCAGGACGGTATCAAGCCGATTGGCCGCGCCCGCATATGGCACGGCAGTTATGTCGAAAAGATTCTGACGAATGACGCCGTGATTGGAATCGGAAGGCCGGGGCGCATTGAACATAAAGACGGGAAGAAGCGCCGTGTTCTGGATGATCCGATTCCCAGCTACTACCCCGCCGTGATTGATCGCGCGCTATTCGAGAAAGTCCGGCGCGCTCGCGCCACGCGCCTGATACCCGCAGGGCGCAAGGGCGAAGCGTTCTCGAATCTCTTTACCGGCCTTGTCCGTTGCTCTTGTGGCGCTCCGCTCCACTACGTGAACAAGGGCGCGCCCCCGAAGGGCGGCGCATATCTCTGTTGCGCCCGTGCCCGCGACCGCGCTGGTAACTGCCGCGCCCCGGCATGGCGCTACGGGGCTGTTGAGTCGCTCTTGATCCTGAGCTTGGAGAATCTCGATTATGCCGAGCTATTCCCGGACCTCGCGCGCGATGCGCGGGCGAAACTGGAAGAACTGGAGGACTCACGACTCGAACTCGCGAGCGAGCGCGAACAAGCCGAAACGGAATTGGAAAATCTGGCGATTGCGCTGGGGCGTAACCCGAACCAGCCCGCACTTGAAAAACGACTCAACCGGGTTCAATCGAATTTCGACGATCTAACGCGGCGACTCGCGGCTCTTGAGAATGAGCTTGAAACCGAACGCGACCGGGCGAAGAATTCCCAGCATGATTTTCGCCAGATACAGGACGGCCTAGAGCGTCTTGACGCGGCCCATGCGATACCTGGCCCAGAACTCTATGATTTGCGCGCGCGCCTGAATCAGATGATGAAGCGGACAATCGGGAATATCGAATTCCACAACGCCGGGGAGAAGGACAAGGGCGAGTGGCGGGGACAAATCCAAGTCACCTTCGAGTCCACGGATCGCGCCCGGACGCTCTACATGGGCCGGGACTATAGGGAGTGCCACTCAGTTCCCGTGAACAAGGGTAAGGAAGACTGGAAGCGCGCCCGGACGTTCAAGCTAGAGGCTTGAATGCCGCCAGAATGCGGGCGCGATCTTCCACCGTCACTGGCGTTCTGAGGTAACGGAAGCCGTTGAACGTCACCCGCTCCCCACGCTTACTGGCGCGGCGCTGGGGCCGCTCCCCACGAATGAAAGCGATCCAGTTCACGCCCCATTTGATTACGCCGGGGAGTTCTGGAACACGAATGAGACTAAGGGCTTCCATGTCACGCCGGGGCTAAAATGGATTCGCGCCGATTGCAACGGGGGTCATCCGACTACTGAGCATCGTCAACCGGAAGCGGACCAATAGCTTGTATCTCCGCTTTCCTACGCCGATACACGATCTTGTGCTTTTTACCGGATTCCGCTGAAACGAAAATAATTTTACATCAGTGCACGCACTCGGCCGATTTTGAGCATTCTAGGTTTGACGCGCTCTTGTGTGCGCGCGGGTAGTGGCGTCGCCGCCCGAATTCTTGACATTGGTAGTGACTCGCGTATCGTTCGCACCATAAGCGAATTGCTTCATCGGCGATGAAGCTCCGGCGCACGGCGTGCGCGACATTCGCTGAAAACTCCAAACTCAAAATCGAACCGAACGCGCGGGCGAAGCCGTGTGCGCGTTCGCGAGGAAGAACGTATGATCGAACGAGAACAACTCGCGCGTGGCCCGCGCATTGCGGAGGATATTCACGCCCTCCGCCGCACTGGCGGAATCGCCCGCGAACTCGCCGAAAGCAAAATTCAAGGCGTTGCAAGCGCGCTCGCTCGCACATTGGGCGAACGATACAGCTACAGCGATTTGGAGCGCGCCGTTGGCGATCTACTCGCGCAATACCCCTCAATCAAAGAGGAAGCGGAAGGAAGCGCGCAAGATCGCAAGGCGCAGGAAGCCGAGCGAGCCGCAAACCCCACGACCGCCGAACTCGCCGCAATGCCAGCGGCGAAGCGACTCGAAGTCGCGAATGAGCTTGCGGCGCGCGAGCGCGAAGCCCAAGCGGCGAAAGACTCCAAGCTCGACTCGCCCGATGACAACTCCCGACTCCAGCATATGAGTGGCGCGCAAAAGCTCGCGCTCGCGAACGACTTGAAGCGATTCGGAGTCAGACCGGAGCCGAAAGCCCCTGATGCTGCCACGATTCGAAAATGGGATGCCGCTCGCCGTTTGGACGCCGTGAACGCGCAAATCGAAGCGAGCCGGAAGAACGCGAGCGCGCTGGCGAAGCGCCTCAACGCGACGCGCAAGGATAGCGCCAGTGAGTGAGGTCGTGATCGTTGCCGATGAATTGCGCGACGAGATCGCGCGCGCGATTCACGAACGGGCGATTCAATTTCCCAATTCAATCGCCGCCGACATTCTCCCGGAACACTTTAATGAAGTAGTCGAAGGCGTCGCCGGGATTATCGACCTGAGTTACGACCTCGATACCGCATTGTGGGCCGCGCTCGGCAAGTGGAAAGCCGCCCGGCACTCATACCAATTCATCCACCGCCCCTCGCGTTCGGCGCAATGGAACGCCTTCTAATGAGAACTGACATGACCAAAACGAACCTCCTGACTTCTATCGAAACCGCCGCGCTTGTTTCCGACGTGCTTGGCGAGCGCATCACGGCGCGGCGCGTGAACTATTGGGCACGCCGCCGTAGCGGCGGATTCCCTCCGCTTGCACTTGACCTGAATCCCGGTCTCATGCGCCACGACCGGGAGGCCGTTGAGGCATGGCTTGCCGAGCGTTTTCCAAACGACAAGAAACGCGAGCCACGCAATCCCGATGCGCGACTCGACCGTGTCATCCATCGCGGTCGCCCCCGTGCGCGGCGCTCGTAACCGCCTCCCCAAGGTCCCGGATGCGGCGTGGGATAACGTCTGCCGCATCTTTCCGCGCGGGCTTTGGTTTGGGTATGACGCCGTGTCCTGCACCAAAGCGATTGTGCGCGAGCTTCAATCGTTTCTCACGGACCTCAATACGCCCGTCTTGGTCGCGGTCGATGAAGGCCCGGACGATGAGGAAATCCCAGCCGGACTCGTCGCCTGCATCGGAGAACGGGCAACTGTAATCCCGATTGAATTTCGCAAACGCCGCGTTCGCGTGGGCGAGACGGACGTTTTCGTGAGCCGCGATGAAGGGCCGTTGCATCTGGCGCGCGCTATCGTGGCGGAACTCCGAAAGGCGTTGAACTAACAGAACTCGCCTGCCCGTGCCCCGCGCGGGCGCGGCGGGAGGGGCGCGCGGACTATCGGGATATGGAGCGCGCGCCCCACACTAAACTCAAATCACAAACGAAGGCACAAACATGATTGAACTCGGATACATCGAATCGACTGTGAAATATGACGCCACTGGCACGGCTGGAGGCTTCACTGTCCCCGGCACGGCTGGCGCGCGCAAATCGTATGTCTTGGTCGCGGACGTGGCCGTGCATATCTCGCGGAATGGAACCGCGACCGTGGACTCCATGCTGGTCCCGGCAAACCAGTTGGTTTCGATTCACACGTTCGCCGGAGACACAATCTCATTCGTGAAGGATACGGATGAAGATGACGGCTCGGCTTATGTGACTCTGACGGATCGCTAATACCATGTCGGAAGCATACGAAAACGCCTTGATCCTCGCCCGGGCCGGACTGCCGGTCTTTGCGTCATCGCGAATCTTCGGGCCGGGAACCGAAGATATTGCGACCACGGACGCGGGCTTGCTTGCGTCAATGAATCACGTTGACCCTCGCGCCGTCTGGATGGTCAAGGCCGGTTCGGAATTGAGCCTCTTGTGTCTCGATACGCCCCGCGCTCGCGACCTCGAACACCTTGTAGCGGACTTCGGCCCGCTACCCAGAACATTGACCGTGACGCGCGCAAATGGCGCAACAGTTCGCTGGTTCGCGTGTGATGCGGATTCCAATGTGAAGTTGGGCGAGTTCATCCGCGCGACCAAGGCACGGTTTCGTCGCTTCGCGGTCATCCCCGGTTCAATCCATAGAGAATCGCGCGAGCAATATGAAATCATCGGCGGCGGGCCGCTTGATCTTGGCCGCATGGCGCGGTTGCCCGAAGCGTGGATGCGTGGCGTGCCGAAGGATGGCGAAAGCGTCACAGCGAACATCGTGAAGCATCACGAATGGACGCCGCGTGCGCCTTCTGAGTGGTAATGCGCGCCGCCGTCATTCGGAGAAAGTGCAAGCGATTCAACGCACTGTTCCGTCAACCCGAATTACATGGACGCGGACCCCGAATCGGGAGTAGCCCGCGCGCAAGTGACCGTGAGGAGGGACGGCGCGGACTAAGGAATGAGCATGAAGAAACCTGCATTCAATGACTATCTCCGGACTCGGCCTGTCACGGATGATCCCGAAGGGGACTTCGTATTTGATGCTTGCCGTGATCCGAAATTTCCCAATGTAACGAGCTGGGCACAACTCCGGTCTTATCTCTCCCTGAGAGCATCGCCGGTCATCGTGGATGACGTTCTGAGCGCCGCTCGCGCCGTTTGGGATGACTACAAAGCGGAAAAACAGATTGCTCCCGTGAGCTAACCCTTCAACGCGCCGCCCTTTAGGCGCGATGAAAGGCGGCGCGTGTCTGTCGGGATATAGAGCGCGCCGCCACCCTTCCCCAGCCAACGAGTCCAAGAGTCCATGACAGAGTCCAGTTATCACGACGCCCGCATCATCGCGCCTTACAGCCCGGATGAACCGCACTACCTCACGCCTCTCAAGATCACGCTTGGCGCACACGCCAAGGCCGACGAATGGGAGCCGTCAAAGGCAATCCCTCACGTCCGCGCGCTATTCGACATGCTCGCGCATCATCCCGAAAAGCCGAAGAAAGACGGACTCGCCTTCGTTTCTGGCGAGTTGATTCCCGGCCCCCGCGCAAAGACCGCCGCGAAGGCGATGTATGCGCTCACATTTGATTTCGACCGGGGCACGGACCCCGATGCTATCGACGCCGGTTTCCTGAAACTCGGTTGCGCGTTTCTCCGCTATTCGAGTTTCACAAACGGAAAGACCCGCTCCGATTTTGCCCGCGACGCCGTTGCGAAGTTTCTCAAATGCTCCAAGTCTGAAATCGACTCCGCCGCGATGCAGCGGTATGTGCGGGAGAAAGAGCGTTGGGTTGAGAAAGTCGCCGCGACCGCCGAATTGATCGAGGTGAAGCAAGTGAGCGGCGGCTTCAAATGCTTCATCTCGCACGCGCCACTGCATAAGAATCGCGTCATCGTTCCGTTGGCCGCGCCCTTCGTGATTGACGATTACGAGAATCTTCAAGAGGCGACGAAAGCATGGAACGCACTCTATTTCGGAGTCGCGGAGTCCATTGGGTTGCTCGATCATATCGACCGGACGGGCGCGGACCTCAACCGGCTGTTCTATGTCCCGCGTCATCCGAAGGGCGGCGCGCATGACACCGTGATTGCGGGCGGGGCGTTGCTCGATCCCAGCGCGCTCGATTTCTCGAATCCGTGGGCCGTTGAGGCCGAAACAATTGGGGGCAAGGGGAACAAGAGCAAGACGCCGGAGGGCAAGGCGCTTGCGCCGTGGTCGATTAATCACGCGGCGGGCTTTCAGATTGCCGATGCTATCCGCGACCATTGCGCCGAAAAGATTCGCGAGGATAAGGGCGACCGGCTCGAAATCGAATGCCCGAATGACGCCGCGCATCACGACGCGGGCAACCCCGATGACCGGGGCTGTATCGCGATCAATGCAGGCGAAGGCCGGAGCGAGATTTTCACAGTGTCGTGCCGTCACGATTCCTGTCAGGGCATGACGGCGTTCGACATGTTGGGCCTCATGCTCAAAGAACCTGACGACTGGTTTGCGCGCGACGTTCTGGAGTCGCCGGACTACAATGCGGAAGTCGGGGGCGATGACGCGAGCAAACCGCAGGCCACGCCTATTGTGCCGTCAACGCCTAATACGATTCTCAAGCCCCCGGATGGACTCGACCTTGTATCGAAAACCGGAGAGATCAAGCCGACGTTCGAGAACTGTCTAATTCTGCTTGAGGATGCTCACGGCGAGGCATGGGGCTTCGCCTATGATGAAATGGCGCAAGTCCCGATGCTCCGGGGCCAGGACGTGCCATGGGCGGCGAAATTCGGTCGCGAACTCAACGATGACGTTATTCGGATCGTCCGCCATTTTCTGATTGAGCAATGGGGAGTCACCTTCAATAAGGCGGATGTAGAGGAAGCGTGCCTTACGCTGGCGAGCTACAACCGTTTCAATCCGCTTGTCGAATATCTCGACGGCCTCAAGTGGGACAAGACCAAGCGCGTTGAGACGTGGCTTGTCAATTATCTCGGCGCGGAGGATTCAAAATATATTCGCGCGGTCGGGATGCTCTGGCTTGTCGCCGCCGTGCGGCGCGCGAAAAAGCCGGGATGCAAATTTGACAACATGCCGATTTTCGAGGGCTTGGGAGGCGCAGGCAAATCGACCGCGCTCAACACGCTGGCGGGCGACGAACATTTCACGGATGCGCCTTTGGGCGACGTTGAGAACAAAGACGCCGCAATCCTGTTGCAAGGCGTATGGATCGCCGAAATGGGCGAACTCAATAACATGAGCCGTTCCGATGCGGAGGCGATGCTTGCTTTCGTTTCGCGCCGCACGGACCGCTATCGCGGAATCCGTGAAAAGATGGCAAAGGCGCATCCGCGTATGTGCGTGTTCGCCGGGACAACGAACAAGGACAACTATCTGACCGCGACCTCCGGCAATCGGCGATATTGGCCGGTCAAGTGCGGCGATGAAATCAAGCTGGATGCGCTCGCGCGTGACCGCGATCAAATCTGGGCCGAAGCGGTAGAACTCGAAAAGACGGGAATGTCCCTGTTCTTGGCGAAAGACCTCTGGCCCTTCGCGAAGGAAGAACAGGCCGAGCGCGTTGCGGTTGATCCGTGGCGCGATGAATTGCGCGGCTATCTCGAAAAACTGAATCGCGACCGCGTAAGCACGGCGGAGCTTCTTGGCGTGGCGTTGGGTATCGACGTAGCCCAGCAGAACGACCGCACGATGAAGCGCCTTCGGGACGTGATGGCGACGATTGAGGGCTGGCGGCACAAGAGCGCGCTGCGGATCAAAGACGCGGACGGCAAGGATAAGGTCCGCGCGGGATATGAGCGAGCGCCGGAGTCGGTCAAGCAAGACAAGCAAGCGGCGGAGGCCGTGGTTTGAGTTTCCGTGCGGCGGGTCTGGACTCCCCG
>JADMIO011294217.1_pt1 | contig 25982 bp, 16 predicted proteins | sample 8958161 | NCBI WGS metagenome assembly JADMIO01 (sample SAMN16585339, study PRJNA669376) | soil metagenome | isolation source: Crop rotation soil | place: USA: Cullars Rotation, Alabama | collected 2011 | reverse complement strand
GCCGCGACTTCAAGTCACGTGAATTCCAAGCTTCGGATCCCACTGTGCTGGAAAGTTGCCGTCTTCGTCGAGCTTGGCGTCCGCGATGGCGGTGCGCTTTCTCGCTTCCTTCAGCAGCGCGTCGTACAGCTCCTTCGCGCTCCACTTGTCGTTGATCGCGTTGACGGCCTTGCTGATCTCGCCGATGTAGCGCTCGAACACGTCGCGACGTGCCGCTTCCCGCAGCATCTTCTGCCGCTTGCGCAGGTACGTCCCGAGCTTCCGCCCGCACTCCATCAACGCGAGCTTCATCTCTTTGCGGATCTCGTCGTAGTCCGCGATCGCTTCCTTCGACTCGCTCGTGAACGGCACCCACACGCTGGCCATGTGGATCATGATCACCAGCGGCCCCACCGGGATCGATCCGCGCGGCTGGCTCAAGTTGTAATTCCGCCAACCGGTTTCCGTCACCGCTTTGAAGCTGCTGCACGCGCTGGGCTGAAAGAGCAGCGGCACGCGATTGGCGAAGCGGATCACGCGGGCGGTGTCGTCCGCCGGCAGCTCGCCGCCGAACGCGATCGCCGTTTCGATCTGGAAAGGCCGGCCTCGATACACTTCCGGCTCGCGCGAACTCGCGGCGTAAAACTCCGCCTTCACACCCTTGAGCATCCCCGCGAGCATCTGCCGCACCCCGATCGGCGCCAAGCAATCCGTCGGCGGCGCGGGGAGTTTCGATTCCTGAAACGCGCGGAACAGCGCCTCGATTTGCTTGGGCTCCAGGTCACACACTTTTGTCCGGCTGTGCGCGCCCGCCGCCTTGCAAAAGTCGCTCGCCTTGCCCGAGCTCACGCGGCTGAACTGCTCCTGCAAAAAGTGATACAGCGTCCCGCCGCGCGTGTGGTGCGATTCGTAATCCTTCATCATCTGAATGAGGATTCCCAGCTCGATCCCCTTGGGGTGCGGCTGGATCTCGCGCGTCTCCGGGGGTAGCTGCTCGGTGCCGCGGGGGAAGAGGATCACGCCGTCTTTCTCGATCGTGGTGATGGTGGGATCGACGTCGGCAGCCCCGCCCGCTGAAGCGGGCTCGCCGGTGTGCGCGTGCGCTTCGTCGAGCGCCTCGGCGTGCACGGCGTCCTTCTGCGCATCGCCCAGCGGAAGATCCTCCTGATCGTCGGCGCTCACGCGCGTCGGCGGCACGAAGCTGATCTGCGCGTGCGGATTCGCAATCGCCGTCAGCTCGAGGAACTCGTCCACGCTCCCGCGGCCTTTGCGATACAGGCCCTCCAGTTCAATGCTGACGCTCGTGCCCGTGATGTAATTTTCGGGATTCAAAAAACCTGGATCGCGCGTCCCCGCGTTGAGCGTCTTCAATCGCTGCGGCGGAAATTCCTTGGTCACCTGATCCACGGTGACCTCCGCGCGATTCGTCTTCGTGTTCATCGCCAGTTCGATGTGATGCGCCATCTTCTTCGGATCGGTGTGCGTGTGAATCACCATCGGCTTGCCCGTCGTGATTAACCCGTACATTCCGGCCGCGCTGATGCCGATTCCTTGCTGGCCGCGGCTCATCTTCAAGCGGTGAAACTTGCTTCCGAACAACAATCGCCCGAACACGTTCTCGACTTGCTTGCGCACGATGCCCGGCCCGTTGTCCACCACCGTCACGCGGTAGCGCGACTGCTTCGCGTTGGCGGGGCGGTCCGGTTGCAAATCTTCAATTACGACCGTCACGTTCGGCAGGATGCCGGCTTCCTCGCACGCATCCAGCGAGTTGTCCACGGCCTCCTTGACGGTCGTGAGCAGCGCCTTGCGCGGGTTATCAAACCCGAGCAGGTGACGGTTCTTCGCGAAGAATTCCGAGACCGAAATGTCCTTTTGCTTCAGCGCAAGGGTCTCGGCGGTTACACGTGCGCGCGGGCCGGACTTGCCGGACTTGGCCGCGCGCGGGGTGAGCATCATCGACATAAACAGATCTTCTTCCTTCGCCGCGGCGTCCTTGGCGGACTTCGCCGGCGATTGAGCGGCCTTCTTGGCGACCGGTCGTTTGGCCACCAGTCCTCCTCGTCGCCCCATTCGCAGAGGCGTGACTTCCCGATTTATCGGCAACAGGACCCGAATTCCCGCAGCCGATAAGTTAGGGTATTGTATGGGTAAAGGGACACGTTTTGCAACTATAAAACGCGATCCGTTGCAGGATAACTCAATCACTTAAATATCTGTTAAACAGCAACTTATGCTCTTGCCGGCGAACCCGACGCGCGCTTCATCCCACGTAACACGGGCGTCTCGCCCGTGCGCGCGTCCACTGCATATACAAGAAGCCCGTGCCGCAAACTTTAGCCTCGCCGATCACTCTTGTGCAAGCGGCCGCGCCGTCGCACGCTTCACGATGTTCACCCGTCGATGACCTCAATCTCACGCCGCTGCTCCAACTCCGGCCCGCGCCCCCGCGCTTGCCGCACCGTCGCAAAAGCCGAAATAGCTTGACCTCTCACCTCTTATAGAAGAAGCTTGTCACCCAATCGAATGGATTACAGGCACGGCGCCCGGCGACGGGCAGCCCAACGCTCACCTCGTCTGCCCCGCGTTGGGCCTTTATCGGGGAACGGAGAATATGCAACAAGCCACCAGAGAGGGCGCGCCTCGCCGCGCCGCACGGACGATCTCTCACACCGCGCGCTCGACCCGTTTCAACAGAGCCAAACGCGCCGCAGTCCTCGCCGCTTCCGTCGCGAGTCTCGCCGGCAGTGCGCGCACGTTTGGTCAGGCGGTGACCAATACGTGGATTGGGACTACTTCGACCTGGAGTAGTTCGGCGCAATGGCAAGCCGGTAGCGTGCCCACAGCCGGCGCTGTAGTTCAATTCAACAACACCCTCGCGGGTAGTTATACCGCGACGAATGACTTGGGTAATCCGTTTCAGCTCCTCGGGATCGTTTTCAACAGCAGCTCAAGTGTCGCCTCGACAATTGCCAGTGCGGCGTCGAACTCGCTCCAGTTCACCGGCGCGAATCCGTTCATCACTCAATCCGGCTACGGGTCATTCACAATTTCAAGTGCATTTTCGCTCGCGCCGACTTCAGGGAACTTCACAATCAACGGCAGTGGGTTGGGAAACCTCACTATCAGCGGCGTAATCTCCGATAGCGGTGGCGCGCGCCAAGTAGTCATCAATGGGTCGCCCTCCGTGCTGAACGGCCAAATCATTTCCCTCACCGGCGCGAATGCCTTCAGTGGTGGGCTTCGGCTGACTTCCGGCAACCTATCACTCGGATCGAACAATACAGCTCCGGGGACGGGGCCGATCACCATCGAAGGCGGATCGGTTCAGGTGAGTTCGGGCGTCGTCATAAGCAACAATGTCACGCTGAATTCGACGATGCGTTTCGTCGGATCCACGGCGGGCACATTCTCGGGTGTACTTTCCGGCACCGGTGGGGTGACTGTATCCGGCACCACCGGAGCGCCCGGGCTCAATCTCTCAGGCGTGAATACTTACACCGGCGCGACGACAATTGACCAATCCCAAGTTTTCACGGTGAACACTCCGGCGTCGCCAGGGCAGATCAGCCTGGTCGGCGCCAACGGCAAGATCGACTCTACGACGATAAACGTCCGCAGCAGCGGCACGTTTAACATCAGCGACAGTACTGCCGCCTATACCGGGGCCTCTGGCTTTGGGAGAATTCCCGACAGTGCCGCCATCAATGTGAGCGGTGGGTTTTTGAACATCACCAGCACGTCCGGGGTCACCGCCAGCGAAACAGTCGGAGCACTCAACATCGACGGTGGCCAAAGTGTACTTACCTTGACCGCTGGCACCTCGGCGCAAGCGAACATGACGTTTACTACCGTTTCTAGGGGTCCCGATCGCGGCATGCTCTTTGTGCGTGGCGCAAGCCTGGGTGATACACCGGCCTCCACCAAGACAAATGTGTCCTTTGGCAACGCAGGCGCGCTTCTGGTAGGCGGTGGAGGAGCCGCCGGCTCGCAGAATATGTCGATCATTCCGTGGGCAGCCGGCGATCGAACTCCGAGTACTTCCGGCGCTTCGACCACGGCGGGCAGCCTCGGATTCTTGACCAATGGGACCAACGGGTTGCGTGTTCTGGCCAGCGCCGAATATGCCGCCAGCTTCGCGGCAATTACCAGTTCTACGGACAACTTGCGCTTGACTGCAAGCCTGAACCCTCCGAGCGGCGGGGCCACAGTCAACTCGATACTCTTTCAGGGTACATCTACCGTTGGTACGGTGGGCGGCACCGACGCGATCACTTTCGGCAACGCGTCGCCTGATAGCGCCGCGGCGATCATCTACAACACAAACGCTGTCACCATGAATGCGCCGCTCGCGTTCGGCGGCAACGAGGGGAAGTTTTTTACCATAAGTACACTGACGGCGAACGGAGTCATTTCCGGTACCAACGGAATCACAAAGGCTGGAACCGATTCTACGCTCGTTCTTGCAGCGAATAACACTTTTGGTGGGCCGCTGACGATCGATGGCGGAACTGTTTCTTTCTCCACAGCAGCAAATCTCGGCACGGGTAACCAGATTATCGCCGGTGGTGGCATGCTTACGACCGCGAGTATCACAGGCGGGGGCCGTGCTCGGTTGTTGTATACGGGCGCCGGGGCCATCACAGTCCCACATGACATCAAGCTTGTGTCCGGTCTGTTCGAGCCTAGGAGTGTGAGCGGCACAACGTTGACGTTATCAGGGACGATCAGCGGGCCGGGAGGCATTCTCTCCAACAGCAGTGGTACACTCATCCTCGCAGGCACCAACACCTATACCGGTCCAACAAGAATTTTCGGGACCGCCGCTGACACGATCATAAGTTCCGACGCAAACCTCGGTGCCCCCAGCGCACTGCTCGATTTGGGCGCGACGACAGGAATTGGGCTCCAACTGGCAGGCAATTGGACGACAAGCAGGCAGGTGAACCTGTCTGCGACGAGCCAGCTCCATACGCAGGGATTCACGGCTACTTTGAACGGACCCATGACCGGCGCTTCAGCGCTAACCAAGGCCGGCAGCGGGAAAATGATCATGACCGCCGCCAGCCCGTATACGGGCGCACTAACGATCAGCGCTGGTACTTTCGAAATGAATGGCACGCTCGGACCCAGCAGCAGCGGCGTCACTATCGCATCAAGCGCTGCTGTCGGCGGTACGGGAACGATCTACCGCACGATCACCGTGAGCAGCGGCGGCATCGTCGCGCCCGGCCAGTCCGTCGGCGTGCTGACGGCCAACGCGCTTTCCCTCACCACCTCCACGCTGAATTGGGAATCCAACGGCTCGATCTTCGACCGAATGGACCTTATCGGCGGCCTCACGCTCAGCGGAACCTCGACGCTGAACCTGACCGGCGCGGCCGTGTCGGCGGGCAGCTACACGCTGATGAACTTCGCCAGTGTTACGGGCACGGCGAGCAACCTGGCCGTAGGCACCAACCTCGGCGGCGCGTTCACCTACACGCTGTCGCTCAACCCGACCTCACTCGTCCTCAACGTCGCCGCCCTCTCCAACTACACGTGGCTCGGCGGCAACGGCAACTGGGCGCCCGCTACGGCGGGCTGGTACATCAATATCCCCAGCAATCCGCAGAATTGGAGCAACGGCAGTAACGCGACCATCGGCGACGGGACCGACGCCGCCGGCGCGATCACCGTCACCGCGCCCGTTACGGCCAACGCGATCACGTTCAATCCGGCCGCGTCCGGAAACTACAGCGTCGGCGGCGCTTCGGTCATTACGGTCAACGCCGGGATTACTGCCAACGAGACCGCGACGATCACCGCGCCGATTACGCTGGCAGCGCCTCAGACTTGGACCGTGGCGAACAACAAGAGCCTGAACGTCTCGGCGCTAGTGGCCAATACGACTCTGACGAAGGAGGGACAAGGCGGGCTGAATATCGCCGGCGCCCTTACGAGCAGCGCGGCCGGGATCAACATCAATAATGGTTCGGTCACCTTCGTTGCCGGCGGTACGAGCAGCAACGGCGGCTCGTTTACGATCGGAGCCAACGGGACGCTTCGGTACAACAATGCGTTGGGTAGCAACCAAGTCAGCAGCATTGCGAACGCGGGCACGTACATCATTGATGGTTCGGGCGTCACGATGAGTGGCGGCCTGTCCGGCGCGGGCACGGTCAACGTGAATAACGGATCGCTGACGCTCAGCGCGCTGAATTCCCCGACCGGCACGATCACGCTCAACACGTCGTCGCTGACATTTAACAGCACGACGACGCAAACGATTTCCGCGGTCATCGCCGGTGCCGGCTCGGTTAACTTCTCGCCCGGCTCAACGACGACGTACACGCTCTCGGGCAACAACACGTTTACCAACGGCCTGATCAGCAACGCCAGCACCAACTTCGCGCTCGGCCATGCCAATGGCTTCGGCGCGGGCAACGTGACGTTCGGCCACACGGCGGCGGGCACGCCGTTAACGGTCAACAGCACGGTCGGCACGACCGCGACGATCCCGAACAGCATCGCGTTCGGCAACATCGGCGCGAACCTCGGCACGATCTCCATGCCGACCAGCGGCCAGACCATCACGTACGGTGGTGTGCTCAGCGGCGGAAATTCGTCGGCCACGCTCCGCCTTGCGGGTAACTCCGACGACACAACCGTCTTCCGCTTTTCAAACACGAACACGCTCAACTTCGGCACGATCAGCTTGTGGGAAGGGCAGCTCGCTATCACCAGCGCCGGGGCGCTGGGTAATGTCGGCATACTCGCGCTCAACACGTCGACGACCGCCAGCGGCGGCCTGCGCTTCGACGCCGATGGCATCAGCATCGGTCAGACGCTAAACTTCATCGACTCCAACGTCCTCAACACGCAGGCCAACAACGCGACAGTGACGGGACCACTCGTCGGTTCTGGCGCGATGACCAAGCTGGGCAACGGCAAGCTCACGCTCACCAACAATACGGCCGCCAACACGTACACCGGCGCGATCACCGTTAGCTCGGGCAAGCTTCAGGTGGACGGGACGCTTTTGACTTCGGCGAATGCATTTACAATCTCCAGCGGCGCGACGCTCGGCGGCAGTGGGACGCTCAACCGCCCAGTAACGGTGAACAGCGGCGGCATCGTCGAACCCGGCAGCAGCGTCGGCGTGCTCACCGGTAGCGCGCTCTCGGTTTCCACGACCACGTTCAACTATGAGTCGAACGGCTCCATCTTCGACCGCATCGATCTCTCAGGCGCGCTGTCGCTCACGGGTAACTCGGTCTTGAACCTCACGGGCGCGGGTGTGCTGGCAAACAATTACGTGTTGATGAACTACGGTAGCCGCACGGGAACGGGGACTATCCTCCTCGGAACGACGCTCGGCGGCGCGTTCGACTATGCGCTGGTGTTCAACGCGAACAACCTGACACTCAGCGTGACGCAGCAGGCCGCGTCGTACAACTGGGACGCGAACCCCGGCGCGGCCGGGATTCAGGATGGCGACGGGACCTGGTTCACCGACAGCAATCCCGCGCATCAGAACTTCTTCAACAACACGACCTCCGGCAACGAGAACTGGGTCAATTCGTTCAGCAGCAATGTGACCTTCGGCTCGACCGGCGGCGGGTCGGTCAACATCGACACGCCCGTTCAAGTGAACAAGATCACGTTCGCCCAGAACTACACGCTCACGGGCGCGGGGATGACGCTTCAGAGCGGCGTCACCGCCAATGCCGACGGCACGATCACTGCGCCGGTCACGATGAACGCGGCGAACACGTTCGACGTTGCCGCGTCCAGGACGTTGTTGGTTTCCGGAGGTGTGTCGGAGGCGGCGGCGGGGACTGGATTTACTAAGGCCGGCTCGGGCACGCTTGTGCTCGTCAGCGCCAGCCACACCGGCAACACCAGCGTCACCGGCGGAACCCTCAGCACGAGCAACGCGTCGGCAGGCGGGTCAGGGGCGACGTCGCAGATCAATCTCTCCGGCGGCACGCTGCTCGCCACCGCCAGCTACACCGGCTCGCAGACGATTTCGCTCTCCGGCACCGCCAACGGCATCGCCGCCGACTCGGGCGTCACGCTTACGCGGACCGCCCCGATCGTCGGCGCCGGCGGCGGCTTCACGAAAGTCGGCCCCGGCACGCTCGAAATGCAAGCCCCGATCAACAGCACCGGCGGCGTCACCGTCGCCGGCGGCACCCTCAGCCTCGCGACCGGTGGGACGATCGCCGGCCAGCCGATGACCGTCAACACCGGCGGCACAGTCAACTTTGCCAACGGCGTAACCAACACACTCACGACCCTCAGCGGCAACGGCGGGCGCGTCATCAACCCGAACAGCCTCGTGCTCAGCAGCGGCGGCTCGTTCAGCGGCGTGATCGACGGCGCCGGCAGCATCAACGTGACCGGCGCCGCGTCGCTCGTGCTCAACGGGGCCAACTCGTACACCGGCGGATCGACGTTCTCGTCCGGCACCGCGACCGTCGGCAACGCCAGCGCGTTCGGCACCGGCTCGGTAGTGTTTGGTAGCACGTCCAGCGCGACGCTGTTGACGTTCAATGCCGGCAACGCCACCGTTGCAAACAATTTCGCCCTGGGCACCAGCGCCGTCACCTACACGATCACCAACGGCTCGAACCTGAATCAGGCGACGACGCTCTCGGGTGTGATCAGTGGCGGAAACTCCGGCGCGACGATCAGCTTCGGCGGTTCCACCACGGGCAGCAGCGGCTTCGTGCTCACGAATCCCGCGAATACGTTCCAGGGCTCGATCGAACTCTTCGAAGGGTTCGTCGCGTTCACGAGCAACGGCGCGCTGGGCAACCCCGCCAACGCGATCCGCTTCGACACGACCAATGCCGGCCAGGCCGGCTTGCGCTTCGACGCAAATGTGGATCTCGGCACGCGGCCGGTCGTGATGACGTCTGCGACTTTCTTCGGCCAGATCAGTACTCAGGCAAATTCGGGAACGATTGGCGGCGTGGTGAGCGGCCCGGGGCCGCTTGTTAAGACGGGAACCGGCACGCTCACACTCAGTGGCACAAACACGTACACCGGCAACACGACCGTGAGTTTTGGCACGCTGCGCGTGAACGGGACTCACACCGGCGCGGGATCGTACACCGTCGCCGGCGGCGCGAATCTCGCGGGTACGGGACAAGTCACGCTTACCACCGGAAATAACGTGACGATCAGCGGCAACGTGGCGCCGGGCGCGAGCGTCGGCAAGCTCACGCTCACCACCGTCGGCACCGGCGCGACCGTCATGGCGCCGGGCGGAAGTTACGACTGGGAAGTCACCGACGCGACACAAGGCTCCACCGGCAACGGCGTGCGGTGGGATCACCTGGCGCTGACGTCGCTGAACATCACGGCCACCAACGTAGCCAAATTCATCGTTCGCGTTATTGCGCTGCCGGGGGCGGGTCCGGCCAGCTTGGACAATTTTGATCCGGACCAATCGTACGAGTGGCAGCTCGCGAACTCGTCGAATAATACGGTCACCGGCTTCAGCACGGACAAGTTCCAGGTGGACGTGAGCCAGTTCGAGAACAACAACACGAACAAGGGCGGGTTCTACGTGCGCTACAACAACACGAACGGCGACCTGCTGCTCGTGTACGTGCCGGAGCCCGGCAGCGCGGCGCTCGGCCTGATCGGCGCCGGCGGGATGCTGCGGCGACGCAGAAGGTAAGTCGGCGCAGCGAAGAACATATCCCGCATGTGCGAAACAAGCCCACGGATTGCAATCCGTGGGCTTTTTTCTAGTGCTCGCGCATCGAGTCGCGCGCGCTGTTCAGGATTCCGCAACGAGCGTGAACCACCCCTTGCCGTCCGCGCGCACGCGCACGAGCGGATTTCCCGGCTCGTGATCCAGCACCAGCAGCCAGTCGTGTTGCGCCGCCTCGGCGAGGAACCAGCGGCGCGTGAGCATGCTCGTGTACGGCTCGACGTCGTAACCGAGGTTGTACGCGGCGCCGACGTGATTCACGGTCGGCATGACATCAGGTGTGAACACGACCGTGCGGCCGCGGTCGTCGGTGAACTTGACGGCTTGTTGACCCCACGTGTGGCCGGGGACGAGGAAGACGGATATTCCCGGCAATACTTCAGCCTCGCGCGCCGATACCGGCGAGGCGGGCAGCTCGTCGCGCCGCGGAACCAGACCCACGGTAAACGGCGGCGGCGAATCGATCAGCCGCAAATGATCGCGCAGGGGCTCAAGGTTTTCCGTGAAGTACGTGCGCGTCATGACGGAGGTGTTCGCCAGCGCGTCCGTCCACTCGCGGTGCTGCGCGTGAATCGTGGCGCGGGGAAACGTCAGCTTAACGCGCATCTCGTTGCCGGGACCGATCCAGTCTGGGGTTTCATCGGCTCGCCCGAGGCGCGTCAGGCCGCCGGCGTGGTCGAAATGCAAATGCGAGACGATCGCGTGCGCGAGGTCGTGCGGGTTCACGCCCGCTTCGATCACCGCCGACTCGACGGTGCGATCGGTCAGGCCGAAAATCCGGCGGAACTTTTCATCCAGCTTATCGCCGGAGCCGGATTCGATGAGGACTTTTTCCGCGCGTGCATCGTCGGCATCCGCGCGCGACAGCAGCAGGCAGTTGTGCGACAGCGCGATGCGGTTGCGCTCGTCGCACGGGACGGTGCGGTTCCATACGACTTTTGGAATGATCCCGAACATCCCGCCGCCGTCGAGCAGCAACGGGCCGGCGCGAAGCAGTTGCCAGCGGTAGCGAATCATTTACGTGGCACGGGCTACCAGCCCGTGCGGGATCGTTTCGCACGGGCTAATAGCCCGTGTCACCGGTGGCGCATCACGATTCGCGCGCCGGCGGGAGCAGATCGTCGGGGTCCTGGAGCAGTTGGATCACGCGATCCAAAGCGATCGCGGCGGTGGCGCCGTCCACGACCCGATGATCGGCCGCGAGACTCAGCGGCAGCAGCTTGCCGACGCCCATCATGCCGTCGCGCACGACGACGCCGTCGCGCGCCCGCCCGGCGGCGAGGATCGCGACCTCCGGATAATTGATGACCGGCGTGGCGAACCGCCCGGCGTAGGAGCCCACGTTGCTGATCGTGAAGGTCGAACCGGCCAGCTCGTCGCGCGGGATAGAGCGGTCGCGCGCGGCCTTGGCGACGCGCGCGATTTCGCGCGCCAGCTCCAGTACGCCCAGCTTCTGCGCGTCACGGATCACCGGCACCATCAATCCGGATTCGGTATCGGTCGCGATACCCAGGTTCACCGAGCGGTGCTGCACGATCTCCTGATGCTCGTCGTCCACCGTCGCGTTGAGCTTGGCAAACTGCTCGCCCTCGGCGCCGCTGAGCACGCGGCAAATCGCCTGCGCGACGAACGGGAGCAGGCTGAGCTTCTCGCCCGAGGCGGCGACGAGCCGCCGGCGCAGCTCGTCGAGCCGCGTCACGTCGGCCTCGTCCATGACGTTGAAGTGAACGGCTTGGTTGACGCTGTGACGCAGCCGATCGGCGATCGTGCGGCGCATGCCGCGGAAGGGGATGCGCGTGATGTCGCCGGGCTTGGCGGGCGCCGCATGACGCTCGGTCGGCGGCGCGACGCGGGAAGGCGTCACGCGGCGCGGCGCGGTGGTGGTACTCGTTTTCGTGCCCGCAGTTGCTCCCGATGATGCTCCAGCGGAAGTGGCCGCGGACTGAACATCCTTGCTCGTGACGCGTCCGGCGATGCCGGTGCCGCGGACGGATTCGATGTCCACACCGAGATCGCGCGCCAGCCGCCGGACCGCGGGTGCGGCTCGAATCTTTCCCGGTTCGCTGCTGATTCCGGGCGTGGCGCTGAGCGATCCGACGACCGTGCCGGCGTCTTCCTCCTCCTCGACTTCGGAGTGCGCGCGGTGCGCGGGACGCGCTGCCGAGTCGCTTGCCACTGAAGTGGCAAGCCCGGCGGGGTGCGCGGTGGAAGTGGGGGAGCCGTTGGTCGAGTCGTAGGTGACAAGGGGCGCACCGACCTTGATGAACTGCCCGGGCTCGCCGTGAAGCTGCGCGATCTTGCCGGCGCGGGGGCTGGGCACCTCGACCAGCGCCTTGTCGGTCTCCATCTTCGCGAGGATGTCGAACTCGTTGACGCTCTGCCCGACCTGCACGCACCACTCGAGCAGCTCGGCTTCCTCGAGCCCTTCGCCAAGGTCCGGCAGCAGGAACTCGTTCGGGTTGTCGCTGACCTTCCCAGCCATCGTTCGATCCCTCGTGTGCGAATGTGTCAGTAGGCAAGGCACTCGCGGATGCTCTGCGTGATGCGCTTCGCGTCGGGCAGGTAATTGTTCTCGAGCTTGTAGTACGGCATCGGCACGTCAAAACCGGCCACGCGCTGCACGGGCGCTTCCAAGTGGAGGAAACATTTTTCCTGGATGAGACTGGAGATCTCCGCGCCTAAGCCCGCGCTCTTGGGCGCTTCATGAACGACGACGGCGCGCCCGGTTTTCTGCACCGATTCGGCGATCGTGTCAACATCGATCGGCCAGATCGTGCGAAGGTCGATCAGCTCGACGCTCACGTCCTCCGGCACGCCGTCGAGCGCTTCAAGACATTGGAACACCATAGCGCCCCACGTGATCACGGTGAGGTCCGTTCCCTCGTTGAGCACGCTGGCCTTGCCGATTTCGATCGTGTAATCCTCCTCGGGCACGTCTTCCTTGAAGCTGCGGTAGACGCGCTTGGGCTCGAAGAAGATGACCGGGTCGTTGTCCCGGATGGCGCTGGTGAGCAGGCCTTTCGCATCATACGGGCGCGCGGGCATGACCACCTTGATGCCGGGTTGATGCGCGTAAACCGCTTCGGGCGAATCGCTGTGAAGCTCCGGCGCGTGAATGCCGCCGCCGACGGGGACCCGCACGGTCATCGGGCAAGTGAACGCGGCGCGCGAGCGCGTGCGGGCGCGCGCGGCGATCGTCGTGATCTGGTCGTATGCAGGACCCAGAAATCCCTCAAACTGGATTTCCGGCACCGGCCGCATGCCCGCCATCGCCAGGCCGATGGATGAGCCGATGATGCCGGATTCGGAGAGCGGCGTGTCGATCACGCGCTCCTTGCCGAACTGCTTTTGCAGGCCCTCGGTAACGCGGAAGACGCCGCCGTTGAGACCGACATCTTCGCCGAGAAGGACGACGCGTTCGTCGCGCGCCATTTCCTGTCTCAGTGCGAGGTTGATCGATTCGACGAGGTTGAGCTTTGCCATTTTTGTATCACGGGTTTTCAACCCGTGTCTTCGTCTAACGCACGGGTTGAAAACCCGTGATACGGGCTCAGCGCAGGGCATGCTGTGGCTGAGACTGTAAGCCGACCTGATCGGGATCCTGGCCCAGCGATTCGGTCCGCATCGTCTCTCGCTGCTTTTTCAACTCCGCCGGGAGATTCTCGAAGACGTAATCGAACATGTCGGTGACCTTCGGCGGCTCGATGTTCATGGCGATCTGGGCGACCTCCTGCACGAGCGTCTTGGCCTTGGATTCCTGCTGTTTCTGAAGGTCGTCGTTCCAAAGGCCGCAGGCTTCGAGGAACTTGCGCGTGCGCACGAGCGGGTCGCGCTTCAGCGCCAACTCGTACTCCTTCGCGTCGCGGTAGCGCCGCGCATCATCGGCCGTCGTGTGATCTGCGAGGCGATAGGTCACGGCCTCGATCAGCGTCGGCCCGCCGCCGGAACGGGCGCGCTCGACCGCTTCCTTGTGCGCCTTATACACGGCGAAGATGTCATTGCCATCGACCTGCACCCCCGGCATGCCGTAGGCGAACGCCTTCTGCGCGAAGGTCTGCGTGTGCGTTTGGTTGCAGCAGGGGACTGATATCGCGAAGTTGTTGTTGACGACGTAAAAAATGCACGGGAGCTGCATCACTGCGCCGAAGTTCATCCCCTCGTGCCAGTCGCCGGTCGAAGTCGCGCCGTCGCCCATGAAGCACGTGACGACCTTGGGCTCCTTGCGGATCTTGAACGCCCACGCCATGCCGGCCGCGTGAAGCGTCTGCGTGCCGATCGCGATCGACAGCGGCGTCATCGTCACGCCCTTGTCCACCGGAATCTGGTTGCCGCGCTCGTCGCCCATCCAGTGCAGGTAGATGTAATGCATCGGCAGGCCGTGCAGGAAGGCGCCCGGATTTTCGCGGTAGTAGGGGACGATCCAATCGTGCCCGCGCTTCAGGGCCTTGGCTGCGCCCAGCGCCGCGGCTTCCTGCCCGCGGTTCTGCGGAAATGTTCCCAGCCGCCCGCTGCGCTGGAGCTTGAACGCGACGTCGTCGAACTCACGGCTGACGATCATCAGCTCATACAAGCTCTTCACTTCCGCATCGGAGAGCAGCCCACGGCCGAGCTTCTCGTCGAAGTTCCCGTTCTCGTCGAGGATCTCGATGTGCTCGATCTTGCCTTCGAATACCGTGCGGATGGGCATGCATCACCTCCTTGAGCGCGGATGACGCGCGGGGCGAGCCCCGCGGCTAAATGAGCGTCACTTCGCGTCTGCGGTCACCTCTTGCTGCTCGTAACGACTCGCGTCGTCTTGCGGCGCGTCGTGTAGATGCTTGTCGCCGGGGAACTGCTTGATGCCGTCCTGCTTCGGGCGCTTGCCGGTCCCGCGCGCAATCGGCGAGCGCTCGGGGATTACGAACTGATTGTTCGGCAGCGACTCGGCCAATTTTAGCGCCTGATCGGCGGCTGCGAGCATCGAATCGTCAACGTTGTCGAACAGCTCGCGCATCCGCACGCGGATCTGGTTCTGGCAGATGTCGATGAAGTGCATGGCGGCCGTGCGGTCGCGCTGGAACTTCTGCCCGGAATCGCCGCGGCGCAGTTGCAGGTCGAGCTTGCTGAGCACGCACGACCATGCGTGCAGCCACATCGCCGCATCCGCGAGCCGCGCCTGCGGCGATTGGCGGTCCACGATCCGCTCGCGGTAGCGCTTGCTGGCCATCTTGAACTGATGGCTGAAGTCGCGCACGAGCTCGGCCAATCGCTCGGCATTCGCGTGCAGCGACGGGTGCACGCGCTCGATCGCCGGCGCGCCGCGCTTCATCCCGAGGAACAATTCCATCGCGAGCGGAATCGCGGCCTTAGCGACGGTCGGCCGCAGCATGTTCTTCGTGATGCGCCCCAGGTTCCCGAAGAACGACTGGTCATTGTCCCAACCCACGAGTTCCTGCACGCCGAGCATCTGTTCGGCCAGTTGCTTTCCGCCGTACGCGAAGACGAAGCTCTGCATGACTTCGTTGGCGCCCTCGACGATCAGGTTGATGCGAGAGTCGCGGAAAATCCGCTCCAACTCGTTTTCTGTCATGTATCCTTCGCCGCCCATGATCTGCATCGCGTCGTTGACGACCTGCCAGCCGTACTCCGAACAGAACATCTTGCAGATCGCGGTCTCGACCATGATGTCTTCGTCGTGGCGGTCGAGCATGCCGGTGGTCATGTAAAGCATGGCGTCCATCGCGTAGCAAAGTGCGGCCATGTGTGCGATTTTCTGCCGAACGAGCTCGAAATCGGCGAGCGGGCGCTGAAACTGGAAGCGCGTCTGCGACCACTTGATCGCCTGGTCCATTGCGGTGATCGCGCCGCCGAGCATTCCTGCCGACAGCGTGCACCGGCCGTAGTTCAGGCACGAGAGCGCAACGTTGAGCCCCTTGCCCTCCTGGTGAAGCAGGTTGAACTTGGGGACGCGCACGTTCGTGAAACGGATGCGTGCCTGCCACGTGCCGCGGATCCCGCACTTGCTGCGGTTCTTCTGGAAGATGTCGATGCCTTCCATGTCCGGCGTGCAGACGAGCGCCGTGACTTTTTCGATCGGTTTGCCCGTCTTGGGGTTCGTGCCGAGTTTCTGCTTGGCCATCACGGTGAACAAGCCGCTGATCGCGCCGCTGGTGGCCCACTTCTTCTCGCCGTTGATGATGTAAAACTCGCCGTCTTCCGTCTTCTCGCAGCGCGTTTCCTGGCCGCCGGCGTCGCAGCCCACGTTCGGTTCCGAAAGGCAAAACGCGCTGAGCATGTCCTTGGCGAGCGGCGGTAGCCAGCGGCGCTTTTGTTCCTCGGTGCCGAAGAGCATGATCGCTTTGCACCCGATCGATTGGTGGGCCGACACGAGCACGGCCGTCGAGCCGCAGTATTGTCCGATGCGTTCGAGCACGCGGTTGTAGCTCGTGATGCCCAGACCCAGGCCGCCATATTCTTTCGGGATCGTCATCCCGAGCACCCCGATCTCGAAGACCGATCGAGCACCCAGCGGGGGATTTCCTGGTTCTGGTCGATCTCGACTGAGGGGTGTTCGGACTTCAAGTATTCGTCGAGCCGCGCCAGGAGCTGCTCGCAAACCGCCGCTTCATCTGAGGCGACGATCGGATAGGGAAAAACCAGTTCCTCGCGGAAGTTGCCCCAGAACAGGTTCTTCACGAAGCCCATGCTCTTGGGCTCTGGGCCCAGCAGCACCTCGGCTTCCTCGATGAGCCTGCGGTCCTGTTCCGAAACGCCCTTGAGATTCTTCAGATCGGCCATATTGGTAATCCCGCGCGAAACCGCTTCCCCGCCGCGCACGCTTCTGCTCCGCCACGTGCCTTCCGCTAGAGCGAACAACATTCCAGTATATCGAACGCCTCGCGCTTCGGGCAACCCCGATCGCTTGGGCGCCGCGCCCGTGGAGGGTCACTCCAGCCTGCCCAGACGATACCCGCCGCCGCGACTCGTGACGAGACCCGCGCCGACCCGATCTTTCGGGTTTTTTCCCGATGACGCTTCGGCTAGAATAACGAATTCGCGCGCTCGCCCGTTACGTTTATTTTCGGCCACGGAGACCACCACCGATGAAATCGCTGCCGTACCCACACCGCTATGCATATTCCGTCGAGACGCTCGAGCGCCGCGTGCTGCTGGCGGGCACGATCACCGGAAGCGTCTTTGACGACCGCAACGGCAACAGCGTCCGCGACTCCGGCGAGCCGGGCCTGGCAAATCAGGTCGTCTTCATCGACGTCAACTTCGATGGCGTGCAGCAGAAGAGCGAACCGGCCGCGATCTCCGCCGCCGACGGCTCCTACTCGTTCTCTAACCGCCCCAACGGCATCCAACGCGTCCGCTACAGCCCTCCGGTGGGACGGCGGCAGACGATTCCGACCACGCTGTTCCGCGACATCTCCGTCGTCGGCGGCGTCACGAAAAACGTGAACTTCGGCAGCACGGCAACCTCGCTCGTCGCTGGCGTCGTCTTCAACGATCTCAACGGCAACGGCACGCGCGAGATTAACGAGAGCGGACTTGGCGGCTGGACCGTCTTCATCGACCGGAACAACAACGGCAAGCTCGACGCCGGCGAGCGCACGCGCGTCACCACGAGCAACGGCGCGTTCCGCTTCACCGGCCTTGCCGCTTCAACGTACAACTTGCGCATCGTCCAGCAGACCGGATTCTCGCGCACGTCGCCGCTGAGCGGCGTGTGGCGCTTCGTCGTCAACAGCGTCGCCAAGAGCATCTCCAACCGCAACTTCGGCGAGGTGACCACCTCCAGCCCCGGCGGCGATCGGCCGTAGATCATCTGGCTGTTGAGTTGCATGTGGCGCAGCCGCCCTCGGCTGTGTTCGGGCGAAGCCCGAAACTGGATCGAAGACTTGCGGCGGCGCCGCAAACACAGCCGAGAGCGGCTGTGCCACATGAACGAATGCCACGCACTTGAATTTCCCGCCGCGCTGGTCACAAATGTCCTTCAGAATTCTCTGACAAGGACACTCTCATGCTCATGAAATACCGCCTGTTCACGCCCGGGCCCACCAGCGTGCCGGAAGCGACACTGCTCGAGCTGGCCAAGCCGGTGCATCACCACCGCACCGGCGAGTTCCGCGCGATGTTCAACGAAGTCCAGCAGATGCTCCAGTACGTCTACCAGACGAGCAAGAACGTCTACACGATCACCGGCAGCGGGACGGCCGCGTTTGAAGCGGGGCTCGTTTCGACGCTCGCGCCCGGCGCCAAGGCGCTGTGCGTCGTCAACGGAAAATTCGCCGAACGCTGGAGCCAGATGTGCACAACCTACGGCATCGAGCACAAGGACCTCAAGCTCGAGTACGGCCAGCACGCGTCACCAGAAATGATCGGGACAGAATTGAAAGGCGCGAAATACGACGCCGTGATTATCGTTCACTCCGAAACGAGCACCGCGACGGTTTGCGACCTGGCGAACATCGCCAAAGTCGTGCGCGGCCACGGCGACACGCTGCTGATGGTGGACGGCATCACGAGCATCGGCGCGCTGCCGTTCAAGATGGACGAGTGGGGCGTGGACGTCGCGGTGACCGGATCTCAGAAAGCGCTCATGCTCGCGCCGGGGCTCGGCTTCGTCGCGCTCTCCGATCGCGCCTGGGCCAAGGCCGAGCAGAACAAGTCGCCGAAGGATTTTTATTTCGACCTGCGCAAATACAAGAAGAGCATCGCCGACGGCGACACGCCGTTCACGCCCGCCAACACGCTGGTCGAGGCGCTGCGCGTCAGCCTGCGGATGATCAAGGACGAGACGATCGAGCAGGTCTGGAAGCGCACGCACCTGACGGCCGAGGCGTTCCGCCAAGGCGTGAAGGCGCTGGGGTTCGAGTTATTCAGCCAGCAGCCCGCGGATTCGGTTACCGCGGTACGCTATCCCGGCGGCGTGAGTGACAAGGATTTCCGCGGCGGCCTCAAGACCAAGCACAACATCCACGTCGCCGGCGGCCAAGGCACCATGGAGGGCCAAATCTTCCGCGTCAATCACATGGGCTACAGCGACGCCTACGACGCGCTCGCCGTAGCCGCGGCGATCGAGCACGTGCTCAAATCGCTGGGCAAACCGGTCGAATTCGGTAAGGGCGTCGGCGCGGCGCAGAAGGTTCTGGCGCAGTTGTTCTAAAGAGTTGGAACCGCAGATGAACGCAGATGAACGCAGATAAACACGGACGTACTTCAGTGGCACGGGCAACCTGCCCGTGCGGAGCGGTTCGCATGGGCTGGTAGCCCATGCCACGATGAACGTAGACGCATTTATCGCTGTTCATCGGCGGCGTCTTTTACCTAGGCCTACGTCCGTGCGATTCGCGGCAGCAGATCAAGCGAGTATGCAGGCGAGCAATAGTCGATCCTGATGGTCGATCTGCGTTCATCTGTGTGCATCTGCGGTTCCATTTGAATTCCCTGTTCCCGCGGTGGCGTGCTTCAGCGCATCCAGCAACATGTCTGTCGAATAAATTGACGCGAGGATGATCGGGCGATCGGAGTTGGCCGGATAGACGGCGGTGAGGGGGATTCCGCCGGCGGGGTTTAGTGTTAGGAGCAGGTCCTTGCCAGGGGCAGCGGTGTCGGTCAGATCGACCTTGAACGCGACGAAATCGTTTTGCTTGAGCGCATCCCACACCGACGGCTGACGGAAGACGGTTCCCTCGATCACCTGACACGTCGCGCACCAGTTGGCGGTGAATTTCACGAGCACGGGCTTGCCGGATTGTCGCGCGGCGGCGAACTCGGTCGCGTTGTACGCGCGCCACGCCTGCGCGACACTCGCTGCGCCGGGCGACGCGATACCGGTGATGCGCGCGGTCCACCACAAGACGCCGCCGAGCATCGCGACCGCGATGACCGATGCGAATCCCACGGCCGCCGCGGTCGTGCTGATTTGAACGGTCCGGGCGACCAGGAAGATGGCCGCGACCGCGACCACCGCGACGACGATCCACCAGAACTCCGGCCCGTGTACGAGCCGCCCGCCCGCGAAATACGCCGCCGCCGCCAGCAGCATGAAGCCCATCATCTGCTTGAACAGCTCTGCCGCCGGTCCGGTGCGCGGGAATTTTCGCGCGACCTCAGGCATTGCGCTAAGCACGAGATACGGCGACGACATTCCCACGCCGACCATGATCATCGCGGGCACGCCGACGTACGTCGGATGACTCGCCGCCCAGAGCAGCAGCGCCGGCAAGAGCGGCGCCGTGCAGGGTGTCGCGAGGATGGCCATCAGCGCGCCCCAGAAGAAATTTCCCGCATACGTGTCGTGCCGCGGCTCGAACGTGTACACGCCCAGCGGCAACTGGAAATTCCACCCGCCCATCAGACCCAGCGCCAGCACGACCAAGAGCGCGCTTATGGACCAGATGAACCAGCCGTGGCTGAAGAGTCCGCCCCAATCGAGCGCGCGAAACACAAGCACGAGCAGCGCCAGCACCGCGAAGACCGAGATCAGCCCCAGGCTGAAAACGAGACCGAAGAGAACGCTCTGCGAGCGGTGCTGGTGCGAGGCTTCGTAAAACCCCATGACCTTCAGCGGCAGCACGGGGAGCACGCAGGGCATCACGTTGAAGAGCAATCCTGCGAGAAACGCCGCGCCGAACGCGAACGGCAGAGACCAATACGCACTGCTGCCCACGAAGGAGGCTGACGACAATGCGGCGCGCGACGGCTGACTCGCCGGCGGTTTGTAGCCGGCGAAAAGCGCAGGCTGGTTCGGCTCGACTCTTTCCTCTGTCGATACGATGCGCGCATCCAGCTCGAATTTCGTCGTCTGCGGCGCATAACACATTTGGTCGTCGCACAGTTGAAGCTGCGCGGTCCCCGCGAGCTTCACATCGTCGGGCTTCGCGTCGGGCTTCACGTCGAGCGGCACGTAGGTGATGACGCGATCGGTGTAGACGCTCAGCTTCCCCAGGGCCGGATACGTTTCGAGCTTTGGCTGCGGGTAGATCGGCTCGCGCGCGGTAAACGCGTCTGCGCGATTGAGCTTTACCTCAAACTTGATCAGGTTCGCATCCAGCGGCGTGTGCGACTGCGCGTGAAAGCCCTCGGGAACCTCCACAACGACCGCGAGCACCGCCTCCTTCCCCGGCTGAAGCGCCGCAACATTCAGTGCCGCCGAAACCGGCGCTTCTCCGGGTTGGGCGCGCGCCAGTCCGGCGAGCGATGCCAGAAGGATTGGCACGAACAGGCACACAAATGGAGTCTTCGATGGCGCGATCATCAGCGTGTGCGACATCATAGCGGTGCCGCGTGATCGGTGCGCGAAGAGCCGGTTTCCGCCGCTTCCGCCCCTTGCCCTGCCGGGCGAGTCGCCGGTAGGGTTTGATCCGTATGGAGTGTCTGCTGCTGGCGTTCGGCTTCGATCAGATCCAGGGATGGATCCAGGCGGGCGGCTACGTCATGCTGTTCCTGCTGCTGTTCGGCTGCGGCCTGGGGCTGCCGCTGCCGGAGGATATTCCGCTCATCATCGCCGGCGCGCTGATCGCCAAGGGGCAGATGCACTGGCAGATCGCCGGCGCGTGCGCGTGGCTCGGCATCGTCGGCGGCGATTGTTGCCTCTACTATTTCGCTCACCGCTACGGCATGCAGATCACCAAGGCACCGCTGATCGGCAAGCATGTCACGCGCGAACGCATCGAGTGGGTCGAAGGATTGTTCGAGCGTTACGGCGTCGGCGTGGTCGCGGTCTGCCGGCTGTTCGCGGGAATCCGCGGCGCGATGGTGATCGCCGCCGGTGCGATCCGGTTTAACTTCATCAAGTTCGTCGTCGCCGACGGCTTGGCCGCGCTGGTCAGCGGCGGATTATTCATGCTGTTCGGCTGGTGGGTAGGGAATAAGCTCACGCCGCAGCTTGTGAAGGATTTCAAACACTGGTTCTTCGTCGGCGGGCTACTGTTGGCGCTGGGACTGGTGCTATGGATCGTCTGGAAGCGCCGCCACCCCGGCGGATTGCCGATGGAAACCGTCGAGAAGCGCGTGGTCGAGAAAGTGGTTTCGGCCGCGCATCACAAACCGCGCGCGGCGGGGGAGGGCGAGGCTCCCGCCGAGCCGGAACCACAGGTTGCTCAAACTTCCGCCGCCGCTTCATCCTCCCACGAACCCGACCGCGCGCGTTGACCCTCCGCAAGGTCGTGCATACGCTTCGTTCGCGACTCGCAGTACACACCATTTCGAGAAGGAGAGCCCATGTCCGTCCAAGTCAAACCCCTGCCGTTCCCCAACGACGCCTATGAGCCGAGCATCGACGCTAAAACGATGGAGATCCATCACGACAAGCATTACGCCACCTACGTCAACAACTACAACGACGCGGTGAAGAAACAGCCGGACCTCGAGGGCAAGCCGCTGCACGAGGTGCTGGCCAACAACTGCGCGATGGTCAAGGAGGATATCAAAACGGTCGTGCGCAACAACGGCGGCGGCGCGCATAACCATGCGCTGTTCTGGGAGATCATGGCGCCCGCCAACAAGGGCGGCGGCGGGAATCCCGTCGGCAAGCTCGGCGAAGCGATCAACAAAACCTTCGGCGGCTTCGCGCAGTTCAAGGAGAAGTTCGAGACCGCCGCCAAGACGCGCTTCGGCTCCGGCTGGGCGTGGCTGATCAAGCGCGGCGACAAGCTAGAAGTGATCTCGACCGCGAACCAGGATAGCCCGATCATGGAAGGCGCGTTCCCCGTTATCGGACTGGACGTGTGGGAGCACGCCTATTACCTGAAGTATCAGAACAAGCGCCCGGATTACGTGGCGGCCTGGTGGAACGTCGTGAACTGGAAAGCCGCCGAAGAACGCTTCAGTCGCGCGAAGTGAACGCTGCGAAGTGAACTGCCAGATTGCGTAGTGCTCTTGTGTGAATTGAAAAGCCCAGGGAGCTAGCTCCCTGGGCTTTTGGTTTCGATCATGCGTCACATCATGCGCTCGCATGTCACGCGACCGCGCGCGCCGCATAGCGAATCGGGCGCAGCAGTTCCGGCACACGGTAGCGCATCGCGATGCGCGCGACGTCGCCGTCCGGCACCGCTTGAATGCTCCCGTTGATCTTGAGGAACACCGCACCGTCGCGCAACGACTGGAACACGGTGGGCACGTCCGGATCGGTCGTGTGGTACGACGTCATCTCCGACGGATCGTACATCTGACCGTCGCGTTGGAACTGCGAAATCTTCGGCGCTCGACGGGCCGACGGTGGGAGCCTTTGCGGCATCGGTCTCTCTCCTCTCAACAACCTGATGGATTCACCGGAAGCGCACGAAGCCGAACGCTTCCGGATGATGGTCCGCCCCCGAGGCGGGAGCGCCTGACCAGTTGATGTAATCGGCATTTCCGTGGGTGTAACTCCAGCGCCGCACGTCGATTGCCCAGGTTTTTTTCGGACCTGGCGGCGGAACATTCAGTTCAGACCACGGAATCCGCACCGTCAGCGTCCACGCATCCGATTCGCGCGCGGTCTTGATGTCGAGCTTGGGGTTCCACGCGGCCGCGTCGGTCGCGCGCAACGTGCCGACGCCGTGCCACGCGACGCCACGCGAGTTCACGATGATCTGATAATACTTGTTGGTGATCCGGTTCGGGCAGACGAACAGCTCGATGCTGTCATCTGTCCAGATCGGGCCGTCCGTCTTCGTTTGCTCGGCGCGAAGTTTATTGAGAGTTGGCTCCGGGGCGCGCACGGCAAACGTGATCTCCTGATCGTCATACGCAACGCGAAACTCCGTCCCGTCGCTGAGCCGCGCGGGTGTCGCATCCGCAAGCGATCTGGCCGCTTCGATCGTGGGGCGATCGACCGGCTTGTCTTCGTCTAATGCCAGCTCGTCTTTCGCGCGCTTCGCGAACAAGTCATCGCCGGTGAAGCTGCGCAGGAGGTCCCGGCGCATGTCGCCGGACAGCAGCTGAGCGGATGCCAGTCGCAGCGCCGCCGGTTGGCGCTCGGGCAAACCCGTTTCCAGTCGCTTTTTCCAGATTTGTGCGAGCTTGGTCGCGTCGCCTTCGTCGAGCGCGCGGGTCAATGCCGAGCCCTTGCCCGTCACGTTCGATGCAGTCGCAACGTCGCCCTCACTTCGGTTCACGATCTTCGGCTCGGCATGAAAGCGATTCCCCATGATCAAGGCCGCCTCGACGTCCTCGCCCAGCTCGATGTGCGTCTTGCTCGCACTCTCATCCAAGAACTCGCAGCCGTTGACGGTCAGCCCGCCGCTGGCGGCGACGATGCACGGTGCATCCGCTTTCGCCCGCGCCCAATCCGTGAAGTGACACGCTGTAAACGTGACGTGCCCGCTGCCGCGCAGACGCGCGTGCTCGCTGGTTTCATCGGTGCCCCAGAACCCGCACGCGGTGAACTTCACCGGCCCCGTGTTCGACTCGGCCACGTCGATCGTGGACATGAACTGCCCGTTCACGAACGACACGCCCGCGTGTCGCTGCACCGCATCGACCTTTACCGCCAGCGGCCCCACGTCCGAGCCGCATTGCGTGAGCACCGCGTTGCCCGGGCCGTCGTTGCGCGCGACGAAGTGAAAGCCGATCTTGTACAGGATCGCAAAGCAGTTGGTCATGTATTCCCAATCGGTCCGGCCGATGACGAACGCGGTGCCGTTGGCCTTCACCCAGTCGTTCACCTTCTTGTCGTCGAGCCAGAACGGCCAGAAGTGCACGTTGCTCACCCGGCCGACGTCGAAGCACTTGTCGATCACGAGGCCCGTCTTCAGCGCCTGCGCATACAGTCCGTTGATATAGTGCCGCCCGCACGCGTTGGCGCCGAGATCGACGGCCTGATAAGGGTTCACGATCAGCAGGTTGGTGATGTCCACGTTGTCGCCGATGCCGCGCACGCAGAACGGATACGGGACGATGTCGGTCGTTTGCTCGGGATAGAAAATGATCAGCCCGCTGAGGTGCGAATCGCTGTTGAGTTTGATGAACGCCTCGGCGTCCGGCTCGTTTTTCCCGACCGTCGTCAGCAGGATCGAGCCCTTTTCCTTCTCGAGCTTGCCGGTGTTGTATTGCGTGCGCGCCGGCGCGCTGAAGCTACCGAAAAGCGTCACCGAATCCGGCACGTTCAGCCGCCCGCGCAGCATGTATCGCCCCGGCGGGACAAACACGCGCCCGCCGATCTTGCCGGCGTCGTCCAGCGCCGCTTGAAACGCCGCCGTGTCATCTGTCTGCGCATCACCCTTCGCCCCAAACTCGCGCACGCTGCGCGATTCCGGATCTGCCGCAGCAACCCGCGTTAGAATACAAAGGCAGAGAACCACGAATGGACACGAATGGACACGAATAAGAGGCCCAAGCCTTGTTTGATTCGTGTTCATTCGTGTCCATTCGTGGTTCATCCGTTTCTCCTAGTCAAAGAGCTTGAGCACTTCCGCAGGCGCAAACGCGCACACGTCCGGCTCCAGCCGTTTGATGTCGCTGAGATAAACCGGATGCCAGCACGCCGCGACGGAGATCATTCCCGCGGCCTTGGCGGCGCGCACGTCGGCGGGCGAGTCGCCGATGAACGCGCACTCCTTCGGCTCGACGCTGAGTTTCGATGAGGCTGCGAGCGCGCCGTCGGGCGCGGGTTTTTGTTTGGCGACGTCTTCCCCGCAGATGGCCACGCGAAACAAGCGGTGCCACTTCATCAGCCTTAGCGTGGTCTGCATCGTCCGCCGGCCCTTGCCGGTCACGATCGCCATCGGCGTCTTGCGTCGCCGCAGTTCCATGAGCATCTCCGGCACGCCCGGGAACGGCTTCACCATGTCGTGCGCGCGTTCGTAGAACGCGTGATATACGTCCACCGCCTCGGCCCATTTCTCGCGCGGCAGCTCGCGCCGGATCATGGCCGCATCCGGGATGCCGAACCGCGCGATGATCTCCTGGGGTGTGTAGTTCCGCCCGAGCGGCGCGCGCATCGCCTCATTGAACGCGTCGAACACGAGCTGAAACGTGTTCGCCAGCGTCCCGTCCAGGTCGAATATCGCGGCCTTCGCTTTCACGGCTGGCATGTTACCGCGCTCTGCCGCAGAGTGTGGATGGAACCGCGGATGGACGCGGATGAACGCCGTCGCCGGTTTTTCCTTGACAATGCCGAGCCCACCCGACATCCTCAATGCGTGCGCCGCGACCCCAGGCAAACCTTCGCGCACCGCCGACAGCTTCCGCTGCTGGACCCACTCGAACCTCGCAGGCTCCTCGCCTCCATCACCCCCGTCTTCAATGACCTGTTCAATTCCAATCTCACTTTCCAGCACATTGGGATCCTAAGCTTAGAATTCCACGTGGACAAGTTGTCGCG
>JADMIO010703326.1_pt1 | contig 25983 bp, 23 predicted proteins | sample 8958161 | NCBI WGS metagenome assembly JADMIO01 (sample SAMN16585339, study PRJNA669376) | soil metagenome | isolation source: Crop rotation soil | place: USA: Cullars Rotation, Alabama | collected 2011 | reverse complement strand
CCGCGACTTCAAGTCACGTGAATTCCAAGCTTCGGATCCCACTGTGCTGGAAAGCCCAGAACCAGAAATGAGAAATAGCTATTGTACAGATTCCGGCGGCGCAGAAAAAATGCGCTTCGGAAGATTTCGTGGATTTATTCCGGGTGGCTCACGCGTTGAAATAGATGTTCCATCTGGTTCGAATAGAACAATTTGGCTTGCCGGTTTAAAAGCACAAAACGGCGCATGTATAAATCTGGCACCCGGTATTGATCCTGACGGGCCGAACCTTTCGGAACCGCATATAATTGCAAAGACAATTCGCAATCTTCCCCCAGGCAATGTCGCAATCGATTTGACTCGCGTTTTAGATACCAATGAAAAATTCGTTGATTGTTCATTCACTGGCCAAGGTGGTGGTAGCGGTGGCGGCGGATTAGATTTAGGAAACGGCGCCGACGGTAGTATTGCAGTCAGTGGCGTAAAAATTCCATCAGCGACTGACGTCGTTCCCGGCCGTACATTTTCTGCGGCTCGCAGAATTACAAATATCGACACGACTGCCGGACGAATTTTGCAATTAGCGTCTTCTTATACAGCGGTTGATTTTAATGTTGGCGACGAAGTTTTATGGGTGGTAAACGCCGCGGGCGATAATCCATCTGATAACGGAAGTTTCGCCGGGCCAGATTCAGTTTGCGGAAATGGAAATTCAAACACACTTCATCGTGGCAAATACGGATTTGCAAGAGTAACCAGCATTTCAGGCGCACCAACACAAATCGAAATCGATCGGCCAATCATTGGCTATTCAACTGTTAATAATGCGGCACTTGCGCAATCTGCAACGAATGCTTCGAGCTTTGATTTCTGTAAAATGCAACTGATGCGCGTTCCTAATATAGATAACATGACAGTCTCTGCAGGCGGTGCAACCTTTACAGCGAATTCTTACAATTACTCCAGCGGTACGGGTGGTATTCTTGCAATGAAAATAAAAGGAACTTTGACTTTAAATGATTACGTTATTTTCTCGGCATGGGGAAATGGCTTCAAAGGTGGTAATCCCGGCGGATCAACAGGATATGCTGGCGATGCATCTTCTGGAGCAGGAATTATTGGAGCAAGCTCTAACGACACTGGCGGTGGCGGCGGAAACTCAATCACTCCTTCACATGGCGGTGGCGGCGCAGGTATCGGCGCGGGCGGACACGGAAGCGGTTCTCCAAATGGCGGCGCACCGATCAACTGGTGTTTTGGCCCATGCAAGCCTTCTGAAAAATTATTATTAGGATCTGGCGGTGGCGGCGGCGATGGCCCAGCTTCTGGCGGTAACGGCGGCGGCGTCATTTTACTTTTCGCAAATAACATTGTGGCAAATACATATAATATCAGTGTCGACGCACGCGGAGCCTACGGAAATGCAGGCTCTTCCGTAAGTGGCGGTGGTGGTGGTGGCGGTAGCGCTCTGGTTATCATCAAAACAATTTCAGGAACTTCAGGTCAATTTGACAGCGCCGTTGATGGCGGCGATGGTGTTGGCGGAGGATCTGGGAGCGGAGTGGGTGGATCCGGTCTTTTGGAATTCCACACTTGTAACCGAAGTGCGTATACGGCAACTCCGGGGATAAGATTATTTAGCAACCTTGGTGTCAACGGTAGCGCAACAAACGCAACCAACATTCCATTTATTGATGGAGTCGGAACGCCATTGGCTTGTAATATTTCGGCCTTACCGTCTCCGTAGATTTTTCTTTTTAATCTTAGATTTTTTCAACTTCGATTTTTCAGACTTTGAAGTTTTTTTTGTTTTTGCCTTATATTTTATTTTTTTAATACGTTTCTTAGTTTTTTTCTTCGCTTTAGTGGCGCCTTGAGCAAGTAATAAGGCAATTTTTAATTTTAACTCTTCCACTTCCCGCTTTAGATCCGGATCAATCGCATAAGAAGTTTCCACCGTACGCGCAGGAGCTTGAGCGACAATTCTTTCTAATGTTGCAATTCCATCTTCCAATTTTCTAATTTTCGTATCCGTCGAATTTTGAACAAAATCCACCCTTTTTGATAGATTCCCCGGTGCCGCAGCGTCTGGATTTACCTTTTTCAATTCAACTAACCACTTCAAAGCTTGATACACATGAGGAGGTGCTCCTGAAAGTGTCTTTGTCCAGCGGGTCCACGCCGAAGGATCCACCAAAAGAAGCTGACACATACGGCGCTGACTGTATCCGAGTGAAATTCGGATTTGTTCTAAATCCCCGATTTCGAATTTGATGCGTTCTTTTTCGAGTAAGTATTGTTCGCGCAGTGTACGGTTCCGGAATTCTGAATCCTTTCCAGGATTCTGAATACTGCGCGCTGTATTCGGAATGCCGGAAGGTGTGCTGACTACTGTATCTGTATTCTGTGAATCCTTCGATTTTTCCATTTCGTGTTCCTTCTAAGTATCAATGTTGTGTTTTGCAAGTTTCTTATGTGTAAATCACAGCACTAAATATTGTGTTTCACAATATTTATCTTTTTTGACCTTTTCTTGAATTCTAAATATTTGAAATTACACATGATTTTTAATTTGCCATATCCAGACCCTCTGGATTTTGAAATAAACTGTGACTTTTAGTTATAAGTTACAGTATTAAATAGTTGAAATTATTAATATAATATGGGACAATGTTGAAATGAAGGGTGGTTGCTGAATGAATCAGCAATTGGATTTTCGGACTCGCGCGATTGATGCGATGTGACTAAAATGGAGTTTTCAGCATGGCTTCTCAACAACAACGATATTCACTGAATAAAAACAAATATCTTTTACCGTATGAATTAGAACGGCTCGAAAAAATTCTCACCGATTTTTTTGATACGGATACACGGAATTGTCTGATCCTTATGCTCGCTTTAAAAACCGGGGCTCGAGCTCAGGAAATTTTAAACCTAAAAAAATCAAGCCTTAACCCCTATGAAGAATCCATTTTAATTCAAGGATTAAAGGGCAGCAACGATCGGGAGATTCCGCTCCACTCGCCGCTTTTTAAAAAATTAAAAAAATATGCAGATGAAATTGCAACAGATGATTTATTTCCGATTACCTACAATCGTTTTCGACAAATTTGGGAACACTACCGTCCGGTTCAAAAAAAGCTTCACGCGCTTCGCCACACCTTTGCCATTCAATTGTATAAAAAAACAAAAGACATACGCCTGGTGCAGGTGGCACTTGGTCATCGCAATGTGATGAATACCATGATTTATGCGGACTATGTCTATTCGCAAACAGAGCTTAGAAAACTAATCCTCTAAACTTTTTGACACCGTGACTGTTGGACTTTACTTTGCACAAGTATTCCAAACAGTGTCATTTTGACGAGGGGGATTTATGAAATTACTTATTATGTTACTAACTATGTCTGCGGCTGCTGCTTATGCATCGCCAGAGCCATATTATACAAACCAAAACGGATATGAATATTACTGCGAACCTATTAGCTCGCCTAATCCAAATGCCGTTGCAGAATGTGCTCAAAAAGCATATGCGGGACCGTTTTCTTCAACACAAGCACAAGAACTTTGCCAAGGCGCTATCAATACAGCTCCTGCAGAGTGCGGAATAAAAATGTACCAAGGACCTTTTTCTACTCAGCAAGCTTTGCAATCCTGCAAAGGCGCCACATCTGTTGGCCCGGCAGATTGCGCTATAAAAGCTTACTCCGGTCCGTTCAGCACGGCACAAGCAATGGAACTTTGCGGTCGCCACAGCACCGTTGCAAATGCAGACTGCGCATTGAAAGCATACTCGGGCCCGTACTCGACAGCCCAAGCCGTTGAAATGTGTAAATCAGATAAGAAATCGATTGATATAACTGCACTTTCACAAAAAATTTCTCCGGAACAAAAAGCGGCGGACTTAAAAGAACTGAATCAGATCAAACTTCTTGAACAAAAATTAATTTCAAAACAAAAATCTTTCGATTTAAAGACAAATTAGATCACAGATCATAGGGCGAACGATTTCGTTTGCCCTGTTTTCCTCCTTATTTTTAAGCATTAAGCTTGCGCATTAAATCCATAAAAAACTTGGACAATCCTTAAAAAACACCATCTAATTTATCTATAGATTAAGGGGAGATTATGACAAGTAAATGGATGTCCTTTTTGGCTGTTGTTATTTTTGCTTTAGGATTTTTTGCATCGCTCGCTCAAGCTGCTGAAGAAAAAAAAGATATTTTTGACGTTCCTAAAGTGGTCGCCGTTCAGAACAGAAAATATTTTTTGAACAAAGGTGTAACACTCAATCTTGGATATCTTCCGACAGATTCTTTTACAAAGGGCCTCGCACTCGGCGGAACATACACTCATTACTTTAGTGATTTCACGGCGTGGGAAATTGTGAATCTTAATTATGTCGTTAATATGAAAACCGATTTGCAAAACCAGTTACAAGGTTTTGGTGTTCAACCGACACGGGTTCCTGCGTTTCCACAATATTATTTAACTTCGAACATTGTTTACACTCCCTTTTACAATAAAAGCCTTCTGTTCAATAAAACTGTGGTTTGGGGCGAAACGTCTTTCTTGGCGGGTGCCGGCGTAGCGTACTATGGTCGCGATACGGGAAATCCTGAAGATGACCCAGGAATTACTCCGATGATTTCGGGTGGTTTGAATTTGCGATATTTTTTATCCGAAAGCACTTCTTTAAAATTGGATATTCGTGAACATATTGCGTTTGTTGGTGGAACAGACGGCGTTCAAGCAGTTCTCTATATCGGCATGGGTTACACCTTCCAATTAGGCGATAACAAACAAGCAACAGCAACTACAAAAGCTATCGAAGGAGACGATCTTGAAAAATCGTTCTAATATCATTGCCTTTGCGGTCATACTGACGCTGACAGGAAGTGGATTACAAAATCTGCGGGCACAGTCGAGTCCGCCCCCACCGGCATCGAATTCCGGGGTCATGCAACAATTAAAAGATAATGTGGCCCCTCAAAACACAACACTGATCGATCCTTCATTGAAGGATAAAAAACAAGTTCCTTTTAAATATGAAGCGATCGATATCGATTTCTGGAAAACCATCGAAGATGATCTTTCCACTGAAAACTATGCTTCCATGATCATTCGTGGATCTAAACAAATTAAAAATTTTGGAACTGATTCAGAGGAAGCTTGGGAAGGCCATCTGGCTGTGGGAATGGGCTTGCGCAATTTAAAGCTTTATTTTGCAGCTACAAAAGTATTTTCAAATATTATTAAAAAACGTCTGGGATCTTTGGTTGCGCAAAAAGCCATTCAAGAACTTGGCATCATTGCCCAAGAAAATGGTTACGACAAATTAGAAGTTGGCGATGATTTATTAGTCAGTAACGAATTCGGAACCATTCATCCTGAAATCCAAAACATCGTCAGTTTTCACGTCGGTTTTTATAACCTTGTAAACGGTTATCGTGAATGGGCCGAGCGCGAATTTAATTTAATTCAGGAAGATTCTTATTGGGGACAAAAATTAAATTATTACAAAGCGCTTGCCGAAGTGGCTCGTGGATTAACGGATTCTGCGGAAGCACGCCTGACCAATATTGCGAACAATCCAAAAACCGATGCAAATTTAAAAAATCTTTCAAATTTGCAAATTGCCCGTTTAAATTTCGAGAAAAAAGAATTCGGCCGCGCGGCTCAATATTATGAGGTACTAAAATCGGAATTTCCACTGCGTGAAAAAGGTCGCATTCTGTTAGAACTCGCTTGGACGAAATATTATTTGCATGATTACTCCAAAGCACTCGGTATTTTGATGGGATTAAAAGCTCCGATGTTTGATCCATCGGTTCAGCCCGAGCGATACTTGCTAGAAATGATTATGTATAAGCAGCTTTGCTATTTCGATGACGTCAGCAAAGCCGCCGAAGATTTTAATAAAAAATTCGGACCTTCCATTGAATTGATTAAAAAACGTAAAGATCAAAAAAACGACCCCGTTTTATCCGCGATGGCGATGCTCGATCTAAAATTGCAATATACGGCCAATTTAATCACTCAGCTTCGAAATGAATTTGAAGAAATCAAAGAATACAACGTTGAGATTTATCCTGATTTTAAAACAATTATGACAGCTTATGCACTGAAGGATAAAGAGCTACAACAACGCTTGTATCAACAAATCGACGATAAATTGCCTGAAGTGGCTGACACCGTTCTTGATTCCGAAGAGCAAATTAAATTTTTGGATTACACTGCTCGTTTAGATGCTCTTCGCGTAGTCCCTAAGGGCGAAGAACGTAATTACAAATCAGAACGTGTTTCTTTTGTTAAATTTGACAAAATTTATTGGCCTGTGGTGGATGAATTTTGGATGGATGAAATCGACGATTTAAAAATTTTGATCGATAGCAAATGCGATGGCTCGCTGCCAACTCCGCCGACAAATCGTGAGCTGATCAAAAAATTCGGTGAGGAGTTTAAATAATGAAAAAATTTATCTTCCTTGCGGTTTTATTTATTTCATCTTCATCATTTGGCCAAGCCTTGAAACAAAAAAGCTTGGCTGAACTGGAACAAGATTTACGAAAAATCAGTGCGTCTATCGAAACGACTCAACGTAAATTGAAAACCATCAACGATGCAACGTTCTTACCGGATCTCTATATGGTGCTCGCCGAGCTTTATGTAGATAAAGCTCGCTATATGTATACGATTAAACGCATTCGCAATACCGACGTTCCAATTGATGAGATCGATTTTGCTAATGAAAAACGTCCCAAGCAATTTGCAATTGAAACCTATCAAAAATTAATCGATAAATTTCCAAACTTCAAACAACGCGATAAAGCCATGTTTTTTATGGCTCACGAATACCGTGAATTGGGTCAGCTGGAAGAAATGGTCAAGGTTTACCAAAAGCTGACAACCCAATCTCCAAACAGTCCGTTTTGGTCTGAATCGCAATTGATTTTGGGTAACTACACTTTTGAAGACAAAAAAGATTACGATTATTCTCTTCAATTATACGGGAAAATTTTAAACGTGAAGGATACTCCGTTTAAAGCACTTGCTCGCTATAAAATGGGTTGGGTTTATATCAATCAGGGAAAATGGAAAGAAGCCCTTTTATCTTTTGAAAAAGTATTAACCGAGGATGGCAAATTACCACTCGAAGAACTTCCGGAAATTTACAAAAAAACCGACGTTCGCAGAGATGCCTTGATTGCTCTTGTGTGGCCGTACAGTGAGATTGCGCCCGCGACGTTGATGCAAATGGGTGAATGGCGCGTAGACCCTGTGAAATATATTAAACGTCTTTCAAATAATATCGTGAGCTATCAAAAAGCTTTGGCAAAATTGGGACGACGGTTGACTGTGAAGCAACGTTATTTGGCTTCGACACGCGTGTATTATGAGTTGGTAAAAGTAACTCAAGACTTAGATACCCGTATGGATGCCATCGACGATCTTTACATCAATATGAAAAACACCCAAAAGCGTTGGCCGCTAGAAGGATTTGTCGAATTAATTACCGAGACTTTGAACCGTGTGAAACATAATCCTGATTTATCTCGCTTCGAATGTCCACCTGACATGATCAAAGCCAAAATTGCTAAGAAGAAACCAAAGAAAAAGAAAAAAGACACCAAGGATGAATTCAAAGAAGAAGAAAAAACAGAAGAAGCTGTTAAGAGTGAAAAAGATTTAGATACTGCTGACATCGGGGCTTGTGCTGCTAATAAAAGCCAGGCGGAAGCTTTATTAAATAAAACATTATTCAATTACGAAGTTTATGCCCGTGACGGCGCTACCCGCTTGCAAGAACGTGCGAAAGAAACGAATGCATTTGAAGATTACACACTCGCGATTCAAGCTTACCGCAGTTATTTGTGGGCTTATCCTGACGGAAAATATTCCTATCTGATGCACCAAAACTTAGCGGAAAGTTATTTTAAAATTAAAAAATGGGTTCTCGCCGGCAAACAATACGAAATTATCGCTGGTATGGTCGGTAACGATGCTAAAAAGAAAAAAGATTATCTGGATTCAGCACTCGAGTCTTATACCAAAGCGTTGAAAGATCCAGACAACTTGAGTCGTTTGCAGTTGGTCGAAGCTCGCGATGGCTTACGTGACGTGGGCCAAATTTATGTCGACAATTTTCCAAAAGATCCGGCTGTACCGGAAACAATGTTTAATATCGGTCGATCTTATTATGACGAACGGGATTTCAGAAATTCGGAAAAATATTTAACCGATTATTTAGCAAAGTTCCCTCGCAGCAAAGATTCGCAATTAGCTGTCGATTTAATTTTGGATGCTTACAATCAAAAAGAAGATTTTGCGGGATTAACGATTGCGGCTGGAAAACTTTTAAAAATTCGCGGATTAAATCCGGAAAGCTACGCTTCGATCAAAGAAATCAGTCGCCAAGCGGATTATCGAAAATTACAAACCAATACGACCGATTTAACATCCAGCAAATACGCTGAAGATCTTTTGAAATTCGCACAAAAATATAAAGGTTCAAACTTGGGCGATCAAGCCTTGTACGAAGCCTTTACGTCATTGAAATCGAAAAAGGACCCTCGCGCTTATGTGCCGGGTGAAGAATTATTGATCAAGCACGCGAATTCAAAATATGCAAAATCCGTTGTGTTTGAAATGGGAAAAATGGCGGTACTCACCGCCGATTTCCGTCGGGCTGCGAGTTATTTTGAAATTTTCTCGGGCAAATATCCGAAAGATCCCGAAGCTCGCCAGTTGCTACAACAAGCCGCTACGATGCGCGAAACTATGGGCGATCTTCCACAAGCTTCAAAAGATTTCACAAAACTTGGAGATGCGACCGCTGTCGCTCGTGTCGATTATTTATCGAACAATTGGAATCGTTTGCGTTCGACCGCTCGAGGCGCTGGTGGTTTAAAAGGAATGTATTGGGAAGGCTTAGCCTTGTACCGCACTGGGAACGGCAAAGCCGCCGATCCGTTACTACGTCAACTGGCAGGTTCTCGCGGTGGCAGTTTTGAAGAAAAATCTATGGCGGCACATGCGCTCTATTTAATTTCCATGTCTGCGATGAAAGATTACAAACACATTCAGTTGGTTGCAGGTAAGGAAGCTCAAGCCGTTCAAGCGAAAACTAAAATGCTTGATCGTTTGCAAAAACAAATGAATCAAGTTATTGCGCTCGGAAACGGGCGCTGGACCATTGCTGCGCTTTATGGTTTGGGGCAAGCTAACCGCGAATTTGCAAATTTCATCAAAGCAGCGCCGATGCCTGCGGGATTAAATGCCCAACAACAACAGCAATATCGTGCAGCCATCGAACAGCAAGCAAAACAGTATGACGACGTGGCTGGAAATTTCTTCAAGCAATGCGTGAACAATTCGGAAAAATTCGAAGTATTTACGAACTTTACAAAGGGCTGCCAGTCGAGCGGCAATATCCAAGTGGATGAAGAATCAGAAACAAAAGTGTTGGCACAAGCGGCACAAAATCCGCCAGAGACAACTTACAAAATTCGTCAAAAATTATACGATCGTCCACGTTCGGTCGAAATTTTAACCGAATTAGCGCAAGCTTACACAGAAGGCGCCGATTATCCGATGTCGATTTTGATTTTGGATCGAATCCTAGAAATCGAAAAAAATCACTCACCGTCGATTGCATTAAAAGGTATGAACTATCTTTTCATGAACGATTTAGAGGCGGCACAAGTAGCATTCAATACGGCATTAAAATTAAATCCCGATAACACCACCGCACTTTGGGGCTTAGCGGGATTGTATAACAATTTTAATTTTAAGAGCCGCTTAGGTCCAACTTTGCAAAAGGCAAAGCGAGCAGGCTCGCCGAAACCGCCGCTTCACCCATGGGTCAGAGCAATTCGGTTCTGAGGTGCCTACCTACTTTGATTTGCGTCATGTCCGGAATACGGATTTTTCTGATCTCAAGTCAATTGTATTCTAGTTGGATTGCTCTACCGTTTTTACAGCGCAGGGCAATTCTACATCTACGTTGCCGTAAGCCGATCCTGCCTTAAGATTTCCAATCCAACCTTTTTCTGTGAATGAAACTTTTAATTCCGCTGGATCATTTTCGGTACCAAGAGTCCACATTCCATAACAGAAAAAAGTGTTATGATGCGAAATATAGTAACCCATTCCTCTTGAGCAAATTAAGCGCGCGGTATCAAATTGAAATCTGGCGTCTCCATCCTGAGTATTTGCGGACAATTCGACCGATACATACGGATCGTCTTCACTCCCACATTCCATTTTCGTTTCTCCTGCAAAAGCTTGAATTCCTAACAAAACACTGACAAAAAATACTTTCCAGTTCATGCGATCCCCCTTGTAGTGACCTTATTGTCACAGTTCGCAATTTAATTGCATTCCAGAAATTAATAAAATTTATTATGTGCATGCTTGTAATAGGTTATTTCAATATGTACAAAAAAATAGAAACCAACTACACATATATTTGGGGCTAGAAAGAGAATTGGTAATGGCGTCTGTACGATATCTCGTCGATGATGTCGCTCGCTCCGTCAGTTTTTACACAGAAAATCTTGATTTCAAATTAGAACAACAGTTTGGTCCAGCCATGGCGATACTGTCGCGCGGAAATCTGACATTGTGGTTGGCAGGCCCAATGGCGTCGGCGTCATGGCCAATGCCCAACGGCGATTTGCCAAAGCCCGGCGGTTGGAATCGATTTGTGATCTTGGTGAAAGACATCGAAACGATTGTGGGAAAATTGAAAAAAAATCGCGTGAAATTTAAAAACGAAATTCTAAAAGGTCCAGGTGGGTCGCAGATCTTACTTGAAGATCCTTCTGGAAATGTCGTCGAATTATTTCAAGCCGCGACTTCTTAGAAGTTATTCACATTTTTTGAGCTCGACCTAGGTACGATTTCTGCCCAAATGTTTGCCTTTATATGACCAAATTGAGTCAATAATGAGAGGGCATATCCGATAAAGAATTGAAGAGGTCGTGGCACGGTGACAGGGAATCGCAAACAATTAGATAAACCCATTCAAGTTAAAGCACTTCACAAAAACAAACTCATATTCGAGAAAGTTTTTGATTCGTATCCGATCGTCATCGGTCGTGGTTCAGCGTGCGATGTTCCACTGACACAATTCGATTTTATTTCGCGTCAACATGCCGTTATTACCATCGAAGACGGCCAAGCCCATATCGTTGATCTGAACAGTTCTAACGGAATTTATTTTCAAGGACAAAAATTCAAAAAGGCCCCGATCGAAGGTGAAGTTCAAATCACCATCGGTGAAGTGGTATTTTACATCACGATTTCGGAAATCATGCTCGATGCGACTCAAGTGGACGAGCGTACTTCAAAAATTGAATTGAATGAAAAAGGTCAATTGATTGCTGCACAGGCTGACGACACGACTCCGAATCAACCGGAAATTATTCCTGAACAATTGCGCGCGATCAAAGATATGCCGGGCGATTTGAAGTTAAACGAATCGAACTCGGTTCCATCCATAAGCAAATTGAAGATTGATCAGATCCAAGTCGTCAAAGAACAACCGAAAAAAGGCGGCGGCATTCATGTGAACGGCAATGGGAAAGCCCCTGCTACGAATGACCGTGCAAAACAATATCATCTGGCGCAAGCACAAATAAATCTAGGCCATCACCATCATGAAAAACCAGAGCCGATTTTAAACATGCATGGCACAGATCAAATTGCCCCCCACCCTCTTGCCAATGAATTAAAGCCTCACCATCGCGTTTTAGAAGGTTATGTGACTTGGAAAGACGTGATTTACGACGTTCAACAATTTGGCCCGGGCGAAAAAGTTACACTCGGAACTGGATATCGCGCTTCCCTTTCTGTTCCAACATTACAACGTAACGTAAAGATCGCGAAATACGATGGGCTAGCAACGGAATGTTACATCCCGAACGGTGTCGACATTGAAGTTCAAAGAGACAATAAAAAAATAAAAATGTCGGAACTTCTTGCGAGCCAAGCATTAGTCAGCAAGAAAAACGGATATATTTTAAAATTAGGAAATAAAGAACTGTGCTCGATCAAATTGACCGATGATCTGCAAGTTCATTTACGATACGCCCCTGCCCCACGTCAGCTTTCTAAAAAACAATTGATCGAAGCGTCCGAGGAATTCCGCAAGGCCACAATCGTATCGATAATGATGCACTTCTTGCTCGCTTCACTCGCGCTCTTGAATGCACCTGAAAACCATGGCCCAAAGATGAAGGGTGTACAAGAACGTTATGCGCGTTTGCTTGTAGAACCACCTCGTAAAATCATCGAGCCGCCAAAGAAAAAAGAACCAAAAAAGAAGGAACCTGAAAAAGTAGTTCAGAAAAAACAACCTGAAAAACAAAAAGTCGTAAAGGTACAACAAAAGATTCCTCAAAAAGTAAAACTAACGAAACCTGTTGTTGCGACAAAAACAGCAGCATTACCTGTTAAAAAAGAAGTCAACGTTCAAGCCGTCGGTGCACTTGCTGCACTAACAGCTCTCGCGCCTGCGGCAGCTCCTTCAAATCAACCCGTTGCAATCAATATCAATCCAAATGCCGGTGGAATGACCTCGAAAAGCGCTACAGGCGGCGTGATTGGCGTACTAAAAAGCAAAGGTGGACAACTTGTGGCTGGCGGCGGTCTTCCCGGAGTTAAAACAAAAGGCCTAGGTTACGGAACAGGAACAGGTTACGGAATTCAAGGCCTAAAAGGAACCGCAGGGAATCGTGCCGTTGCAGGTTCTGTTGTTGGAACGCCAGCACTTATGACGTCAGGAAAAACCGAAGGTATTAGCAAAGCAGCGGTGATGGAAGTCGTTAAAAAACATGTTGGCGAAATCCAGCAGTGTTACGAGCGCGCACTTTTCAATAACCCAGGTCTTGCAGGTCGGGTCTCTTACGAATGGGAAATCTCACCCAGCGGCAAAGTAAATTGGGCCAAAGTTCAAAAATCAGAAATCGGCGATGCAGATGCATTGAACTCTTGCGTAACTGCGATCTTCAAAAAAATGGTCTTCCCAGTAGCTAAAAACGGCCAAACCACAACACCGAACATTGGCTTCCCGTTCGGTCGTCTGTAGAACCCACAAGAATAGAAAATCTTTTAATGTTTTTTCTTTTCGCTTTTATGGACGCTTGCGATCTACACGATGTAGCGAGGGCCATGGATGGCCCGAGAGCATATGGGCGCGCGTGACGCGCGCCTGCGTTCAGAAAAGCGAAAAGAAAAAACATTAAAAGATTTTCTATTCTTGTGGGACGTCGCGCTCGTCTCTGAAGATGTGTCTATAACTTAGGTCCAGTTCAGACACTTCCTGAATGCCATTTTTCCAATCTGTCTCTACACTATTTGAGTAACCATTTTGAGTTTTTTAAATGTCTAATTTATTGAAGTCTGGAGGACTAAAATGATTGAGTGGATTGGTGAAAAGTTTGAAGCCGGTGGATTTTTTATGTATCCGATCTTGGCCGTATCCGCTTTCGGTATTGCGATTATTTTTGAACGTTGGCGCGTGATTCGTGGTGCTTCTTCGATCAACAAAGAAGAGCTTTTAAACCACATCAATTCTTACATCCTTCAAGGTAAAATCGATAAAGCTTTATCGGTAACTTCACAAATTAAAAGTCCGCTTACAAACATTGTACGCGCAGGCCTTGTTTCTGTGATGAACGGTAAAAACGAAGAAGAAGTGCAAACTGCCATGGATGCGGTTGCACTTCGTGAAATTCCTGTGATTGAAAAAAGAATTCCACTTCTATTCATGATGTCGAACTTAGCTACGCTCTTGGGACTTCTTGGAACAGTAACTGGTATGATCGGCGCGTTCGCAGCGGTTGCCAACGTTTCTCCTTCTGAAAAAGCGACGCTACTTGCGGGCGCGATTGCGGAAGCGATGAACTGTACAGCGTTTGGTCTGTTAGTCGCGATTCCGATGCTCGGTATCTACGGTATGTTGCAAAGCTGGGCGCAATCAGTTGTGGATGATATTCACGAGGCAAGCGTTGCTACTTTAAACTTTATTCTTTCTAACCGCGATAAAATCGCAGGGTAATTAGATGTCGCGCAAAGGTGGACATGCGGATTTAAACTTAGTTCCCTTCATCGACTTGTTTTCAACATTGATTTGCTTTCTGTTGATGACAGCGGTGTGGAACCAGATCGAAGCATTATCTACGAACGTAGATAGCGTCACTTCAAGCGATTCACCGGCTCCTCCAGATCAAAACAAAGTGAATCTTACTGTGACCATTATGCAAGATCGTATTGAAATGGCTGAAAACGAAACCGCATACAAATTTGCCATTACAAATGGCCAATTGCCACTCGACAAGGTAATTCGCGGTCTCGAAGTTTGGCGCGAAAAATATCCCGAGCGTAAAGACATTGTTTTAAACACTGAAAATGAAGTTCCTTATAAATATATGATCGCAACCTTTGATACCTTGGTGGGTAATGGTTGGCCCGATGTAGGAGTGAATACACAATAATGGCGTTCAAAACTTCGATCCGACGTATTGTAAATGCTCCCGGTTATCATATTCATCCGAAATATGATTTAAAAGCTCTTCGCAAACGCCTTCATGGCGGTCACGGGAAGCAACAAATCGGTGACCTTCCGCTGACATCAATGATCGATATGTTTTCGATGCTTTGTATTTTTCTTTTAATGAACTTCGCGTCTACAGGTGAAGTTTTCTTTATTTCTAAGAATTTGAAATTACCAGAAGCATCCCACTCTCGTCCGATTGAAAGTCATCCTTTGATTACGATTACTCCGACGTCTGTGACATTGGACGCAGAAAAGGTCGGCGACCGTAATATCAGTATGGAAGAAAAATCTGGCGATTTAGAACAACTTCGCCGTGCTTTGGCTCGTATTAAAGCGCTTCAGGAACAAGCTCATCCTGATAAACCATTTAAAGGTAACGTTAATATTCAAGCCGATGAAAATACACCCATCGTTCACATCAAACGCGTGATGAATTCTTTAATTTCCGAAGGATGGACAGGTATCAATTTCGCTGTTCGTTTGGACGAAAAAGCGCAACACGCTACTGAAAGCGTTGAACAGTAATCTCTATTTTCCGTAATCTTTAGCCATTTTCGCCGGGATAGCACCTAATCCTTGAGATTTTCTTTTTGCGTTTCTTCCTATGGCATTTTCGTCGATTTCTTTCGAAACGAAAGCATTCAAACGCTCTAAGTAAACAGGATCGTTACACGAATACAGCGATGGAAAGTATTTTGAAACATATTCTGGTTTCGCAGCCGAATGTTCAGGTTCAATCAAATTACGTGGTTGAGTCATCACAGCCGCACCCAATAATTTTTGAATATCAGAAAAGCGATCTAAATTTAAATTGGTTTGTGATTGATACGTTGTAACCGCAGCTTCGCGCGAATTTTGATTTACGAATACTTTGCGAATTGGGAATTTACATAGATCTTGAGTTTCCAAATCTAGCGAAGAAATCTTTTTCCCTAACTCGATGTCCGGATCTTTGCTGCCAGCTACAGAAAAATTGTGATAATCCAATTTATTAACGCCAACAAGGTGATTCGACAAAATTTCGTAATCTGATTTTTTTAATTGATCTTTGATGTAGTTTTCATTTCCGTAAATGGCTCTCCCATCCACGATAACCAAGTTCACCGTTTTTTCGTCGGCGATGAGTAGATTGGTGTAAGGATTTTTATCTTGCAAGCTAACAACCATTAACGATGCCATAGCACCTGGAGCAATTGTTCCCACGCTATGATCTTGTCCATCGGCAGATACGCCTTTTTCTTCGAAATGGTTAATCATCTTCGCAGGGTTTTGAGTTACCATTTTATAAAGATCTTCATCCGTAATTCCCGATGTATTTCCTGAACAACCCGGTTCAAGCGTTGGCTTTGCACATTTTTGCACATAAGCGCGAGCAATTTTTAACTCTTCCAATACGGATCGTGATCCCGTTGGGGTCCAGTCAGAACCCAACGAAACGGTCACACCTGTGCGCATTGCTGTTTTTACGTCCAAGGTTTGTCCGTAGAGCAACAAGTTTGAAAATGGTGACCATACAATACCCATTTGATTTTTTGCCATATCAGCAAATTCAACGTCATTTAATCCAACCGCATGGATGAAATTTACTTGTGGACGATTTAATCCCAACAACTGCACCAATTTGTATTCCATTTGATTGTATGGATCATCCTGACGGCCTTCCGCCAAATGAACAATGATTGCACCGTGGTTTGGATTATCTAAATATTTTTTTCGTTTTGCGATTCCACCATGAACCCAGTAAACGTAGCGGATAAATTGTGGTGGAAATTTATCTTTATCTTCCGCCGATTTTACTCCACACAATTCTTTTAATTTGTCTTGGTCTTCAAAGATTTTTAGTGCCGCATCGTCATTTACGCCATTAGCTAATAAATTCTGATTCTTAAATTCAGGACAGTATTGTTCTATGGTTTCTTTCAAGGCCTCTTCGTAAGAAACTTTCTTCGCTTCCATAATGGGGCGCAGAGTATTCCATACGAATGTCATTTCATTCGGCAGAACTAAATCTGTCGGCGCACGAACGCTATCTTTTTTAGAAATATAAGCATTTGGATCTTCTACTTGATGAATAGAATAATTTGAAATGCACGAACTTGGACCTTGTAAGTATGTCGTTCCCAGAACCATCGCTTGCAGTTCCGACCAACGGAAGGCCGCACATGTCATTGCCGAGCCATAATCAATCCATGGATTCATATTTGCGCTGACCGAAGATGTGTATAATCCCCATCCACGCCATTCGAAACGATTCGAAAATTGACCGCGCGCCAAATCCCAGACGCTAATATTATTTTGTTTCGTATGATTATGAAGATTGATTAAACCAGGATAAATCACATCATAGGTTTTTCCACTTTTTAAAATGACCGTATTCGGTTGTTCAGAAAATTTTGAAATCTCAGCGGCTGTGATTTTTTTAATAGATTTAATAATTCGATCATCCATTTCAATGGACACTAATTGATATTTATTCTTCAATTTAGCATCAACATATTGACCTGGCACTAAACCGATCACCGTCAAGGGCTCTGCCTGTGCCGCCAGTGTGAATACGGTCAAAACAAATAACAAAAACTTCATATTTGCTTCTCCCAGATATTTCTTAGTAACTCGAAATAAAACTGGGTGTTTACGACAGATTGATAACTGCCCTCGATTTCAACCCCGTCACTGACGCTGATATTTTTTAGATTTTGATTTAGAACATTCCAACTTTGAGAATTCAATAAACCGTTTTTAAGTTCTTCTACGATATCCGATGCTTTCTTAGAATCTTTCAGACGGGACAATCGATCGATTCCCAGGTCCATTTTAGTCGCTAAATTTTCAGATGCCGATTTTACAGAATCCAAAGATCGGCTATTTTCTAATGCTTTGCTTGCATTCTCACGGATTAAATTAAACCCACGCAAAGAAAATCGAACAAACGCATATTTGCGATAGAACGAAATTTGAGCTTCGGAAAAATACAAATCCCGGATCGGTTCCAACTGACCTCGAACGATTTCCACCCGATCGTTTAAATTTTTCGAAGCATTTTCAAAAATGACAGTATTTGAAAGCAACTGATCGGCGTGCGCGTTCACAAATGCAGAACCTAAGATTTTTTCTAAAGCGCGATTGATTTTATTGTTTCCACGTGGATAATTTTGACGAGCCAGTTGAGGATTCTCGTTCACTTCGTTTCGAATATCACGAATTCCATCGGTTAGATCTTTATGCAGGAAATCCAGCAAGCCACGGCGAACGTCATCGGGTTTAAGCTCTGCTTTTACAGCAATCATTGTATCTTTCACGCTTTCTAAAGTTCGCACCAAAGCGCTTTCCGCAAAGGCATTCGTTGAAAAGGCAAAAGTCAGCGCTATGGTCGTAAAGATACGATTTAATTGCATAAATGCTTCCTGTATGTGTCTATGGGTAAGACCTTAGCAAATATGCAATTACAGCTCCAGTTAGGAGTGATTTTTAACAGAAATTTCAGGGTTATATAACTTATAGACAACAGGGGCTGTCTATAGATCGACAGCAGCCCCTTTTTCGTCACTCTTTAGTGGATTTCGTTACCGTTAAAATCGTATTGGACGAACTCAAAATCCGAGGATTTAAAGAGCACACCTTCATAGATCCAAGCGCTATGGCCCTCTTCACATCGGATATAGGCCCATTTTCCAAATTCTGGCAAACTCTCTTCAGACATAACAGTGACTTGTTCGATCTCTTCAGGACAAGTCGTTTGATCTATTTTTCCGTTGGCTTCTACGACACAGAAGTTTTCTCCGACAGGAGTGACAACAACTACCGTCTCGCCTGCTTTAACACCGATTTGCGGAATGTCTTCTACTGCTTTACCCTTCATTGTTGGCGCTAAGTAAGCATAAATGTCTGAGCGTGCACCTTTAATGGGTACAATTTCCTTTTTGGCTCGAATCGTACAATCTTTGCTTTTTTGGTTTAGATTTCTCAAGTCCGCCCATGTGTCTTTAGCAGGAATAGTTGTTTTTACCTTTGCACGATAACCGCCCAAAGCGCCATATTCCCCTGGCCAGAAGTTTACAAAAGACTGACCGTTAATCGAATTGAGTGACCCTAAACGCTCTAAAGTTACACCTTCGTATGTGCGTTCATCATCACAACCACCAACATTACGGAAATCGCCTTTTACATAGGTTCCTGTAAAAGGGAATTTTATGTCCGACATACCGTCACTACCAACTTCATTTCGATCGATCGTCAACGTTGCTCCGTCTGCAAGTTTGAATTCAACCGTCGCTTTATTGCGTTTTGTTTTAACGATTTTAGATTGCTCTCCAGCGGTTTCAACACCATCAAATTTTTCAACCGTAGCAAAACCGTATTTTGTTGTTAGAAAAACGGTAAAGAAAGGTTCTGTAAAATGACAGGAATAAAATTCTGCATGTGCGTTTATAGATAAGAGCATTAAAGCTCCGATAAGAAATTTCATATTTTCCCCGATCCTCTAATAGTAAAGTTTCAGGAAATATATATGTTCCCTGTGGGGATACAATACTATGGAAAATAATACTTAGTATTTTACGCCAGGAGCAGGCGTAGGGAGCTCTTCCACGATTTCTGCGCGGAAATTGGTACGAAACTTAACGAAATTCGAAAGTTCGTTCTTTTCACGGTTCAGGATGACTAACCGGTCGTCGTTGATCAGTTCACCTTTTACCTCAAGGTCATCAAGATCTAACTTGTTTTTAGCATTCGCAGATTGATTGTTCAGAAGAATTAAAACCAGAATTCCCAGTACGATGATGATCAGAGGGTAGATTTTTTCTAATGTAAGCTTACCGTTCATAACAATATCGTACTCCAGATATAGTATTGTCGGGAAGTCCTGATTTTAATTCAAGTTAAATTTAATTTTTTTCGATTAAAAAATTCTAATTACAAAGTTCACAGCAAACGCCACCAAAATCGTAAGTGCGAGAGCCATATTCACTCTTTCAGCGACCATAAGTATTTTTTCTAGATACTTCATATAACCTCCGGTTATTTGTTTTTGGGATTTTACAAATAACGTGAGTATGGAAGTTACATGAAAATTAAAATCCTCTAATGATATATATCAGCAAAGTCGGGACCAAGCGAGCTATGTGTATATTGCAGAAAATTTTAAATATCCTGTCGAAATGGTGCAAGACGTACACAGCATGAGCATTTTTTAAAAGCCACGTCTCAAATTGAGATCAAAAAATAAAGGACCCTTCTTCGGGTCCTTGGATTAAGAGAAATAGAGTTTAATAGAGTTACAGAGATTTAAGAAACTAAGAGACTAAATTATTCGAACTTGCCGACTTTTTTGTAGACTTCATATGGAGAAAACATTTTATTCTCCACTTGCAGTCCTGCCGCAGACCCCATAGAGGCTTGGGTACGTATGTCAACGTCCAACGTTTGGAACGAAAACATATAAATTCCTTTGCCGTTAGGGTCCTTAAATTTGGTTTGGATAAAGTAAACCAAAACCACGTTTTGATTAGCACCGTGTCTGAGCAGCGGATGTGTTTTTTCAACTGCTGGCACTTCATACAATTTCAAATGTTCTTGGCGAAAGTTATAACACGCGCGTCCATCGCCAATATCAGATTGTAGATCAATGTGTGTATCGTATTCGGTAGCACCAGCATCTGTTTCGAGCGGATTACGGTGCAGCTGAATTTGACGGAACGCGATTTCTTTATCAGCATCCCACAATTGGTTAATGCGATTATCCAATGCCCATCCCAAATGATTACGGAATACAAAAGCTTCTAGACCATCAATCACACCATCATTATCAGTATCAGGATCTACAGGGTTTCCTTTGGTCCAAACGGTTCCCTTTGGCCATTCCGTTCCTGTCGGTGACAGATTCGATAATAAATCTTCTTCACATTTATTTAATAGATCCATGTCTTCATCTGTACGATCGGTTTCAGGACATTTTGGTAATTCTCGTTTTCCTTTGATCACAGTGATGTAATAAAAATAGTCTGAATATCCTGTGTCGTATGTAACACCGTCTTTGTCTTTTTGCGGCGTTGAACGATTGAGTGGGTCTAGTCCGTATTTCAACTCGTCACGATCACATAACCCGTCGGAATCTGAATCCGTATCGTAAGTTTGGTCTTCACAAATGGCCGAGTTCATATTGTACACAAAGAATGTATCTTTCTTTAAAATCCACGCTTCCCGTGTTTCGCCACCAATTAATAGATCGTTGAAATTCACGGCATCACCATTATCAAAGTTCGCAAATTTTCCGTGACCTGCATTAGCCATCTTTTTAATTTTATTTTCAGCCGATGAACTCGAATCACCATAATAACCGGCGCTGAAATAAATATCACCTGGTGCAACTAATTGCCCGACTTCTGAAACTAGACCGCTATCGCTTGTCGTTCCTTCATTCGGCATACCGTCCGTCAGAAAGAAAATCGCGTAATAGTTTTTCTCATTCGGGTTTTTAGCGTTCTGAGTGGCAATCGCGTTACTGGCCATGCTGATGGCGGATGAATAATCCGTAGCGCTGCCGTTTTGACTTTTCTTTTTTAATTTTTCAAAACCCGCATCGACCACGGTCGAGTCGTCCGAGAATATCGGATTCTTGCTGCTGCCATCATTAATGATCGCTTCCGCTTTGCTGTCGAAAGTTACAATTCCCCATCGCGTGTAATCACGATCGCGAAATTGGTTATAGAATTCAATCGCTTTTGCCACACGACCTTTTTTAGGGTCTGTATCCGAGTTACTCCCCGAATAATCGATGATCAGCAAAAAGTTTGTGTACGAAATAGCTGAATCAGGATCAAACGTACAGAAGCCACCAACGCTCTTTGCGTTCACAAACGGAGCTTGAGTTTTTTCCAAATTAAAGTTGGAACAAGAAATTGCAATCAATGCGACTGCGATGATTGCTAGGATCGATTGATTTCTCATTAGGACCTCCGTCTTTGTTACATAGGTCTTATCGAGAAAAGTCGTGTTCCCCTAAAGTCTTAAGACTAATTTCCAAGATTCTGTGCCTTGGCCCAGTCCAAAGCTTCGACGATATTTTTCAATTTTTTTTCGAGCTGCAAATAATACGCTTCTTGCAAAATTTCTTTGTACTTTGGTCCTGCTTTGAGACCCATGCGCATCAAATGCTCTCCAGTTAACAATGGTCTTGGTAATTCACTCCACTCGCTTTTAAGTTCCATTGCGTAATTGTAGTTTTCTAAACTTTTTCCCTCGACAGATTGAACATTTTTGAAAAATTGTAATCCGCGATCTGTATAAATGGTGAATAATCTTCCGAGGGCTAGACCTTTGCGCGTGCGTTTAATGTCGATCATAAAATCGTAAAATTTTAAAAGCCCTAGCACTTCTGATTCAAATTGCGATGAAAATTTAAATTTGCGAAAAAAAGTATGCAGCTCTTCTGCATCTGGACCTATTTCATTGAAAGAGTAAAATAACAAATGCGCCCACTGTGTTGATAAATCGCCTTCTTGTTCTAATAATTTTAAAGTCTTTCCCCAATTTGCCGCGATGGGAATTCCTTGAAATATTTTATCTAACAGATGGGATTCTCTTAAAAGTTCGAAACCTGGCTCTCGATTTTCTGTTTGTAAAATGCGATTGATTTCATACTGAATCCGTTCGACAGAAACCTGCCTCAATTCCCCGCTTAACTTTTTTATCGCGTCCAGCGTCGGCGGATCGATTTTAAAATCCAATTGTGCTGAAAACCGAATGGCCCGCAACATCCGAAGTTTATCTTCTGTAAAACGTTTTTCTGGATCGCCCACCGCGCGAATGATTTTTGCCGACAGATCCGCTCGACCATTAACAAAGTCATGAATTTTGTCTTCCAGAGGGTCGTAAAATAAAGCATTTACAGTAAAATCCCTGCGAGCCGCGTCTTCTTGCGGCGTTGAAAAAGTCACATTTACCGGATGACGTCCGTCCAGGTACTCACCGTCGGAACGGAAGGTTGCAATTTCAATTTGAAAACCTTCGAAGGGAACAATGATCACGCCGAATTGTTTTCCAACATCCAGCGCGCTTGGAAACAATTCTAAAACCTTTTCCGGCAGCGCATTGGTGACGACATCGAAATCCTTAGGCTCGGTCCGCAACAAATAATCCCGAACACATCCACCCGCAAGCCAGGCCAAATAGCCCTTTTGTTTGAGCTTTTCAATAATCCCATGAACTCGATTCCAATGTGGGTGATTTTTAAATTCGTTCATACTATACAGATATCATCATGGTGTCAGATTTAAAAGAAATCATTGAATCGTCGGGGTTTGACCACTACGGCTGGGCACGGTTGGAAAAACCGCTGACGCTAGAATATTACAAAACCTGGATTGCGCAGGGAAAACATGGCGACATGGAATACCTGGACCGACACATCCCGCTTAAAGAAGATCCTAAAAAAGTTTTTCCCAAGGCCCAAACCGCCATTGTGTTTTCAAAAAACTATCTTGAGATTCCAAACCATAACTTTCCGTTTCAAGAATTAAAGATCGCTCGCTATGCCCGCGGCCAAGATTACCATATTTGGTTCCAGCAAGAACTCGATCAGTTATGTGCAAAACTTAAAGTAAAGTTTCCAGAACATGACTTTGTCGCCTTCACCGATTCCAAACCCGTGATGGAACGCGATCTTGCTTATCGTGCTGGGCTCGGTTGGGTGGGGAAAAATACATGTCTGTTAAATGAAAAGCGCGGCAGTTTATTTTTTATTGGGGAAATTTATACGTCATTAAATGTTGAAGTAAAACTTGAAGTGGCTCCCGATCGCTGTGGAACTTGCACTCGCTGTATCGACGCTTGTCCTACGCAAGCATTGACCCCCAAAAGCTTGGATGCCACGAAATGCATTTCCTACTGGACCATCGAAGCTAAATCGATGGCTCCAGAAAGTTTGCGAAAAAACTTCGACGGGTGGTATTTCGGTTGCGACATTTGCCAAACGGTTTGCCCGTGGAATCAGAAAAACTTTTCCGCACAATTGGTAGAAAAATCAACGAACCGTGAAGTCCTTGTTCAAGAAATACGTCAGGTCCTAACATCCAGCGATGCCGAACTGAAACAACTATTTACGGGTACACCGTTAGAGCGCGCAAAACCATGGGCACACAAACGCAACGCTATGATTGTGGCTTCACATCACCAATTGCATGAAGTAAGTGACTGCATAGAAAATTTGCTGACGGATGAAAAGTTAAAAGCGCTCGCAGATTGGGCACTTTTGCAAACCAGACCTCAGTCGTGCTGACACATTTCATCAAAACATTTATTCTAATTCGGTAATCTTAGTTAAGCCATTTTTCCTTCTAAACGCGAGAGACAAAACCTCTCGCGTTTTTTTATAAGTCCCGTCTAGTATGAAACCCAACAATAACAATACTAAAATGTAACAAAGACCTCACACAGGTTTCGCTACCATAAAGAAAAACAAGGATGTTTTGACTATGGATAGAAGAGATTTCCTTAAGGGCCTCGGTACTATTTCGGCCTTGTCGTTTGTTCCCAGGCAAGCTTACAGTTTCCATTCGAAAAAATCTCGCGCGGTCATTACAACAGTCATTCAAGGATTAACTACTGAAACCACAACCCAACTGGCCATCACTGTTGATAAAACTAAAATCATTCACTACACACTCACCGATCTAGCGACAGGAAAAATATTTGAGCCCGTTTTTGTTAAAAGCAATTCTAACCCGCAATTCCCACAACGAATAGATAAAATCGGATTTGAAAATTTACAGCTTGCTCACGAATATCAATTGCGCGTGATCGAAGGACAAACCAATCAAACCATCGATGATCGTCTGCTCTCGACCATCGATTTGAATAAAATCAATCCTCGGATCGGTGTCTTTTCATGTATGAAGGCCGATAGTTCTATGGTGACGCGAATGTGGCCTTCGGCAGAAGCTGCGAACTTAGATTATTTGTTTTTAATTGGTGATAATGTCTATGGGGATAATGTGCTCACCCATGGTCCCGATATTTTATGGCAACACTATATGGAAGGACGCGAAGCCATTCCATTTTATCATTGGAAAAAATTAAAACCCACGATCGCAATTTGGGATGATCACGATTATGGTCGCAACGATTCTAATGGTACTTATCAGTACAAAGATCAAAATCTGCAAACATTCAGGTCTATGTATGCCATGGAACCCCTGGATTCAGTTTTGATCGAAGGCCCGGGAAATTCACGTTGCTTTAAAGCGTTCGGACAAAATTTTATTTTTTGTGACAACCGTTACTTCCGTGATTTACCCGATAATGGTGGCACAGGATTTTTAGGCACAGCACAAATGAATTGGGTAAATAAAATGGCTGTGGGCGGAAATTCCACATGGGTTCTCGAAGGCAGTCCCTTTTTCGGGCGCGCTCAAAAAGGACGAAACAGTTACTCTGTCGTTTCACCAGAAGAACTGGATGCATTTACGCGCATGGTTTCGAAATGGGATAATCCGGCCCTGTTTGTTGCTGGTGATCTTCATTACAGCGAAATTTCACAAATCGATCGCAGTGTGCTGGGTTATCAAACCTATGAAGTGATTTCAAGTTCGATGCATTCAACCTTAAAATCAAAACTCTATGACAATCCAAACCCCAGCTTGAATTCGTATTTAAAAGAAAATTTTATTTTATTTGAAAAAATGGGCCGCATCAGCGCCCCATCTTGGAAAATTTCTTGTATTGGTGAAAATTCAACCGTTCGATTTAGCAATAATTTAAATATCGCTTAAATTACTTTTGCGCTTTTAAACCCGATGGCACACACAATGGCAACGGTTTATCGTCTTTACGTCGTGGTTGGTGGCGATTGAATCCAACGGGATAGACATGTGTTTCTAATAACGAAACGATCACGCTCTTACTGCAATCTGTTCCTGTCGCAACGCCATTTGCTACCGAATAAACTTGATCAACATATTTTACGTTACCATTTACTAATTTTAGTCCGCCTTTAGCCATTAATTTTTCGATTTCAATCACTGCAGCATCTTCGCTACCAAATGTTGAAGCTAGATCTAAATCACGTACTGCTTGTAGACGAGCATCCCGCGTACTCAAATCGTAAGAAGCGTGAGTTTCGGCAGGCATGCTGATTTTTGTTCCGATACCATAAACGTCTGATAAATTATTACGACGGGAAATCAATTTGCTGACGTATTGTTCTTGAACAAACAATGGCAGACGAGATTCCTTCGCAATTTCCATAATATCTTCCGCAGAAAGTTTTAAAATTTTGCGAACCATCCACAATTGATCGGCCATTGTAGCTTTATCAAATGCTGCAGGTTTATATAGTACATTTTCGCTGTAACTTACTTTATCGCCCTTGATAGACGCAAATGTAGGATCGCTTTCCAGCACATTGGGATCCTAAGCTTAGAATTCCACGTGGACAAGTTGTCGCG
>JADMIO010703325.1_pt1 | contig 25984 bp, 22 predicted proteins | sample 8958161 | NCBI WGS metagenome assembly JADMIO01 (sample SAMN16585339, study PRJNA669376) | soil metagenome | isolation source: Crop rotation soil | place: USA: Cullars Rotation, Alabama | collected 2011 | reverse complement strand
GGACCCGCCGCTCGACACCCCCGCAATTGCCGCAGCGCAAGCCGAACGCGATGCGGCTGCGCGGCGTGTCGAGGTGGAGCAAACACGGGCGACCCCCGATATTACTGCTTCCTTGGGCTTGCGTCGGGTAGAGGCATTCCATGACACGCTGGTAGTCGGTGGGGTCTCCATTCCGCTGCCATTATTCGACAAAAATCGCGGCAATATCGCCGCGGCGCTCGGACAATTCGCGGCCGCGGATGCCCGGTTAAACGCCGCGCGTCTGGACGCCGAGAATGGCTACCGGGCGGCGCTGGCGCAGGCCTTAGGCGCGAACGCGCGGGTCGCTGCTTCCGCCCAAGCGCAAGCCGCCGCAGACGAGGCATACCGGCTCGCTCGCATCGGCTACGACGCCGGCCGCACGCCCTTGGTCGAGCTCCTGATCGCGCGTCGCAATTTGACCACCGCGCAATCAACCGCTTTGGACGCACGTCTCGCACGCCTCACCGCGGAAGCCGCGCTCTCGCGCCTGTCGGGTCGCGTTGCCTTTGGAGAAAATCCATGAGCACCGGAAGCAACATTCTTCGGGCCGCTCTGTTTGGCGGGGCTTTGCTGATTGCCGCCGGAGTCGGCTTTTTCATCGCGCGATCCACCACGCCAGCGCCGCTCGCACCTGCGTCTGTTGCCACCCCGCCGGCCGCGGCCGAAGCCGACGAACTCAAGCTGGACGCGTCTTATCTTGACGCGGTCGGCATCAAGACGGAGGCAGTATCGGCGGGAAATCTCAGCGCAGACGTCCTTGCGCCCGCGACGGTTACAGCCGCGCCGAATGGCGAAGCGGTAGTGACCGCACACGCAGCAGGCACAATCGTCCGCCTGGCGCGCCAGTTAGGGGACGCGGTGCGCAGCGGGGAAACGCTCGCGCTAGTCGAAAGCCGCGAGGCTGCCGCCATGGTCGCCGAGCAGAGCGTCGCCGCCTCGAAAGCCGAACTCGCGCGTTCGCAGCTTGCCCGCGAGCAGGAGCTGTATAATCAGCGCGTCACGCCGCGGCAGGATCTGGAGCGCGCGCAGGCCGACCTTGCCGTTGCGGAAGCAGAAATACGCCGTGCCCGCGAAGCTGCGGCGGCCTCCCACCTGACGCCCGACGGACGTATCGCTGTGGTCAGCCCCCTGGCCGGGCGCATCACCGCCGCGCGCGCCTCGCTTGGCACCTTCGTGCAGCCCGACACCGAGCTCTTCCGCATCGCCGACCCCCGCTTCGTTCAGATTGAAGCCTCTGTGACGGCTATGGATGCGAACCGCATCGCGATTGGCGACTCCGCGAAAGTCGCCACTCCGTCCGGCGCAACGTTCAATGCGAGCGTTCGCTCGATATCTCCGACATTGAACGAACAGACACGTGCCGCGACAATTGTTCTCTCGTTAAACGGCAATCACGAGCCTCTGTCGCCCGGAGAAGCGGTACAGGTCGACATTGTGCCAAAGAACACGATGCAAAGGGGCGTAATAGTTCCCGAAGATGCCGTCCAAAATGTCAGTGGCCGTAACGTGGTTTTCGTACGCACAACGGACGGTTTCAAAGTCCGCACCGTAGTGGCCGGCGCACGCGCAGGGGGGAGCGTGTCTATAATTTCGGGTCTTGCACCAGGCGAAACGATCGCGACCGTGAATGCCTTCTTCTTGAAAGCCGAACTCACTAAAAACGAAGGAGGCGCCGAATGATCGGTCGCATTCTTTTCTTTTCGGTGCATGCACGATGGGTTGTCGTCTTTCTCACCGCCGTGGTTGCTGGCTACGGCTTTTACGAAGTCGCGCGTCTCCCCATCGATGCGCTTCCCGACATCACAAATAAGCAGGTACAGATCAATTTCGAGGCGCCCGCTCTCGGCCCTGAGGAGATCGAAAAGCGCGTCACCTTTCCCATCGAAACCGCGCTCGCCGGTCTGGCCGGTGTCGAAAGCACGCGTTCTTTTTCGCGCAATGGCTATGGGCAAGTCACAGCGATTTTCCGTGAAGAGATGAACCTGTATTTCATGCGCCAGCAGGTCGCCGAGCGGCTCGCGCAAGCAAAGCCCAATCTCCCGCCGGGCGTCGAGCCCGAACTCGGTCCGGTGTCCACCGGGCTCGGCGAAATCTTCATGTACATCATCGAATACGCCAGCCCGAACGGTAAAGACACGTCCGTTCGTGACGGCGAGCCCGGTTGGCAGAGTGACGGCTCTTATCTCACAATCGAAGGCGAACGCCTGACCGACGAAGTCGCGCGCCTGGCCTATTTGCGCACCGTGCAGGATTGGATTCTACGCCCGCAGCTTCGCACTGTGCCCGGCGTTGCAGATATCGACTCCCTGGGCGGCTACGAGAAGCAATACGTTGTCGAGCCCGATCCCGCGAAGCTTGCCTCCTATGGCCTCGCATACACCGACATCGCGCACGCGCTCGAAGCCGCCAACCTCTCCGTCGGTGCCAACTACATCCAGCGAGCCGGCGAATCCTATCTCGTGCGCGCCGATGCCCGCATCCGGTCCGTTGATGAGATTGGCCATGCCGTCGTCGCTACGCGAGCGGGCGTGCCTATAACCGTCAACGACGTGGGACATGTACGGATCGGGGGCGAGCTGCGCCGAGGTGCGGCAAGCAAAAACGGCTATGAAGTCGTGATCGGAACCGCTTTGATGCTGGCCGGCGAAAATAGCCGCACCGTTGCAAGCGCCGTTCGCGACAAGCTGCTACAAATCCGCAACAACCTGCCGCCTGGAATCGTGGCCAGCGTCGCGCTCGACCGTTCGCAGCTCGTGAACGCCACCATCACTACCGTGGTCGAGAACCTCGCCATCGGCGCTCTGCTCGTGATCGTCACGCTGTTCCTGATTCTCGGAAATGTGCGCGCGGCTACGATCGCCACTCTCGTCATTCCAATCTCGATCCTGATGAGCGCCACCGGAATGAACGCACTCGGCATTTCCGGAAATCTAATGAGCCTCGGCGCGCTCGATTTCGGCCTCATCATCGATGGCGCAGTGATCATCGTCGAAAACACGCTCCGCCGCATCGCCGAGCGCCAGAAGAAGGAAGGACGCGTGCTTACCCGCGACGAACGCCTGTTCGAAGCGGTGCAATCCTCCCAGGAAATGGTACGCCCCACCATCTACGGGCAGATCGTGATCTTTCTCGTGTTCGTGCCGTGCCTGACGTTCCAGGGCGTCGAGGGTAAGATGTTCTCGCCCATGGTTATTACGCTGATGCTCGCACTCGCGTCGGCGTTCGTGCTCTCGCTCACCTTCGTGCCGGCCATGGTCGCGCTGCTTGTGAGTGGACGCGTGGCCGAAAGCGAAGTTGCATTCATTCGTGGCGCTAAACGCCTTTATGCGCCCGTGCTGCGCCAGGTTCTGAAGCGGCCGTTTCCGTTTATCGCAACAGGCGCCCTGATTTTCGCGGCTGCCGTCACGGTGTTCGTCTCGCTCGGGCGCGTCTTTCTGCCGACATTGGACGAAATGAACCTCAACCTGGATTCGGTCCGCATTGCCTCCACCTCGATTGACCAATCCGTGAAACTGGATTTGCCGTTGGAGCGTGCTTTGCTGACCCTCCCGGAAGTTACGCTCGCCTACTCCAAGGCTGGGACCGCAAGTCTTGCGGCCGATCCGATGCCGACCAACGCCTCGGATAATTACATCATCCTCAAACCCAAGAACGAATGGCCGGCGGCGGTGCGCAGCAAAGACGATGTCCTTAAGCGCATTGCAGAGGTGCTCAAGCCCATTGTCGGCAACCCGTATGAATTCAACCAGCCAATCCAGATGCGTTTCAACGAACTCATCGGCGGGGTGCGCAGCGACGTTGCCGTCGGGATTTACGGCGACGATCTGGACATCATGGGCGCGACTGCCCGCCGTGTCGCGGCCGTCCTCGGGAAAGTGCCCGGTGTCGCCGATTTGCTCGTTGCGCAGACCGAAGGTTTCCCGACTTTCGACGTGAAATTCGACCGTGACGCCATCTCGCGTTACGGCCTCACGATGGCCGACCTCGCCGATACGGTCGAAGCGGCGTTGGGGGGCCGCCCCGCCGGACTTTTGTTCGACGGTGACCGGCGCTATCCGATCGTGGTGCGCGTCGCAAATGCGCAGCGAAACGATCTGGAGGCACTTGCCGCTTTACCAATCATGTTGCCGCAAACCGACGGTGGGCCGCGCCGCTCCGTTCCGCTCCGGCAGCTCGCGAGCTTTGGATTTTCCGAAGGGCTGAACGAGATCAGCCGCGACAACGGCAAGCGCCGAATTTTTGTCGAGGCCAACGTCCGCGGCCGCGACATTGGGTCTTTCGTCGACGAAGCGCAGAATGCCATCGCGCGCGACGTCAAACTGCCGCCGGGCTACTACCTCGAATGGGGTGGACAATTCCGTAATCTGCAAGAGGCCGTGCGCCGGCTGGAGATTGTCGTGCCGGTTTGCCTCGTCCTGATCTTCGCCGCGCTCTACATGGCGCTTGGAAACGCGGTGCTCGCGCTGACCGTCTTCAGCGCCGTTCCCTTGGCGCTCGCCGGCGGTGTGTTCGCGATTTCGCTGCGGGGAATTCCGTTCTCCGTTTCGGCAGCCGTGGGCTTTATTGCCGTGTCCGGTGTCGCAGTTCTCAACGGACTGGTGCTGATGTCATCCATCCGTCGCCGCATGGGAATGGGTGAAGGCGTCGATGAAGCCATTACAAAGGGAGCATTGGAACGCGTGCGGCCCATTCTGATGACCGCCCTTGTCGCTTCGCTTGGTTTCGTTCCGATGGCGATTGCCACCGGGACCGGTGCCGAGGTGCAGCGCCCGCTCGCCACTGTGGTGATCGGCGGCCTTATTACTTCGACGGCGTTGACACTCTTCGTGCTTCCCGCGATCAGCCGGCTCGTTTTACGAAAACCAGCATAATGTCCGAAATTGGCGAAGGGCTGCCGTGTCGCGAGGCGCACAAATCGGCTGCTGTGGAGAGTGGATCGGACCTAAAAGTCGCGGGGTCGTGAGATAACCTGGCGAGGATATGATTGTATCATGCGCAAATGGGCCCCCTCCGTTATGCGTCTTAAATCGAAAAATAGTTCTTTGCTGATCCTGGCGATTACGGCCGTCGCATCTTCGAGGGTCATGTTTGCGTTCTTCCACGACCCTGAGGGTCCGAATGTCCTTATGGTTACCGGGATGGCCATCGTTATCTACGTCATATCCTCAGCAGTCTATCTCTCAAACCTCTCCGCGTCACTTACAGGGTTCAAAAGAAGTTCGGCTACGATTTTCATTCAGATATTCGTCGCTACCGCCTTTTACTTGGCGTTACGCTGAGATCATCCGTATGTCGCCTCCTGGCGACGAACCGTCGTGCCGACGGGGCTTGGGAATGACCGCTTCGGAAAGCGGATCAGACTTCGCTCCCTAACCGCCTGAAATGACTGCTGCACGTCCGGCACCGGTCGGAGCCGCGAGTGCGGACGAGGGCTCAGGTTGACCCTGAACGGACGTTAGACTTCGAGCAAATCTCGAGCGGCAATACCTCGCCGGCGAACGTCGTGCGCGCTGCTTCCAGAAAGACACGGTCAGCGATCCGCCGCTCAAAACGAATAGCTTGCCGACCGCGAGCGGTGCGGGTTAGCTGTTTGCGAATGCATTCGCGCAAAGCGCGGGAGGGGCCACGCAGAAAGCAAGAAGGCCCCGATCAAGGGGCCTTCTTGTCGTCGCCGACGTCCATGTAATACGTCCTGAATCCATTCTTCCCAAACAGGGTCAACGGAGCTATCCAACGAAGGCTTACTGCCTCTGTCCGCCAAAGGCGATCATATCGTTGATCTGTTTCCCGGTTGCGTTGACCGTCTTGAAAGTCACAGTCATCGTCGACTCAACCGCACCCTGGATACAGCGGAACCCGCAATAATCGAGAGATCGGGCCTTCGTGCCGATGAGCACGACGCTTCCGTCTTTGATGTTTGTATAGGTAATCTGCTTGAGGCTGTTTCTGACCTCGGCAGCGGCACCTTTCACGAGGTAAACGTCACCTTTGGATATGACGATGAACGACCCTGCACCTGTGTTCACACCGCCTGCGCGCGCGGTGCTCAGGGTCACAACGCCGGACCCGAACGTCGACTTTGCAGCGTCGACCCTCCAGAGCACGGCATCGGAGCCGGCGGCCAATCCGGCCTGCGGGATCGCTGGCGTCAAAATCAGTACTGCCAGCGTGGCAGTGACGATACGGCGGGCTGTCGAAGAGATAATGCGTGTCATAGGTGCCTCCATAGCTGGGCGTTTAATTGGTCTTTGTCGGGCACCGCAGCGAAAGTTTGTTTCCAATGCTCGACGATCGACACGATGGGCGCCGTCCGTAGGCAGATCGTGCTGCGAACTGTCGAGGAACCCGTCGAACCCCGTCGAAGGAACCGTCAAAGTGCCGTCAAACCGGACTTGCTTGCGTCAAATTTGGGGTTTTCAGGGACGCGCGTGCATCGCCGGTGACTTTGTCCCACTACGCTGCTAGCCTTGCGATATCGCCGACTTGCGCTACGAGCCTCGGCGCCTGAGAGACATCAGCGACACGGAACTGGACGTGCCCGCGCTCCCGCTCTGACGAGACGAGGGCTGAGGAATGCACCCGCGCGAAGCAGCCTTGGCTGGACCGGCGAAAGACACGGGACAAGCACGCTGGTCGCTTCGCCTGTTCGGTCGCTTCGAGCTGTGCGCTCTTCCGGGCGGCGAAAAGGCGGCTCTGCCGGGAAAACGCGAACGCGTGCTTCTCGCCTATCTTGCACTCAGCCCGAATTGCCGCCAGCCGCGCCGGAAATTGGCGACACTGCTGTGGGGCAACGCCAGTGACGAGACCGCGCTCGACAATTTGCGCACCTCATTGTGGAGCCTGCGCAAAGCGCTTGGCGACACCGAACATAGCGCCATTGCCTCCGACGGCGAAGACATTGTCCTGGACGTTTCGGCTTTCGACGTCGATGCCGTGGCGTTTCGCCAGCTGGCGGTCCAATCGGGACGGATCGAACTAGAAGAAGCGGCAAACCTCTACTCTGGCGAATTGTTGGACGGGCTCGGCCTCGAGAACGACGAATTTGAATCCTGGCGGCGGGCGGAGGCAGCGCGTGCCAAAGATCAGGCCGTCGATGTTTTGCTCCGGCTGCTAACGCAATTGGGCGCGTGCGGCGAGACAGAGGCGGCGATAGAAATCGGGACGAGGCTCTTGCGGCTTGAGCCGCTGCACGAGCCGGCCGTGCGCCTCCTGATGCGGCTTTACGGCGAGAGCGGCCGGCGCGGACCCGCGGTCCAGCTCTATCGCGCCCTCGCCGACGCGCTGAAAACCGAACTCGATGCACAGCCGGAGGCAGAGACACGCGCTGTCCTCGCGGAAATTTCCCGCGGAGGCGAGGAGCCGGCACAAGCTCTGACAGCATTGGCTGTACCGGCCGCCGCGAACACTAAGGCATCGACTCATTCCACGAACATCGTAGGTCCGCGCGTCACACCCGGTGAGTTGCCGCATGTGAAGCCGCGGAGAATTCAATGGATTCTCACTGGCGGCTTCGCCGTGGTGATTGCGATTTTGCTTCTTTACCAGTTCGTTCCTTGGAGCGGCAGGACAGCCGAAAACTCAACCGTAGTTGCCGGCACGATCTCCATTGCCGTTCTTCCTTTCGCGAACCTCTCGGCCGACCCGGCGCAGGAATTCTTCTCCGACGGCATGACTGAGGAGATTACTTCGGCCCTCGCTAAAATTCCGGACCTGCGGGTGGTCGGACGTACGTCGGCGTTTCAGTTCAAAGGCGAAAAGAAGGATTTGCGCGCTATCGGTCGAGCGTTGGGCGCGACGCACCTGATCGAAGGTTCTGTGCGCAAGGCCGGGACACGCGTGCGTATCGCGGCACAGCTCATAAAGGCCGATGATGGCACGCAAGTCTGGACCGACAACTATGATCGTGAACTTACGGATGTGTTCGCTATCCAAGAGGACATCGCCAAGGCCATTGCCACAGCGTTCCAAGCGACGCTGGGCCTGAAGCCAGGCGAGACGCTGATCACAAGCCGCATCGCGGACCCCGCAGCTTACGATCAATTTCTGGAGCTTCGCTCGCCTGCGTTCCGCCCGACACTGGATGTATTGGAAGCGTTCGTCGCGCGCGCACCCGGTTTTGCGCCTGGCTGGGCGATGCTCGCCGGCGGCTATCGAGGGAATGCCGCCGTAGCGTCAAGGAGGGGCGACTTTACGACAGCCGCGTTCCTCACAGACAAGGAAGAAGCCGCCGCACGAAAGGCCATTGAACTCGACCCCAGCTACGCCGTCGGATATTCCGAATTGGCTGGCGTGCAAACCCGCCGAGGAAGATGGGCCGAATCCGAAGACCTTTACAAACGGGCTCTGTCCCTTGATCCCAGTAATTCCGCATTGCTTAATCCCTACAGCCAGAGTTTGGCCGCGGTCGGCCGTTTCAAGGAGGCATTGCGTGTGCGAGAGCGATTGCGTGTGCTCGAGCCGTTGGGACCGAGCAGCCCGATCACCGCCCGTATCATGCTCGCAGACGGGCAGATCGATGCGAGCATAGTGACCCTGGAAAGAGATTTGTCGACGAATTTTCAGCGCAATCTCTATCTCGCGGAAGCTTACGCTGCCAAAGGGCGGTTCGTCGATGCGGCCGAGACCCTTCTACGCATCACCACTGAAATAGATCGGGGCTCGGTGGAAGATGCGGCAGCCCTTCTTCGGTCCGCTCCGAACAAGTCCGGGCGGCCTGTAAAGCTTCCTGCTTTAGACGGCGAACTGGGATTTGTTTACGCCTATGTGGGCACGCCCGAACGTGTCCTCGAATATCCGGAGACCTCCGCAGAGCAGGGAAATTTCGTCTCTGTGCAGGCGGCTTGGCGCCCATCTGCCGCCCCGTTACGCAAAACCGAGCGATTCAAAGCGCTGATGCGAAAAGTGGGGCTCGTCGATTTTTGGCGCGCACGTGGCTGGCCCGATCGCTGCCACCCGACCACCGGCGATGATTTCGCGTGCGAGTAAGGGAACTGTTTTGCATTTGCCGGATGGCGGAGGAAGCCTTCAGGCTGGCAGAGCACACAGCATCACCAAAGCTCGTGGAGGCCTACCTTCGGCTGGCTGACGATTGGCTGAAGCTCGCGACAGAACTTGAAGCTGAGGCGCAGCGAAGCGCGCCCGCGCGGCTAGTTTTTGTGCTGGGTCTGTCAAACCGGGTAGTGAGCAAAGCAAGCTAATGACTGCTCATGGCGATTATCAGAAGAAGCGCTTTGGTTCGGTGATGACTGGTGCACCTTCAGCAGCGGACTCATGCCCTGGCTATCGCAGATTGTAGATGGATGTCTGAACCTGGAGGGGAAACGGACGTGCCCCGGTCCAGGCCTCATGGCAGCGTTTCGCCAAAAGCGGTCATTCGCGCTGGTACGGATTGAACGTGGGTCGCACCCCCTCGCGAGGGGATATCGTCTTTCACACACCCAGCCCAGAACTAGCCGTCTCCGTCCAGACCTTGCCGGTGACGGACGAAATCTTTCAGGGCTCCCGCAGCAAGCTTAGGACGTTCTCACCCTCCCATTTGTTCTCTCCGGTGAGATCGTCAAGAAGCGCCTCTTGCATGCGAATGAGTTCGCGGGTGTGCGCGATTATTTCATCAGCTTCGTCTACAGCCGCACTGGACGCGATGTTCGCACCGTAATTCATGTTTTTAAGCCCCACTCCGTCCGTAAGCGTACACCATAAGCGTTTGATTAAGCGCCCCCCCGCCTAACGTCTGATACCCGACAGACTTCTGGCGCTTTTCACCGGACGCGAGATGAACAAAAAATCAGAAGAGGCACAGCGTTTCCGCCAACGAGCAGAAGAACTGCGCTCCATGTCCAGCCGTTTTTCACCGGGCAATTCCGATACGATAATGTTGATTGCCCCTCATTACGACCGATTGGCAGCGCTTTGCGAGCGCCACGCGCACGACGTTGCCGAACGCATTACCTAGCCCGCCGTTTACGATCTTCTCCGAAGGTCATTTCCAAAAATTTTGTTGAATGGAAGCCGATGTTTTCTACAATCGGGTAGGAAACCACTTTCGCCATTGCCGCCATGGAGTACCGCTTCAACGCTGAGGAATGGCAAACCCTTACACCCGCCGAACGCGCCAGCCGCTGCCGCCTACTGGCGGAACAGGCGAAGGTTCTAGCTGCGGCGGCACTTCCCGGACACTCAGAAGCATATGAGGACCTTGCCCGCAACTGGCTGAGGCTGGCTGAGGACATGGAACGGGAAGCAAACAGCCCACCTCAGAACGCGCATAGCGGTGACCGTCGTTCTACGGCCATGAATTAAGCCCGGTTCGGCTTCTCTGGCGGCTTCGCCTTCGCGATCTTCTTCAGCTTCGCGTCAAACGCTTCCATACCGGGTCGCACTCAAGACGGCGGGCATCGGACAGTGTAGCGCAATCGGTTAGCAATGTCCGCGTTGGGTCAACCTGAGCCCTCGTCCGCACTCGCGGCTCCGACCGGTGCCGGACGTGCAGCAGTCATTTCAGGCGGTTAGAAGCGGCGAGGTCTGATCCACCCTCCGCAGCAGTCGTCGGCCCAGCGCGACAGCACGACAGTTCGTCGCCATAAACGGTCATGGCTGGTGTTGTGTCGCTACCCCTCGCGAGGGGGATGTTATATTTGACAGACCTAGCACCAAGAGCTAACCGCGCCGTTTAGGTCTTGCCGGTATTTGATGAAATCTTTCAAGGCGTCTCGCAGCATACTTAGGACGTTCTCACCTTCCCATTTGGCTTCTCCGGTGAGATCGTTAACAAGCGCCTCTTGCATGCGAATGAGTTTACGGGTGCGCGCTACGATTTCCTCGGCTTCAACTGCCGCCTCGCTGGGCGCTAACTTGCCACCGTGATACATGTGTTTATTCTCCCCTGCGTGCGCAATCGTACAGCATAACCGTTTGACCGAAACACGACTTTTAACGTTACCTAACGTCACCTGCCGGACAGACTTCCCCGTCTTTCAATGGACGCGAGATGAACAGAAAATTGGAAGAGGCCGAGCGTTTCCGGCGTCGAGCAGAAGAACTGCGTACTGTCGCCGCGCGTTTTTCACTCGCGTACAGCGATATGATCACGTCAATTGCCGCTGACTACGACCGATTGGCCGAGCTTTCGGAGCGAACCCACCCACTCGACAGCAGTCGAGAACCTCAAGGCCGGTGACGCTGCCTGTCGGGAGGTGGTCTTCAATCAATAAGCCGGTCGTGCTGTTCTTGGATAGCTCTTCCCTCAGCGACAACGCCGTCCTCGTACGTCACAGCATCAATTACGACAAACTCTCTCCGGTAGCGCTTCACTCTTGCATGAACCTTGGGAAATCGCCGCTTCTATTCATCCCAGCATTGCCGCACGGTTTTCAGCCGACCCTCGGTTATCTCTTTCGCTATTGCGGCCCAGAAGTTGTCCGAACCCCAAATTGCTGCGCGTAATTCACGAGTGCGCAGGTGTCGATAAGGCGTATTTTATCATTCAGGCTGCATTCACCAATTCGGCCTTACGGTCAGCGATGACGCTGCGTACAGACTTGACGTTAGAAGGTGCTAAATCGAGCACCCGCGCGGCATCCACTGCCGTAATCTGATTGCGATCCGGGTCCGGGCAGAGAAAATTCATCGATTGGCTGGCATGGCGAGGCCAAGACACTGCCTCAGCAGAGAACCTGTTTAGTTCGATGCGGAGTATACGCAAAAGCCTTATAGTCCACGTTACTGTGTGGATCAGGGCGTTTTAGCAAGTGCCGTGGTCGATTCACCAACGGCGGTACGGCCGCGATCCGTATCGCGCGGCGGCAAGCGGCGAGCATGCGGCCAGGTCTGACTATTCGGTCCGGGAATGATCTCCGCGCAATTGACGGCGGCGGCGAGGGGCTGGCCGCCACTGGCCATGATCTAATCGGACCCGAGCCGCGGCGTTGCCCTGGCAAATGATGACGTAGATGCCGTCGGGGAGGAGAATGTCCACAGAGATACCGGACGGAAGCCCAGCATGCTCAAAATCGCACGAGCAGTGGGTAACTAGCTCACTGCCTCGCCAAACCTCAGCTCGATACATGTTCTTCCGGTCCTTACCCCCTTTCAGGGGCTCTGGCGAATGCACGTGTGTCAACGTCCCTCACACCCGAAAAGGGCGCGCCGTCCGAACCTCTAAGGGGCACCGATCCGCGGGGACACAGCGCCAGCTTAACGTCATCAGAGCGCCGTAAATAAACCAACCGCGCGGCGGATCACTTCGGCTCATTACGGCGCAAATGTTGGAAAACAAAACCCGCCGCTGCCCCGAGCACCCCAGCTGAACCAACCCACAGCGCCAGCCAAAGCCAATAGTAATTCTGGGCGAGCGACGGATCGAGGCGTCGAAGCCCTAGAACTAGGCCAACGCAGGCTCCGAAAACGGTCGTGGCGAAAAATGCGAAACGATGCTCTCGGCTCCAACGGAATAGGTTCAATTGCGTCGATGCGTTCGATGGTAGGTCAACGGGTGTATTCGAATCGCCAGGCATGGTCTCTCCTTGGCTGCGCCACTGCCGGGCAGTGCTCTCGCCAATGTTGCCTCATTCTATATGGCGACGATGCGTGTAGCTTACTATCCCGCCGCAAGCCGACTTGACCCGACTGGCCCGCAACAGACATGCGTTGGCAGCTCGCCCGCAGGCGCAAAAGCCTAAGGCGCACTGCACCACGCAACGACAATCGCCGCTATAACGGCGGCGCGCCTTATGAAGCCCTTCTATCTGCGCGAGCTATGTCCGCTTTGGGTCATTCCCGGTCATGGCACCCGCACTCCGGGAGGTCCGGTGCCGAGGGTAGAGCCGCCGTGTCAGGCGCTAGTGCCCGCTGATGTCTGGTCTGCCCTTGGCAGTGGTCATCCGGAGGGCCAAGCGGCGCGGCAGCGTTTCGCCATGAAGAGACATAAGGTTCACGATCGTCGGTATCACTGAATTCGGTCTCGGCCGCCGAGCAATAGCCACGCAGTTTCCGAAGTCGGGGCAGTGGGCGGGGGAAATTGGCTGCCCGCAAGGAATACTTGCGCGAGCGGTTCGCCCTGGTGTCTGTTGCGCGGTGCCAGCGTCAATTAGGCTTTCGTCCAATGTACAAGTGTTTTCCTCACACATTTCAGTACACATAGGCGTCCGCGTCACCGCTGCTGTCAAATTCCATGCTGGCGCCGGGAAAATGGAAGCGTGCCATGCCGCCTTAGGATAGCGGTGTCGATGGAATATATTGCAATTCTCGATGACGATGAGACTTTGCGCAAAGCGTTGGGGCGTCTGCTCGAAGCATGTTCGTACCGCGTTAGGACCTATGAGACAGTGGGCGCGTTTATCGATTCCCTGGCTCTTGAGGCGCCGGCATGCGTGATCACCGATCTGCATATGCGGGGAATGACGGGCGGCGAGCTTCAGCATTATCTCGGGGGCACAGGCAGAAGAATTCCCATCATCATATTGACGGGTACTTACGGGCGCGGGGCGCGGGAAAGTTGTCTGGCGGCGGGGGCGGTGGCCTTCCTGGCCAAGCCCGTGATGGCGAACACGCTGTTGACGGCAATTTCGACCGCACTAGGAGAACGAAACGATAGCTAAGGCTCCCTAGCGACAATTTGTCGACTGTGTAATCTTTCAGTGCAATCGAGGCGCCTGGAAGCGAAACGAGGCATTCGACCGTTGCGTGCAATTTGCCCGGTCTCAGCGGGGAACGCGGGAGGGTAGCGTGGCTGTGAGGCGTACGGCGGCTGGCACGCGAACGGCGCAGGCGCGAAAGCGGCGTGCTCCTGCGAAGCGCGCAATCGTCAAGCGTAAGATCGATTTCCCGGTGGTCGCCATTGGCGCCTCGGCTGGCGGGCTCGACGCCATGCGGAGCCTCTTCACGGCACTTCCCGCCAAAAGCGGCATGGCTTTCATTGTAGTCCAGCACCTCGACCCGACCCATCCGAGCAAGCTGGTCGAGTTGTTGTCTGCCCATAGCGCAATGACAATCCTCGAAGCTCGCGAGAACATGCCGGTTGAACCCGACCATATCTATATTATCCCACCCGGATATTATCTCACGGTGCGCAGCGGCGCGCTTCACCTTGCGACGCCCGCGGAAAGCCGAACCGTGCGGATGCCCTTCGATTGCCTGCTGCGATCGCTCGCCGAGGCGATCGCCGAACGTGCGGTCTGCGTCATTCTCTCGGGGACTGCTCACGATGGCAGCGTCGGAGCAAGAGCGATCAAGGAAATGGGCGGGCTCGTGGTTGCTCAAAATCCGGAGGAAGCCGCATTCGACGGGATGCCCCGCAGCGCCATCGCGACCGGTGCAGTCGACCTCGTTCTTCCCGTGGCGAAAATTCCGGAGGCCCTCGCCCAGTACGCGGGACATCGGTACGTAAGGTCCGGCAATAAGGCCCCTGTGTCCCCCCTTGCAGAGGGGGACGTGACGAAGATCATCGATCTGTTGCGCAACGCGACGTCGCATGATTTTGCGCTGTACAAGCGGGGCACTGTGATCCGACGCATCGAGCGGCGCATGGCGATGGCCGGTATTAGGGAGGGCGACGGCTATCTCGCGCAGCTGGCCGGGAATCGTAGCGAACTCGAGAGCCTCGCGAACGATCTGCTTATCAATGTCACCCGGTTTTTCCGCGATGCAGAAATCTTCGAGCTGCTGAAAAACAGAATCGTTCCCGAACTCGTGCGGGCTCAGCCGGCGGACCATCCGATCCGGATTTGGGTCGCTGGCTGCAGCACGGGCGAGGAGCCCTATTCCATCGCCATGCTCGTCCTCGAGGAAATCGCGGAGCAACAACGAAACCTTCTCCTGCAGGTCTTCGCCACCGATATCGACGCGGACGCCATCAAATTCGCCCGCGAAGGCTTGTATCCCGGATCCATCGAGGCGGATGTAGTACCGGCGAGGTTGGCCCGCTTCTTCATCAAGGAAGGGGAGGGCTATCGGGTGACGCGCGACCTGCGTGCGGTGCTCATACTGTCCGTCCACGACCTGGCTACCGATCCGCCGTTCTCGCGCCTTGACCTCATCAGCTGCCGCAACCTTCTCATCTATCTACGCTCCGAGGTTCAGGAAAAGATCCTCCGGCTATTCCACTTTGCTCTGCGCGAACGCGGGGTTCTGGTTCTTGGCCCCTCTGAGAGCGTGGGTAACGTCAACGAAAATTTCGAGCCAATCTTCAAGAAGCAGCGTGTCTACAGGCACACCGGGCTCGCCCGGCCCGGCGAATCGGGTTTTTCCCTTGTCAGCGGCGAGCCCACGCGGGGGCTCTCATTGCGGCCTATAACGCGCACCCGGGTGCCCACCAACTTCAGGGAGATAGCGCATGGGCTGCTGCTCGATACCTACGCGCCGGCCTCAGTTCTGCTTAACCGGCAGCACCAGGGGGTCTATTACTTTGGTCCCGTCGACAGCTATCTGAGAATGCCCCAAGGTCTAGCGAGCCAAGATCTGCTGGCTTCGCTGCGGGAGGGGCTCCGGCCGGTCGTCAGGAAAGTGCTCGAGCAGGCGAGCCAAAGCGAGGGAGAGACCATCACCCTCGCCGGCAGGATGAAGCGCAACGGTTCCAACGTGGCGGTAACCGTGAAGGCGCGGCTCGTGAAAGGCGACGGTCAGGAACTGCTACTGCTCTCCTTTCTCGATGCAGCGAAGCTAACATCCGAACCGGCATTCGAGCTACCGCCCGAGCCTTCGCGAATCGCACAGGTCGAGCAGGAGTTGGATGTCACCCGTAAGGATCTCGACATCGCCATCCGCGACCGTGAGACCGCCGAAGAAGAAATCAAGGCGATCAACGAAGAAGCGATGTCCATGAATGAGGAGTTTCAGACCACCAAAGAGGAGCTGGAAACCTCGAAGGAGGAGCTGCAATCACTCAACGAGGAGCTCATGGGGATGAACAGCCAGCTTCAGGAGACGGTCCAAGAGAATCTGACCATCGCCAACGACCTCGAGAACATCCTGAACAGCACGCTCGTCGCGACGCTCTTCCTCGATACCGAATTCAAGATTCGCTTCTTTACGCCCGCAGCGAAATCGCTATTCAGCATAATCGCCTCCGACATCGGCCGGCCACTCTCCGACCTCGCGCAACATTTTGCTGACGGAAACCTTTTCGCCGACACGCAAACCGTTCTCGCCAACCTCGGGCCACTCACGCGTGAGTACGTGGCCAAGAATGGGGCTTGGTACACCTGCCGCATATTGCCTTACCGGACAAAGGATAACCGCATCGAAGGCGTGGTGATCACCTTTGTCGACATCACCGAGCGCAAACGGCTTGAGGAGGCCTGGAATACCGCCCGACTGCAGGCCGAGAGGGCCAATCTCGGAAAATCGCGTTTTCTTGCCGCTGCCAGCCACGATCTACGCCAGCCCTTGCAGACGCTCGGCTTGCTGCAAGCGGTACTGGCAATGAAAATCAAAGATAAGGAACTGTTGGAGATTGTCGCGCTCTGCGAGGAATCGCTGGCCGCCATGTCGGGGATGCTGAACACGCTTCTCGACATCAATCAGCTGGAGGCCGGGGTAATCCGCCCCGAGTTTATCGATTTTCCCATCAATCAGCTTTTGGAACAATTGAAGACAGAATTCGCCTACAATATGCAGAACCACGGTCTCGGCTGGCGCGTCCTACCTTGCCGGCTGACGGTTCGCAGCGATATTCGGCTGCTCGAGCAGATGGTCCGCAATCTGCTGTCGAATGCGGTGAAATATACCAAGAACGGCCGAATCCTCCTAGGCTGCCGCCGGCAGGGAAACAGATTACGCATCGAGGTCTGGGACACCGGGCCGGGCATCCCCGAGGGGCAGCTTCGCGCGATCTTCCGGGAATTCCATCAGCTCGATAATCCTGTCCGCGAGCAAGACAAGGGGCTCGGCCTCGGTCTTGCGATTGTGCAACGCATTGGCGATTTGCTGGGTCATACCGTCAATGTTCGCTCGCGCGTGGACAGCGGCTCGGTCTTTTCCATCGAGGTCCCTCTCGCACCGGCCGAATCGCCGCAGGCGTCGAAAAAAACCGAGTCCGAAAAAGTCGCTGCCGGTAGCGGCTCGATTCTGGTCGTGGAAGACGATCCCGCGGTCCGCCATTCCCTGGAAAAGCTCTTGCACGCGGATGGCCATCGCGTGACGGCAGCCGCCGATGGTGACGAAGCCATCGACCTTGTCACCGACAAGGGCGTTCGGCCGGATATCGTCATCGTCGACTATGATCTACCGAAAGGGGTAACCGGTCTTTATCTTATGACGCGGCTGCGGGAGGCAATTGGCGGCGATGTGCCGGCCTTGGTCCTAACCGGCGATATTGCAACTCCCACCCTGAGCGAAATCTCGCGGCAAGGCTATACTCACCGCAGCAAACCGATAACAGGCGAGAACCTCACGCGGCTCATCCGATCCCTGCTCGTTGAGCAGCCGTCGTCATCGAAGCATCATGCTATTTTCGGGCAGCAGACTCGCTAGCGCAGCAATGACCCGAAAGGGTCATGAACAGTCCTGGCGCGCGATGCCCGGCACGTCTGGTGACGAGGGTTTAGAAGCCATTCCAGCCGTCCCCGCCCGCTGATGTCCGATTTGCCCTCGGCAGCGGTCGTGCGAAGATTCGAGCGGTTCGGCGCGGCGATGCACTTCGCTGCCGATCGCGAAAAGCCAGCATTCCGCAGAAAGCGTTCGAAATCTCTAATGGTCCTGATTTTGCAGGCCCGGTTTGCGATGAGTTCATGCCGATCGGCCACTCACGCCTCCTCGCAAAGCATAATCATCTAAGAGGGCCAGAAAATTGGCGGCTGAGCGCCGAATTGTCGTTGCAGCGGCGTCGGCAAGAAGTTCCTTCCGCTCGCACATTTCTGGGAGTGAGCGGCTGCTTCGTTGATCCAAGATCAGGTGGGCCTGTTTCACCGCGCCTTTGCCCGGCGGAAGTATCGAAATCTCAACAAGCTCGGCGTCGAGAATGCACCTGACTTTGTGGCCGCCAACCAAACGTGTCTCTTCCGAATGAACCCTGTAGGCGAGGCTCATAGCGGCGCGGCCGTCGTTTGCTAAATCCTTGACCTGGCTTGCCGTGGCGGTGGCCGGCAACGGCAGCCGAAACGCTAAACCCTCTTCATCCTCGAGGAGCTCAAGTCCATTCGAGGTGTTTGCAACCTCTTTCGATTGATCGTGCGCAATCAGGAATTTCACTACTCCCGAACCCAGCGTCCGCTCAAAACAGCGGGGTGCGAAAAGCTCGATTCCGTCGCGGCCCACATGAAATTTCATGTAGCGCGTCGCGTAGCCGCGGACCTCAAGTGATGGACCGCAACCGACGTCATCGAGGCCGCGGATCGTCTTGCCCTCAATCACGGTGATGACGCCGAGGTTGCCGTGCTCTAGATCAGAGCCGTCATCATCTTTGGTGAAATGAAAGCCGCAACGCATCATCGCAGTGCCTCAGGTACTTCGTCTTTCGTGATATGCCCATCCGCGACGAGAGCCGCGAACCAACGCCGAATTTCGGCTCCGGGCAGCTTCTCCGGGCTACCGCAAAAGTGTGGGTAGGCGGCCCGGAGCGCGCCCCAATTTAGGCCCTTGCGGTTCATCGCCTCGGCGAAGCGCCAGTATGCGAGCAGTTCCACGTGCAGGTCGGCCATGGCACGAGCCATTGCGCGCACTAAGTCGCGGTGATGATCATGCATCTGTGCGCACACAGCAGCGGATGCACGTTCTTTTTCGTCCGAAATTTTCCGGTCAAGTATTTCGATCGCGGCGGCGAGATCCTTCTCCTGTTCGATAAGTGACCAATATTGGCCGGCGGAACCGGGCATCTGCTCATATCGCGTTTTGTCCGAAGGCAATTGACAACTGTCGTCGCCAGCGAGTCTGCGGATTCGCGCCAGTCGCCTTTGCTCGATGTCGCGTTCTTCCAACGATTTGTCCGGCTGCTGCTTAAGGATCAAATCGCCATATTGCGCATAAAGCGCCCGCTGGGCTTTTTGGGTTTCATAGACGAGTTCTTGGAGTTGCCCCCGTCTTGCGTTGAGCGCGTCTAGTGCGGGTGTCTCAACACGCGATGCGGCATCCGGCGCAGACACATTGAAAAATCGCATTGATTCATCGCTATCGATTCATTTCGCAATTACTACGATGCACCGCTACTCTGTCCTGAAAAATAATTTCCCGGACACTTTTTCTGAGCACGCCATTTTTTTTGGAGCCGCTCCGCGACGGATTTCGGGCGCCTGCTCGGATACCGCGAGCGGGCGACGCGAATAAACGCGGCCCACATGCTGCGCGCCTTGCCGGTTGCGTACAGCGCCTCCGCCTCGGCAATCGCTGCGCGATCATCGATCGTCGGACGGCCGGCGCTCTGGCTTTGAAACAGGGTCCTTGCCGTTCGATGGAATGCACGGTCACCGGTGCGCCGCGCCAAGTCGTTTAAGTAGTCGGCGACGTCCGCTCTTGTCGGAGAGGCTTCGGCTCGGTCTGCCCCTTGGAACGGCTTCGCTGGAAGCCGTGCTGTATCGCGGTTCACGCTGGGACGCTCGCGCGCTCGTGGGCGTCGTCAAGGACGTCGGCGATCTCGACGGCCAGCCGCGCGGCCAATCCGGCGCTTCCGGCTGCAAGCCCGCGCAGCTCCTTGGCCCTCTCGTGCAGCAACCAACGCAAGCGTCGGAATTTGTTCCCGCATCTTCTGCAGCAGCAAAGGTTTTTCCGCCGGTCACGCGGCGTGAACGCTCTACCGCAAAATGCGCAAGGTCGCGCTGCGCGCGGCGCTCTCAGGCCCTTGGCTGGCTTCCGGACCTTGTCCCTCGCCGCAATCCGCGCGCGCCGGCATTCCTCGCCGCACGTCATCCGGCGCCGGCCGTGACCAGGTTGGGCGATGGGCCCGCCGCACGTCGTGCAAAGGATTTCTGCCGGAGTTGGTTTCGCCGTCGACTCGATTATTTTCAGGCCGAGCTGGGGTCCAAAGTGACGTTCCAAAGTTTTTTTCTGAATCCCCAACGCTGTTGAGATTTTCTTCTTGCCAACGCCGGCCGCCCTCAGCTCGCGGACGCGTTGTTGTTGTTCGGCAGTCGGCTCAAATCTGGTCATGGTTGCCGTGCTCATTGCCGCCGACACGACGAGCGAAATCTCTGAGGGCGTCTCGCTCCTGCGCTTCCTTGCGAATTGCGCGCCGGCGGCGATATGCCCGAGCGGCGCTGGCGTTACATTCGCGGCAGTTGTGGCCACCCGGCCGGCGAGGTTGACCACAGGCGCACATGCGGTTTTGCTCCCTCGGGATTACGTTGCTGCACGTGAAACAATCGCTCATGTGGCCTCGTTGCGCGCATACCCGACGTTCACCGTCACGCCGAAGGCGCGATCAAGCTGGCGCGAATATTTTTCGCTGATGCGGTCCGCGATGAATTTCGACGGCGCGAGCAGAACCGGCAGAACGTCATCGACCATGCTCAGCGCGCACGGCGCGAAATACGTATTGAAGATCGGCTCGCTCAGCTCCGCACGCAGAGCATCGGCCGCAGCGTGCCCATCCCACACCACGACAGGCGGAAGAGGAGCTGCTGCAGGCGTAGGCGCCGGTGCAGGATGCTCCCGCCACATTTCCTTCCGGATGAAGTTCGCAGCGGTGACGGAGAAAGCTGGATCGTGTCTGCGATTTCGGCTGAGGCTCGCGAAGTAGCGCTTCGCTGCGCGGGTCAGTTCAGGGAGTGTCGGCACGCCTTCCGCGCGTAACGCCTCGATCGTCTCGCTGCGTCGTGTGTTCGGATGCCAGTCACCCGCTCGCATGAATTCTTCGAAGCCGTCAGGTCCTCGACGGAGAGCGTCTGGTATCGTTTCGACACCATGCCCGCCCGCGCACGGGCCCTCACTCTCTGATCTGTTCTGATCTGTTCTGATCTCGTCTTTTTCTGCTGCTGTGACTGATGCGTGACTATCTGTGACAGTCACGTTGTCGTCACGCTGCGTCACGGTGTTTGGCGTGACATGAGCGTGACTGCCGGTGACCTGATGTGACCCGGCGTGAGGGTCACGCCCGAAGGGCGCTTCCTTCTCTCGCTGGCGCTGGCGACGCTTCCTCAATGTCGCGGTCGTGTCCTCGTAGGATTGATGCTTCTCGAAATTGAGGACGAAAAGCCCGTCATGGACATTCTTGTCCTGAAGCTCGTGATGGATGCGGTTCACATACTCGAGGTCGTACCCAAGTCCATCCGCGATCTCCTCAAGGTCCACCTTACTGATGCTGCCCCGGGGCTGCGCTTGCGAGGCTGCGTCGAACAGAGCCGAAGCCACCGCCCACACATCGCCCGGTCGGCCACTTACCCTACGCGCGATCGTGCGCCATTTCGGATCGAAGGGAGCGCCATGCTTGCACTTCCACCAAAGCATGCTCATTGGACCCACCATGGTGTTGGTGACTCTGAGTGCGAGATCGACGACTCCTTCTCGACACTGGTGGCGTCATGGCCGCTCATCGAGTGGAGGTTAGAGCCGAGGCGTGTTGCCTCGATTGGTACGTAGTTCCGAGGAATAATAGGGCGGTTTTGGCGACGATGGCCGTTGGTGCGCGCCGACCTTGCTCTGGCGCGCATGTGTCAAGCGCCCTGCTGATCGCGCATGGCGATGCGCCTCTGAAGAGCTTCCGCTAATTCGCTCTTACGCCAGCGTGAAACATTAGGCGCGACATGTATGGGACGGGGATATATACCCTGCTTAACGCCTCTATAAAGAGTTGCAGCATTGATCGGGCGCGTGCCTCCTATGAAGGCGCATGCCGCTTTGGAATCCAAAAGCTCGTCTTCGGCCATGTTCTCTCACCGCATTGCAAGCAAACTGAAGCGGCGAGGAGATTGAGCTTCAATGTTCGGGAGCGTCTATTCCGATCTATATCGGAATAGTCCCGCCACCCAAATTCTCACGGTCCACAATTCGGAGATCCCCGCGAGGTAGTAGGGATTTTACTGGTTCAGGTAGGCGCACCGATTCGCCAACTCGTAGCACGGTGTCAGTACTGGCGCGCCGCGGCGGCGTTGACCGCTCTGCAAGCTCACGAAAGCTTTCGGCTACGGCCAAGAAGTTAGGCAGATCATGCGGTACGCAGGGGAAAACGTCCCTCGTCCCGTCGCGGTCCTCATGGTACACAAAGGAAGCCCACAAAGCTGAAACAGGCCGAAACGTCTTCCACACCGCATTATGCACGTGATTGGAGGAACTAGACTTACGACCCCAAACGGATTCCTCAGCCTGGCGCATAGCAACTTTCATAGGCGACGAATCCCGACGTTCGATCCCGATACAGGCGTTGTGAACGACTAAGCCGGCGGCGCGACCGCGCTTGGCCCGGCCCGACTGCTCCGCCTCAACATATTCAGGAGAGGGCGCGTGCAAAGCTACCAGGTAAAAGCGCTCATAATCTTCGGCCGCGAGTTGCCCAGCGCGGAGTCTCGCAAGGCCTTCGAGCGCTACCCCATATTGAGTAAATTTCTTTCGCAGCGACGCGTCATCAGGACTCAGCATCCAGGCCGCGACAATCCCGCAATTAAGCCGCGTGGCCAAAGGATCCGGATGAAGGGGAAGCAAAGCTGCGCTCACTTTGCCCTCCGCGACGCAAATGCCGTTACTGTTGCTGTCGCGCCCATCGTTAGACCGGAGAGCCGCTCCGCCCAAAGATCGAGGGCGTGTCGTTTTTCCTGCGAATAATCGTAGTTGACGTAATGGGCAAAAGTAACGGTTGCCTTCGTGACGGAGAGGTGATTGGCCACAGCGCCGATTACGATGGGGGCAACGCCGAGTTGCGCGAGACCCGTGAGCGCGGTGCGCCGAAGATCGTGCGCCGACCATGGTGCCATCTTAAACCGACCGAGCGGTTTGTCCTTTGAGCACTTATGAGCGCGTGCAATTGTCCTCGCCACCGCCCGCGGATTGATGTGCGGCAGCACAGGCTCGGGTTCGGGGGATGGAAATAGGAATTCGGAATCGCCGGCGCTTTCGATAGCCGCATTGAGGACCTCAATCGCTAGGTCGGATAGTGGGACCGCATGCGGATTGCCGTTCTTGGTCCGAGCGCCGGGCAACGACCAGAGGCGATTTCTCAGATCCAGCTCGCTCTTTCTGAGGCCGGTAACCTCGCCCGGGCGCTGACCGGTTATCAGACACAGCTGTATGATGCGCCGTACTGCGGGAGATTGGGGCAATGCCTCGGGCAGAACTCGCCACAGGCCTGCTATCTCGGCATCGGATAAGACGCGGTCCCGCGGCGATTCCTCGGCCGGTTGGGCCATGCCGGCCATCGGGTTGTGGTCGAGATAGCCCTTTTCCACGCCCCAGTTGAACATTGCCCGCATGTTGCGGAACACTTGGTTCGCTTGTGCTGGCGCATCGCGCTGAAGAATCGGGTCAATCACACGCGTGATGTCTCGGCGATGCAGATCGGCAAGCCGAACCGAGCCAATAACCGGGATCACATTCCTCTCGACCCGTTTCTTCGTCTCGTCGAACCGGCGATCCCGCTTCGGCTTCCAGCAGTCGACGAGCATGCTGACGGTCATCGCGCCAGCATCTTGGGCGGCGAAAACGTCCCTGGGATCACGCTGCTCGTCTAAGTGCGACTTGGCCTCACCGGCCCGAGCACGTGCCGCTGACAGGCTCGTACCTGGGTAATTCCCGAAGGTGACCCTGGCTCGCTTGCCGTCCTTCGGAGACGTGAAATGGAAGGTCCACGCCTTTGTGCCGGTTTCCGAAACACGCAGCGCCAACCCGGGCTCGTGTTCGTCGAAATAATCTGTACGGGCGCCGTCTTTTGGCTTGGCGTGAGTAACGAATCTATCGGTAAGAGCGACGCGTGGCATGACCACTTCTCCCGTGATTGGGTCACGAATCCGTACCCACTGGGTACGCCTGCATGCGCTTGGGCGCAATCCCGTGCAATGTCACGCGGTATAAAGAGACAGCTTTTGCACAGTTTTCAGCGTCTTAGGGATTGCACGGCGTCGCAGCGGATTGCATCAAATCGCGCCGGTAAAGATTCGTAATGATGGGGTCGCGTGTTCGAGTCACGCAGGCGGCACCAGTCCCCACAGCTGCTATCAATTCAGTCGCTGCTGCCAAGCGACGGCATCCGCATCCGTTCGGGCCTCACCGCACACTGGCAAGCGAGGCGGGCTTCAAACCGCACCCGGCGTGGGCACATTGACCTGAAGCGTGTTGCCGCAGCCTCGGCACGTGTAGGTCTGTAGCTCGTAGGCAGCGCCACGCGTCGGGTGGGACTCCCGCCGCTTCAGCTGCATCTTTGCCCCACACACCACGCACTTGTATTGGCGCCTGACACCATGCGCGAGAGGGACGTTCGTTCTCTTTCGATCCGTCATGCGCGCCATGCTAAGAACGCGCGGCCCTTTGGGGAACAGTTTTTTGGCACAGGCCGTCGTTGAATCCGTCGGTGCGAGAACCGGCGCGAATTGGCAATATTGCAGCTCATGCCACGGCTCCTCAGCGAGCGGAGCGCATGAACTGCCAGCGGCAGCACGCCCACGTCATCGTCCAACTTCACGCCCAGCATCATAAGCGCGCGCCGGCCGAAGACACCACGCATCGTTAGGCGGAACTGGAAGCCTGCGCAATGTCGACCGCAGCGTTGGGCCTTTGGCCAATCGACGGACAAAATCGATCGGGCAATAGTACTCGCACATTTGCAAGCCCGCTCCCTCCCAGACTTCGGCGGCTTGCGAAGGAGCCGGGCGGAACACCATCCGCCCGGCTTCTCTATTTCCGGCGCAAGCTTGCAGCGGCGCAGGCAAATGAGAATGGGCATCACATAGCAGGCTGTACGGAATCGACGACGCAGGTCGCCGCGGACCGCCCAGGCGCGGTTACGTGGAAGGAATGACCCGGTGCGAGACACATGAGGCCGCGCCAGTGCCTGTTGATCAAAACGGCGTTGCCGAGTGTGAGATTTCGGCATGGACGGCGAAAGGTGACGGTGAAGTCTCTGAACTGACGGTCGCTGTAAACCATTGTTTGGTCATCTACGGCACGCCAGCTTTTGGCTCTGTTGTGCTGCAGGCAAGCATCTCCGGCGAATGCCGGTTCGGCGAACAATGCACCTATGATGAGGAGGGAGATCAGATTGTTTTTTCCCATTGCGTTCTCCATGGGGGTTCCTCATCCGTCGAGATGTGCGCGCGCTGATCATCTTTCCTGCTGGACTTTCGCCTTGGTGAGGGGAATCCGTGCGGCAAGGCCTCATTTTCGCCGATGCCTATTGGCCGTCGGTCCAATTGCGGACGCGCACGCCTTAAACCCCAATTGCCCGAGCCTGCTGCCTATATCGCGCGGGAACTACCGGCAGATTGGGGGAGCGCATGTCAGCGCGTGATGTCCTGCAACGCGTCAGCATTATCATCCTGTGCATCGCTCCCGCGCTTCCGGCTTCCGCGCAATCCATGCCGCCGCCGCCTTTCTACCTCCGCGCCGATTTGGGCTGGTCGAAAACCGAGGGCGCGAATTTTCAGGATGTAAATTTTCCGGCCGATCACGTGATTACCGGTGTCGGGGGGACGAAGGGCGTGCTGAGCGATTTTGGCGGGGCTTGGTTTCTGGGCGGCGGGGCGGGCATGCAGTTCACGCGAAACTTTCGCGGCGATATTGTTTACACCTATCGCGGCACCTATCGCCTGGACCAATTTGACCAAGCCCCGCTCCCCTCCAACTTCAGAGGGAATGTTTCTTCGCATAATGTGATGGTGACCGGTTATGCGGATTTTCCCATCCGCGATTCAGGTGTTGTGCCCTTCATCGGATTGGGACTCGGATGGGCGCATAATGACCTCAACAGTCTCTCTTGGAAGCCCACAGCCGGGGCAAACATTACGCCTGCAATACGGAGCGCTCCGGGAGGAACGGCGGACGACGTTTCCTGGCAGGCGGTTTTGGGCATCAGCTTTTTAGTGACGGACACAATCGCGCTCGATTTGGCCTACCGGTA
>JADMIO011827114.1_pt1 | contig 25987 bp, 3 predicted proteins | sample 8958161 | NCBI WGS metagenome assembly JADMIO01 (sample SAMN16585339, study PRJNA669376) | soil metagenome | isolation source: Crop rotation soil | place: USA: Cullars Rotation, Alabama | collected 2011 | reverse complement strand
CTTTCCCTCGCCTTGGTCAATCACGACACCCGCCACGTCCGCCCACCCCGTGCGGTCGCGGAGCCAGTCCTGAGGCTCACCATTCTCACCGGAAGCCGTATTGATCACGCCCGCGTAATCACTGCGCCGGTCATCCCCCTGGATCACCACCACGCGGTAGTGAATGGGTCCAACCGGCCCATTGTCGGCGTAATAGTGCACGCGAAGGCTATAGGTCCCGGCCAACACCTGATGCCCTTCGTTCCGGGAAAGATAATAGGCCTCGGGCCCGTACCCCTCCGTGTTATCCACGTCCAGGTAACCGCCGCTCTCAACGGTTTGATTGTCGTAGTAGGCCGTCTCGCCGCTGGGGTCGGTGATGTACAGGTCCACGTCCGAATCGTTTTCCAGCCAGCTCAACTGCACCCACAAATCGGTGGGATCGAAGGTGGTGTTGTAAGTGACCAGGCGGCAGACAATCCCGGCGCACAGGCGGACCGTGTTGGTCCCTGAAGCCAGCACCACGGTCTCGGAGAAATTTCCGTTGAACAGCCGCACTGTCTGCGCCCGCCCGTTGACCTCCAGCTTGGCGCTCGTGCCATCGAAGTTCGTCACCGTTCCCGACAGGTTCACCACGCGGCTGTTGGTGGTGCGCACCTCGCCGCCGCCGCCCAGGGTGAGCACCGGCGGATTGGGCGTCTGCTGCCGCGCGATGTCCGTCAGTGTTTCCTCCGACTGCGCCAGGCCGCCCAACACCGCCTGATCCGTCGTCTCCGCGTATGAAGCGTTGCCGCCCGTGGGCCGGATGTCACGCAAGGGATTGTTGGTGGGATTGAACTCGCCGCCTTCGAAAATCAACTCGCCCATGTTGAAGGAACCGTTCTGCAGCGCGCCGGTCATCACGCCGTCCAGGGGCAGGACCGACGTTGAGTTCTTTTTCGTGGGGAAGCGGAAAGGAATATCGGCGCCCCCACCGAAGGGACGCAGCAACACGGTATAGCGCTGTGCACCGCTAAGCGTGAAATCCACCGCCAGCGCCGGACTGACAATCCCCACCTGCGTGCTCTGCCCGTCCGGTGTGATGGCCAGGATCGACGCGCCGCCCAGGTTGGTGCTGGAGGCCCGCCGTCCCAGCGCGCCAAGCTGCCCCGTGAAAGCCAGATTCATGCCCGCGTGGGTACAGTTAAGCGTTCCCGCAACCTGAAGTCCTTGCAGATACCGCGCCATGTCGCCCACGTCGGGCGACTTGCCATTTCCGTCAAAGTCGCAGGCCCCGGCCGCGCAGCCCTGAGCCGTGCCCATGATGACGTCCGTCAAACGGGTCAGATCGGCCTGCGTCGGCGCGGGCGACCCATTGCCGTCCACGTCGCAGTTCATCGCCCGGGCCCCAGGGGCCATCCCTACGATCAGAAGGAGTAGGACAAGGAGGACGCTTTTCGCGATTCGTGGGTCAATTTCTTTACGCATCAGGGGACATTGGGATTGTAGAGAGCCTGTTGCCCTTGTCGTCCTATTTCTAAGTGGAGTCCATGGGCCTGCCTCACTTACCATACGCGCGGTGTTTAAAAAGCTGAGAAATAGCCGGGTTGCTCACTTTCTGCTGGTGATGGCGCTCACGTTTGCCTTGGCGCCGCCTCTCCTCGCGGCCTTTTCCCTGCCCGAGTTCCTGAAAAAACCAACAGTGCGCGGCGTTCGCCACAGCATCCTGGTCTACGACCTGGACCGGGAAACACCCCTGGCCACCTTCCAGGACGATCTCCAGATCATCCCCGCCAGCAACATGAAGTTCATCACCGCCCTGGCGGCCCTGGACACCTTCGGCGCCAACTACCAGTTCGAGACGCCCTTCTACCTCATCCCAGGCCCCGCTGGCGGCCCACCCAGCCTCTACGTCAACCTCAGCGGCGACCCCTCATGGCACAAGGCCTTCTACCCCAGCGTGCGGGACATGCTGAGCCCCGTCATCGGCGCGCTGAGGGGCCAGGGTATCGGCCGCCTTTCCGGCGTCATGGTCAATGACGCGCTAATGCCCGCCTTTGGCCGCCCGCCCGACTGGGACGTGCGGGACTTTCCCTACGACTACGCCCCCGTCTCCAGCGCCGCGGGCCTGGAACGCAACGCCTTCACCCTGCAAGTCGGCCCCGGCTGCGCGGGCGGCAAGCCCCAGGTCAGCATCTATCCGCCACAGCGCGTGGTGAACGTTGAGAACTGGATGTCCTGCGGTGGCGGACGCGTGGGCATCGGCACCCGCAAAACCGGCCGCAACACCTTCCGCGTACAAGGCAACTGGCGGGCGGGCCGCACCTATCAGGAAGACTTCAGCGTGGACGACCCCGCCGTGTTCCTGGCCGACGCCATCACCATGGCGCTCGCCCAGTCCGGCTTCATGTTCGAGCGCGGCGCCGCCGTGGTGCGCCAGCCGCCGCCCGAGAACAGCATCGAGCTGTACCGCATGCGCTCAGCGCCGCTCAGCGCCATCCTCGCCTTCATGCTCCACAAGAGCGACAACTTCACGGCGGAGAACCTCTTCCACCTCACCGGCGTCCGCATGTCCAACCAGGTCGGCCTGCAAGGCGCGCGCCAGGGCATGGCGCTGTGGCTGGCCCGCAAGGGCCTGGGCGGCATCCGCATGATGGACGGCAGCGGCCTGTCCCGCAGCAACCGCATGAGCGCCCGCGAACTGGGCCGCGCCTATCTCATCGCCTGGAAGGAACCCAACCTGCAAAGTATCTTCCAGGAGCTTGCCGTGGCGGGCCAGTCCGGCACCTTGCAAAAACGCTTCCGCGACAAAAACACCGCCATCACCCAGGGCCACTTCCGGGGCAAGACCGGCGCCATGAACGGCGTCTCTTCCCTCAGCGGCGTGCTGCGCACTCTCCACGGCAAGAACATCCTCTTCGTCAGCATGCAGAACGGCCACTCCAACGGCAACGCCATCCGCTCCTGGCAGGACTACGCGGTGACCTCGCTGTACAAGACGTACTGACGCGCGCTGTCCGCGCCAGGAGAGGGAGGGCGGATCAGGGACATCGCCTTGGCAGCAGGCCCTCACGCCCCATACTACGAAGTCATGGACACGTTCGCGGCTTACGCGGCCACGGGCCGGGCGCAGTTGTTGCTGAACCGTCTGCGGGATTGGCTCCTGTATGAAGGCCACCGCATTGACGACGCCAGCCGCTTGCTGGCGGGGTTTTGTAACCGCCTGATTGACGGCGGCGTACCAGTGTGGCGCGCCTTGTACGCCGTGCAGACCTTGCATCCTCTGAACCGCGTCTACCTGCTGGTCTGGACGGTGGACAAGGACGCCGTGGACATCATGCGCGCGCCCCACGGCATGGAGAGCACACCGGTGTTTCTGGAGAGCCCCTTCCGTGTGATCTTCGAGGGCGGGCCCGCGCTGCGGCGGCGGCTGAACGGCGAGGACCCCATGGATTTCCCCGTCCTCGCGGATTTCCAGAAGAAGGGCGCCACGGACTATCTGGCCCTGCCCATGCCCTTCAGCAACGGCGACATCAACGCGTTCACGGTGACGACGAAAGCCGAGGGCGGCTTTGGCGACGAGGAGTTGAACCTGCTGCGCGACGCCGTGCGCCTGCTGACGCCCTTCCTGGAGGTGCGTCAGGTGCGTTCGCTGGCCGAGGTGCTGGCCGATACCTACATCGGCTCCACGTCGGGGCGGCGCGTGCTCAGCGGCGCCATCTCGCGGGGCAGCGGCGAGACGCTGCCGGCGGTGATCTGGTTCTGCGATCTGCGCGGCTTCACGGCGCTGTCGGAGCAGTTGGATCACGACGCGCTGCTGGACATGCTGAACAGCTATTTCGGCGTCATGTGCGACGCGGTGAAGAAGGAGGGCGGCGAGGTGCTCAAGTTCATGGGCGACGCCATGCTGGCCATCTTTCCCCTCACCGAGACCTGCGACGCGGCGGCGGTCTGCCAGCGCGCGCTGCGGGCCTGGATGGGCGCCAAGCAGGGCATGGCCGCGCTGAACGAAAAACGCGCGGGCGAGTCCCTGCCCCCGCTGGACTACGGCATTGGTCTGCACGTGGGCGACGTGCTGTACGGCAACATTGGCGGCTCCGACCGCCTGGACTTCACCGTCATCGGCCCGGCCGTCAACCTCGCCTCCCGCCTGGAAAACCTCTGTGCTCCCCTGGGCAAACGCCTGCTCATCTCTGCCCGCTTCGCCGCCACCATCGGCGGCAGGCTCCCCTCCGTCGGCCACCACGCCATGAAAGGCATCGCCGAACCCCAGGAAGTCTTCACCTGCCCCTCGGAGATATAGCCGGGGAATCCCTCCCATCCCCGTCAAAATCAAAAACGCCGCCTATCATGGCGCCGTGCGTAAACGATTCCTCCAGGCGCTCCGCGCCGTCATGGTGACCTTCGCGGGCTACCTTCCCCGGCCCCTGGCCGCGCCGCTGGCCGCCGTCCTGGGCGCCCTGGCCTTCAAGATCGACAAGAAGGGCCTCAAGCGCGCGCTATGGCACATGGAGATCACGGAGGTTGGCAAGGACAAGGAAGACCGCCTGCGCATCGCGCGGGCCATGTACCGCCACCTGGCGCTGACGGTGTTGGAGATCCTGTGGGTGGGCAAGCACATCGACCGCGCCCTCGACTTCGTCACTTGGGAGAACATGGAAATCGCCGACGAGGCCTTCAAGAAGGGCAAGGGCGTGTGCTTCATCACCAGCCACCAGGGCAATTGGGAGCTGGCGGGCGCGCTGGTGGGCCTCAAGTTCCCCGGCACCGGCGCCATCGTCCGCGAGCAGCGCGACGAGGGCCTGGACGCCCTGGTGAGCCAAAGCCGCTCCCGCGCGGGCGTGACGCAGTTCCCCAATACCAAGGGTCAGGGCCCGGCCCTGGCCGCCCACCTGCTGCAGAACCGTCCCCTCGGCATCCTTCTGGACGTCTACGCCTCCCGCAGACACCCGCCCGTTCCCTTCCTCGGTGTTCCCACGCCCACCTACGTCGGCCCCGCCGACCTCATGCGCACCGTGGGCGCCCAGGCCATCTTCATCTACATGGAACGCCTGGCGCCTTACAAACACGTCATGCGCATCGCCCCCATCACCCTCGAATGGACCCAGGACAAGGAAGCCGACCTGTTGCGCGCCACCACCCTCTTCAACAACCTCATTTCCGAAGCCATCCGCAAAAAACCCGAACAATGGCTTTGGATCATGAAACGCTGGCGCGCGCCGGAGAAAGAAGCGGTTCAGCCGACGGCAGAAGCAGTAGCTGGATAACTCCAACAAGCGTTCGACAAAAGAGCGGCGAGAAAAATGACCCTCGCAGCCTCTAAATAGATCCCCTCCTGCAGGTAGGGAATCCGTGGCCAAAATTCTCAAGTGCGTGGTGAAAAACACTTTATCGAAGTGCCAAAAGGATGATGGCTAAGACGAGGTCCGGTAAAGGGCCCGTGCTAATGCATCAGGTCCCAGTAATCCCCTCAAGTGATTACGCGGCGTTTATATCTCAATTGCACTCCATTGGATTACTTACAGTTTTTATAAATGATGTACCAATTGGTGCTCCATTATTTCAGCAAACTCGCAAATAAGCACTTGTGGTCATAGGTCTTGGAAGGCGAAGTTTGACCAATCAATGTCGCAATACAGTTGGAAGGGCAAATCCTCCAGCGAAAAAAGCCTTACAGGAAATAGCTGGCATTTCATTGTGAATAAAAGCGTTAAGGGCGCAACGCGGCTCGTTGGGTAATTAACGACATTGGTGTAATTTTCGTGAAAATTTACTTGACGTCAGGAAGTGAGACTGTAAAGAATTTGGTGACGTTATCCATTCCCGTAGACAGCCTCGCGTAAGTACCCCTTCCTCCGTCTCAACATGAGCTTGAAGCGCATCCCATCCTCCTCTGTGCTTCCCGCGGGCGCCCGCCCTGGGAAGAGGGGCGTGGGCGGCTTTGTGCGGCTCTCGCGGCGGTTGGGTTTGGGGTGGTTGTTTCTCGTCGCCGTGGGCGTGATGAGCGCCGCCTGGTTTGGCCGTGGTGTGATCAGCGGGGCGAGCGCGAGTGGGGTGAGTGTGTACGCGAGTGGGTTGAACAACCCGCGAGGGATCGCGTTTGACGGCGCGGGGAATTTGTACGTGGGGGTGAGGAACGGGGACAAGGTGGTGAAGGTGACGCCTGGGGGCGTGCAGTCGGATCTGGCCACCGGCTTGATCGATCCGTGGGGGTTGACGGTGGACGGGTCGTCGAACGTGTACGTGACGTTATCGAGCAAGAAGGAGATCTGGAAGATCACGCCGGGCGGGGTGAAGAGCCTGGTGGCGTCTGGAGCGGGAGCGGTGTTGAAGAACATGCACCACCTGGCGTACAACGCGGCGGACGGGTTGTTGTACGTGACGCGTGAGGACGGGATCAGCACGGTGAATCCCGCTACCGGGGTCATCGCGTCGTACTGGAACACACCGTTTCCCGGCAACACGGACAACTGCTGGGGCCTGGCGTTCAATTCTTCAGGCCAGCTGTACGTGGCGATGAAGCTGACGGGAGCGGAGTGGCTGTTCCGCCTGACGAAGCAGAGCAACGGAACGGTGACCCACGAGGTGATCGGGACGGACGGGAACCGGATTCCGAGGGTGCTGGCGGTGGACTGGCAGGGGAACCTGTACGCGGGGGACAAGAACAAGGAGATCTGGCTGTTCGCGGGGGGAACGGGAGCGGCGCAGAAGATCAGCGACAACGAGGTGAGCTACCCCGAGGGAATGGCGATCAGTCCGCTGAACGGGAACCTGTACATGGCGGAGAGCACGAAGGACCGGGTGGTGGTGAAGGACATCGGGGTGGACGGGACGGGACCGGTGGTCACGGTGAGCAGTCCAGCCGAGGGAAGCCTGCACCGGACGGTACCGGCGCTGGCGCTGACGTGGAGCGATCCGGACAGCGGGGTGAACTTGAGCAGCTCGCAGGTGACGGTGGACGGCAACGCGGTCGCCGGACTGACGGTGACGGCAGCGGGCCTGACAGGACCCTTGCCGGTGCTGACGGACGGACCCCACGTGCTGGTGGCGCGTGTGAGCAACCTGTGGAACGTGCCGGGGGTGAAGACGGTGACGTTCCAGACGGACGGGACGGCGCCAGTGCTGGTGGTGAGCAGTCCCGCCACGAACGCCACGGTTTCAAGCCTCGCGCTGGCCGTCAGCGGCACGCTGGTGGACGTGGGGAGCGGCCCCGGCAGCATGAGCGTGAACGGTCAGGCGCTGGTGCTCGCGGGCGGCAGCTTCACGGGCAACGTGACACTCAATTCCGGCGCGAACACGCTGGTGTTCACGGCCACGGACGTGGCGGGCAACACGGCGACAGTCACACGGACGATGACCTACACGCCGCCGGACACGGCGGCGCCCGCGTTAGCGATTTCCAGCCCTGTGGCAGGACAATTGATCGCGGCGAATCAGGTGACCTTCACCGGCACAGCCACCGACGACCGGGCGGTGGACGCCGCAAGCGTGACGCTGACGGTGGACGGAACACCGGTGACGCCCACGGTGACGCTGCCCGCCATCACGGCCACGCTCACGAGCCTGACGGACGGCACGCACACGCTGGAGCTCGGCGCGCGGGACACGTCGAGCAACGCCGCTTCCTCCGCCACGGTGACGTTCACGACGGACGCCACGGCGCCTGCGCTGGCTATCATTGCCCCCGCTGACGCAAGCAGCACGGAAGACGCCACGGTGACGGTGAGCGGGACGGCAACGGACGCGGTGGGGCCTGTCACGGTCCAGGTGAACGGCGTGCCGGTGGCACTGGCGGGTGGCGGCTTCACGCAGGTGTTGGCACTCGGTCTTGGACCGAACGTGATCACGGTCACGGCCACGGATGGGGCGGGGCATGTGAGCACGCAGACGCGGACAGTGACGCGCACGGCGCCGCCGGTGATTCCCGTGGACACGGCGGCGCCGGTGATCACGCTCACGAGCCACCCGACGGACATTACGGTAACGAACGCCAACATCACATTGGCGGGAACGGTGAGCGATGACGTGGCGGTAGCCACGCTGACGCTCAACGGTCTGCCGCTTTTTACCTCAAGTCTCACGTCTCAGGTCTCAAGTCTTCCCTTCTCGCAGGCGCTGGTGCTGAATGAAGGCGCGAATGTGTTCACGTTCACGGCCACGGACGCCTCGGGGAACAGCGCGACACTGACGCGCACACTGACCTACACACCCCCGCCGCCGGTGCTGCCGCCGGGGACGCCGGTGGACACAACGGCGCCGGTGCTCACGCTGACGAGCCATCCCACCGACGAAACGGTGACGAGCGCCCAGGTAACGCTGAGCGGAACCGCCACGGACGACACGGCGGTGACGGGCGTGAACCTGAACGGCCTGCCGCTGACGGTGGCCAGTGGCAACTTCTCGCAGGCGCTGACGCTGGTAGCCGGCGCGAACGTGTTCGTGCTGAGCGCGCGGGACGGGGCGGGGAACAGCGCCACGGTGACGCGGACGCTGACGTATACCCCGCCAGTCATTGTCCCCACCGACACGACGGCGCCGGTGCTCGTGCTGAGCAGCCATCCGGCGGACGCGACGCTGACGAGCGCGAACGTGACGCTGGCAGGAACGGTGAGCGACGACGTGGCGGTGGCCACGCTGACGCTCAACGGCTTGCCGCTGACACTCAGTAACGGCAGCTTCTCGCAGGCGCTAGTGCTTGCGTCCGGCGCGAACGTGTTCACCCTCACGGCGACGGACGGGGCGGGGAACACGGGCACCGTGACCCGCACGCTGACCTACGCCCCGCCGGTGACGCCGCCGCCGGTGATCCCTCCGGACACGCCCGCCGACACGGCGGCGCCGGTGATCACGCTCACCAGCCACCCCACCGACGCGGCGGTGACGAGCGCGCAGGTGACGCTGTCGGGAACGGCGACGGACAACACGGCAGTGACGTCGCTGACGCTCAACGGCCTGCCGCTCACGCTGAGCGGCGGAAGCTTCTCGCAGACACTGACACTCACGAGCGGAACGAACGTGTTCAGCTTCAGCGCGGCGGACGGGGCGGGCAACACCGCCAGCCTGGTCCGCACGCTGAGCTACACGCCGCCGGTGGTGCCTCCGGTGACCCCGCCGGTCGTTCCTCCCGTAACACCGCCGGTCCTTCCGCCTGTCACCCCGCCCGTGACGCCGCCGGTTGTCCCGCCAGTCATTCCCCCGGTGGATCTACAAGCCCCGGTGATCGCGCTGAGCAGCCACCCGGCGGACATGACGCTGACGACCCAACAGGTGACGCTGAGCGGCACGGTGAGCGACAACGTGGCGGTGGCCTCGGCAACACTGAATGGTCTGTCGATTCTTCCCTCAAGTCTCATGTCTCAGGTCTCAAGTCTTCCGTTCTCGCAAACCGTGACGCTGAACGCGGGCGTGAACGTGTTCACCTTCAGCGCGACGGACGGGGCGGGCAATACGGCCACACTCATGCGGACGCTGACCTACGCCCCGCCGGTGGTGACGCCCCCGGTCACACAGCCCGTGACGCCCGCCGACACCGAGGCGCCCAAGATCAGCCTGACGTCGCCAAGGCAGACGGTGTTTGATACCGGTGACGCCACGCTGAGGGTCAAGGGCAAGGCGACGGACAACGTGGCGGTCACCACGCTGACGCTGGGCGGCATCAGCCTGCCGCTGGCGGCGAACGGCAGCTTCGACACCCAGGTGGCGCTCGTGGTGGGACTGAACCCCGCGGTGCTGACGGCGCGGGACGGGGCAGGCAACGCCACGGCCGTGGCGCTGCAGGTCACCCGCACGCCGCCCCCGGACCACACGCCGCCGGTGCTCCAAATTCTCAAACCACCCACGGACCCGTATTGGGTGAACACACCCGCCTACGTCCTGGAAGGCCAGACCGAACCGGGCGCCACGGTGGAAGTGGAAGGCCAGACCACCGCCGTCACGCCAGACGGCAAGTTCCTCTCACCGCAGCAACTGGAAGAAGGCAACAACAGCCTGCTGGTCATCGCCACCGACGGGGCAGACAACCACAGCCGCAAACTCGTCGAACTCCAACTCGACACCAAAGCGCCTGAACTCACCTGGCTCAATCCCAAGGAAGACGGCACGCTGGACACGGACAAGCCCCTGCGCCTCAAAGCGGACGAACCCCGAGGCACCCGTGGCAGCGGCCTGAACCCCGCCACCGTCACTCTCACCCTCGACGGCAACACCGTCCTCCTCACCCCCCACGGCCCGGGCGGCGAATTCCGCGCCACCGTACCAGGCCTCTCCCAGAACACGCCCCATCTCTTCACCCTCACCGCCACCGACAACACCAGTAATACAGCCACCGCCACGCTGGCCATCGGCGGCGCCACGCCACCGGTGGAGCCACCGGCCAAGCCCACGGTTGTCTCCTTCCCCAGCCCCACGCGCAACCCAGGCCCCTGGCTCAACGGCGCGCGTTTCGCGGAGTTGCTGGTCAAGCCCGAGCATCCGCGCCAAATGGCCGAAGCCAAAGCGCCATTGAAAACCAAAAAAGCCGTGAACAAGCGTCAAGCCAGGAGCCTGAGCGCCTTCAGCGGTCTGACGCCGCCGGTTGCCAACGCCTGCGTGCCGGACCCGGCGGTGAGCTACCCACCGGTGATGGATTTCACCTTCCGCCCCAGCCTGCACCCTGACAGCCGTCTGATCAATGCAGGTGAGGGCGTGGAGCTGCGGCTGGTCTTCGCCCAGGACATTGGCGCCACGACACTGCCGTTGCCCATTCAGAACGTGACGCGAATGCCCGAGAACTGCGAGGGCTCCGAGGTGCAAGTGGTGACGCTCACGGGTGATGGCGTGAGCTTCCAGGGCAGCTTTAACTTCACGGACACGACAGACAACCTGGGAGAAAACGTGACGGGCTTGGTGGCCCTGCTGGCGGACTTCCAAACGGTAAACGCGGGCGTGGGCGAGGATCTTCGCTACCGCTTCAGCAAGCCGCTCTTCGCCGCGCCCACGGTTCCGGTGCTCGGACGGGTGCTGGCGGAGAACAACACCAACCCTGGCTCTTTCGTGGTGAACACGGGAGACGTGTTGCAAGTGTCCATGTTGGCCACGCCCGGGTACGGAGCGATCAAGGGGATGCTGGTCAACGGCACGCCCCAGGGCCTGTCGGCGCCGGTGGGCGGCGCGTTCCTGCTCACGGAAGATCCGTTTCATCCGGGTGTGTACGCCGCTGAAGTCACTTTGAATGAAACGCAGGACCAGGCGGGCCAGCCACTGAAGATGCTGGGCGTTCTCGGCAGCGTGGCGGGCTTTACCCAGGGCGCGGACCTGGCAGCGGACTTCTTGATGACTTATGGCCCCGCGACGACGCTGAGCGCCGTGAGCGTGAGCAACCAGACGCGGCAGACCGGCGCGTGGCGTCCGGGAGACACCTTGCTGGTGAGCGCGGACGCGGCCACGGAACTGACGGACCTTGAAGCGGAACTGGTCAACGTAACGCCCCTGACCAACCTGTTCATTCCCGGCATGCTCATCCCCACGGCCAGCCTGACGGAAACGCCGCCGGGCTCGGGGCATTACGAGGGAACGCTCGTGGTGAGCGCAACGGTGGACAGCATCGGCGCGAGGCCGGACTTCGTGCGGGTGCTGGCGGGCCGCACCGAGGCGCCGGACGTGAAGCTGTTCTCGGCCACGGGGCAACACGCCGAGACACAGGTAAGCATCGACACCGTGACGCTTGAGAACCTGACGCGCCCCGGCGCCTCGGACCTGGCGGTGGGCGAGCAGTACGAAGTGCAGGCCACCAGTGCCACGGCGGGGCAAACGACAGTGGTAGGGGCGCTTACCAATGCGGACGCCAATCCGGTGGTTCCCGCGGATGCACTGGTGGACGGCCCCTTTGCATTGACGGAAGACACGCCGGGGCACTACACCAGCGGTCCGCGCACGCTCATGGCCATCGGCGACGGCACGGGCGCCCATGCACTGCGCCTCACGGCCTGGGCAAGCCTGGGACAGGGAGGTCTGATGCCAGCGGGCACGGGCAGCCTGAGCTACGCAGGCCCTCGGTGGCTTACCGATGACTTCATCGATGCGACCTACGACGGCGACTGGGTCAGCCTGACGCCGCTGACGCCCGGCGTGTTCAGCCAGGGTCCTGGTGGACTCACGGTGAGCCGGACGGGCGCAGGCAAGGATGCGCTGGTGAGCCGTGCGGCCTACAACCTGGATGCCTTCCTCACGCCCGGCTATGTTTCCGAACTCAGCGCCACCTTCTCGGTCGAGGACACGAGTCTGGCAGGCAGTCTGTCCTGGCAGGTGATCTGGTCCGAGCAGGGAGACAGAGTGGGAGCGCGGCTGACGCTAAGCGGCAACGCAGGGCCTGACAACGCCAGCTTCGAACTGGTCAAAAACGGCAGCGCCGTGGGAAGTCCCGTGCTGCTGACCCTGACGGACAACCAGCCCGTGGAGGTCCTCGTCACTTACGACCACAACGCAGGGTCGAACCAACTCAGCGCCACCGTGACGCCTCAGGGGGACAGCCCCCAAGCACTGCAAGCAACAGCCCGGCTGCTGGCTTTGGCGGGCACGGCGAATCCGGCGTGGGAACTGGCCTTCGAGAACAATCTAAGCGCCAGAATCAGCCACGCCGGCACCAACCTGTACGTGGGTGACCACGACCTCTCAGGCGTGCCTTTCCTGATGGAAGGCCTGCCCTACGGAGACGACTTGAGGAACCTGGGAGGAGAAGTCACCAGCCTGTTCCCCAACCAGTCCTATCTGGGCTTCCTTCCGCCCCAGACACCCGTTTCCACCCCGGTGACACAGGACCCCGGCTCGCCGGTCAATGTCTTTTTGCTCAGTGTGAATCCCGACGATCAGCACCTGCCCCAACAAATCAAACACCTGAGCGTCTACACACCATTGCCGCAAGCCGTGCTGGAAAGCCAATTACCCCAGCGTCTGAGCCTGGCGGGCTTTCCCAACCACCGTTTCGTCATCGACCACGAGATTCCGGCGGTGCTCAGCCCCGTTGGGCAGGGCCAGGACTTTGCGTGGAGTGTCACGGCGCTGACTCCCGGCCAGGTGCTGGCTCAGAGTCCAATCAGGGGCAATGTGCTGGACGTGGTACAGGAGCAGGCGCAGCTCATCGCCGTGCTCCAGAAAGACGGTCAGCCCGGCGCCACGGTCGTGCAGGTGGGCGATACCTTGCGGGTGAAAGCGCAGGGCGTGCCAGGGCTGACGGACGTCCACGCCGCGCTGTTCAACCCCGGCCGTCCCGGTGCGCCAGGGCCAGACACGCAATCCGCCCTCAGCGGCCTGCTTGCTTTGCCCGAGACCACGCCTGGTCATTACGAAGTTACGGTTTCTCTGCCCAGTGCGACAGACCTGGGTGGTCAGTCCGCCACCCAGGTCAAAGCCGCCGTGGCCAGCTTCACGCCGTCTGGTGACAGCTCGGCGGCCATTCTGGGAGCGGGTTCGGTCCAGCCCCTGCTGGCCGTCAATCCCACGGACTACTTTCTCAGTGGCGCCTGGTACCGCCACAACGGCCTGGACTACAAAGACAACCCTTTCAACCCCGGTTCCCCGCAGGCGCTATACCTCTACGACGATGGCGGCCCCCAGTTCGTCTTCCTCGACGGCTCCCCTGGCGCCAGCATCGAAGCGGGGCTGAGCCGCAACCTCCCCCTCAATCTCGCGCTGATCACGATCAACGGTCCGAGCTATCTCACTGTCTACACCCAACTGGATGAAGCCGCTTTTTCAAGCGCTGTCGGAACGGCGCCGGACCTGTTCATTGAAGGACTCTTCACGCCGCCCGCGAATCCAGGTAATCCTTTTGACTATCACGAGCCCCAAGGCGGCGGACCGGGTCCCGATCCGCTGGCGGCGTTTTTCTCCTTGGCGGGGACGCTGGCGGCTTCCAACGCGCTCACGATCCAGACCGCCCCCACGGGCTTGACCAATGCAACGTTGGAAAAAGACGGCCAGCCCGGGGCAACCGTCGTCCAAAGCGGCGACACGCTCCGCGTTCGGGTACAAGGCGAAACCGGCCTGACGGACGTTCGCGCCGCGCTGTACAACCCCGGCCGCCCCGGCTCGCCCGGCCCGGACACGGCATCGGCGTTGAGCACGCTTCTCACCTTGTCCGCCACCTCGCCCGGCACCTACGAAGCCACGGTCGCGCTGGCCAGCAGCGTTGACCTGGACGGCCAGACCGCCACGCAGGTCAAAGCCGCCGTCGCGCGCTTCACGCCGCCGCCTTCGGCGCCGCCACCGGAGTTGGGGACGGGTTCGACCTCTCCGAACCTTGCAGTGAGCGGTGTTGACTACTTCCTCAGCGGCGCGTGGTACCGATACAACGGCCTCGACTACAAAGACAATCCTTTCAGCCCCGGCCCGCCGCAGGCCATCTACATTTACGACGGCGGCGGTCCTCAGTTTGTCTTCCTGGATGACAGCCCCGGCGGCAATATCGAAGCAGGCCTGAACCGCAACCTGCCCGTTCATCTCGCGCTGCTCACCATTGACGGCCCAAGCTATCTCACGGTCTACACCCAACTGGACGAGGCCGCGTTCATCAGCCTCGCGGGTTTGACACCGGACCTGTTCGTGGAAGAAGTTTTCACGCCCCCGGCTAGTCCCGGCCAGCCTTTCGTCTACCACGCGCCGCAAGGTGGCGGTGGTCCCGATCCGCTAACCGGCTTCTTCGCGCTGGCGGGATCGCTGACGAGCACCAACGCGCTGAATATTCAGGCCGCGCCGGTGGGGATCACGAACGCCACCTTGGAAAAAGACGGACAGCCGGGCGTTACGGTGGTGCAAACCGGCGACACGCTCCGCGTGCGCGCCACCAGCGCGCCGGGGCTGACGGACGTGCACGGCGCGTTGTACAACCCCGCCCGCCCCGGCTCACCGGGTCCCGGCGCCGAATCGGCATTGAGCGCCCCGCTCCCGTTGTTTGAGACCAGTGCCGGTCTGTATGAAAACACCGTTGCGCTCGGCGGCGCCACGGATCAGGGCGGCCAGACGGCCACGCAAGTGAAAGCGGCTGTCGCGCGTTTCACGCCACCCAACTCTCCCGCCGCGCCCGTTGTTGGCGCGAGCTCACCCTCGCCCGCTCTCGCCGTCAGTGGCGCCGATTACTTCCTCAGCGGCGCGTGGTTCAACTACAACGGCCTGGACTACAAAGACAATCCGTTTAACCCCGGCCCGCCTCAAGCGATCTACCTTTATGACGACGGCGGACCGCAGTTTGTTTTCCTGGAAGGAACCCCCGGTGGCAATGTCGAAACCGCGTTAAACCGCGGCCTGCCGGTGAACCTCGCGCTCCTGACCGTCAACGGCGGCGGCTACCTCACCGTCTATACCCAACTGGAGGAAGCGGCTCTCACGGCGCTGGTGGGCATCACGCCCGATGTGTTCCAGGCCGGTGTCTTCACGCCCCCTGTCTCCTCCGGCGATCCTTTCGATTACCACGAACCCCAGGCAGGCCCGGGCCCTAGCCCCATCGCGTCCTTCTTCGCGCTCTCCTCGTCGCTGGTGAGTACGAACGCACTGGACATACAGGCAACCTCGAACGACATCATTCCGCCTCACATCACGGTGACGCATCCCACGGCCGGCGATATCTTGAGTGAAGACCCGGTCGTGATCACGGGTGTCTTGAGTGATCCAAGCAGCCCAGGCAACGATGCCTCGGGCGTGGACTACGGCACGTTGACGCTCACCGTAAAAGACAGCCTGGACGCGTTGGTGGCGGGCCCGCTGCAGGCGCAAGACCTGACGGTCGACCAAGGCACGGGCGCGTTCTCCGTGTCGCTTCCGGGGCTTGGGGATGACAACTACACCCTGGCAATCAGCGTCGCCGATCTGGCGGAAAATCCGGCTACGGCCACGGTTCCGTTCCGGGTGGACCGCGCGGACCATACGGCGCCCATGGTGACGTGGACGCAACCATTTCAGGGACAGGTGTTTACCACCCAGCCGATCCAGGTTTCCGGCCAGGTATTGGATCCGGGACCCGAGTCAGGCGTGGACTTTGGCGCTTTGACGCTGAGCGTGAAAAACAGCCAGAACGTGACGGTCCTTGGACCCTTCAGCGAGCCCGAGGTCACGATTGACCAGGGCTCGGGCAACTTCTCGGTTTTGCTGCAAGGCTTGAGCGACGGAGATTTCGACGTGGTGGCGACTGTCTCGGACGTCGCCGGCAACACTGCCGCGTATACCCGGTCTTTCATTCTCGATGCACAAGGCCCTCTGATTGCCATCAGCAGCTATCCGGTGGATGCCGCCGTGAGAGAAACCCCCGTCACGCTCAGCGGCAGCGTCACCGATGGCCGTGGGGTTGCGTCGTTGACCCTCGATGGTCAGGCCCTGACGCTGGACGGAAACAGCTTTATGGAGGAAGTCTCGCTGACGCCCGGACATAACGTGTTCCACTTCGAAGCCACCGACGGCGTGGGGAACGTTTCCAACTTGGCGCGGACGCTGACCTTGGACGTTACGGCGCCAACGATCACACTCGAAAGCTATCCCACGGACAGGGCCGTGAACGATGCCACGGTGATCCTGAGCGGAAGCGTGAGCGACAACCTGGCGGTGGCTTCGCTTACCTTGAACGGCGAGCCTGTCACGATGACCGGCGGCGCTTTCAGCGAAACGGTTTCGCTGTCCCCGGGGCCAAATCTCTTTGCCTTCATCGTGACGGACACGGCGGGGAACACCACCGCGCTGACCCGGAACCTGACACGGGATACGGAACTGCCGGTTATCGCGCTCACCAGTTATCCGGTGGACAGAGCGGTGAACACCTCCGTGGTCACGCTGAGCGGCAGCGTTACCGACAACGAGGGCGTAGCCTCGCTGACCCTGAATGGCATGCCGGTGACGGTCAGTGACGGAGAGTTCAGCGAAGCAGTGACGCTGGCGCAAGGCGCCAACACTTTCGCTTTCGTGGCAACGGATCATGCCGGGAATATCACCACGCTGACCCGTCACCTAACGCTGGACACGGAACTGCCGGTGATCACCCTAGGCAGCTATCCGGCGGATGCCGTGGTGAACACCGCCATGGCAACGCTGAGCGGCGAGGTGACGGATAACGAAGGCGTGGCGTCGCTAACCCTCAACGGCCAGGCGGTTGCACTGACGGGTAATGACTTTAGCGAGGCAGTGGCGCTGAACGAGGGCCTGAATGTCTTTACCCTGATGGCCACGGACGTGGCGGGGAATACCGCCACGCTGACGCGCAACCTGACGCTGGACACGGAGTTGCCGGTCATCACGCTCACCAGCTACCCGGCGGACCGGGTGGTGAACACTTCCCTGGTAACGCTCACTGGCACGGTGGATGACAACAACGCCGTGGCCTCGCTGACGCTGAACGGTCAGCCCGTCACCCTGACGGCAGGCAGCTTCAGCGAGCCCGTCACGCTCGCGCAGGGCCCCAATACCTTTGTCCTCGTTGCCGCCGACGTGGCGGGGAACACCAACACGCTGACACGAATCCTGACGCTCGACACGGAGCTGCCGGTCATCACGCTGAGCAGCTACCCCCTGGACACGGATGTGAAAGAGGCTGTGATCACGCTGAGTGGCAGCGTGATGGACAACGAGGGCGTGGCCTCGCTCACCCTGAACGGTCAACCCATCACGCTGACGGGCAATGACTTCACCGAGACGGTCACGCTGACCGAAGGGCTGAACGTTTTGACCCTGATCGCCACGGACGTGGGGGGCAATACCGCCACGCTGATCCGCAACCTGACCCTCGATACCGTGGTTCCGGTGATCTCGCTCGATAGCTATCCAGCCGACCGGGCGGTGAATGAAGAGGTGGTCACCCTGAGCGGCACGGTGACGGACAACAGAAGCGTGGCGTCACTGACTCTGAACGGTCAAGAAGCAGCCATGACCGGCGACAGCTTCAATGAGGTAGTCACCCTGACAACGGGCTTGAATACGATCACCCTGGTTGCGACTGACACCGCGGGCAATGTATCCACGCTGATCCGGAACTTGACACTCGATACCGTGGTTCCAGTGATCTCGCTCGATAGCTATCCAGCCGACCGGGCGGTAAACGAAACCCAAATAACGCTCAGCGGCACGGTGACCGATAACGTCGATGTCGCCACACTCTCCTTAAACGGCCAGCCGGTGACACTGACGGCAAATTCGTTTAGTGAAGCCGTAATGATGAATGAGGGGCTGAATACTTTCGTATTGACCGCGACAGACACGGCAGGAAATACAGGCACATTGACCCGGGAACTGACGCTAGACACGGAAGCGCCGGCCATCACGCTGAGCCAATCCCTTGTGGACGAAACAGTGAACCATGCCGGCGTGACGCTGAGCGGCAGCGTGTCTGACAATCTCGCCGTGGCGTCGCTTTCCCTCAACGGAGAGCCCGTCACTCTGACGTTGAACGAATTTATCGTAGCGGTCACGCTCACTGCCGGACCAAACGTCTTCACGCTGATCGCCACGGACACGGCTGGCAATACCCGCACCTTGACAAAAACGTTCGTCCTGGACGTGGATGCGCCGGTGATCACGCTTGAAAGCTATCCCACGGACACCACGGTCAGCACACCGGAAGTCATTCTCAACGGCAGCGTCACCGACAATGAAGGCGGCGCTTCACTCACCGTCAACGGCCATCCGGTAATTTTGACGAACGGTTTTTTCAATACGCTCTTCTCACTCTCGGAAGGCCTCAATGTTCTGACCTTTATTGCCACCGATAGCGTGGGTAACACCACCACGCTTACCAGGAGTCTGGTCCTGGACAGCACCCCACCGATCATCACGTTGACCAGTTTTCCAATTGATGAAGTAACGGCTCAATCGGAGATTGTCTTGAGTGGTTCCGTGACCGATGACGGGAATTCGGTGGAACTCACCCTGAATGATGAACCATTGGCTTTGGTGAGCGGAGCCTTCGCCACGACGGTCACGTTAAGCGAGGGAATGAATACATTCACTTTTGTCGCCACCGATGACCAAGGCAATTCCCGGTCGCTCGAACGCCGGTTGATTCTCGATATCGCGCCTCCTCAAATTACGTTGGACAGCCACCCGGAAGATACTGTTCTTAGCCAGTCCGAAGTCCTCTTGGCGGCCACCATTACCGACGGAATTGGTTTGGCATTCATTCAACTGAACGGTCAAATCCTGGCTCCCTCAGGCGCGGGCCTTTATTCAAATGCCACGCTTGTGGAAGGACCAAACACGTTTACCATCGTTGCGACTGATCTCGCGGGTAATACCGCGACATTGGTTCGCACCCTGACGTTCGATAATGCCGGGCCGGTGATCACGCTTGCATATCCACCAGACGGCGCGCTTGTAAATGAACCTGTTATTACCGTCAGCGGGTCCGTTACGGACCAGACCCCCCTGACCGGTGTTTCCTTTAACGGGCAAGCGCTAGTGTTGACGGACGGTCGAATTGAGTTTGAGGCGGCACTTCAAGAAGGCGCCAATGAGTTCGTCTTCAAAGCCGTCGATGCGGCTGGCAACTCAAGCACGCTAACCCGCGGCGTCTCCCTCGATACGGAGCCGCCGGAGCTTTCCCTTGGATCGCCAGCCCAGGATGGAATTGTCAGTGAATCAGAAATACTTTTTTCTGGAACCGCCGTGGATAACGAAAGTATTGCCGCCTTGACCCGGAACGGTCTGGCCGTGCCGCTTGCTGGCGCGTCCTTCGCGGAACTGGTGCCCTTGCAGCAGACCAATACCTTCACCTTCATCGCGACGGACACCGCCGGCAACACAGCCACGCTGGTCCGCCAATTGGATTTGGACAATTCGCCCCCCGTCATCACTTTAAGCAGTCATACAACTGACCTGATGCTAAGCAGCTCGGTTGTTACGCTGCAAGGCACCATTACCGACGATAGAGCGGTTGCCGCTGCCACGCTTAATGGACAAGCCCTGGTGCTGACGGGAAATCATTTCAGCGAAACAGTAACGCTGAACGCGGGACTGAATACATTCGTCCTCTTTGCCGTGGACGGAGTGGGAAACACCGTCACGCTCGAACGTCGGCTGACACTGGATAACCTTTCCCCGGAGATCGCGCTGGTTTCACATCCTGACGATGCAACGGTCAATGTCGCCATGGCCGGCTTGACTGGAATCGTGAGTGACAATGAGGGACTCGCCTCCTTGACCGTGAACGGCCAGGACTTGGCCCTTAACGGCAGTGGATTCGTTCAGGCGGCCGCGTTGGAGGAAGGGACCAATACCTTCACGTTTATCGCCACCGACCTGGTGGGTAATGCCACCACGCTCGTCAGGCATCTCAAGCTGGACACCGGCGTACCGGTCATCACGCTCACAAGCCATCCGGCGGATGTGAAGTTGAGCACTGCTGCCGTCACCTTGCAAGGAACGGTGACCGACACTGGGACAGGTGTATCCCTGATACTGAATGGCCAGTTGGTGACGCTGGCAGCCGGACACTTCAGCGAGCCGGTAACCTTGGCTGGCGGCGCCAACCTCTTCACCCTCACTGCCACCGACGAGGCGGGGAATACCGCCACCCTTTCACGCACTCTTTTCCTGGACGCGGAGGCGCCCTCTCTTGTGTTGTCCGTCTATTCGGACGGCGTTGTTTTAAAGGACGCCGCCGTAAGCTTGAGCGGTACGGCCACGGACAACGAAGGAGACGTGTCCCTGGAGCTCAACGGCCAGACGATCGCGCTGGCGGCGGGCGCCTTCAGCGAAGCCGTGATCCTCCATGACGGCCTGAATACTTTTGCGTTCACGGCTACCGATGAAGTTGGGAACACGGCGTCGCTGACGCGGCTGCTGACCTTGGATACGGACAGGCCGGTGATCACGGTAGACGTGTATTCCGACGGTCAGGTTCTTGGGGACGGTTTCGCGGTTTTCAGCGGCACGGTGACGGATAACGAAGGTATCGCGCTTGTGAAGTTCAATGGTGAAGCTCTGGATACGGTGAGTGGCAGTTTCATCCAGGCAGTGACGCTGAGTGAAGGCGGAAACACTTTCACATTCGAGGCCACGGACACTGCCGGAAATACCGCCACGCTCGTCCGTCACCTGACGCTGGATAAAGTTGCGCCCGTCATTACCCTGAGCAGTCATCCGGCCGATGGGCTGGTAAAAGATTCCGTGCTGACGCTAAGCGGATCGGTGACGGACAATACCGCGCTTGCGTCACTAACCTTGAACGGTCAAGCCGTGACGGTGACGGGAAACAGCTTCTCCCGCCAGGTCACGCTGTCGCCGGGACTGAACGAACTGGTATTCACGGCCACGGACGGGGTGGGCAATACCGCCACGCTGACCCGCTCCCTGACATTGGACAACGCGCCGCCCACGGTTGTCATCGGCAGTCCGGCCCCGGGCGTGCTGCTGACGGGAGCGTCCCAGTCCATGCAACTGACGCTGACCGACGACCGGTCCTTCCTGTTGGAAGCGGGCGGCTCGGTGCGGGTCGCTTTCGCGGGGCAGACCGTCGTGCCGCCCACCAGCCTGGACGCAGCCGCTTGCGGCGGGACGGGAACGCAGTGCGTGCTGACCGTCCCGCTTACCTTGAGCAACCTGCCCGATACCGACCCAGCTCGTAGCAATGATGTTCCTCTCGTGGCAACGGTTCGCGACGCGGCGGGCAACACCGCCACCGCCCAAGTGCTCGTGGACATTCGCAACAACACCGGGCCGCTGGTCACCATCACCAGCCCCGCCGCCATGACGCCGCCAGCGGCGGTCAGCCAGGGAGTGGCGATCATGGCGACGGTGGATGTTCCCCAGGTTTTTTCCAAGAACGTGCGCTACGTGGATCTGTTCATGGACGGATCAAGCACCGCGTTGCAGTCGCTGGACCTGGGCGCGGCGGGGGTGCGCAACGCGGCGATTCAGTTCATGGTGAATACACAGACGATTCCCGAGGGCCCGCATGTCTTCGTTGTACGGGCCTACCTGCTCAATGGCCGCTCCAGCAATATCGGCGAGGACTCCGTGACCCTCCTGGCCGATCGCTCCGCGCCCGTGGTGGCAGGCAGCGTCGCCACGCGGTTCACCACGGAAGACACCGTCCGTTTCGCCGCGTCGGTGTCGGACGCCGTCAGCGGCCTCGCCTCGGTGACGCTCAACGGCCAGCCGCTGACGCTGACGAACGGCCTCATCGACACCCAACTCCCGCTTCAGGTGAACCGCAACGTGTTTACCCTCACCGCCGTGGACCGCGCGGGGCTCCCGGCGATCCAAAGCTGGACGGTGATGAAGGACAACGACGCACCGGTCATCACGCTCACCAGCCATCCCGCCGACACGGTGGTCGGCACTGCGTCCGTGACGGTGAGCGGCACGGTCACTGACGACGGCGGCGTGACATCCGCCACGCTGGGCGGCCAGCCGCTGACGCTGTCAGGAATCAGCTTCTCCCAGACCATCACGCTGACGGGCAGCGTCAATGTTCTCACCTTCCAGGCCGTCGACGAAGCGGGCAACACCACGACGCTCATCCGTACGCTGACGCTCGATCTCACGCCGCCCGTGGCGCTCATCCTCAAGCCCGTGGCGGGCAAGCTGCTCAGCGGCCCCTCCCAGTCCGTGCAGGTACAGGTGAGCGATGACCGCGCGCTCACGACGGGCGGCAAGGTGGAGATCCTCTTCGCGGGCCAGACCGTCGCCGTCATCGATCCCCTCAACCCGGCGGCCTGCAACGTCCCAGGCACCGCCTGCGTCCTGTATCCCACCGTCAAGCTCACCGATCTTCCCGACGAAGACCCCACCCGCGACCGCAACGTGCCGCTGGCCATCCGCGTCACCGACGCTGCGGGCAACACCGCTACCACCCAAGTGCTCGTGGACATCCGCAACAACACCGGCCCCATCGTGAACATCCTCAGCCCCGATCCGGCCATGGACCCGCCGCTCCCCGTCAGCAACTCCTTCGCGCTGCAGGCAACCATGGAAGTGCCCAATGACATCGCCAAAAACGTCCGCTACGTGGACCTCTTCGTCGACGGCGCCAAGAACGAAACCCAGTTTCTCGACCTCGGCGCGGCGGGCGTGCGCGACGCCACGGTCAACTTCACCGTCAACACTTCCTTGCTGACCAACGGCCCGCACGCCTTCACCGTCCGCGCCTACCTGCTCAACGGCCGCTCCAATAAAATCGGCGAGGACACCGTCACCGTCCTGGTGGACCACACGCCGCCCGCTCTCACGGGCTTCGTCAGTTCCACCCTCACCAACCAGTCCACCGTACTCGTCTCCGCCCAGGTCAGTGACGCCCTCAGCGGCGTAAACACCGTCACGGTCAACGGCGCGCCCGTCACCGGCACTGACGGCCTCTTCACCGCCACCGCCGCGCTCGCGGAAAACAGCAACAGCATCACCCTGCGCGCCACCGACCGCGCAGGCAACGCGGCCACCGCCACCTACACCGTCGTCCGCGACACCGTCCCCCCAACGCTCAACATCAGCGCGCCCACGGACAATTTCATCACGCGAAATTCCCTCGTTCAGGTCTCGGGCACGGCGTCCGACAACCGCGCCTTCGACGGCGTTTATCTGAGCGGCCAAAAGTTCAAGTCCACCACCGGCGCATGGCAGACCTACGCCCCCCTGGCTCCCGGCGCCAACACGGTCTCCATCAGCGCCAAAGACGCCGCGGGCAACGTCACCACGCAAACCATCCACACCTACTACGACCAAGTCCCACCCCGCATCACCGCCGTCTCTCCTCCCGGCACCTACCTCTCCGCCTCCACCGTCCATTTCGACGTCAGGGCGGTGGACGACGGCATCGGTCTCTCCTACTTCCAAGTACGCGCCGTTGATCAACTCGGCGACGTGCGGTTAAACGCCACTCTCTCCATCAACGGCCTGTCCCAAGGCGTGGATATCCCCCTGCCCCCTGGTCTGCTGACCACCATCACGTTTCAGGCCGTTGATCTTTACGGCAACGCCGCCTACCACGTGGCCTCTTACAAAAGCCTCACCACCCCCCTCTCATGGACGCCCACGAAGCTGGGAAATCAGATTCAGATCTTCCCCGGCGGCATCAGGACCGAAGTGGCGTGGGAAACCTCGCCCTTCACCTGGTGGACAAATCGTAACCCCCTGCCGCTGCTAGGCACCACCTCGCCCTACGGCGCCGATCTTGCTTCGTTCATCCTGGCCGGTTCACCTGTCCAGTTTCTCTCTTCCTACGGCAGCTTCTCCGCCTCCGTCCCGCTGCAATCCGGCGCCAACGCCATCGCCTCTCGCATGACGGACGCCGCCGGACGCATCGCGGATTTCTCCCTGTCCGTCACCCTCGACCAAAACCCGCCCACGCTCACCTGCGCCGCGCCCTGCCTCCCGCTGCGCAGGGCCTACGACTATCCCGTCTTCAGCGTTCAGGCCGCCGACGCCGAGGCCCCCCTGCGTTCTCTGCAGCTTGCCAAAATCGTTTATACGCCCACCGGCGGCACCCCTTCCACCCAGACGCCCTATACCAACGCAGGCATTATTTCCGGCAGCCTCTATACCTTTAGTCTCGCCGCCTATGCGCCCGGCACCCTGGCACTCACTTTCCAGGCCGTCGACCTCGCCGGCAACGTCACCAACCTGCCCCTCACCTTCAACCTCGTCAGCGATTACAGCGGGCCTCTGTCCACGCTGCTTAGCCCCGCTTACGTGGGACCCTTCGACACCGCCGTCACCGCCAGCTTCCGCATGACCGATCCCAGCGGCGTGGGCCCCGTCACCGTCAGCGGCACGGTGATCACACCCGGTCCCACCGGCATCTACACGGCTTCGCTGCCCCTGGCGCCCTACAACCGTTACTCTCCCTTCAGGCAGCCCGTCCTCACGGCCTGCGACGCGCTGGGCAACTGCGGCAATTCCTCCGCCACCTTCCCCGTCGACGATCTCCCGCCCCTCTACCTCAGTTCCAGCCCACTGGTCCCTCCCGGCCAGTTCACCTACGCCACCAACGCCACAACCCTCACCCTCAGCCTCGACGCCCAGGACCCCCATTCCACCGTCGCCGCCGTCACGGCCCAGGGCCTCACGCTCTCGCTGTCGGTGCTGACAAGCGGCGTCACCCGCGCCACCGGCGCCGTTCCGCTGCCAACCGCCGAGGGCCCGGGCACCGTCCGCGCCCGCCTCACCGACGGCTTCGGCAACGGCGGCGACCTCAGCCTCTCCGTCCTCATCGACCGCCGCCCACCCACGCTGCTGGCCAACACTCTCTTCCTCAACCCGCCCGCCCCCAAAAAAGGCGGCGCCACCGTTCCCGTCACCCTCACCGTCCAGGACGCCTACTCGCCCATCGTCTCCGCCTCCATCAACGGTCTTCCCCTCACCGTCACCCCCGTCGCGGGCGCGCCCAACAAGGCCACCCTCGCCGGCGCCTCGCTCACCATGCCCCTCGCCGAGGGACTCTTCCCCCTCACCCTCCTCGTCCAGGACAAGGCAGGCAACACCGCCGTCCTCACCGGCAACCTCGACATCGACGCCAGCGGCCCCGTCATCACCGTCGACTCCACCTCCGCCCTGCGCGCCCTGGACCTCGAATCCCGCTGGGCCCGCGGTCTTGGCCTCTCCTGGCAACTCAAGCTCCGCGCCCACGACCGCAGCGGCACCGGCGGCTTCACCGCCGAGCGCCCCCTGTTCAGCACGGACCCCACCACCGTCTTCTCCCTCTCCGAGTCCGGCGGCGACCGCTTCGTCACCTTCAACTCCGCCGCCGCCCTGCCCGAGGGCGCCTATCCCATCCGCTTCACCGCCACCGACGGCGTTGGCAACGTCACCCAGAAAACCTACACCGTCTACCGCGACATCACGCCGCCCGACCTCGTCTCCGTCCAGTCCCACGCCGACCCCGCCGATCCCTTCGGCAAACTCGTCATCAACGGCACGGCCGAGGACACCCTCTCCGGCCTTGGCGCCGTGTCCGTGGACGGCCTGCCCCTGCCCCTCACCGCCAGCGGCGGCTTCACCCTCACCGTCTCCATGCCCGTCGCCCCGCTCACCCTCCTCGTCACCCTCACCGACCTGGCGGGCAACAGCGGCACGGTCTCCCTCGGCA
>JADMIO010785056.1_pt1 | contig 25989 bp, 26 predicted proteins | sample 8958161 | NCBI WGS metagenome assembly JADMIO01 (sample SAMN16585339, study PRJNA669376) | soil metagenome | isolation source: Crop rotation soil | place: USA: Cullars Rotation, Alabama | collected 2011 | reverse complement strand
GCCGCGACTTCAAGTCACGTGAATTCCAAGCTTCGGATCCCACTGTGCTGGAAAGATCCATTCTAAAATCAGGTAATGATCCCGATCTTCCTGCGGTCTATGGTTGCAATTTCAACAAGGATAATGTTTTCAATGATCCCCTGGATGCCAATAACCGGGCCTGCAATTTCCTGGAATGGAATGATGTAGCGGCGTATCTGGATTGGGCTGCTTTGCGCCCTATGAGCGAACTTGAATTCGAAAAAATTTGCCGCGGCCCGGAAACACCTTTAAAAGGTGATTTTGCCTGGGGAACAACCGCCTCCTTGGATGCGAATACTCTAATAAATGATGGTAGTGATAGTGAATCTGTAAGCGATAAAATTCCTGCAGGTTCAGGTATTGCGAGTTACGGATACCTCGGTCCGCAGGGACCATTGAGGGCAGGCTTTGCAGCAAATCAAAATACAGATAGACTTACCAGCGGAGCTACTTATTTCGGCATCATGGAAATCAGCGGTAACCTCTGGGAAATGTGTGTGAATATAAATACCAGGGGCCTTCTTTTTGACGGACAAATTGGAGACGGATCCATAGATAATAATGGAAATGCGAATACGTCCAACTGGCCATCAAAGGATGCGGATGGCGCAGGATTCAGGGGTGGCGCATGGCTCAGCGGAGTTCTTGGAGAGTTTCGTGATCCCGCCGTATCAGCACGATTTTATGCACAATTAAAACCGGATACCAGGAGGAATACTGCCGGAGGGAGGGGAGTGAGATGAATTACGAATTACGAATTACGAATTACGAATGTGGTCCACAGTCCACAGTCCACAGTCCACGGAAATTTGAACTGATAGCAATAGATGCATCGAGCTGTTCCCATCTCCTTGGGAGAGGGGCTAGGGGTGAGGTGAAAAATATTAAATATCGAATATCGAATATTGAACGTAAAAGTGGGCGCTTCTTCCCACAAAAAATGGCATCAATTGTTCCGCTTGCGGAACTCCTCCCTTTGTCAAAGGGAGGTGCCCGGAGGGCGGAGGGATTTGTAGTAGGAAGAATATCCGTTGTCTTAGGACTATTACTTTTTTTCATTTCGCTAAATGCAAAAGCCCAAACAGCTTACCATGGTGGGAAGGGGGATGGGTATTCAATGGCAAAAACATCAGTGCATTTTAGTGAAAATGGGAAACCGGATTCTGTAAAATATGCGGATCGTATTTATCCTTCACCACTTATTTCCGGAGATAAATTATGGATAAGTTTCCAACAGGTGCCTGCCAACACTGTAGTTATACAACTGATTGATGCTACAGGAAAGCTGTGTGTTAATGAAAACATTTCGCCTTTAAAAAATGCAATGGGTATTGATCTTCCACTCCTTGCCCGGGGAATGTATATCGTCAGGTTGATAAATGGAAGTAACGTGATGATCAAAAAGGTTTTAATACTTGAACGTTGAAGGCCCATTTTAAAAATATTGCAATAGTATTTGTGCTTCTAACGGCCTTTTATCATGGTTATGCGCAGATTGGAAAGGATACCACCCTGATAAAGGAAGTTAGCGTTGTTAAAGCGGGAATTGGAAATAACAAGATCCAGAAAATTGCTACGTATGATTCCATGACTCTTGCACAATACAAAACATCAAACCTGGCGGAGTTATTAGGTACCAATAATTCCGTTTTTATAAAATCATACGGTCCGGGACTGGGCACCATTTCATTACGTGGAACAGGTTCCAGCCAGACCAAGATCTTCTGGAATGATGTCCCGGTGGGTTCCTCTGCCGGTGGAGTATTTGATTTTACTCTTGTTTCCAATTCCACTTTTGATAATGCGCAAGTGCTGTATGGCAATTCCAGTCTGCAAAAGGGCATCGGGGGACTGGGTGGTTCAGTGCAACTGCAGAATAATATCATCATGGGAAGGAATGGCATAGATGCCGCATATTCCTATGGTAGTTTCGGAACTCAAAAAGGGTTTGCAGGAGCTTTCTATGGAAACAATAAACTGACCGGAGCCACAAAGATCTTCTTTGACAAAGCAGAAAACAATTACGAGTACTTTAATCTTGCCAAATTTGGTTTCCCCCGGGAAACACAGACAAAAGCGGCAGGCGCCCTTTACGGGGGAATGCAGCAACTTGCCTGGCAGCCAACATCCAAAGACATCTTCACCGGAATGCTTTGGTACCAGACTTTCAGCAGGGATATAGCGCAGGCCATGACTTCCGTAAACGGTCATCAATGGAAGAACGATAGTTCCACCAGATTGTATCTTGGATATGAGCATAAATTCAATAAAATAGACTGGCAAACCAAGGCGGCTTTCACCGAGGAAGCTATTCATTACCGCGATTATTTATCACAGATAGATGAAAAAAGTAAGGTAGATAAAATGTTTTTCAAGACGCAGGCAACAGCTGAATTGGATCATAATATCAATATCGAAACTTCTGTGCAATATGTTGATGACAAGGCAAAGTCCAGCGGATTTCTGAGCACTAAAACCCAGCAAAGGATTTCAGGATATGCAAGCTTTTCACAAATGCTGGGAACATTCCAGTACCAGGCAACGACACGGGAAGAGACTGTGAATAATATATTCTATCCTGCGGCTTTCAATCTTGCACTGATGCAGGATATTCTATCGCAAAGGAAGTTGCTAATAAGGGTGAGTGCGGGACGTAATTTTAATTACCCTGCCTTGTATGATCTCTATTGGTATCCAGGCGGAAATCCGGACCTGAAACCGGAACTGGCTTATACGGGTGATGCAAGTTTGCTGAGTAATGTAAAGTTAGCGAATCATGTGCATCTCAATTCAGAACTTACCGGATACGCTTCAAATATTACCAACCAGATCATCTGGCTCCCTAAAGACAAGGGTTATTACGAAGCACAGAACCTGAAGAAAGTAAATACTTCAGGGCTGGAAGTGAAGGAGGAAATTGAATACAGGGAGGGTAGTACTTTACTGGCATTAAGCGCCGGATATTCGTACACCAATTCCATGACCAAATCATCCCTCAGCAATTATGATCTTTCCGAGGGGAAGCAACTGATCTATATTCCGAAACAGAATTTTTATTCTGCATTGAAGGGTATGTATAAGAAATGGGCCTTGCTTGCCGAATATGAATACACCGGAATGCGATTCACCACTCCGGATAATGCTATTTCATTGCCGGCTTACGGATTGTTTAATGCCACCATTTCCAAAACGATCATTTATAAAAAACTCAATACAACTCTACACATTAAATGCCGCAATATCCTTGATACGGAATACCAGACCATACAGTGGTATCCCATGCCGGGCAGATATTTTGAAGCGGGAATAAGTATACACATATGACAATTACGAATAATAACCACCCCGCCCTATTGGGCACCCCTCCTAAAAACAGGAGGGGAAATAAAAAATCTACGATTTTTTCAAGCGCGCAGCGCTATTCCCCCTTTGAATTCCAAAGGAATCGGCGGAGCCAACGGGGTAAGGGGGATGACTTGCTTGTAATGAAGAAATTACTCTGCGGAATATTAATTGCATTTTCTATTGTGGCATCCTCTTGCAAGAAAGATCCTCCCAAGGTGGAGACAACTCCGGGCAAGACTTTCTCCAACGGTGTTTTCGTTATCTGCGAAGGCAATTTCACCTATGGAAATGCAGGAGCTACTTTTTATCACCGTGATACGAAACAGGTGGAGACAAATATTTTCCAGGCCATCAATGGTTATCCGATGGGGGATGTATTCCAGAGCATGTATAGCGATGGAATACACTATTTCCTCACGGTAAATAATTCCCAGAAAATAGAAGTGGTGGATGCATCCACTTTCAAGACAACCACCAGCATAACAGGATTCAATTCTCCCCGTTATTATCTTCCCTACATGGATAAGGCCTTTGTATCTGATTTCGGTGCCGATGGAATTTGGGTCCTGGATGAAAATATGAGAATCAAATCAAAGATCGCGACCTCCGGATGGACGGAACAAATGGTGCTCTTTAATGAAGAACTGTTTATTGCTAAAGTTAAGAATGGTTACTGCATTCTGGTCATAGATCCTGCGAATGAAAAAATAAAGGATTCCATTCCGGTAGGTGAGGAGCCTCAATGGATCGTAAAGGACAAGGAGGATAAATTGTGGGTGCTGTGCAATGCGTACCGTAAGACAAAAGCTGCCAACCTCCATCGCATAGATCCTGTAACACACAAGGTTTTACTGACTCTATCTTTCCCATCCACCAATGATGCACCCAGCCGATTGAAACTGAATACCACCATGGACAGTGTACTGTTTCTGGATAATGGTATTTACCGTATGGGAATTAACGAGACCTCACTACCTTCCCAGCCGCTCGTAAAGGCCGGAGTGCACAAGTACTATGGTTTGGGGATAGATAATGCAACAGGCATCATCTATGGAAGCGATGCGCTTGATTTTACCCAGCCGGGTATTGTATTCCGTTATCGCGCCGACGGAACCCCTATAGATTCTTTCCGTACGGATCCGGGCCCAGGGGATTTTCATTTTGTGAAATGATGAATTAATTACTTGCTAGATTCACTCCACCTTTTGATGGTTTCCAACATTTCTCTTTTCATTTCTTTGGCTAGTAACTTGTTTTCCTCTTCTGTCAATTTCTCGTCATATAATTTTATTAATTCCTTTCTTCCGTTTTGTCTGGCATTTAATACATATCTGTATTGTTCAAAATCAACTTGTAGGCTTACAGAGGTATTGTGCGGATTTTGTCTACTGTAGCTAAATCCATTGAACATATAGGTAAATGTACAAGATGTAAAAGGAAAACCAAATGTAGTTATCTTTTCGACTTCCCGATTTAAATCATGACTGTTATTGGGCATCTCAAAGTTTGCGTGTTTATTCTGACCTTGAAAAGTAAAGTTTTGTGAATTACTCATAAAGAAATCATTTAATCCAGAAAGTTCTTTAATTGCATATTCTGCAAATTGTAGAATTGATGTTTTAAAAACTTCTAGAACTGTGTCTTCACTTCGTTTAATTTTGATAATATCTTTATCTGAAAGCTGTTTTTTCAATAGAAATATTTCCTTATCTACATCATCCTCGTCCTCTATGCTTTCTCCCTTAGATGCTTTAATGGCTTTCTCCAAAGACCAGATAAGTTGGTCGGCCATATATTCGTAAAATGCTGGTTTATCTCCGGCATCAGATTTTTGCAGTGCCGTTAGATAAGCTTTTTTATCCTCAGTTTTAATAATAATTGGAGGGTATCCTTCTTGCATTAGATATAAGTTTGCAAGTAACCTGGATACTCTTCCATTGCCATCATCGAATGGATGAATAAGTACAAACTGATAATGAAGATTCGAGGCAACAAAAACTGGATGTAAATCCTTGCTCCTTTGCTCAAATAAAGTCATTAAATCAGCCATTTTACCTGGTGTTTCCTGGGGACTGGCGTAATGAAACATTTCGCCTGAAGGAAGCTTGACAGAATTCGGGTGATCTTTATATTGCCCGATCTTAATTAATCGTCTTGTAGGTTGTCCATCATAAGTCAATGCCTCCTTCCAATAAGGTCGTACAAGTATGACCTCGTTTAAGTTACGTATATCAGTTTCAGTTATTCTACGAGTTTTATCTTTTGACCATTCTTTAATCAAATGTATTGCTACATCATGAGCTTTCATCTCCTCATACTCCCTTAATTCATGATTTCCAGCGGTTTTATCAAAAATAATAAGCAGTTCCGTTTCTCCATAAGTTAGAGTGTTTCCTTCTATATGATTGGAGTTAAAATTCCATTCAAGACGAAATTTTTTCCACAACTTATCTTCGTTCTCTTTCGATACTGGTTGCAAATCATCCAATTCTTTTTTAAGAATATCTATTTTTTTAATCTTGTCGACGAGCGCCATATATTTTTTATAATATACACAAAAATACATAAAAAGAAAATATTCTAAGCATAAGTAAACATTTCATAATTTTATAGGCTTAAAAAAGTTTGATTTCTATGCTCAAATCCATTTTTTGCTGGAGTGGTGGTAAGGACTCCTCGCTTGCTTTGTACGAAATACAAAAGCAGGGAGAGTATGAAGTGAGGTATCTGCTTACTACCCTGAGCGAGGAATTTAAACGGATCTCCATGCATGGAGTACGTGAGGAATTACTGGAGGCACAGGCAGCAAGTATTGGTATACCTCTAAAGAAAGTTTATGTAGGAGTAAACAGTAATGCCGAGTATGAACAGAAGATGGAAGCCATGCTGCTGGATTTGAAAGCTGAAGGAATAGAACATGTTATTTTCGGTGATATATTCCTGGAAGATCTGCGCGAATACCGTGAGAATAATCTTGCAAAAGTGGGAATGAAGGCTGTATTTCCCCTGTGGAAAAGAGATACGAAGGGGTTGATCAATGAATTTTTACAACTCGGTTTTCGCACGGTTGTTTGCTGTGTGAATGATGCATTTCTTGGAGAGAAGGAAGTGGGAGTGAAGATTGATGCCGGGTTTATTTCATCACTTCCTGCCAATGTAGATCCCTGCGGTGAGAATGGTGAATTTCATACATTCTGTTTTGATGGACCGGTCTTTAAATCACCCATCAAATTTTCTGTTGGAGAAAAGGTATACAGGCCTTTGCTACCGGGTGTAGACGTTACTTTACCGCCAGGAGAGACGAAGGGTTTTTGGTATGGGGACCTTACCCCCATAGGTGGTTATTAAGTTATTGAGTAATTAAGTTATTAGAGGTAGGCTCAAATACAACGTGTTTTGTTTGAGTTAAAGTCCCTCTCTTTAAGGAGAGGGATTTAGGGAGAGGTCAGAGCTGATGCTTGATGTTCCTTGAGATATTCTCCACGGTCCATTCCACTGTGGAAATAAATGGATGTTGCCTGACAGGGCAATCTTCCTTCTGGCAGAGCGGACATGAAAAAGGTTCGCAGCCATCCAAGTGAACGAACATTTCTACACTGTCACCGTATTTACTTTTTACAGTGTCCTCAAGTAGTTTCACTTCATCATGTGCTTCGCGGACGGTAAGATACCAGGGAACTGTCAGGTGGCAATCAAGGTGCAATATGGCACCGTATTTTATGATTCGGAGATTGTGCAGGTCTATCCAGTTTTTAGTGCGGGAATTATTGAGGTATTCCACCACTTCATCAAGCAATAATTTATCAGCTTCATCCATGATTCCTGCTATGGAAGAACGGATGATCTTATATCCGGTTACTATGATGATCAGCGCATATACAAGGGCAATAATGCTATCCAGCAATACAAGTTGGGTGAAGTATATCAGCACCAGTCCCACTACAATTCCTATGGTGGAATAGGTATCGCTTTCAAGGTGTTTCCCACTGGCTATTAGCGCCAGGGAATTGTTCTTTTTCCCTTTGCGGACCGCTATGTATCCAACAAAAAAATTTATGATACTTGTTGCAGCAATTAGTGCAATACCATAATCCAGTTTCCCCAAGACATGAGGATGTTTCAGATTGTTTATTGCCTCATAAATAATGATCAGTCCGGTAACGGAAATCAATGTTCCTTCAATTCCTGCAGAAATAAATTCCGCTTTTCCGTGACCATAAGGATGATTATTATCTTTCGGCAGCGCGGAAAGATACAGACTGTACAAGCCGATAAAAGCCGTAATTATATTCACAATACTCTCCAGTCCATCGGTGAGGATGGCTACAGAATTGGTCATATACCAGGCTATCATCTTCAAGATGAAGAGCAAGATAGCTATGACAATGATGACCTTCTGGAAGGAATAATTTTCCCTGGAGCTTTGCAAGACTAATTTTTAATTCCCCGCAAAGTACGTGATAAATCCAATATTTTGTCCTTGTAATTATTTGGACGACACGATAAAAGCGTTTAAATTGCCCTAAAAATAATGATCATGAAAAACAAAATCTTTTTATTGTTACTCGTAGTAATCCTTGCATTTGCCTGCAAAAAAACAGATACACCTGTAAGTACCGGTGGTTCTCCTATTACTACGGATCCCGCAAAGCCTGTTTTGAATATGAATGTTAACGATACCTTCTGGCAAGGGGCAGATCCCTTTGCAGATGCAATAATCTCTGTGGGTAATTCAGATTCCACCTATACCATTCACGCGGGAGGAAGCAATTCATCAAAGCTGAATGTGGCATTTCTTAAGATCAGATACGGGAAGCAGTCATTGAATGGCAAAACGACATTTACAATGAGTAAGATCACATATACCCTGGATACCGGTAGTGTAGTGATAAGCTCGTATAACGCTGCTAAGAATATTATCTCCGGGTCCTTTCAATTCAGTGCAATAAATTCTCTGGTGAATAAAAGGGTGACGATTACAAAAGGATTTTTCTCGAATGTAAACCTCTACAGATAATTGCAAACATCTTGGCACGAGTAAATACTTGCGCGAGCGAAGCATGGAATATAAGCTTAGGAATTACTCCTTCAGCGCAGCAAGGATACTAACACCCGCAGTGGTCTTATCACCGATGGCAACCTTGATATCTGCATCCAATGGGAGGTATATATCCATACGGGAGCCGAACTTGATAAATCCCAGTTCCTGCCCTTGCTCTACTTGCTGCCCTTCCTTGAGGTAGAAACGTATACGCCTGGCTACTGCACCGGCTACCTGACGCATAAGTATCTTGGTTCCCTTGGGAGTGGTTATAACGGCTGTATTACGCTCATTATCCGTGGAGGATTTCGGATGGTATGCCACAAGGTACAAGCCTGCATGGTATTTATAATATTCAACTACGCCTGTAATCGGCACACGGTTCTGGTGAACATTGAATGGAGACATGAATACAGAAACCTGCATACATTCTTTCTTTAGGTATTCACCTTCAAATACTTTTTCGATAACCACTACTTTTCCATCTGCCGGGGAAACCACCATGTTTGCATCCTTGGTAAGCTTGCGGTTTGGAACACGGAAGAACTGTGTGAACAGACTCATCATAACTACTGACAAAGTCAGGAACAGATAAAATAAAATCGGTATGTCCAGTTGCCATAAACCATAATTAATGGCTGCCAGTACAATTAAAACGATAAGTAAAAATGTTCTTCCTTCTCTGTGAATAGTCATGAAATAATATTTATAAATGAGTACAATTTAAATGTGTTTATACCTTCAGTTGAGGCACATCCACCTGTTTAAATTGCTTAATGGTTTCTATAGGGTTGGGTGTATTGAAAACGGCATTTCCTGCCACGAGGACATTAGCGCCTTTACTTAGTAATCTTTGTGCATTATCAAGGCTTACGCCTCCGTCAATTTCTATCAGGGTTTGAGTCTTGCGTTCTTCAACAAGGTCTTTCAGTTCGCGTAGTTTTATCCATGTATGCTCTATGAACTTCTGTGCAGCAAATCCGGGATTGACGGACATCAGCAATACCATATCCAGGTCAGAAAGTATATCGCGCAATAAACTTACAGGAGTATGCGGATTAATGGCAACCCCTGCTTGCATTCCTTCTTCCTTTATCTGGTGAATGGTGCGGTGCAGGTGTGTGCAGGCTTCGTATTGCACGGTGAGTACATCTGCTCCTGCATCTGCAAATGCTTTTATATAGCGCTCCGGCTGTGCGATCATCAAATGTACATCCAATGGCTTTTTAGCCACGGATTTAATTTGCTTGATAATCTGGAAACCGAAAGTGATATTGGGAACAAACATTCCATCCATCACATCCACGTGGATCCAGTCTGCTTCAGAGTTATTGAGCATTTCAATATCCCTTCCCAGGTTCAGAAAATCAGCTGATAGTACAGACGGAGCCAGTTTGTAAGACATGGTGCAAAGATAAGGGGGATTTACGATTTACGATGTACGATTTTGGAAGTACGATTTAAAAACAACTGATTGACAATGAATTATATTTTTATCAATTCACTGGTTAACATGTAACTATACGGAATTTTATATCCAATCGTTCAAGAAGCATTTTCCCCTCCCTGTCTGCCGATAGGCAGGCTTTTAGAGGAGGGGGCAGGGGCCTGTCTGCGGTAGGCAGAGTGGTTGAGCAAGACTGTTGCTAGCCTCCGGGTATAAATTAACTGGCCAGAGGCCTCATGAAACTCACACTCGCCAGAGGCGAGCGAGAGCTCAATCATTAATTCCTATTTCCTTCCTCCACAATCCCTTTTATCTGGATAAGTATTGGATTCCAGCCTTCGCCATCATTCCAGGCTTCCTTGTAGCGCCTTTCTCCATCGGCTACCTTGTTATAATCTCCCTGGGTTACGATCAGTTCTGTTGCATCGTTTTTCTCTTCCAGGGTATATGTCACTGTCAGGTAATTTTCAGGAACATCCTCTATCATCGGGTTATTGGGATCTATAGTGGTATAGGATAAAAACTTGCCCGGTTCTATTTTCACGATATCGCCTTTTACGGCAGTCATTTCCTTGCCTTCCCATTGCAGTTTCCATTCCAGTGGACTACCTGCTTTCCAGTCGGAAACGGTTTCGCAGCCGAACATATATTTCTTGGTTTGTTCCGGATTGGTTAGGGCATCCCATACTGCCGAGGCAGGGGCCTTTATAGTGATATTGCTTGTTACTAATAATTCGCTTTCCATAGTATTCTTTGTGTTCTTGAATTGCAAGGCAAGTTAAGCAAATAGTTTTTAAAAACCCTTCCCCCTTCGGGACCTTCCCTTATCAAGGGAAGGAGTTCCGCAAGCGGAACAAATGAACACAACAAAAAAGAAAATATTTAAAGCATCGAGCTGCTCCCCTCTCCATGTGGAGAGGGGCTGGGGGTGAGGGTATAAAGAGCCTCTATCAACCTCATCACATCCTCCAGTGTTTTCTCATCTGTAATTTTTGATTCCTTGCTCACCTTTACTTTTGCATAGGAGATCAGTAATTGTGTTTCTTCAGTAATGTTTGATTCAATTATTTTCAGTGTTTCCAATAGCGATGCATGGCCTTTTTCTCCCATGGAAGAAGCGGTAATCAATGCTACCGGTTTATGGGAAAATTCACAGGAAGAAACCGTCCAGTCGATGGCGTTTTTCAAAGTGCCCGGCACACCCATGGCATATTCAGGTGTGCAGATCAAAACGGCGTCAGCACTTCTTATTTTATTTCTGAAATCTGCGACTTGTTGGGGTACTATTTCTATATCCGGATTGAAGTGTGGTATCTCTGTTAGTCCATCAAAAATTTCTATTTCAAATCTATCTTTTGTTAGTTCAGCAATGGCATTGATGAGATTCAGATTTGTGGATAATTTCCGTGTACTTCCGGATATGGCAAATATTTTCTTTTTCGCTGACATGGGTGTTGTTTATGGTTGCAAAAATAGAGTTTTATGTTGGGCGTTTTGGGCGTGGTTTACTAAGAGGAACTGGCTGAAAAATCCAACGTATCTATTGTAGGGGCAACCCTTGTGGTTGCCCTTCGCGAACAAGGGCGACCACAAGGGTCGCCCCTACAAAAATTCAGTGACGGGATGTTGCAACAAAAAACCCCGCCGTAAGGCAGGGTTTCTGTATTTACTATTCTCTATTGTTATCTGTCAATTGCTGACTGATAACTGGTAACTGTTTTAGTTCAGATCTCCGCTTGGAGCATCAGTGGCAGGAGGTGCATTATTGCCACCTTCGTTGCGTTGCGGACGCTCGCTATTGTTGTCGTCCCTTCTTGGTCCGCGGTCATCCCTTGGACGGTCATCCCTGCGTGGACCACGGTCGTCGCGTCTTGGTCCGCGATCATCGCGACCACCACCACGTCTGTCGTCACGGCCGCCGCCCCTGCGGTCATCGCGCGGACGATCTTCACGTGGAGGACGTTCTACATAACCTTCAGGCTTTGGAAGCAAAGCTTTCATGGAAAGACGGAATTTACCGGTCCTTGGATCCACTTCAAGAAGCTTGACATCCACTTCGTCACCCGGAGCAAGAACGCCTTCCATATCCTTCAAATGATCATAGCTGATCTCGGAAATGTGAAGCAATCCTTCCTTACCAGGGAGGAATTCAACGAATGCACCGAATGCCTGGATGGAAACCACCTTACCGGAGTAAGTTGCACCCACTTCAGGAACGGTACAGATTGCCTGGATCCATGCAACTGCCTTATCCAGGGCATCTTTATCTGCGGAAGAAACTTCCACATGGCCCATGCCATCAATTTCATCAATTGAAATGGTAGCGCCGGTTACTTTTTGTATTTCCTGGATCACGCTACCGCCCTTACCGATAACTGCACCGATAAAGTCCTTGTCAATAGTGAAGCGCTCCATACGTGGTACGAATGCCTTGTAATCTTCACGTGCAATGGGAAGAACGGAATTCATTATCTCAAGGATATGAAGCCTTCCTTCACGTGCCTGAGCTAATGCTTCTTCTACTACAGTATAGCTAAGGCCATCTACTTTAAGGTCCATCTGGCAGGCAGTGATACCATCTGCTGTTCCGGTTACCTTGAAGTCCATATCACCCAGGTGATCTTCATCACCAAGGATATCAGATAGGATGGCATATTTTCCGTTTTCACCGGAGATCAATCCCATGGCGATACCCGAAACTGATTTCTTTAATTTGATACCGGCATCCAGCATCGCAAGACATCCTGCACAAACTGTAGCCATGGAGGAAGAACCATTGGATTCCATGATGTCCGCAGTAATACGGACAGTATATGGATTCACTTCTTCGCTAGGTAACATTGGTTTCAATGCACGGAGTGCAAGGTTACCATGTCCTACTTCCCTACGTGCAGGACCACGGTTTTGTTTTACTTCACCTGTGGAAAAGCCCGGGAAGTTATAGTGCAATAAGAATTTATTGTATCCTTTGAAAAGTGCCCCATCCACCATTTGCTCATCGAGCTTGGTACCGAGGGTTACGCTGGCTAAACATTGTGTTTCGCCACGTTGGAAGAGAGCAGATCCGTGAACGGTAGGAAGCAAATCGGTTTCAGCCCAGATGCCACGTACTTCATTCAGTTTACGGCCATCCAGACGTACGCGGTGATCAAGAACCATGTTACGCATTACTTCTTTCTTCAGTTTGGAGTAGTATTTTTTAACTCCTGAAAGGTGTGCTTTTTCTTCATCTGTTTCCTTCGGGGCAAGTGCAAGATGTTCTTCGAGCAATGCGGCGAATGCATCAGTACGTGCCTGTTTGCTGGTAGGGTTGATGCAGATATCATGAAGTTTTGCTGCGAATAGTCCGCGAACGGTTTCCATCAACTCAGTATCTTCCTGTTCAATGGCAACAGCTGTTTTAGGTTTTCCGCATTGTGCACGGAAATCTATCTGAGCCTGGCATTGTACCTTGATAGCTTCATGCGCATATTTGATAGCTTCAAGCATTTCTGCTTCGCTAACTTCTTTCATTTCGCCTTCCACCATGTTGATGTCACTGATAGATCCTGATACGATCAGGTCAATAGTGGCATTTTCCATATCCTGCAGATATGGGTTGATAACGAGTTTACCGTCAATCTTTGCAACGCGTACTTCAGAGATAGGGCCTTCAAAAGGAATATCTGAAACAGATAATGCTGCGGAAGCAGCTAATCCTGCCAAGGCATCCGGAGCAACATTGCCATCCGCTGAGATCAGGGAAATAGCAACTTGTACATCATTACGGAATCCATCAGGAAAAAGAGGACGTAAAGCCCTATCCACCAGGCGGCTGATAAGTATTTCGTAATCGGAAAGCCTGTTTTCACGTTTAAAGAAGCCACCCGGAAAACGTCCGGTAGCCGCATATTTTTCCTGGTAATCAACACTCATTGGAAAAAAGTCTATTCCTTCCCTTGGTGCCGCACTTGCTGTAACAGCTGCAAGTAATATAGTATCGTCCATACGAACGGTTACACAACCATTCGCGAGTTTAGCAAATTTTCCTGTTTCGAGTGTAATCGTTCTGCCGTCGTCCAGGGTAATGACCTGGGTAAAAACCTGAGGTTTGTTCATTTAGTTATGAAGTTGATATTGTTAATATAGGTTGGCTAAAATAAAAAAAGGCGATTTTGAAAAACCGCCTTTCTTTGCCAGTAAATTTATTTTCTAATTCCTAACTTGCCGATGATCTCCCTATAACGGAAGATATCTTCGCGCATTAAGTAATTGAGTAATTTTCTTCTTTTACCTACGAGCTTCAAGAGACTGCGTTGAGTACCGAAGTCCTTGCGGTTCTTCTTAAGATGCTCCGTTAGGTGATTGATACGATGACTAAAGAGGGCTATCTGGCTTTCAGCCAGGCCTGTATTTTCCTTGGTCTTTCCGTATTCCTGGAAAATGTCCTGTTTTTTCTCAGCTGTTAAGTACATTGTTTCTTCTTAATCTTAATATAGCCCGCAAAATTAATGATTATTTGCGGAAATCCGTAAATTATTTCAGATTTTTTATGCAAGACATTGAAATATAGGTGTTAGTGCCGTGGATTTCCTCAGTTTCCCTCTTCAATATCTAACTGGATATTGGCATCGCCCGGTGTAGTGTTGCGGACTTTAGCCTCCAACCACAATCGTAATTCACCATATCCCGGGAATTTTATTTCATCTGGATCATTGCTCCATCGTATTACCTTTTCCAGAATCTGTTTTATCTTTTCCTTTCTTTTTCTACCCGGTATTTCCCTTGCTATTTCGGTTAAATAACCAAAAATTCTTTTTTCAGGGTCGTCATTGAGCCTTTTTCCCGTGGTCTTTTTAAATACTCTCCTGTACGATTTTAGTTGATTTTCAATTTTCAATTCAAAAATAAGGATCATATGCATAATCCTTGCATTTTCAACAATATCTACTCTTATAGAAGAATTTTCGTCCTGCAATAATTTTTGTATCCATTTCAGGGCTTTATCAAATTTCGCATTTGAGAAATAGACGTTTGAAAAATTGTACATCAAACCAATTTCGTCAGCCTTGGTAAGTTTCCCATTATAGATTTTAAATTGTTTTTCCATTTGTTCCAACCTACCCAAGGCTACAACATGTTTATTTACGTTGACATAGTAAAACAATTCCGCACTTGCGGTATTTTGAAACAATTTGATTTCTTCATAAGGGTTACTCGTTTTAAGCTGATGAATTTTCTGGAATACTTCCGGGAACTTGTCATATTTTGCAGCTTTCAGTGAAGAGTTCAAATAATTGGATAGTATAGTAATGTATCTTGAAATGGAGTTTTTCCGGAATTTCTCATTTTGCTCCATAAGTTCAGCGCAGAGCAAATAATATGAGGAGGCCGAGATGTTGTCCCCTGTGAAAAATGAATAGAGTCCCTTGGTTTCATAAAACAATATCTGCGCTTTAAAGCTTTTGGCCCTTGTAATGTGATCCAACAATGGAGTATCAATCAGCTTATTTATATGTTCATGCATTTCGTCTGAAGGGTTTTTATTATACATGCTGATAAGGCTGAAGAACTCATCATATACCTTATTATAGTCCATCAGGTTATGCTGTAGGTCAAGTAGACGCGCCTGTTCCCTTGAAATTTCTTCCAGCCTTTTCCGCATATCATTCGGTACCCGCTGGATAATAATGTCTCTCTGGATTTTTAGCAAGTCAAAAGTGATTAAAAACTGTTCATCTTCATAGGCTTGTTTGAGTACCTTGTTTAGCAGCTTTTCACAATTTTCATGCAAGGATTTGTTAAAGAGTATCCTGCATTCTACAATGGAATTGAGCAGGTTGATGTACGTATTGTCCGATTGAATTGTAATGAGACTTTCCAGAATATAATTCTGGAGATAATGCTTGTTTGCAATAAAAGAACTCTCATTAAATTTTTTGCAGAATGCTGTATTTATTTCCTCATCTTTCCCCAGCTCACTTTTTAAAATTTCATTAAAAAGCCATATGGATATTTTCCTGCGTTTTCCTGCCAGGACTTTCAGCTTGGAATTTACGAAACGTTTTTCAAAGGGCGTTAGCGAATTGACCAATCGATAGATGTGCCCATCGGCCTCCCTTTTTCTTTTTACAGGCATATAAATGATTTTCTGCGTCAAATGTAAAGGTTTTTTTTGATTGATTTCATTTAATTTTAAGTGATAATTGCAGAAAATAAAATGATGATTTACAATAATTTAACTATAAAATAATTGTAATTTATCAATTTTTGATGTAAATTTTAAATGCAAATTGGTGTTCACAGCTTCAAAAAGTATTTTACGTTTGTAGTGGCTATTACCAAAAAACGTGTGTTATGCAAAATTCGTATTCTCTGGCAACTCATTCTTTCGCTCTGGTGGGAAACTACTTCAGGGTAACTCCCGGTACTGACAATGTAAACCCGGATAATTATAACCTGGCGACAAACCGCTACAGGCTATGGTTTTCCGGAAACAGTCTGGTCATCTCGGATAATCTTTCCACACCCTTATATTATGAGCATGGTTTTTACAGGCCAGCCATTGATTTTACCATAAGTTCCTCACCATCCAATCTTGGAGTTGTCACAGGAACTATCGTTGTGGCAGGGAATGCAGTACCAGTACCCACAAATTTTATTTTCCTGCATGATAATTTGCAAATAGAAATAAGCCTGAATCCGGCAAATACTACAGTATTCAGGGTAGTAACTTCAGAACCGGTACTTATTGAACAATTTCCGGCACCAACAGGTGATGGAGGTCATGGAGATCACGGACACGGAGATCATGGAAATCACGGACATGGAGATCATGGACATCACGGAGGTCATAAAAAAGATAGTGATCATTAAAATAATTAGAAGTCATAGTTTATAGTCCTTGCCGAACGCCCATTTTAATAACTAAAAACTCACTCATAACACGTCGAGAGTATTTTTTCTAATAGCTTCCCCACCGGCATGTGCGGATACACATGCCGGCCTTGGGGAGTTCTTAAAGTCTTATTTGAAATTCATATCCTACTATTCCATAGTAAAGTAAATAAAGAGTTCGTCGAGAGTATTTTTCAATTAGCGTCCCCCTGGTATGTGTTCGCCGCATATACCGGGCCGGGGCGATTTTAGGGAAGGCTTTATTTGAATTTAATATGTAGCTTTTCTATGGCTACATTCATGGGTATTGCGTAACCTATCCCTTCTGCTTTAGCTCCTTTTCTGGATACTATTCCAATAACTTCTCCACGCATATTTAGCATGGGGCCTCCACTATTTCCCGGATTAACGCTGGCATCAGTCTGGATGTATTTTTTTTCATCAAACTCTCGCCAACCGCTGATAATACCTTTGCTCACGGATTGCCCAAGTTCTATTGATTTAGGCGTTCCTATAATGGTTACTTCTTCTGCAATGTTTACTCCGTCAGTATCTTTCAAACAAAGCGGCTTGAATCCGTTAGCCTTGACTTTGATGATCGCAACATCATATTCATCATCATAGGACACTATTTCCGCCGGGACAGAAAATCCTGCATTGAATAGGACCTCTATTTCCTTCGCTTTATCTATTACATGCTGATTGGTCATGATCAATCCATCCTCACTGATAATAAACCCGCTACCAATCCCAATATCAGTTTTTACGGTTACTACAGATTTTATTACGGCTCCAACCATTTTGGAATATTCGCGAAAGGGCTGTGGTGATATTTTTGCAAGATTGATTTCCTTTTTTGGAGTTAGAAAAGTGGATTTGCGCCTGAAATCATAAATTGCAATTTTAAAATAGTTGGAATTAACAAATGTGTCTAATCCGTTTTCGAAAGCTTCTCTAACCGCAGTGTTTAAATTTGTGGACGTGTTTAGATTATTCAATGATTTTGTTGTCAACTTGGCTATGACTTTATTTTTCTTAACGTCGAAGATCTGCCACTCCACATTTATTTTTAAGCTAACATCCATATATGCTTCTGCCAGTTTATCGGAATAATGCATAGATACTCTATCAAAGAAGCACCTAATAAGAGATCTGGTCCCTTTTCAATTTTATCTTCAGAAAACAAGGCAGTTGTCTTTCTTATATCAAATCCAACTGAATCAAGAAAATCCTCGGCAATTTTATTAAATTTCAGAGTTGAGTATTCGCTTGGATTCCATGTGAGGGGTACTTTTATTTTTCCAAATGGGCCTCTTAATTTTCCTTCTCCTATATTGGTTCCTTCCTTTATGTCGAAGATCATTTTATCGAAACCCAATACGATATTTTTTACCGAATCAAAAATGTTTGGTTCTCTTTTAAGTTTTATATTTATCTTGATAATATCAATGTAATCCGAACTTATAAGTTCATCATTCCTACCGGATGTTTTTCTTTCGAGTTGCTTCAATATATCTTCAGTGTAAAAATAAGAAGTATCCTTATATCCGGGTTTGGAAATTCTTAATTCATATCTGAAATATTTTTTGAAGTTTAGTTTGACCTCTTGTGCGTAAGGAGTGTAACCAATCCTGATGTTATTCAGGAAAACATCTGCATTTGAGGGAGTAGTGTGTATTTTGAAGACAATTCCCTGTGCAGATAATTTCCCCAATGAGAGCAACATTAATAAAGAAACAAATTTGATAAAGGATGTTGAAAGTCTTTGCTTTAGACAAAAGGTTGTTTTGATCACTTCGCTACTTTTTTAATTTATAGTTACAGGAAAATTCACTTTCCATGTTTGACAATCATCATTCGATTTAACCGTAGCAACAAAAATTTCTATAATTGGAGTTTTGATTGTTGAAATAGTTTTGAAATTGATTTTATCACCTGTTGATACAGTTTTCCCCGAAGGAATATTTACTAGGCTTCCTGAAGTGTACGTTACAGATACAAAATCATTATGATTGTAATCAATATTAGTAATGTATACTTTTGTCTTGTTTATGCTTATTTGATTTTTCAAGGAAAGAAATATAAGGGTAGATTCTCCTGCTATTGCGCCACCGTTTGCTCCATTGTTTATTGAAAACGTTCCTGTGAAAGGATTGAGTGGGGAATAGATTTTTATTGGGACAGTCTGGACAAGGGTATCTGCCGAACTAGGTACGCTACCATTTCCCTGTTTACTGACCTTGACAATAAAATTAAGAATACTATCAGGTGGAAATGAATTAATAAAGCAAGGTGGAATATCTAACCAGACAGATGTGGTGTCATTAGCAGCTAGGTTAGTTGAATAAATAGGATAGGAGTGATTGCCCATGTTGGGTATTAAGACATTAATAGATCCGTGTATATCTATAGCAGTTAAAGGTCCAGAGTTCTTGAATGTAAATTTGATATGTGCAGATTCAAAAGTGCGAATTTTCCCATCATTGGTTGGATAGTTTTCTACAGTGCACCCTACTAAAGTCAAGGAAGATTTAGGAAGGGATTTACCACTGTTATTGTGAGTATCGTAAGGGTTATCTCGTTTTAAATCTTTTTTACACATCCAAAATAAGGCTGGTGTTGAGAGTAGCAAAAGAAAAATTATTTTGTATCTTGACATGTTAAAAGCTGTGAATTAAATGTACTGTATTTACCCAACTTCCATAATTATCAGGAAGTATTGTGGCTCCGAAATTAACATTGATTCCCGAAGTGGTTTTCATTTTATTTCTTAGTTGTTTTTTTAGTTTGTCGTTAATACTGCCCCGAACAAAAACATAAAATATATCTTCTGCCCAAATGATACCTCCAATTGTGAGGAATACATTTGCAGATTTATTTTGTTCATTTGCCACGTTGTAATAATTGTCAATTGCGGATTGTTCGTATGATGTATGGTATAAATTGTAATTGCTGTTGGACTCACTTTTCAGGTAAATTCCATAACCAATAAAACTGGCAACTGCTATAGTTTGTAAAAACCCCAGTTTGTTTTTTGAAACAAAATAATCTCCCAATCCAGGACATGCAAGACTTAGAAGGGCCTTATTGGATCCTCCGTAAATCTTGTGCATTTCCACGTTCAATCTGACACTGAATTTTATTGAGGTAATATTTATAGTGTCCTTAAAAAAATCCCATGTAAAGTTCTTACCGTTTCCTCCGGAGACAACTTCTCCATAATCTCCAGATATAGTTACAGGATCCAGGATCATATTAGTTGAAGAGTCAAGGATTTGTACACTGACTTCGAAATATTGCGAATGGGGAGTTTCAGGGAGATCGTAGGAAACCTTTAATTTATTGTCCTCTATTGTATATTTTATGTTTTTAGCTTCATAAGTTGATTGCCCATATGAGAAAGACATTGTACATATAAATAAGACCAAAAAAAGGATAAACCTCATCTTTTCTTTTTTTCAAGCAAAGGTAGGCAAAAATATTTTTTTTAGAAATTTTTTGGCATTTGTCAAAAAGCGATTTATCTTTGCACCTGAATTTAGTTCTTTAACATTTTGCAGCTTATCCAGAAAGACTGAGGGACAGGCCCGATGACGTCTTAGCAACCATAATCCCGTAACAACGGGGCTAAAGGTGCTAACTCCTGCTCGATTAATGAGATAGATAAGCCGTAGAGAGATGAAATATCAAACAATTTTGTATATTATTACCTCTTCCGGCTTACTGGAAGAGGTTTTTTATTGCTACTAATCGTGGCAATTTCCAATAAGTCCCCTTTAGGGTTCGCCGCGGCGAATAGGGGGGGACTACAAAACTTCTTCCCGTAAGCACCATCCCTAGCCCTTCCGGCTAAGCTGCACCAAACTATTAATTTTTTAAAATTTATACAAAATGCAGCTCGAAACACAGATCATTCACAGCATTCCGGTAGACGAACTGACCGGGGCAATTTCAGTTCCAATTTACCAGACTTCCACCTATGTACAGGATGCTCCCGGCGTCCATAAGGGATTTGATTATTCACGTACCAATAATCCTACCCGCCAGGCATTGGAAAACCTTGCCGCTACTCTCGAAAACGGTGATGCAGGTTTTGCATTCGCCAGTGGACTTGCCGCTATTGATGCGGTTGCCAAATTATTGAAAGCAGGCGATGAGATCCTTGCCGTAGATGATATCTACGGGGGCGCCTACCGTATCTTCACACACGTATATAGTAAATTCGGTATCACTATAAAATACGTTGATACCACAAACGTGGAAAACGTGGTGGATAACATCACAGAGAAAACACGTTTTGTATGGCTGGAAAGTCCAACCAATCCTTCCCTGAAAATTTCCGATATTGAGGAAATTGCCAAGGTGGCCCATGCCAATAATGCGCTGCTTATTGTTGACAATACCTTCGCATCTCCTGCATTGCAGCAGCCGCTGGCGCTGGGTGCGGATATAGTGATCCACAGCGCGACCAAATACCTGGGCGGGCACTCCGACCTTATCGCCGGTCTGGTGATCACCAAACACAAGGAGTATAGTGAGCAGATCAAGTTCATCCAGAACGCGTCAGGATCCATCCTGGGGCCGTTTGATTCATGGCTGGTGATACGTGGCATAGAAACGCTAAGCCTGCGCATTGAGAAGCATTGCGCGAACGCCCTGACCATTGCTAAATACCTGGAAAGCGAAGGGGCGATTGATAACCTCTACTATCCGGGCCTTGAATCACACTTCAACCATGAAGTGGCGAAGAAGCAAATGAAAGGCGGCTTCGGTAGTGTCATTTCCTTCTCACTTAAGGAAAATACCATAGAGGCGGCAGAGGCATTTGTCACTTCAACCAAATTATTCAAACTGGCGGAAAGCCTTGGCGGAGTGAAAAGCCTCGTTTGCCATCCGGCGCAAATGACTCACAAATCCATTCCTGCGGCACAGCGCCAGGCAGCCGGTGTGGCTGATAGCCTGATCCGCCTGAGTGTGGGACTTGAAAATGCACAGGATCTTATTGATGACCTGAAGCAGGCTTTTGCAGCAGTTCAACATAAAAAAGAAAAAGTGACGGCATAAAAATTAACGGCCGTTGCGAGGAAAATCCCTGATGTTGAGGGCAGGGGGATTTTTATTATAAACATTTTCCGACAGGCAGATTAAGTAGACTTGCAACGGCTCATTTTTCATATTCACACATATTAATTTCAGAAATGAGGAATCATATAAAACTTGGAGTATTCGGATTCGGTTGTGTAGGGCAGGGACTCTATGACGTATTGCACAAAACGCACGGCATAAAGGCGGAGATCGTAAAGATCTGCGTTAAGAATAAAAACAAAGTTCGCAGGCTTCCGGAGGATGTGTTTACCTATGACAAAAATGAATTGTTAAACAATCCTGATATCAACGTCATAGTGGAATTGATCGATGATGCCGATGCTGCTTTCGAAATTGTTTCCACTGCTTTGAAAAATAAAAAGGCCGTGGTGACTGCGAATAAGAAAATGATCGCAGAGCATTTCGAGGAATTATTTCAGCTGCAACAGGAGTATGGAGTTCCTCTATTGTATGAAGGGGCTTGCTGTGCAAGTATTCCCATTATCCGTAACCTGGAAGAGTATTATGATAATGATCTTCTCAATAGTGTGGAAGGGATTTTCAATGGTTCCACCAACTATATACTCACAAAAATATTCCGGGAGAATTTAAACTTTGCCACAGCACTGAAGGAAGCCCAGGAAAAAGGATTTGCTGAAAGCGATCCACGACTGGATGTTGAAGGGTTTGATCCCAAGTTCAAACTTTCCATAGTACTAACTCATGCCTTCGGATTGTTCATCAAGCCGGAAAATATTTTCCACTACGGTATCCAGAACCTTTCAGAGTTTGATATCCGTTATGCACGTGAGAAAGGCTACAAGATAAAACTGGTGGCTTCCTGCAGGAAAGTGGAGGATAAGATCTACGCTGCAGTATTGCCAAAGTTTGTTCGCCCGGATGATAAATTATACAATGTGGACCTGGAGTATAATGGCATTACCATAGAAAGTATTTTTTCCTTTCCAGCACATTGGGATCCTAAGCTTAGAATTCCACGTGGACAAGTTGTCGCGGCCGCTTCTATAGTGTCACCTAAATACTAGTGACTCCAGCGTAACTGGACTGGCCACAGTTAGGCCGCAAATGTAATCACACTGGCTCACCTTCGGGTGGGCCTTTCTGCGTTCGCGAGTGGACCCGATAAGCTCATGGAGCGGCGTAACCGTCGCACAGGAAGGACAGAGAAAGCGCGGATCTGGGAAGTGACGGACAGAACGGTCAGGACCTGGATTGGGGAGGCGGTTGCCGCCGCTGCTGCTGACGGTGTGACGTTCTCTGTTCCGGTCACACCACATACGTTCCGCCATTCCTATGCGATGCACATGCTGTATGCCGGTATACCGCTGAAAGTTCTGCAAAGCCTGATGGGACATAAGTCCATCAGTTCAACGGAAGTCTACACGAAGGTTTTTGCGCTGGATGTGGCTGCCCGGCACCGGGTGCAGTTTGCGATGCCGGAGTCTGATGCGGTTGCGATGCTGAAACAATTATCCTGAGAATAAATGCCTTGGCCTTTATATGGAAATGTGGAACTGAGTGGATATGCTGTTTTTGTCTGTTAAACAGAGAAGCTGGCTGTTATCCACTGAGAAGCGAACGAAACAGTCGGGAAAATCTCCCATTATCGTAGAGATCCGCATTATTAATCTCAGGAGCCTGTGTAGCGTTTATAGGAAGTAGTGTTCTGTCATGATGCCTGCAAGCGGTAACGAAAACGATTTGAATATGCCTTCAGGAACAATAGAAATCTTCGTGCGGTGTTACGTTGAAGTGGAGCGGATTATGTCAGCAATGGACAGAACAACCTAATGAACACAGAACCATGATGTGGTCTGTCCTTTTACAGCCAGTAGTGCTCGCCGCAGTCGAGCGACAGGGCGAAGCCCTCGGCTGGTTGCCCTCGCCGCTGGGCTGGCGGCCGTCTATGGCCCTGCAAACGCGCCAGAAACGCCGTCGAAGCCGTGTGCGAGACACCGCGGCCGGCCGCCGGCGTTGTGGATACCTCGCGGAAAACTTGGCCCTCACTGACAGATGAGGGGCGGACGTTGACACTTGAGGGGCCGACTCACCCGGCGCGGCGTTGACAGATGAGGGGCAGGCTCGATTTCGGCCGGCGACGTGGAGCTGGCCAGCCTCGCAAATCGGCGAAAACGCCTGATTTTACGCGAGTTTCCCACAGATGATGTGGACAAGCCTGGGGATAAGTGCCCTGCGGTATTGACACTTGAGGGGCGCGACTACTGACAGATGAGGGGCGCGATCCTTGACACTTGAGGGGCAGAGTGCTGACAGATGAGGGGCGCACCTATTGACATTTGAGGGGCTGTCCACAGGCAGAAAATCCAGCATTTGCAAGGGTTTCCGCCCGTTTTTCGGCCACCGCTAACCTGTCTTTTAACCTGCTTTTAAACCAATATTTATAAACCTTGTTTTTAACCAGGGCTGCGCCCTGTGCGCGTGACCGCGCACGCCGAAGGGGGGTGCCCCCCCTTCTCGAACCCTCCCGGTCGAGTGAGCGAGGAAGCACCAGGGAACAGCACTTATATATTCTGCTTACACACGATGCCTGAAAAAACTTCCCTTGGGGTTATCCACTTATCCACGGGGATATTTTTATAATTATTTTTTTTATAGTTTTTAGATCTTCTTTTTTAGAGCGCCTTGTAGGCCTTTATCCATGCTGGTTCTAGAGAAGGTGTTGTGACAAATTGCCCTTTCAGTGTGACAAATCACCCTCAAATGACAGTCCTGTCTGTGACAAATTGCCCTTAACCCTGTGACAAATTGCCCTCAGAAGAAGCTGTTTTTTCACAAAGTTATCCCTGCTTATTGACTCTTTTTTATTTAGTGTGACAATCTAAAAACTTGTCACACTTCACATGGATCTGTCATGGCGGAAACAGCGGTTATCAATCACAAGAAACGTAAAAATAGCCCGCGAATCGTCCAGTCAAACGACCTCACTGAGGCGGCATATAGTCTCTCCCGGGATCAAAAACGTATGCTGTATCTGTTCGTTGACCAGATCAGAAAATCTGATGGCACCCTACAGGAACATGACGGTATCTGCGAGATCCATGTTGCTAAATATGCTGAAATATTCGGATTGACCTCTGCGGAAGCCAGTAAGGATATACGGCAGGCATTGAAGAGTTTCGCGGGGAAGGAAGTGGTTTTTTATCGCCCTGAAGAGGATGCCGGCGATGAAAAAGGCTATGAATCTTTTCCTTGGTTTATCAAACGTGCGCACAGTCCATCCAGAGGGCTTTACAGTGTACATATCAACCCATATCTCATTCCCTTCTTTATCGGGTTACAGAACCGGTTTACGCAGTTTCGGCTTAGTGAAACAAAAGAAATCACCAATCCGTATGCCATGCGTTTATACGAATCCCTGTGTCAGTATCGTAAGCCGGATGGCTCAGGCATCGTCTCTCTGAAAATCGACTGGATCATAGAGCGTTACCAGCTGCCTCAAAGTTACCAGCGTATGCCTGACTTCCGCCGCCGCTTCCTGCAGGTCTGTGTTAATGAGATCAACAGCAGAACTCCAATGCGCCTCTCATACATTGAGAAAAAGAAAGGCCGCCAGACGACTCATATCGTATTTTCCTTCCGCGATATCACTTCCATGACGACAGGATAGTCTGAGGGTTATCTGTCACAGATTTGAGGGTGGTTCGTCACATTTGTTCTGACCTACTGAGGGTAATTTGTCACAGTTTTGCTGTTTCCTTCAGCCTGCATGGATTTTCTCATACTTTTTGAACTGTAATTTTTAAGGAAGCCAAATTTGAGGGCAGTTTGTCACAGTTGATTTCCTTCTCTTTCCCTTCGTCATGTGACTTGATATCGGGGGTTAGTTCGTCATCATTGATGAGGGTTGATTATCACAGTTTATTACTCTGAATTGGCTATCCGCGTGTGTACCTCTACCTGGAGTTTTTCCCACGGTGGATATTTCTTCTTGCGCTGAGCGTAAGAGCTATCTGACAGAACAGTTCTTCTTTGCTTCCTCGCCAGTTCGCTCGCTATGCTCGGTTACACGGCTGCGGCGAGCGCTAGTGATAATAAGTGACTGAGGTATGTGCTCTTCTTATCTCCTTTTGTAGTGTTGCTCTTATTTTAAACAACTTTGCGGTTTTTTGATGACTTTGCGATTTTGGGAAAG
>JADMIO010960094.1_pt1 | contig 25993 bp, 19 predicted proteins | sample 8958161 | NCBI WGS metagenome assembly JADMIO01 (sample SAMN16585339, study PRJNA669376) | soil metagenome | isolation source: Crop rotation soil | place: USA: Cullars Rotation, Alabama | collected 2011 | reverse complement strand
TATCTCGGAGACTGGCTCGACAACGCCAATCACTACCGCATGCAGTTGCTCGGCGACGCCGCCGACAACCCCGACCAGCGCATCGCGGAAGACATCAAGCAGTTCGTCGAATTCACCATCACGATCGGATTGGGACTTCTGAACTCGATCGTGACCCTGATGTCCTTCGTGGTCATTCTTTGGGGGCTCTCGGCGACCGCCCCTCTCGTCGTCAACGGCGTCACCATCTCGATCCCCGGCTATCTGGTCTGGGCCGCCCTCGCCTATGCGATCCTCGGCACCGCGATCACGCACTGGATCGGATCGCCGCTCGCGCAACTGAACTTCCAGCAGCAGCGCTACGAAGCCGATTTCCGCTTCAACCTCGTGCGCGTCCGCGAAAACTCCGAACAGATTGCGCTGCTGACCGGAGAGCGCGCCGAAACCGGCCGCCTGCTCGACCGCTTTGAGAACGTCGTGGCCAACTGGCGGCTGATCATGAGCCAGACCAAGAAGCTCACCTTCTTCACCGCGAGCTACCGCCAGGCTGCGGTGGTCTTTCCGTTCATCCTGGTGAGCCCCGCCTATTTCAACAACGTCCTGCAGCTCGGCGGGACGATGCAGACAGCATCGGCCTTCGGCAGCGTGCAGACCGCTTTGTCGTTCTTCGTCACATCCTACCGCCAGATCGCCGAGTGGCGCGCGATCGTCGCACGCTTGTCGGGTTTCCAGACCTCGGTCGCGACCGGACGCGCGGCCGCGGCAAAGGCGCCCGTCGTCGCCGTGCGCAGCGAAGAGCGCTCCGATATCGCCTTGTCGGATGTCTCATTGCGGTTGCCCAATGGGGCACCGTTGCTTGAGCCCAGCAACGTCACCATCCCGGCGCACGATCAGATTCTGGTCACCGGCCCTTCGGGTTCGGGCAAGTCGACCTTGTTCCGCGCGATCGCAGGCGTCTGGCCATTCGGTGGCGGTGCGGTCGCGGTGCCACGCGACGCCAAAGTGATGGTGTTGCCGCAACGCCCGTATTTCCCCATCGCGACGCTCGGCGCAGCTGTCACCTACCCGGCGGCGCCCGGCACGTTCCCGAAGGAGCGCCTCGCCGAGACGATCACGGCCGTCGGCTTGCCGGCACTGGCGACACGGCTTGACGAGGAAGCGCACTGGAACCGGATGCTGTCGCTCGGCGAACAGCAGCGTCTCGCGATCGCACGCGCCATCCTGCAGGAACCGCACTATCTGCTGCTGGACGAGGCGACCGCTTCGCTCGACGAGAAAGCCGAGGCCGATCTCTATCGGCTGCTGCATGAGCGTCTGCAGAACGCGACCATCGTTTCGATCGGCCACCGCGCGACGCTGTCATCCTTCCATCGCCGCCGATTCGCGGTCCAACGGGACGGCCAGACGTCGCGGCTTACCGAGGTTCCGCTCGGACAGACTTGAACGGACCCGTGGCGCGATCACCGGGCAAAAGAAAAACGGCGGCTCGCGAGAGCCGCCGTTCCGGTCTTGGACTGATCGAAGAAGCTTACTTCAAGGCGCCGAGCGTCAGGTCGGCCGAGAGCTTGGCAATGAAGGTCGAGCCGCACCACTTGGAGCCGAGGCCGCTCGGATTGATCGCCGTCACGTTGCTCGTACCGCTGGCGGTGAAATCGCTGGTGAAGGCGTTGCAATCACCCTTCGACAGATTGGTGTCGGAGTAGCGCAGATCCAGCGTAAACACTTTCCAGGTGAAGCCGCCGCCGACGTTCCAGGTGGCATAGTCGGAATACGGCACGCCGTTCGCGAAGATGCCGGTGGTCGTACCGCCAGTCGCGATCGCAGTGCCAGCTGGGATGCCGTAGAAATTGTCGCTGGTCCCGAGCCACTGATAGCCGATTTCACCCGACAAATAGGCACCGATACCGTTCGGGAAGAAGGTGCCCGGGAAGGTGTACTTGACGGTGCCAGACAGGTATTCGCCGTCGGCGCCCGTGTTGGCATAGGAGGGCGTGTAGAAGAAGTTGCCGCCCAGCGCCCAGTTGTCGTTCACGGTGTAAACGACCTTGGCGTACCACTCGTAAAAGCTCGCATCGCGCTTCGCGACGTTGCCGCCGATGCCGTTGTTGGTCGACGGGATGATGCCGAGGCCACCGCTGTTCAGCAGGCAGTCGCCGCCGAAAGCCGCGACGTTGAAGCACTGACCGTTCGGATAGGCGTAGTACCAGAAGCCGAAATCGAACGCGAAGGCGCCGAAGGTCGGCCGCACACCGCCGTAGAAGTCGATCTCAGCAGCTGCGCGGTTCGGGAAGCTGATGCTCTCACCCGAGATACCGGCATACAGCTGCCAGTTGGCGTTGATGTTGTAGCGCGGCTCGAAATACGCAGCGACCGAACCGGAATGGTTGGACTGGGTGATGCCGCGGAAGACGTAGTCGCTCATCACGGCCGCGCCGAAGGCTACGTCCCACGGGCTCGGCGGAGGAGGCGGCGCCACCGGGGCCTTGGTCACCATCTTGAGATCGGCGGACATCGCCGGAGCAGCCACCGTAACGGCCGCCAAGGCAACCATCGCGGACAGAACGATTTTCTTCATTACCAGCCCCTTTTTCTTCACTTTCAGTCGTGTTGGTCTGGCGTGCAAAAACGCAACAGACCGTCCCAACTGCGTCCCTTCTTTCAACGTCGTGAAAATTTAACGCATGAGGCAACGCGTCACAGCAAGGCGAAAGCTTCGGCAAGTGCTGCATTTTTGGGCGTTTCAAGCCCGGTGTGGGGATGACTCCGAGCTTGAAAAACGAATGATCCGAGGGTGTGGCGCCGATGTCACAAATTATGTTGTGCCAACGGGTTGAAACGATCCAAGGAAAGGTCTCCGCCTACCACCGACGACTCACAAAAAATGCCCCGAAGAAGCCGCTGCGCCGCCGCGAGCAGACCGGAACAGCCCCACATGAGGGGCGTTGAACTGCGCTATGCGGCTCGCCTTTGCTTTGCTTTGCCTCTTGGTTGCCGGCGTCGGAACGGGCGCCGGCTGGCGCGCGGTCAGCACCGCAAGGGAGATGAGCAGCCGCCAGCTTCGGGAGATGGACAGCGCCATCGACCAGATCGTCACGGACTACAAGGAGAGGCGTGAAATCGCGGTTGCAACCACCGGCGTGGTGGCGCTTGAAGAGCGGAAGAACCTACCCCTGGCAGAGACACCCGCCCCTGCGGACCTGCGCCCGGTCACAGCGCCAAAGCCGGCGCATCAGGAGCTCAAGCAAGAGGCCAAGACCGTCTCTGCCTCACAAGCGAAAAGTCAAAGACCTCGCGCCGGCCGCACGACCGCGCGCAACAATGCGCTGATCCCGCAGGCTTTCATCTCACTGCAGAAGTTCGCGACTTCGGCGTTCGGCTTCCGCTGAACACGGCCGAGCCCGAATCGCACAGGCGCCGCGTGACCGCGCCCGAGAACGAGGCGCGGTCCGCGTTGCCGCAAAACGTCAGTTCGAACCGGTGCCCGGCTCGGACGAGAACGGCTTGAAGTCGCTCATCGGGGCTGGCGCGGGCGCCGCCGGAGGCGGAGCACTCGGGGCCGGCGCAGCAGCCGGCTTCGGAGCCGCTGCCTTCTTGGCCGCCGGCTTCTTCTTGGCAGCAGCTTTCTTGGCTACAGCCTTCTTGGCTTTCTTCGCCTTTTTGGGCGCTGCCTTCTTGGCGCTCTTGCGGGCTTTCGCTTTCTTGCGTGCCGGCATCGCCTTCTTGGTTTTCTTCGCCTTCGCTTTCGACTTCTTTGCCTTCTTCGACTTCTTAGCCATGATCGCCTCCCGATCGTTGCCGCCACAATCTCGGTACAGACTAACTCACCGGCAGATTAAACCACATGCTGCTGTGCCGCGCTCGCCTCTTGAGCGCTCACGTCACGCATCTTCACGCCGCGCAATCCCTCCGGTTTCGGTCCTCCGGTCGCCCAATCGATCAATTCGACCGGATGAACAACCGGGATATCGGTCCCGCCCGCAATCTGCGTGATGCAACCGACATTGCCGGCTGCGATCACATCGCTCCCAAGCCGCTCGATGTTCGCGATCTTACGATCCCGCAGCATCCGCGCAATGTCGGGCTGCATGATGTTGTAAGTCCCAGCCGAGCCGCAGCACAGATGTCCCTCCGGCACATCTTTCACCACGAAGCCCATTTTGGAAAGCAGTTCCTTCGGCTGGCGGGTGACTCTCTGGCCGTGCTGCAGCGAGCAGGCGGCGTGATAGGCGACATTGAGCGCGCGTGGCTCCGGCGGTGATGAAAGCCCGAGCGAAGCCAGATATTCGGTGACGTCTTTAGCCAGCCTCGAAATCTGCGCGGCAGGCTCCGCATAGGCCGGATCGGTGCGGAGCATGAAGCCGTAGTCCTTCACAGTGGTTCCACAACCCGATGCTGTGATCACGACCGCGTCGAGCCCCCCGGCTTCGATCTCCCGCTTCCAGGCATCAATGTTGCGGCGCGCCGACGCCAAAGCCTCGTCCTCGCGTCCCATGTGGTGCACAAGCGACCCGCAGCAGCCCTCCCCTTCGGACAGCACGACTTCGACGCCCTGGCGGTTCAAAAGCCGGATGGTCGCGCTGTTGATGGAAGGGGTCAGCACCTGAGCGGCACATCCCGAAAGGAGCGCCACCCGGCCACGGCGCGTCCCTTTGGCCGCGAAAACCCGACGGCCCGGCAACGACGGCAGCTTCGGCAAACGCGATAGCCGCAGCATCGCGGCCATCCGCTTCAGGCCAATGCCCGCGAAAAGCGGCGCCAGCGGTTTGGCGAGAATTCCGAGGAAAAGCGCCAGGCTGAACCGGTTTGGATAGGGGATGACACGGGCCAGCACCGCCCTGATGAGCCGATCGTGCCACGGCCGCCGATAGGTCTCCTCGATATGGGCGCGTGCGTGATCGACGAGATGCATGTAGTGCACGCCGGAGGGACAGGTGGTCATGCAGGCGAGGCACGACAGGCAGCGGTCGACATGCTTGACGTCGGCGGCCGTGGCCGGCCGATCGGCCTCCAGCATGTCCTTGATGAGATAGATGCGACCCCGCGGCGAATCGAGCTCGTCCCCAAGCAGCACATAGGTCGGGCAGGTTGCGGTGCAGAAGCCGCAATGCACGCAGGCCCGCAGGATCTTTTCCGACTCGGCAACATCCGAATCGGCCAGTTGGGCGAGGGTGAAATTGGTCTGCATTGATCAGATTCCCGCCCACATCCGCCCGGGATTGAGCACCCCTTTGGGATCGAAACTCTCCTTGACGCGGCGTGTCAGAGCAGCGAGCCCCTCGGGCTGCGGCTGAAACACGTCGACCGCGGCGCGGACCGCCGCCGGCGCCCGGATCAGCGTCGCGTGGCCGCCGACCGCCGCGACCGCGCGGCGGATAACGCTTGCGCCCGCATCGTCGGCATGTGGCATTGCGATCCAGACCAGCCCGCCGGCCCAATCGTAGAACATCTGTGCGGCTGGCGAGAGCAATCCGGCAATCTCGTGCCCGCGGCTCGGCGCCGTTGAAATCCGCCAGAGCGGCCGGTCCGCAACACTCTGATCGGCAAAAGGCTTCGCGTCGCGGATGGAGCGCCAGAGCGCGCGTGATTTCGTCTCATCCAGCACCGTAATGGCTCCGAATGGCTTCAACAGCGCCGTGAGGCTCTCACGGCGATGCGCGACCGAGGGCGCGACGCCTTCCAGGCGGAGCGCCGTCACGGCCCGGTCAGCGGAGATGCCGTCAAAGCGCGCGACGGTATGCGCTGGCAGATGCGCGGCGCCCGAAACATCGCAGGAGGATCCCATCGCCTGTGTCATCGCGCGTGCGCCGTCCGCGTCTGCAAGTCCGAGGATCGCGACGGTCACTTCGGTTTCGGCGCGCGGCAACGTCTTGATGGTCACGTCGGTCATCGCCGCCAGTGTTCCGTAGGAACCGGATAACACCTTGCAGAGGTCGTAGCCTGTGACGTTCTTCACCACCCGGCCGCCCGACTTGAAGGTCTCACCACGGCCCGACACAGCCGTGACGCCGAGGAAATGATCGCGCGCCGCACCGGCCTTGAGACGGCGCGGGCCCGACAGGTTCATGGCGAGGACACCCCCGATGCTGCCGCTGCCCGGCTTGCCGCCAAACAGCGCGCCGTAATCCATCGGCTCGAAGGCGAGTTCCTGGCCCTTGGACGCCACGAGATCTTCGATCTCGGCGATCGGCGTGCCGGCACGCGCCGACAGGACAAGTTCCTCGGGTTCATAGAGCGTGATTCCGGTCAGGCCCGACAGGTCGAGGGTCAAATCGGTCTGGCTCGGCCGGCCGACCGCGCGTTTGCTGCCGCGGCCCGTGACCTCAAGCGCCTTTCCTTCGGCCAGCGCCCAGCTGACGACGCTCTCGACGTCCTTCGCATCCCTGGCTTTGAGACTGTCCGGCATTCGCTTTCTTTCTTCACCTCGCCCCGTCCTTACGGGGAGAGGTCGACGCGCGAAAGCGCGGCGGGTGAGGGGCTTAGCAAATTTGCGCCAGGCTATCGAATCCCCCTCGCCCGGCTCGCGCATGCGCTCGCCACCCTCTCCCCGTAAGCGGGGAGAGGGAAAGACCAGTCAGATGGGCCGTTCGTCGGAAATGATCTTGCCGTCGTTCGGCAGACTGCCGGGCGTGACGAGCTTCGCGGCGCCCCTGAGCTTTGTTGAAGACTGAAGCGTCGCCTCAACGGCCGCGCCCAGACCAGATGACGGCGCGGCGCACTCCGCCAGGAGCGTCATCACATCCTGCTCGTTCTCGCGCGTGACCACGAGCCGCACGCGCGCGAGCTCGGGATGGCGTTTGGCGACATCGGCCACCTGCCCCAGATGCACGAACATGCCTTTGACCTTGGTGGTCTGGTCGGCACGGCCCATCCAGCCCTTGATCCGCAAGTTGGTGCGGCCGCAGGGCGAGGCACCCGCCAGCACTGCCGACATGTCGCCGGTCGCGAGCCGGATCATCGGGTAGTCGGGATTGAAGGTCGTGACGACGATTTCGCCAACCTCACCGTCCGGCACAGGATCGCCTGTCCCGGGACGGACGATCTCGAAGATCAGCGTCTCGTTGACGATCATTCCTTCGCGCGCCGAAGACTCATAGGCGATAACGCCAGCCTCGGCATTGGCGTAGCATTGCAGGACGTCGACACCGCGACCGGAGAGTTCCTGTCGCAGCGACGGCGGCAAAGCGGCGCCTGAGACCAGCCCGCGCTTGAGCGAAGAAACGTCCTTGCCGGCTTTCTGCGCCGTATCGAGCAGCACCTTCAGAAAATCCGGCGTGCCCATATAGGCCGACGGCTTCAAGTGCGCGATCGCCTCGATCTGATGCTCGGTATTGCCGACGCCGGCCGGCACCACCGCGCAACCAAGCGCATGCGCCCCTGCCTCCAGCATGAAACCGCCGGGCGTCAGGTGATAGGCGAACGCGTTGTGAACGACGTCGCCGGCGCGAACGCCCGCGGCGAACAGCGCGCGTGCGGCGCCCGCGAAATCCTCACCCTGTCCTTCCGGCTCGAAGATCGGCCCCGGCGACATGAGGAGACGCTTCGCCTTGCCGGGCGGCGTCACGTTGAATCCACCGAACGGCGGATTCTCCTTTTGCAATGCGACCAGATCAGACTTGCGCAGGATCGGCAGTTTCGCGAGCGCCGCGCGCGAGATGACGGATTTCGGATCGACGCTGGCAAGATGCTTCGCCCAGCCGGGGGCAGCCATCGCACGCGCGATGAAGCCCGGCAGTTCAGCAAACTGCGCGCGTTCGCGCTCTTGCGTGCTGCGGGTTTCGAGGGCGTCGTAGTGATCGGACATGGCAACCTACACTTTGGCGCCATCCGGCGCGGTGTAAACCGCGTCGACGACATTGCCGGTGTTACGGGTCGCGGCCGGCTCGAACAGGATCACTTCGGCCTCTTCGTCCGCAGCAGTCCGATGCTCGACGCCGCGCGGCACTGTCAGTCCCTCGCCCGGACCAAGATCGACGACACGGTCGCGAAATTCGACGCGGAAACGGCCTTTCCAGACCAGGAAGAATTCGTCCTCGTTGTCGTGATGATGCCAGGGGAATGTCCCCTGCACTTTCACGATCTTGATCTCCTGCCCGTTCAGCGCCGCAACGACCTTGGGGCGCCAGTGCTCGGAGAATTGTGCGAACTTTTGGTCGAGGGCGAACTTGTCGCTCATGCGATCACGCAAGCCAGCGCTTGCGCCGCTTGTAGTGCTTGCCTTCACGGAAGGATTTTTGCTTACCGTCGGCGATGCCCAGATAGAATTCCTTCACGTCCTCGTTCTCGGCCAGCGCCTTGGACTCGCCATCCATCACGACGCGGCCGTTTTCGAGGATGTAGCCGTAGCGCGAATATTTCAGCGCCATGTGGGTGTTCTGCTCCGCGAGCAGGAAGGATACTTTTTCCTTCTCGTTGAGATCGCGAACGATCTCGAAGATCTCTTCGACGATCTGCGGCGCGAGACCCATCGATGGTTCATCGAGGAGGATCATCTTGGGGCGAGACATCAAGGCGCGACCAATCGCGCACATTTGCTGCTCGCCGCCCGACGTGTAGCCCGCCATGGCGTCGCGCCGTTCTTTCAGGCGCGGAAAGTAAGCGTAGACCCGCTCGATATCGGCGCGGATCGCGGCGCGCCCATCAGTGCGAGTGAAAGCGCCGGTGAGGAGATTCTCCTCGACCGTCAGATGACCGAAGCAGTGCCGGCCTTCCATCACCTGGATACAGCCGCGCCGCACCAGCTCGTTCGGCGATAGAGAATGGACCTGATCGCCGCCGAACACGATCGAGCCTTTGGTGACCTCACCGCGCTCGGCCTGCAGCAGGTTGGAAATCGCTTTCAGCGTGGTCGATTTGCCGGCGCCGTTCGCACCCAGCAAGGCTACGATCCCGCCTTTCGGCACGTCGAGCGAGACGCCCTTCAGCACCAGGATGACGTGGTCGTACACCACCTCGATGTTGTTGACCGACAGGATGGCGTCAGAGGCGGTGTCGGGCTTTTGCGCTGTGGCGGTCATATTCTGCTCTTTTTACCTCTCCCCGCTTGCGGGGAGAGGTCGATCGAACGAAGTGAGATCGGGTGAGGGGGAGCTTCCCCTAAAATGCCCCTCACCCGGCTCGCGCAAGCGCTCGCCACCCTCTCCCCGCAAAAGCGGGGCGAGGGAAGAAGCTTACGACGACTTGTCGCAAGGCTCGGTGCGCTTAGGCCAGCCCGCATTGGCGGCCGCGTATTCCTGCGCAGCCGCATCGATCAGCGGACGAACCTTCTCCTTCATCGGCTGGATCCAGTCGGACGCCTTGGTCCACTTGGTGCCATCCCACGCCGCCATATAGGCCGCATGGTGGCCGTTATGATCGTTGCAGGAATTGGCGATCGGCGCCGCGAAACCTTCGGCGCCCATCTCCTTCAGCCGTGCTGCGGTGATGTTCAGCGACTCAAGGCCACGCCGCACGTCGGTGCCGTTCACGACCTTCTTGCCGGTGATCTGCTGCGCGTTGCGGATCGCTTCCGCGATGATCATCGAGTTCAAGACACCACGATTGTAGAGGTTCTCGCCGACCTTATCCTTCGGGGTCTGGCTCTTACCCTTCACGTCCACGACATGCTTGATGATGTCCTGGATGACCGGGAAGTTGGTGCCGACCTGATTGAAGTCGAGCGACAGATAACCCTTCGCGCCGTCACCGGCCGGGCGTGCATCGTCGTCGCCGCCGGCCCACCAGTTTCCTATCAAGTGGTCCATCGGATAGTTGATCTTGGCGGCTTCCTTCACGGCGGTCGGGTTCATGGCGCCGAAGCCTTGCAGATAGATCCAGTCCGGACGGTCGCGGCGGATGTTCAGCCACAGCGAGGACTGGTTCTGCATCTCGGCCGCCGGCACCGGATAGAGCTTGATCTCGAAGCCGTAATCCTTGGCAAGCGCCTCGAGCAGCGGGATCGGCTCCTTGCCGTAGGGCGCATCGAGATGGACGAGACCGATCTTCTTGCCCTTCAGCTTGTCGAGACCGCCTTCCTTGCCGCCGATGTAGCGGATGAACATCGAGGCGCCGTCCCAGTAGGTCGCGGGCGGGTTGAAGATCCACGGGAAGGTGTTGCCATCAGCCGACGCCGACAGCCCGTAGGCCATCGACAGCACCGGAATCTTATCGACCGAAGCCTTCGGAATGAGTTGCAAGGTGATGCCGGTCGAGTACGGGTTGGTCATGACCGGGTTTTTGCCCTTGGTCGCCTCGTAGCACTCGACGCCCTTCTTGGTGTCGTAGCCGGTCTCGCATTCCTCAACGTTCAGCTTGACGCCGCCAATGCCGCCGTCGCGCTCGTTGAGCATGTTGAGATAGTCCGCCATGCCGTTCGCGATCGGCGTGCCGGAACCGCCGAACGGACCGGTGCGATAGCTGAACAGCGGAATGTAGATGCTCTCCTGCGCCTGCGCGCTAGAAGCCAGCATCGGTGCGGCCACAATGGCCGCCAACGCGACGCCACCGATCAGGTGCCTTGTCTTCATCGTTTACTCCCTTTCTGTTCGTTTCGCGATTTGCACCGCGCGTTCTAACCCCGTGTTTCGCGGGGCGGACACCGGCGGAACTGAGGTCCGCGGCGGCCATTGGCTCCAAGTGTGCACCGTCAATACGGGAAAGGCCACACCCTCAGTTTCTGCTTCGCGATCTGCCAGAGCCGCGCCAGACCATGCGGCTCGACGATCAGGAAAAAGATGATCAGGGCGCCGACGATCATGAAAGTCAGATGTTCGAGGGTCGCCGGATGCACCGACAGCCCGATCTCGGGCGCAACCAGCCTGACGACGATCGGCAGGATGTAGATCAGCGCGGCGCCAAAGAAGGAGCCGACCAAGCTGCCAAGACCGCCGATGATCACCATGAAGAGCACGAAGAAGCTCTGGTTGACGTCGAAGACCGCGGCCTCCGCGCCGCCGTACCAGAAAAACACCATCAGGGCGCCGGCGACGCCGCAGTAGAACGACGACACCGCAAAGGCGAGCAGCTTGGTCGGCAGCAGGCGGATGCCAATCAGTTCGGCCGCGATGTCCATATCGCGCACCGCCATCCACATCCGGCCGATCCGGCCGTGCACCAGATTGGATGCGAACCACGTCATCACCATCACGATGGTGAGGACGATGAGATAGCGCGTTGTCGGCGTCGAGGTCGCGCCGGTGATCGGAATACCGAAAAAGGTCCGCAGCGGCACTTCGATCGCACCGGATGTGTTGTGGTTGACCAGCCACGGAACGCGGATGAAGCACCATTGCAGGAAGAACTGCGCCGCAAGCGTCGCGACCGCGAGATAAAAGCCTTTGATCCGCAGGCTCGGCAACCCGAAGAGCGCGCCGACGCCGGCGGAGAAGAAGCCCGACACGATCACCCAGACGATGATGTTCACCTGTGGGTACAGCGTCGTCAGCTTGTAGCAGGCAAACGCGCCGACCCCCATGAACGCGCCGGTGCCAAGCGATAGCAGGCCCGTGTAGCCGGTGAGCAAATTGAGTCCAATCGCCGCCAGCGCAAAAACCAGGAACGGGATCAGCACCGCTTGCAGCAGGAAGTTACTGCCCGTGAGCGGAATGACGACGAAGGCAACGAACAGGATCGCCAGGATGCCGATCCGATCCTGCAGGATCGGGAACACCGCCATGTCGGCGGCGTAGTTCGTCTTGTATTGTCCGGCCTCGCGGTAAAACATCCGTCAGATCCGCTCGATGATGCGTTCGCCGAACAGGCCTTGCGGGCGGAACAGCAGGAAGATCAGCGCGATCACATAGGCGAGCCAGCTTTCGATGCCACTACCGAGCAGCGGCCCCCAGTAGAATTCACCGACCTTCTCGCCGATCCCGATGATGAGGCCGCCGACGATCGCGCCTGGGATTGAGGTAAAGCCGCCGAGGATCAGCACCGGCAGCGCTTTCAGCGCGATGATCTGCAGCGCGAACGACACTTCGGAGCGCGCGCCCCACATGATGCCGGTCGCGAGCGCCACGATCCCGGCCGCGAACCACACGATCACCCAGATCTGATTGAGCGAGATGCCGACCGAGAGCGCCGCACGATGGCTGTCGGCGACCGCGCGCAGCGCACGGCCGATGCGAGTCCGCTGGAAGAAGACCGCGAGCCCCGCGACCATCAGCGATGCGATGACGGCCGCCGCGATGTCGATCTTCTGCAGCGAGACGAAACCGCCCGCCATCTTGATGTCGTAGGCGCCCTTCGGGAGATAGAGATCGCTCGCGATCATCACCTTCGGGGAGCCGCCGAACACCAGTTCGCCAAGGCCGATCAGGAAATAAGTTAGCCCGAACGTGGCCATGAAGAGGATGATATCGGGCTGATTGACCAGCGGCCGCAGCACCAGGCGTTCGACCCCGACCGCCAGCAGCGCCATCACGCCGATCGTCAGGATCAGCGCGACGAAGGCCGGCACGCCCTTCTCGTGCAAGCCAACAAGCGTGAGCGCCGCAAACACCACCATGATGCCCTGCGCGAAATTGAACACGCCGGACGCCTTGAAGATCAGCACGAAGCCGAGCGCGATCAACGCGTAGAGAACGCCGGAAACGAGTCCGTCCCAGAGTGTTTGCACCAGCAGATCGGGCGCACCTCCCATCTGCACGAACGGATCGATGAAGATTTTGTAGAGAAGGTCCATGTCAGTGCGCCACGCCCAGATAGGCATCGATGACCTTCTGGTCGGTCTTCACGTCGTCGGGCTTGCCGTCTGCGATCTTGCGCCCGTATTCGAGCACGACGACGCGATCAGACAGGTCCATCACGACGCCCATGTCGTGCTCGATCAGCGCGATCGTGGTGCCGTAGTGATTGTTGACGTCGAGGATGAAGCGGCACATGTCCTCCTTCTCCTCGAGGTTCATGCCGGCCATCGGCTCGTCCAGCAGCAGCAGGTCCGGCTCCATCGCGAGTGCGCGCGCGAGCTCGACGCGCTTCTGCAAGCCGTACGGCAACTGCCCGACTGGAACTTTCCGGATGTGCTGAATCTTCAGGAAATCGATGATCTCCTCGACAAAATGCCGATGTTCGACTTCCTCGGCCAGCGCCGGACCATGCCGCAGGAATTGCCAGAACAGGTTGCGGCGCATCTTCAGCGTCCGGCCCGTCATGATGTTGTCGAGCGCCGTCATGCCGCGGAAGAGCGCGACGTTCTGGAAGGTGCGCGCGATGCCGCCCTGTGCGGCTTCGTAGGGCTTCATCCGGGAGCGCGTCTTGCCGCGGAACAGGATGCGGCCTTCCTGCGGATGGTAGAAGCCGTTGATGACGTTCAGCATCGACGTCTTGCCGGCGCCGTTCGGTCCGATGATCGCGCGGATTTCACCTTTACGAATATCGAAGGAGACATCGCGGATCGCCCGAATGCCGCCGAAGGAGAGCGACACGTTCTCGAGCGAGAGCAGTACCTCGCCGGCCGCGACCGGATTGACGTTCGGCGCCCTCACGCGGCCTTCTCCAGCTTGGGCACCGACGGCTGCATGTCGCGGATTTTTACCCGTGCCGCGATGTGACCCTTGCGGCCATCCTCAAACGTCACTTCGGTCGAGATGTCGGCCTCGTTCGCGCCGCTATAGAGCGCCTCGACCAGTGGACCATAGCGGTCGGCAATGAAGCCGCGGCGCACTTTCATGGTGCGAGTGAGCTCACCGTCATCGGCGTCGAGCTCTTTGTGCAGAACGAGGAAGCGGCGGATCTGCGAGCCCGCCATCATCGGCTCCTCGGCGAGCGAACGGTTCACCTCGGCGACGTGTTCGGCCAGCATGTCATAGACCAGCGGATGACCGGCCAATTCCTGATACGAGCCGTAGACGACATTGTTCCGTTCGGCCCAGGAGCCGACAGCCACAAGATCGATGTTGAGCATCACGCAGACAAAGTCGCGCTTGTCGCCGAGCGCGACGGCTTCCTTGATGTTCGGATAGAACTTCAGCTTGTTCTCGATGTATTTCGGCGCGAACAGCGTGCCGTCCTTCAGCCTGCCGACATCCTTGGCGCGATCGATGATCTTCAGGTGACCGGTTTTCTGGTCGATGATGCCGGCGTCGCCGGTGCGCACCCAGCCGTCCGGTGTCTTGGTCTCGGCGGTCTTTTCCGGGTCTTTATAGTAACCCAGGAACACGCCTGGCGAACGGAACAGCACTTCGCCATTGTCGTCGACCTTGATCTCGACGTCGATATTGGGTTTGCCGACGGTGTCGGCATAGATCTCGCCGTCCGGCTGCGCCGTGATGTAGACCGCCGCTTCGGTCTGGCCGTAGAGCTGCTTGAGATTGATGCCGAGCGCGCGGAAGAAGCGGAAGATTTCCGGGCCGATCGCCTCGCCGGCCGTATAGCCGACCCGGATGCGCGAAAGCCCGAAGCGATTCTTCAGCGGCCCGTAGACCAGGATTTCGCCGAGTCCATAAATCAGCCGCGCATGGAGCGGCACGCTCTCGCCGTCGAGGATCTTCTCGCCCCACTTGCGGGCGAACCCGATGAAGAAGTGGAACATCTTGCGCTTGAGCGAGCCCGCGTCCTCCATACGCACCATCGTCAGCGTCAGGAGGTTCTCGTAGACGCGCGGCGGCGCGAACGCATAGGTCGTGCCGACTTCGCGGCGATCCTCGACCACCGTCTCGCCGGCTTCCGGACAATTCACGCAGAAGCCCGCGACGTAGGACTGCGCGTAGGAGAAGATGTGATCGCCGACCCAGGCGAGCGGCAGATACGCGATGATCTCCTCGGTCTCGTCGAGCTTGTCGAATAGATTGCCGTTGCGAGCCGAGATCAGCACGTTGTCGTGGCTCAGCATCACGCCCTTCGGACGGCCGGTCGTGCCCGACGTATAGAGAATGACGGCGAGGTCGGAGCCTTTGCTTTCGCCGATCCCCGCTTCCCAGGCTTTCTGCCGGGCCGGTTCGGCGAGCTTCTCGCGTCCCACCTTCTGGATGTCGTCGATCCATTTCAGCCGGCTGTGATCGTAGTCACGCATGCCGCGCGGTTCGTCATAGATAATGAGTGAGAGATTTTTCAGCCGATCTGAAACCGAGATGATCTTGTCGACCTGCTCCTGGTCGCCCGCGATCGCGATCGTGACCTCGGCGTGCTCCAGCACATAGGCCATCTCGTCGGCGACGGAGTCGGCATAGAGCGGCACTGGGATCGCACCAAGAGCCTGTGCGGCACACATCGCCCAATAGAGCCGCGGCTTGTTGGCGCCCACGATCGCGATCTTGTCGCCGCGCTTCAGCCCGGCTTCCTGCAAGCCGACCGAGAAGGCCCGCACTTCGTCCAGCACCTGCGACCAAGTCCAACTCTGCCAGATGCCCAGATCCTTGTGACGGATCGCAGGCCGCGCCGCATAAATGCGGGCGTTGCGCAGCAGCAGTTTTGGAAACGTATCCGCCTCACGATCGCGATCGATCAAGGCGTATCCTCCATGTTCGCCAGGCGGAATGGCGTTCCTCACCGCGCCGCGGTTATGTCCGTCGGTCTTTCATTCGACTTTGAAGCCAGCCGGCAAAAGCGGTCAAGTCTCCGAAGGTCCATAGGCCGCGGCCTCGGACCTCAAGTTGCAACCCGCCGCAACATTCTGCATTGCGCGAATTTTTGGGCCTCGGTCGGCTCGTTCCAGCGCGAATATGCTAACGAATCAGACGCAGCCAACGTCGGTCATAAGACCATCCCGTCGCGTTGCTCGAGTCGGGCTCGTCTGCGGCTGGCTCAGTTGCGAACGAGTCGCAAATTCGTTGCGTCGCGCGTTCTGCTGTGTCAGTTTGAAGCTGGGGATGGCGGCGAGCCGCCAGAGGGGCACGACGTGGGGCGCAACGGGCTGCATCCGGTACATATTGTCCTGGGCCTTGGGCTTCTGGCCGCGAGTGCAACGCACGCGGTGGCCGAAGAGCAAAGTCTATGGGAGCGTGAAAAGCTGACCGGGGAGTGGGGCGGTGCGCGCACCGCTCTGCGCGACAGGGGCATCGAAATCGGCATCAATTATATCGGCGAGACCCTTGGCATCCTGTCGGGCGGCCTGCAACGCGGCACCGCTTACGAAGGCCGGCTCGACGTTCAGATCGACACCGATCTCGAAAAGCTCGTCGGCTGGAGCGGCGCCAAGACGCAGGTGCGCGCCTTCCAGATCCACAAAGGCCGCTACAACGCCGCCGACCTCGTCGGCAGCATCGCCGATCCGAGCAACATCGACGCCGTGCCGACCACGCGGCTCTTCACCGCCTGGTTCCAGCAGGAGTTCGGCAAAAGCGTTTCCATCCGCATCGGCCAGCTTGCGGCCGACGATGAATTCCTGACCAGCACCACGGCCGGCGGCCTGATCAACGGCACCTTCGGCTGGGCAACCATGATGGCGGCGAACCTGCCGAGTGGCGGTCCCGCCTATCCGCTTGCGACGCCCGGCGTCCGTCTGCAGATCAATCCATCCGACACGATCTCGCTGCTCGGCGCGGTGTTCAGCGGCGATCCGGCCGGGCGCGGCTGCCGCGATGTCGATCCAACGACCAACCCGCAAGACTGCAATCGCTACGGCACGACCTTCAGCTTCAGCGGCGGCGCTTTCTGGATCGGCGAAGCGCAATATCAGGTCAACCAGGGCAAGGACGCGACCGGCCTCGCCGCCGCTTACAAGCTCGGCCTCTGGTATCACAGCGGCAGCTTCCCCGATCAGCGCCTCGGGCGCGACAGCACCGGTGCCATCCAGTTGCTGGCGAGCGATCCCGGCTTTTCGCTCAATCAAGTGAGCAACTGGGGCATCTATGGCGTCGTCGACCAGATGCTCTGGCGTGGAAAGGATTCGAGCCTCAGCGTATTCGCGCGCGGTGGCGCGGCGCCATCGGACCGCAATCTGGTCTCGTGGTACGTGGACGGCGGCGTCGGCATCAAGGGACTCTTCCCCGGCCGCGCCAACGACACGCTGACGTTCGGCGTCGCATATTCGCAGATCAGCCGCGACGCGGTGGAGTTCGATCGCGACAACCTGTTGCTGAACGGGCCGCCCTACCCCATTCGCAGCAACGAAACGGTGTTCGAACTGAGCTACATCGCGCAGCTTGCACCCTGGTGGACTTTGCAGCCAGACATCCAATACATCGCGCGGCCCGGCGGCAATGTGCCCGACCCGGTGGACGCGACCCGCACGGTTGGAGACGCGTGGGTGTTCGGCGCCCGCAGCACGATTAGCTTCTAGCTTTACTCCGCGGCTTTCAGCAGCGGCGTGGTGTCGCCGCGGAACTGATCGAGCAAAGCCGCCTCGTCGGCCTTGGCGGCCTTCAGATGACGCTCCTTCACCGGGCCGAAGCCGCGGATCTTTTCCGGAATGGCGGCGAGCCCGACCGCCAGGTGATGATTGTGCGGATTGAGCTTCGGTAGCACCTCGTCCAGCATCCGCTCGTAATCACCGACCAGCTTGCGCTCGGTCCGCCGCTCGGACGAATAACCGAAGATATCAAACGGCGTGCCGCGTAGACCCTTGAACCGCGCCAAAAGCCCGAACAGCTTCATCATCCAGGGACCGAAGCTGATCTTCGCCGGCTCGCCCGTTGCCGGATTGATGCGCGAGAGCAGCGGCGGCGCGAGATGGAATTCGAACTCCATCTTCTCGCCCTCGAACTCGGCCGCGACCTGCTTCAGGAAGTTACCGTCGGTGTAGAGGCGGGCAACCTCATACTCGTCCTTGTACGCCATCAGCTTGAAGAGATAACGCGCGACCGCCTCGGCGAGCTCGCTCTTGCCCGGCACGCTTTTTTCCTCAGCTGCCTTCACCCGCATCACCAGCGCCCGATAGCGTTCCGCATAGGCGGCATTCTGATAGTCGGTCAGGAACGCAACGCGACGCGCAACCGTCTCCTCGAAAGATTGCGAGAGCGTGCGGGCGTCATCTTGTGCCCGCGGCTTCACCATGGCTTCGACCGCAGCCGGATCGACTGCGGCGCGGCGGCCCCAGCGGAAGGCTGCCTGGTTCATCGCCACGGCTTCGCCGTTCAGAGCGATCGCCTGCTCGATGGCTTCGGCCGAAAGCGGCAACCCGCCCTTCTGGTACGCATAGCCGACCAGGAAGATGTTGGCCGCGATCGAATTGCCGAGCAGCGCGACCGCGAGCCGCGACGCATCGATGAAATCGGTGTTGTCGCGTCCGGCTGCGCTTACGATCGCGCGCTTCAGGCGCTCGGTCGGAAGCGAGAAATCCGCGTTGCGGGTGAAATCGCCCGGCAGGAATTCGGTGGTGTTGGCGATGATGCGCGTGCCGCCGTGCTTCACCGCGGCCAGCACCTTCTTGTTGCCGGCCACCACGATATCGCCGCCGAGCACGAGATCGGCGCCACCAGCCGCGATCCGGATCGCGTGAATATCGTCCGCCTTGTTGGCGATGCGGATGTGCGAATAGACCGCGCCGCCCTTCTGGGCGAGGCCCGCCATGTCGATGATGCCGACGCCCTTGCCTTCGAGATGCGCCGCCATGCCGAGCACACCACCGATGGTGACGATGCCGGTCCCGCCGACACCGGTGACGATGACGCCGTAGGGTTTGGTGATCGCCGGAATTCGGGGCTCGGGCAGCGGCGGCAGGTGATCGCCTTCGGCGACGCCTTTGCCGCGCTTCGGCTTGCCGCCATGCACGGTAACGAAGGACGGGCAGAAGCCCTTCAGGCAGGAGTAATCCTTATTGCAGCTCGACTGATCGATCCTGCGCTTGCGGCCCCATTCGGTTTCGAGCGGCTGCACCGAGACGCAATTCGACTTCACGCCGCAGTCACCGCAACCTTCACAGACCAGCTCGTTGATAATCACGCGCTTGTCCGGATCCGGGAAGGTGCCGCGTTTGCGGCGGCGCCGTTTCTCGGCCGCGCAGGTCTGGTCATAGATGAGGACGGTAAGGCCGGGAACCTCGGCAAGATCCCGCTGCACCGCATCGAGCTCGTCGCGGTGATAAACTTTCAGCCCGTGAGGCCATTCGGTACCGAACGGGTATTTATCAGGCTCGTCGGTGACGACGACGACGCGCTTGGCGCCTTCGGCCGCGACCTGGCGGGCGATCTGCGGAACGTTGAGGCCACCATCATTGTGCTGGCCGCCCGTCATCGCGACCGCGTCGTTGTAGAGGATCTTGTAGGTGATATTGACGCCCGCCGCTGCGGCCGCCCGGATCGCCAGATAACCCGAGTGATTGTAGGTGCCGTCGCCGAGATTCTGAAACACGTGGCCGCGGTTTGAGAACGGCGCTTCGCCGATCCAGTTCGCGCCCTCGCCGCCCATGTGGGTGAAGCCGAGCGTCTTGCGGTCCATCCACTGCGCCATGAAGTGGCAGCCGATGCCCGCATAGGCACGCATGCCCTCCGGCACGATGGTCGAGCTGTTGTGCGGGCAGCCCGAGCAGAAATACGGGGTGCGGACAGCAACTTCCTGCAATTCGGAGAGCGAATGCTGCGCCTGCTTGAGGCGCGAAACGCGTTGCGCCATCTCGTCGTTCGGAGAGTGGGCAAGCACCCGCTCGCCGATCGCAATAGCAACCTCATTCGGATCAAGAGCGCCCTTGATCGGAAACAGCCAGTTGCCGCGCTCGTCCTTCTTGCCGATGCAGACAGGCTGATTTGCAGTGCCGTAAAGCTCCTCGCGTACCTGAACTTCGATCAACGAGCGCTTCTCTTCAACCACCATGATCAGGTCGAGGCCGTCCGCAAAGGCGATCAGTTCCTGGCGGCTGATCGGCCAGGGGCAGCCGATCTTGAACAGCCGGATACCAAGCTCGTTGCACTTGACCTCGTCGATGCCGAGTTCGTCGAACGCCTGTCGGACGTCGAGATAAGATTTCCCGGTCGTAATGATGCCGATCTTCGGATTCCGTCCGCCGGACGTGATGATGCGATTGAGCCGGTTGGCATGGATGAATTCCAGCATCGCATCGCGCTTGAAATCGTAGAGGCGCGCTTCCTGGCCGAGGATCGTGTCGGTGAGCCGGATGTTCAGCCCCCCGTCCGGCATAATGAAATCGGTCGGCAGGACGATCTTCACGCGGTCGAGGCTGCCGTCCACAATGCCGGTAGACTCCACGGTCTCGTGCATGCACTTGAGCGCCGCCCAGGTGCCGCAGAAGCGCGACATCGCGATCCCATAAAGCCCGTAGTCCATGATTTCCTGGACCCCGGCCGGGTTCAGAATCGGGATCATCACGTCGACGAAGTGGTATTCGGACTGGTGGGCGGTAGTCGAGGATTCGGCGGTGTGGTCATCGCCCATCAGGGCCAGTACGCCGCCATTCCGGGATGAGCCGGCGAAATTGGCGTGACGGAAGACGTCGCCGGAACGATCAACGCCCGGTCCCTTGCCGTACCAGACGCCGAAGACGCCATCGAACTTGCCTTCACCCCGGAGTTCGGCCTGTTGCGAGCCCCAGAGCGCGGTCGCGGCGAGGTCCTCGTTCAGGCCTGTCTGAAAGACGATATCGGACGCCTTGAGGTGGTGGGCGGCGCGCACAAACTGTTGGTCAAGCCCGCCGAGCGGGGAACCGCGATAGCCGGTCACGAAGCCAGCCGTGTTGAGGCCGGCGCGCCGGTCGCGCTCCTTCTGCATCAGGCACATCCGGATGATGGCCTGATACCCGGTCACGAAAAGCTGCGACTGGGAGAGGTCGTATTTATCGTCGAGGCTAACGGTCCGAAGGGTCATGACCTTTTCCGCGACTTGTTATGTGCACCGTCACCCTCAACCCCGCCAGACCCAGGAGGGGTCCATTACGGAAATCTAATAGGCGAGCGATGTGTCAGCAATGCTGACACTCAGGTTGCGGAGGGTCAATTTCGTTGTCGGGCGGCCGCAGGGAAGGATATTGCCGGGCGGAAGCCTGCCGCGACATTTCGCGACAGGCCCGTCGGTGCCGAGGTACGGATCAGCTCGGGGCGACGCCGAAGACCAGATTCGGCAGGAAGGTCACGAGCGGCGGGAAGAAGATGATCAGCGCGACCACGATCATCATGGCCCAGACGAAGGGCCAACAGGTCAATTCACCGATCGAGACCTTGGCGATCGCAGCCGCGATAAAGATCTGCATCCCGATCGGCGGGGTGATGGTGCCGATCATGATCATGATGATCACCAGCAACGCGAAGTGGATCTGGTCGAGGTTGTAGGCCGCCACCAGCGGCATGAACACCGGCACGAAGATCAGGAGCGCTGCGAGGCCGTCGATCACGATGCCGGCCGCCAGCAGCAGGATGGCGACGACGATCAGCAGCACGGTCTGGCTGAAGCTGAAATTGGCCATCCAGTCGACCATCAGCGGCCCGAAATCATAGATCGTCAGCAGCCAGGAGAAGACGCCGCCGGCGGTGAACAGGAACATCGGAATCGCCGTCGTCGCGACCGCTTCGGCCATGATCGGCCCGATGTCCTTCCAACCGAGCTCGCGATAAACAAACAGGCCAACAAACAGCCCATAGACGCAGGCGGCAACGCCGGCCTCGGTCGGCGTATAAGAGCCCGAGATGATGCCGCCGATGATGATCGCCGGCGCCAGAAGCGCGGGCAGCGCCGTCAGGATGACGCGCCCGCGATCGCGGAACGGCATCCGCTTGTGGCTCGGAAAGCCCATCGCCTTCGCCTTCCACCAGACCACGAGCATGCAGGAGATGCCGATCATGACTCCGGGAATCGCGCCCCCGAGGAACAACCGGCCGACCGAGAGGTTCGTCATCGACCCATAGATCACCATCACGATCGACGGCGGAATGATCGGGCCCATGCAGCTCGCCGCAGCCGTGAGGCCGGCCGCAAAACCCGCAGGGTACCCTTCCCGCTTCATGGTCGGGATCAGCATCGAGCCGATGGCGGCGCAATCCGCCGAAGCCGAGCCGGACACGCCTGCCAGGATCATGTTGGCGACGACGTTGACGTGGGCGGTGCCGCCCTTGAAATGCCCGACGAACGCCTTCGACACATCGACCATGCGGGTGGTCAGTCCGCCCCGGTTCATGATGACACCGGACAGGATGAAGAACGGCACGGCGAGAAGCGTGAAGGAATTAAGGGTGTTCAGCGTCCGCTCGGCGACGATCGTCTCCGGGAAACCAAACACCACCACGTTGATGATGCTCGACATCAGCATCGCGACGCCGACGCCGACACCGGCAAACAGCATGACGAAGAAAGTCGTGAAGAGAAGTGCGATTTCCATGGGACTACAGCCGCGACTCGCCGGGCGGCTCGGAAGGCGTGCTGCTGCGGCCGGGCGTGAGAAGGAAGATGACTGCGATCAAGCAGGGGATCGGAAGCGCGAGGTAGTACCAGAGCTGTGACCAGCCCCCGAGCGTGTAGAACTCGGCGTCCTTGTATTTGTAGGCAAGATCGAACCCCCAATAAGCCAGGAAACCGAAACACACGACATTCAGGATCCAATCGAGCCAGTCGGAAAACCGGCGCGCCCAAGGCCCACGGTTCTCGATCGCGACCAGCACGCGAATGTGGCCGTCGTTCGTGACGGCCACCGTGGAACCAAGGAAGACCACCCAGACGAAGAAATACCGGACGACTTCCTCGGGCCACGAGAGCGGATTGTTGAAGAAGACCCGCAGAATGATCTGCACGGTCATCACGACGACGGCGGTGACGAGCAGCACCGCCGCAACAACGTGAATCGCGTAGGCAATCCGCTCCTTGATCGTCATGGCGGCTACTTGGTGTCGACAATCAGCTGCAGGAACTTGTCGGCTCCGGGAGTCTTCGCCGTCAATTCGGTCCAGATCGGCTTCATCGGAGTCGACCAGTCATCGAGCTTGGTCGGCTCGACGACTTCGAGACCAAGCGAGACCATCTTCTTGTAGGCCTCATCCTCACCCGGCTGCGACAGGGTCTTGTTCGACCACTCCGACGCTTCCTTGCCGGCGGCAGCAAGGATGTCCTGCTGCTCTTTGGTGAGGCGAGCATACCGGACGCTGCTTGCGAAGATACCCATCGACGCGAACATGTGGCGGGTGCGGACGACCGATTTCACGACTTCGTTCAGCTTGTTGTCGAGCGCGGCCATCGCGGGAGACTCGAGACCATCAGCGACGCCTGTCTGCATCGCCGAATAAACCTCGCCCCAGGTCACCGGAGTGGGCTTCGCGCCAAGCGACTCGAACATCTTGAACCAGAGTGCGGCTTCGGGGGCGCGCATCTTCAGCCCCTTCATCCCCGCAACGTCTTTCACCGGCGCGCCGCGGAACAACATGTCGCGGAAGCCGAGATGGATATAGCCGAGCGGCACCGTCTGGGTGCGCTGCTTGATCCCCTCGCTGAAAGCTTTGCCGAACTCGCCGTCGTAGGCGTGATAGACGTGCTCCCAGTTGCGGAACACGAACGGCAGCGACGTCACGTTGGCGATCGGATAGGTCTGGTCGAGAATGCCGATCGAGGTGATCGACAGGTCGAGCACGCCGGTATTGGCGAGACCATAGGCCTCGCGTTCCTGTCCGAGCTGGGCGGCAGGGAACACCTTGATGGTCAGCGCGCCCTTCGACTTCGCGGCGACCAGTTCGGCGAATTTGTTGGCGGTGAGATCGACGGCGCTTCCGACCGCATGATGATGCGCAAGCCGGAGCGTCGTTTGGGCCTGCGCGGGTGACAACAGCATCGCGGTGGCGGCCGCGAGTGCCACACTCAAAAGCCTGAACCGGAACATCACAAGTCTCCCTCTCTTTGATGAGTTAGACGTCCAACCCTAACGCGGATAATCGAGTGTTTGTCCGAGCACCGGAATCTCTTTTGGCGGCTGGCCCAGTGTCAGAATACGGTGACCGGTGTCGGTCACGACCAGCAAGTCTTCGAGGTGATAGCAGGAGCGCTCCTCGTCGTAGACCGACGGCTCGATGTTGATCACCATGCCGGCCTGGAGCGGCGTCTTTTCGCCCGGACGCAGCACCGGCGTCTCGTGGATCTCGATGCCGAAGCTGTGGCCAACCAGCGCCTGATGCTGCGGCAGGCCGTGCTTCTTGTACTGGTCGCGCGCGAAGAAATAGACGTCCTCGGCGATCACGCCCGGCTTGATCATGTTGATCGTCGAATTCTGGATGTCCCACAGCTTCGCGTAGGTCTCGCGCTGCAGCTTGCTCGGATTGCCGGTCGAGTAGGTGCGGGCGAAATCGCTCGACCAGGCGCCGTAGGAGCCGCCGATATCGAAGCGGATGATCTCGCTGTCCTGCGGGACGCGCTCTGTCGCATGCGCATGCGCCTGCGCGGTGCGGAAGCCGCTGGAGAAGCAGACGAAGCGCGTGCCATCCGCGCCGTTGGTCACGATGCCGGTCGCGATCCGGTTGGCGATGTCGCGCTCGCTGTCGCCGAGCTTGCTCATCGCCATGGCGTCGATCGCGGCGCGGTGCGTCTGCTTCGTGGTCTGCTCCATGAAGGCGATCTGATCGGGCGTCTTGATCGCCCGGATCTTCGCAATGTCTTCGGTGGTGTTGACCAGTGTAAGCTTCGGCAGATTGGCCTTCAGCCGCTCGGCCGAGGTGAGCGGCAGATAGTCGAGATCGAGACCGATCCGGCCTTCGCTCAAACCGAGATCCTTCAGCGCCGCGCAGAATGCGTCGATCGGGTTCTCGATGAACTCGACATAAGTCCGGATATCCGGAATCCAGCTCTCCTTCTCGGTGAGCCGTCGCTCGATGCTGCAGATGACAAGCGCCGGATCGCGCTTGGCCGGGATGATCGCAAAGGCCTGCCGTGGGCGGACCAGACTGACCGTGATGATGAAGACGCCCGCCGCATAAGCAAAATTCTCCGGATCCATGGCGACAACTGCATCGAGGCCGAGCTTACCGGGCAAGGCCTTCAATCGTTCACGGTCGGGCGGAAAATTCACGACAACACCTCAGCACTTCCGAACGTCTTTGCCCGCGAGGCCAACCAGTTACGCGACCTTCTGCCCCATCTCCGGCAGATCCTTCGGCGCGAGACCGAGCGTCAGCAGCCGGTGGCCCGAGTCGGTGATCACCAGGAGATCCTCGGTGTGATAGAAGCTGCCGTCCGGATCGACCGTCATCGGCTCGATGTTGATCACCATGCCGGCCTTCAACGGGGTCTTGTCGCCCGGCCGCATCATCGGGCTTTCGTGCAGTTCGACGCCGAACGAATGCCCGATATGCGGAAGCAGGAACGGCAGGTCGCGCTTCTTGAACTCTTCCTTGCAGGTGAAGAAGACGGACTCAGCGGTGACGCCGGGCTTCATGTAATTGATGGTCGCTTCCTGCGCCTCGCAGAGCTTGCGATGGGTATCGCGCTGCATCTGGGACGGCTTGCCGGCCGAATAGGTGCGCGCGAAGTCGGTCGCGAACGCCCCATAGGTACCGCCCACGTCGAAACGGATGATCTCGCCTTCGCGCGGCACGCGCTCGGTCGCATAGCCGTGCGGCTGCGGCGTGCGCTCGCCGGAGGTAAAACACAGGAACAGCGTACCGTCGGCGCCCTCGTTGACGATACCGTTGGCGATGCGGTTCGCGATCACGCGCTCGGTATCGCCGAGCTTGCTGCCGGCGAGCGCGTTCAGCACCGCGCGGTGTGTCTCTTTCGCGGCTTTTTCCATCAGCGACACCTCGGCCGGCGTCTTGATGGCGCGGATGGACGCGATCAGCTCGGTCGTGTCGACAAGCCCCATGTTGTGGAAATTCTTCTTGAGCCGCTCGTACGAGTTGGCCGGCAGATAGTCGAGATCGATGCCGATCTTGCCGCCGGCAAGGCCCTTCTCGCGCAGGATGTTGCTGAGGAAGTCGATCGGGTTATGGACGAACTCGGTATAGACGTGGATGTCCTTCACCCAGCCTTCGGACTCAGCGAGCGTCTTCTCGATCGAGCAGATCACCAGGAAGGGATCGCCCTTTGCGGGGATCACCGCGAAGCCCTGGCGCGGCCGCAGCTCCTTGACGGTCAGGATGTGGACGCCGGCCACATAGGCAAAGTTCTCCGGGCTCATCGCGACCAGCGCGTCGAGTCCAAGGTCGCCGATGAGCTTCTGCAGCTGATCGCGGTTAGGCATCAGTTT
>JADMIO011545405.1_pt1 | contig 26001 bp, 7 predicted proteins | sample 8958161 | NCBI WGS metagenome assembly JADMIO01 (sample SAMN16585339, study PRJNA669376) | soil metagenome | isolation source: Crop rotation soil | place: USA: Cullars Rotation, Alabama | collected 2011 | reverse complement strand
CGACAACTTGTCCACGTGGAATTCTAAGCTTAGGATCCCAATGTGCTGGAAAGAATCATTCCATCGTGGTGGAAGATTCGCCGGTGTTCGATTTTGGAACCGGTGATTTTTCGGTGTTCTGTTGGGTGAAAGCAACGCGGACGGTCACCGAACCGGCGTATGCATTTTACAAAATGACGTCGGAAGGAAGCTGGGGCATCCAGGTCAATGAGTCGGATACCCGCCTGATTGTCACGGGCGGAAGTTCGGACGCGGTTGAGATCAATGGACCGGCGCTGCGCGACGGGGCGTGGCACTTGGTGGGAATGGTGCGGGAATCGGGGACTTTCACCTTGTATGTGGACGGACAGGCGGAAGGGACGGCGGAACACCCCGATGCGCAGGACGGGGGAGAAAGCTTATTTATCGGGGGCTTTTTCCCGTTAAACCAGGGACTGAACGGGGCGGTGGACAATCTGATGCTGTTCGGCCGTGCGGTGGGTATTGGGGAAATTGCAGCACTCTATCGCGACGGGCAAGGCGCGGAGGAAATGGAGTCACTTACGTTCCTCGAAGTTGACTATACGGAAGATATTGCCGGCGAGTGCCCCAAAGTAGTCACCCGTCGTTGGACAACGAGTGATGAATGTGGAAACACGACTACCTCCACGCAAGTGATCATGTCAGTTGACACCACGGCGCCCGTCCTCAGCGGTGTGCCGGATGACATTACAGTGCAATGTGACTCGGTGCCGGTTGCCGAGACGGTCGCCGCAGATGACAACTGCGATACATCGGTTACCGTCATCTACGCGGAATCCGGGGATGGCCCTTGTGGTCCCTTTATCACTCGCACATGGAGCGCGACCGATGACTGTGGGAATACCACCGTTGCAACTCAGAAAATCGCCGTAAGCAGTAGACTTGAAGGGACAATCTACTATGACGGCGCCAGTGTTGGAACAGTTAGAATATTTGTCGACGATGAACGGATTTGGGGCTTTGCTGATTCACTCACGCAGACTTCGCCCGGGCCTTATGAATTTTCTTCCATAAATCCAGGGCAGCGATGGGTGCGTGCGTTTATCGACAGCAACAACAACGGTATCGGTGATGAGTCAGAACCTTGGGGCGAATACGCGGGGAATCCGCTGACCGTTGACGGCGATGAAGCAGGGATTGATATCACGCTAGTGGACCCTGGCGACCGAGATAATGATGGCATGCCCGACTGGTGGGAGATTAATCATGGCTTGGATCCGCAATTGGATGACACAATTGGAGACGCCGATGGTGATGGTTTCCTAAATATTTACGAACGAGTTCATGGTTCTGATCCAGAGGACATATCATCCCAACCGCTTCCGACAATATATGTTGATGCGGCTGCAGACGAAGCCGGAGATGGGACTGCAGAACTGCCCTTTGCCACCATAGGCGAAGCGGTCGCTGTCTTCCAACCCTACGATATTGTCCAAATTGAGGATGGAACCTATGAGGGCGCGATGAACCGCGGACTCTACTTTGTATATTATCCAGTCATGATCATGTCCCACCACGGTGCGGCGAACTGCATTGTCAATTGCGGCGACCGCGACCGGGCGTTCGAGTTTAATTCCTGTGATGGTCGCTCCGTCCTGCGCGGGTTAACTATCCGGCGTGGCCGGGCACGAGAAGACGGAGGCATATATTCCATTGAGGGGGGCAAAGGCGGCGCCCTTCTTTTGACATACTCACAGATTAGAATCGAAAGGTGCATACTAGTAGACAACAGCGCCGACCATGGAGGGGGGATCTACTGCGATAATTCAAGTCCTTTAATCTTGAACAGCACAATTGCAGACAACGCTAACGGTGGTATTTATGGAACCGTATCGTCACATCCGAGCCTGACGAATTGCATACTATGGAAAAACCTTGGGCGTCAAATGACCTGCGGCGATTCCGTCCTTACGCGGTGTTGCGTCAGTGGCCAAACGGATGCACCCGATGCAATTGATGACGATCCAGAATTTGTGAATCGGAAGATGGGCAACTATCACATCAGTGAATCTTCTTCCTGTATTGACCAAGGCGTTCTTACCGGTTCAGTTGATTGCGACGGAGAACAAATGTGGAACGTTTCCACGTATCCCGATACGCCGTCCTCGGTGGATGTCGGCGCTGATGAGTATCGTGACGCGGATGGCGATCATCTGCCCGACACATGGGAAACCAGCTATTTCGGCGGCATAGAAACGTATTCTGGCAGCGAGGACGCGGACGGCGACGGCTGGTCAAATACCCAGGAGGGGGGGTGGTGGACTGACCCTGTTCACGGTAGCACGGACATTGATGCAGATTCGTTACCCGACGAATGGGAGTACGCAAATTTCGGGGACTTGGAACAAGAGCCGACATCCGATCGCGATGATGATCATGTGCCGGAAAGTGCCGAATGGACCTCAGGAACTGACCCGCACAGTGCCGTTGATTCGGATGAAGACGGAATGATGGATGACTGGGAAATATGGCGGTTCGGAAATATTACGGCCCATGACGGATCCGCAAATGGCGATAACGACGGGGTCTCGGACGTGGAGGAATTCGAAAATAGTACGGATCCCGGCGATACAGATACGGATGACGATTCACTATCCGATGGTGAAGAAATCAACACAACACACACGGATCCCCTGGCAAGTGATACTGATGGAGACGTGTTGCCTGATGGATGGGAAACGACCCACTCGCTTGATCCCTTGGATGCCACCGACAGCATGGGCGACCCAGACGCTGATGGCTTTGGGGATGTGTACGAATTTTATCACGGCACGGATAATGGCAATTCTTCGTCAAAGCCATCCGTCGCAATATACGTTGATGCCGCTGCTTCTCCCTCCGGGGATGGCTCAGCCGCCACACCGTTCAATAATATCCAAGCGGCAATAGATGCCGCCTCTGCATACGACAGCATTCAGGTGGCTGCCGGCAACTATTTCGGTGTCGGGAATAAGAATCTGGATTTCCATGGCAGACCGATAATGCTTTTTTCAGAACACGGTGCTTTTACGTGCAAGATCGACTGCCAAAACACCGGTCGTGCCTTTACATTCCATACAGGGGAGGATCGGCGGTCCATTGTTCGGGGTTTCTCATTAACGGGTGGCGGAGAATTTACGGCAGACGCCATACTTTGCGAATCCGCTAGTCCAACACTGCAGCGCCTGGTCGTCGCGCGCAACATGCGCAGTCGGGACGGTGCCATTGTCTGCCATTGGGCAAGTCCGGTCATTCAAAACTGCACAATTGTCCACAATGGGAATTTCGGAATCTATTGCAGCGACGGTTCCAGTCCTTTGGTGGAGAGCTGCATAGTTTGGGACAATGGGGACAGCGATTTTTCCGGCGGTTCGCCCATTATTCGATATTGTTTAACCACAGATGACGGCCTCGAGGGACCGGGCAATCTTATGGATTCAGATCCGGAATTCGTCGGGGATTTGGTGGATGATTTTCACTTGAGAGGATCATCCCCGGCCATAGATCACGGGTGGTCCTCCGGGAATGCATTGCCTGACCTCGATGGCGGCGGGGTATTCGATGATCCCGGACATCCCAACTTTATTTCAATTACAGATATTGGGGCCGACGAATTCGACATGACTGATTCTGACGTGGATCAACTAGCTGATTGGTGGGAGATGTTGTATTGGGGCAATCTGAGCCACGTCGGCAATGTGGATCAGGAACCTGATGGTCTGTCGAACTATCAAGAATATCTTCTGCATACCGACCCGACCATAAGTGACACCGATAACGACGGAACGAATGATGCAGTGCAAGATGGAGACGGTGACTTGCTTGGAAATCTTGAGGAACTTGGTGCTGGCACAGACTGCGAGAATCCTGATACCGACGGCGATGGGTTTTCAGACGGTGAAGAGGCAAATACCTATAATAAAGACCCTCTAGATCCCGCTGAATTTCCTTACGTCGCAAATGCCTCGGGTCATTTGGTGATAAATGAGGTGCTCTATTATCCTGCCGGACCAAGTCAATACTCGCAGTTTATTGAACTATTCAATTCTTCCGATCAACCTATTGATCTTGGCGAAAACGACACCATACAAATCGGGCGAGTAGATATTGACACACTCATGCAGTTGCCCGACGTAACGATTCCGCCCAACAGTTTCCTTCTTATAGGGGGTGCTCTCGTCAAGACGAGAACCGGTCAGGTTCCTGACCTTGGTTTGCTTGACCGGCTCGATGATTTGGGAGGGGCGTCGTCTCCTATGAGCCGGGTAGATCTTTACAACCAAGCCAGTGGCATCACCGATGGCCTCCTTTATGGCAGCCCCACAGGCGAAGAGTTCATAGATGATCCTGCCTATTCCACCCCGCCGCATGCCGCCGTTTCGAGAGGCTTCTCGATTTCGAGGAAATTGACGGGGGTCGATAACAATCTTCCTGACGACTGGATAACGCGCCCATTACCAACCCCAATGGGAGCGGGAAATGCATCGCTCTTCGATGACGCTGATCCCGACGGGGACGGATTGTCCAACTCCCAAGAAATTTCGATGGGAACAGATCCGATGGTGGCCGATTCGGATGACGATGGCTTGTCAGACGGCGAGGAAACCACTTTGGGGACAGATCCAAACAATCCTGATCAAGACGGCGACGGGTTAAGCGATGGCGAGGAGCACGATCTTGGCCTGAATCCGTTTCTGGTTGATTCGGATGGAGACGGCCTGCGAGACGGATTGGAGGTCGCCTTATATCTGGACCAAGACACGGACGGCGACAACATCCCGGACATCCTGGATTCGGACTCTGACAATGATGGCATTCCAGATGGCCAGGAAGACGATGACGGGGATGAATTTGACAATGACGAGGAGCAGGCGGAGGGGACAGATTCTCAAGATCCCGACAGCAATCCTTTAACGGGTGCTTACTCTCTGTCGGATTGGGCTGATGGTTCGGCAAAGTATGAAGTGCCGAACGTCATTCCAGCCTACAACACTTGCAACGGTTTTATAAGTCCGCAAATGTGGCAATGGGATGCAACGTACAAGACCACCTGCCGACGCAAAATCAACGACGCCCCGGTCCAATACGAGTACTATTGCTGCGATAGGATTGTGCAGGATTGGAGTCGCACAACACGGATGCGTTTCTATGACGTTAATGACTCGATACCTGCCTATTTTGTAATTACTCACCATCCGCGCGGCTCCCACTATGACTATTCAGTATCTGGCGCCACGCTGGAAGCAACCATTGGTAATGACCGAGTATACGGGCTGCAGATCCCTAAAGGTGGTGCGAGCGTATCTATAAGAGAAAAACTAAAACTTGTGAGATACAGTCAGCGCGGCCGACCGATTTATGATTGGCCTGCCGTAAGCATATCAGAGCCGCATCCTGTTTTTGTAAATGGCGCAGCGCAGTACAAAATTCATCCAATACGAAAAGAGAAAATGGGTCTATTCGTTGCCATGAATGATGACGACGATGATAAAGATACAGTTCTTGATTACAGGGATAGTGACGTGCAGGAAGAAAACGACTTTGTCCCGATTGACGCAATTCATCTTTACCGCAAGCCCGTAAGTTTTGACTATGACCATTCGATCATACGGCTCTTTGAAAGGGGTCATAAGAAGCTGGGCGATCGGGAGGGGATGGGACGCGCCTTCAACGCAGAAATTGGAAAGTGCATTCCAAATTCCCCATATAAAGGGTTTGATCAATCGCCCCTCTACATTGAAGGCATCAAGCCCGGTGTTACGTATCTGAAGGTAACGGGTCCCGGAGGCGCCTTCTTTGATCGCATAAAGGTTACAGTCGTCAAGACGGATATCGATGTGGCGCGCAAGAACGGCTCCCTGGTTCCTGAAATGGATGAACATTCGAATGGAAGCGTTGTTCAGATTGTCCCCAAGACAAATCCCAGCGACCTCTACCCCAATGGAATTTTCCTTAGCCTGCCGGTACATACCATCGAACCCATCTCCGCGGCGCCTTATCTCCAGTTGAAGCTGGTGAAGACCAACCCAACCGCCGGTGCTGGCGAAATTCGCGTCTACAGGAATGGTCAACTTTTTATGGATGCGGACAGTACGGAACAAATACTTGAAGTGGCTGACCTATCCGCGACTTGGAAATTGGATTCGACCAGAGGCGGTGTGGTTGATCTCGCGCTTGTTGCGGAAAGAATGACAGGCGAGGAAATCTATCGCGACACGGTACGTGTCAGTTCCGTTCCCTGCGATCCTGCTTCCGGGCGCATTGTATATGTTAATCCATCAGCTACGGCCGCGTTGGCGCCTTTTGACGATGTTAAAACTAACGCCGCTCCCAGCATTGCCGATGCGGTGGCTATCATGCATGCCGACGACAATATTCTCATAGCCCAGAATAGCTACGGAGATAATAATCTCGCGATTCCGGCGGGCGGAGTTTTTGCGGGTTTGGGAGGAAAATGGCTGGTAGACGATCCATCGGAAGACACAGCTCCTGGTGCGTTTGCCGATAACTTTGATTATTCCACGCTGCCAGATATTGATCCAAGTGCGGTCGCGTCAATATTTAGGGGCAACAACGTATCGGGCGGCTCGCAATTAACGTTCGGCGGACTGCAGTTCCTGGACAGTCATGCAGGAACCATATCTTCGCTCAATGCTGGCGGCGCCATCCGGTTGGAAAATTTGAACTTGCCCGTTAAAATTGGCTGGTGTCGCTTCATGGGTAATTCGGCCAAAGATTTGGGAGGAGCTGTTTATTTGAAGTCGGTGAATGACGCCAGGATCGAAGTAGGTCATTTCATCGGCAACAAGGCCGACCATGATGATAGTGGCTCTCTCTTCGACGTGGACGATAGAGGAATGGGGGGGGCCATTGCTTTGTGGCAGTCAACACTCATTATCACAAACTGCATGTTTGAAGAGAATGTAGCTCAAGTATCCACATCCGGTGGCGTGCCACATCCGGGTGCTTCAGGCGGAGGTGGCGATATTTACGTTAAGAATGGAACTTTGAAGATGTTGAGCACGGTATCCAGAGATGCTCGTGCGGGCTTTCACAAAAATGCCGCTGTTGTCGATCCATTCAGTGGTGACAAATATTTTACTGGCGATGGAGGCTCAATACTTGTTCATGGAGACAAGGACAATACACTTGTGAAGATCATGGACTGCGAGTTCTATGATCCAAAATCATATGGGAATGGAGGAGCCATATCCCTCTCCAAAGATGGATCAGCAGCGGGTCGAACATGGTTTGTTCTTTTGGGGTCGGTTTCGGAACCGATTATTCCGAACCAACCGGATGAGTTAGGTGGTGGATGTGTGGGTTTGATTTCAAACGTTTTATTTATAGGCGCTCAAGGTGGATGGCAAGGTGGTGCGATAGCGGCAAATGGTCGGGGAATGGACATCGATATCTTGGATTCGATATTTGACGATTGTAGTGGCGGAATGACGCATTTGCGCGATGGCAAAGGCGGCGCGGTGGCAGTCTGTGGCGGACTCCAAGATAGTGGGGCGCCCATGAACGACGTCCTGCTTTCAGGTTGTCAAATTAACAACTGCTCTGCATCCGGGAATGGCGGAGGACTTTACGTCACGATTCGTGGCAAACTTCGGGTGGACGATACGATTATTCAAGACTGTAGCGCACTGAATTTGGGCCAAGGATTGCCACTTCCGCAGAATGACTACCGGCTCACAGAAGGCATGGGTGGAGCAATCCATTCATCGGCAGGCGGGCATATCTACTTACAGTCCGGCGGAATTGCAGGTGTACAAATCTTGAGTTGTATTGCCGAGGTAAGTGGTGGAGGCGTGTCGGCTAAGAGCGGTAGTGCGTTCATGCAGGGATCCGTATTAATTCATGGCAATGTTGCAAATGGCGCAGCAATAGACGGATATGGAAATGGCGGGGGGGTTTTTGTCACAACGTCACGCCACGACGACTTGTTGGCAGGCTTCTTTGCTGCAAGAACATTTGGGGAGGATGGCACTCTGTCGTCGTCGGCATCAGGGGTAACGATCACTGATAACCGGGCCCAACGATGGGGAGGCGGTGTCTATGCGGGGATATCGCTGCCTTCGTACGGCGTTTTATTCCACAATACAGATAATGCAGACGTGACGCTCGTGAATGCGTCGATCCAAAACAACCTAGTCTTCCAATCAGCAAGTATAAGTCTGCTGTTCCCTGCTCAAATTGCCGCTGAGCGCGTACAGGGTTCTTCCGCGGTGCTCGACTTTAGTGGTGCAAGCATCAGTGGAGATTCTGCGACCGATATTGGTATTTACACATTGGATTCCATTACCCCGGCTCGTATTGGAACTGCATACGGCACGCTTGCTGACCAATACATCTCTGAGTGATATGAAAAAGATCATATTCCTGCTTATTTTCATGTCCGCAGTTCTTGCTTTGATGGTGTACATCATCAAACGAACACGACCGGACGAAGCGGTGGCCAGAATGTCCCAATCTTCCGATGCGGGAAGCCGAGTAGAGCACTCGTTTGTTCTTGATCGATCAAAGCAGAGCACGACAAAACCTGCTGACCGGCTGCAACAACTAGAGATTCTTGGTTGCGTTCCCTCCAATTCAGACTGGTCGGATTATGTGCTCGCAGAAAAGACTGGGTGGTGGGGAAAACGACTGGACCCGGGGCTTTTCTGGAGTAACCGCGTTATTTGGTTAGACGGGTCGGCCGTGAGCGAGGCGTGGCGCCATGGCAGATCGTACCCGCCGATGCCATATGTTGATCCATCATTAGCTGATCGAAGCGACAAAGATGAGTTAAGTGAGGGCTATGATATCCAAGGCGGGCCGAACTTTCATACAGTCGCATCCGAACGCGAGGCCGCATTTTGGGACAAGTTCGTCAAAACTCATCCCCATCCTCCCGAGGACATCACACGTTGGCACTTAAGCCAGGCAGAAAGCTGGCTTCGTACCAAGCACCTATTGGAGCATGACGCAAGATACGCCGCAAGGCTCCGGATAAAACCAGAGCGCCTTCATCACTTGCTCGAAACGAAGCTCCGTGAAGCGGACATTCTTGGTTACCCGCCCGAATGTCTCACCCCAGAGGCAATCCAATGGACCTACGTCATGCAGCAGCGGCAAAAATACGCGTCAGTTCTTGCCAACAATCAAGATGCGAACAATATAGTCGTTTCCAATTTCTTCCGCAGACTCTATGTGGACCCGAAATATGTCACAAGTCCACTGACTGCACAGGATATCAATGGCGCCAATGAATGGAAGATTACCTACTTGCGGCGACTTCGGGAAGAGTCCACGGACGAATCCTATATTGATGCCTATCTGAAGGAATGGAATCTGGATCCCAAAGATGTATGGCGGACTCAAGCCGCGACGAATACAAATTCATGATGCATCGAACGACTTATTCATTGCCATGCAGACTGCTTTAAGTCAGAATATTACAAGTGTAATTTGATGAACAATACCAGCAAGCCGACCTTACGTACCCGCCGCGAGTTTTTGAAAAGCGCAGTACTGGGCTGTGGCGCTTGTGTGGCTTTTTCAATTCTGCCGCGTCGAGTATCCGCGACGGCGGACGGCGCGTTTGAATGCACGTTTTGTCGCGCGATGCTTTTGAGGACATCCAGCTTCCGCCATAACGGGGTCGATCGCGCCTACTGTCCTAATTGTGGCATAAATGTCTTGTTGGGAGCTCCGGATGTTCACAATGCATTGGCCCATTACTGCGAGCCAAAACGCCCGCGTAGGCTCGCCTCCCCAATGCGGTGGGACAGTGCACGAGTGCCCTTTCCTAACCCAGAATTGGTGAAACTTACGGGCAAGCCCGCTGTTGTTTTTTCGGACTGTAAAATCGAATTTGGGGGGCGGCGCGCGATTTAGTGCTGCCAAAAGCAGGGTATGGTGTTTCGCCATGCACTATGTTAACAGAATACAGCGACTGCTCCGCCGTCGTAACTAAATACGACGGCTTTGCGAGTTCGCGTAGAGTCATGCAGAGTAAAAGTAAACCGCGCCGCCCCCCATTTCTTAATTTGAAACATGGAAACAAGTAATCCATATCTTTTCGTGCACAATTTGGGCTTGATCCAACGTCAAGCGGGTGTCGACTCGGAGATTTCAGAACTCGTCTGCGCGTATGCTCGTCTCAAATCTAACAGAAATGAAGAGGTCCAGATCTATCGTGAGAACGTTACGCTCGACGATGTCTCAAAGCATGTGACTTTGAAGTGGTTCCTGGAGAGAAACCCTCAAGCGGACCCGCGATTCGTCGACTTTTTGGCGGCTTACAGTGCACAATTTTCGAGTCGCAAGCTGCCGGTTATTTTTAGTGTGAATCATTTGGCGTACAAATGGGGCACTACGCCGAGCCGGTTGAAATGGATTGCCTGCCACCAGCGGGAATTCTATCGCAGCTTTTCAATTCCGAAAGCGAACGGGAAAAGCCGCGACATTTTGGCACCCGATGATCAGATATTGACGATGCAACGATGGATCTTTCGCCGAATACTCAATCAAGGAAAACCACATAAATTTGCCACGGCGTTTATCCGCGGCCAGTCTATCTTGAACAACGCAAGGCCCCACCTGGGGCGAAAAGTCGTGGTCAGATTGGATATCAAAGATTTTTTCCCAAGCATCACGCATCGCCAGGTCCGCAAGGTATTTGAGAAATTTGGTTACCCATATCGAGTCGCCGTTTTGCTGGCAAATATTTGCACGGTGGATGGAAGACTTCCACAGGGAGCGCCGACGAGCCCAATGCTGTCCAATCTGGTCTGCCAGAAAATGGACAAACGTTTCGCGTGGTTGCGCCACGATGTCAAATTTCGGTACAGTCGGTACGCCGATGACATGATTTTTTCGTCAGATAATGACAAGTTTCCTTCAATCATCCCATTCTTGAAGCAAATTGTTCGTGAAGAGGGATTCGAGCCGAACGAAGATAAAATCAAAATCATGCGCCGCGGCCAGCGCCAGACGGTGACTGGCGTCGTGGTGAATGAACAGCTCAATTTAAGTCGCAAGCATGTCCGAAAATTACGAGCGGCCGTAGATCGGCATTTCAAAGCAGGCCCGGAGTCAGTGGAGATGGTTTCCCGGTGTCCGGGCGAGCACGATCCCCTGAATGTGCTCAAAGGTCACATCAGCTTTTTAAATATGGTAAGGCCGGACCGAGCAGCATTGCTGACCAGCAAATTAGGCGGCTGACAAGGCCATTAACTATGACTTGTCGGATCTGAACCTGCCACGGATATTGTGGTTATAGTAGGAACCTGGCGTTCGGGCTTTTCTCAATTCCTCGAAGATCTCTTTGGGTACCTCCCTGTAGATGTATTCTTCGCCAGACCTGAATAGCAATTTGAGATCCTTTTTTTCGGCATCGTAGTTTATTCGCTGAAGGAGCCCTTTTGTTTCGACTAGGATGGGCGCGATGTTTGAAATAACCGAGGGTTGATTTGTGGCTGATAAGCAAGTATAGGAGCCGCAAAACAACAACAAAGCGATATTCAACCAGTTCATTGGCGATTTCAAAATCGTCCCCGAATGATCATCCAAAGTCGAGGCAATGTCGCCAGCTTCGCGCTAATGTGCCTAAGGATAATCCTGATCGTTCTCGGTTTGACTAAATAGCCGAACTCTTTAGTATGTCGGCCGATGTTTGGGGATGGGGTTGAGGAGCGGCGTGACATGAGAGTCCGAGCATTTCTGGCAGTTTTGTCAATTTCCCTTATCTGTCCGGCGGCGAGCCATGCCGTGGGCACAGCTCTAAGGTTCGACGGGACAAACGATTACGTCAACTTCGGGCCGACCAATGCCCTGAACGCGGGACGTTTCACCGTCGAAACATGGTTCATGATCCAGTCGACCGGCACCCCGACCAGCACGGGCGCGGGTGGTGTCCCCGATGCGCTGCCGCTCCTGGGCAAGGGCGCGATGCAGAACGAGGGCAGCATCACCAACATGAATTACCTCCTCGGCATCGACCAGTCGGCGGGCCGTCTGATTGCCGATTTCGAGGAAGGCGACCTGGGCGCGTTCCCGGGGATGAACCACCCGGTGACCGGCAATTTGCCGATCGTAAATGGCGTGTGGAACCACGCGGCCACGACGTACGACGGCACGAACCTCAACATTTACCTGAACGGCGCGCTCGATATCACGGCCGTGATCGGACAGCCGCCGCAGTCCAACAGTATCCAGCACGCCGGCTTGGCCGCGTCGCTGAACACCGTCGGTTCGCCCTTCGGCTTTTTCGGCGGGACGCTGGACGAGCCGCGCATCTGGAACGTTGCGCGTTCCCAGCAGCAGATTATTTCCAACATGCAGAAGGAAGTCGCGTCGGCTTCCGGCCTGGTCGGCCGTTGGGGATTGAACGAAGGCACGGGCACGAACGCGGCCAATAGCGCCGGTTCGTATGGCAACGGGGCGTTGTTCAACAGCCCGGCCTGGGTGCGCGGCTATCCTTTTTCCGAAGTCGGGGTGGGGGGGCTTTATTTTGACGGTGATAACGATTACGTAAACTTGGGGACCAACAGCGCCTTGGGCCTGGCGACCTTTACATTGGAAACCTGGTTCAAGCGTTTGGGCAACGGCGACGTGGCTACGACAGGCTCGGGCGGCATAACGAACTTCATCCCGCTGATAACCAAAGGCCGTGGCGGCGTGGGTTCCGGGACCAACGACGTTAACTACGTGTTGGGCATCGACGCCGACAGCGGCGTATTGATCGCGGATTTTGAAGAAGGCGCGGCCGGGACGACGCCGGGCGCGAATCACCCCGTCTCGGGCATCACGCCTATCCTTAGTAATGTGTGGTACCACGCGGCTGTCACGTACGACGGCAGCAGCTGGAATTTATATCTGAACGGCGCGCTGGAAACCGGCCTGAGCGTCGGCGAGCCTCCGCGCTTCGACAGCGTGCTGGCGGCAGGCCTGGGAACGACCTTTGACGCGACGAACAACCCCGACGGCTTTTTCAGCGGCGTGATGGACGAGGTGCGCATTTGGAATCACGCGCGCTCGCCGGCCGCGATTGCCAGTAACGTTTTCGTCCAGATCCTGTCCGCGACCGGCCTAGTGTCGCGCTGGAGCTTGAACGAGACCAACGGGTTCACGGCCGCCAACAGCATCAACGTGGCCATCCCGGGTACGCTGGTGAACGGCCCGGTGTGGGCGCAGGGTTCACCTTTCGCCGTCCTGACCGGCGGACTCTATTTCGACGGCGTCGACGACCAGGTCGCGTTCGGCCCCGCCCCCTCGCTGGGCGCGACGAATTTCACCATTGAAACCTGGTTCAAGAAATTGGGCCCGGGCGTGACGACAACGACGGGAACGGGCGGGGTTGGCGACGCGATTCCGCTGGTGACCAAGGGCCGTGGCGAAGCGGACAACCCCTCGGGCGGCACGAACGTCGACATGAACTACTTCCTGGGGATCCGCGCCTCGGACAATATTCTGTTCGCGGACATGGAAGAAGGGGCCGGCGGCACCGCGCCCTCATCGAATCACATTATCGTGGGGACGACGCCCATCCTGGACGACGTCTGGTATCACGTGGCGGCCACCTACAACGGCACCTGGTCGCTTTACTTGAATGGCATGCTCCAATCATCCGTATTCGTGGGACAGCCGCCGCGCGCGGACAGTATCCAGCATGCCGGCCTGGGCTCGGCCTATACGTCAGTGGGCGCCGCCGAAGGATTTTTCAACGGCGTGCTGGACGAAGTGCGCATCTGGAACTACGCGCGCTCGGCCACCGAAGTGACCAACAGCAAGAACATCGAAATTACGTCCGCCGTCGGATTGTTGGGCCGTTGGGGATTGAATGAGAGCAACGGGCTCGTGGCGGCCAACAGCGCCAACCCGTCCGTGCCCGGCGTGTTGAGCAACGGGCCGATATGGACCGCGGGCGCGCCGCTGAATCCGAATCTCCCGCCGACGGTCGTATTGACCACGCCGGCCAATGGCGCGACCAATGTGTCCACCAACGCCACGTTGATCGCGACGACGACCGACCCGGAAGGCACGAACCTGACCGTGACGTTCTACGGCCGCGTGGCTGCTTCCGCCGGCCCGGATTTCACGATCATCGCGCTGCCGGACACGCAATATTACGTGTCGAGCTTGAACGGCGGAACGCCCGAGCACTTTATTTCGCAAACGGAGTGGATCATCAGCAATCGCGTGAGCCGCAACATCAAATTCGTGACGCACTTGGGTGACTGCACGGAGCACGGGTCCACCACCAACGAATCGGAATGGCTGAATGCGACCAACGCCCTGTACCGGCTGGAGGACCCCGTCAAAACGTCGCTGGCCCAGGGCATCCCGTGGGGCTTGTGCGTGGGCAACCACGACCAGTCCCCGAACGCCAATGCCGATGGCTCCACGCTGTTCTACAACCAGTATTTCGGCACCAACCATTTCGCCGGCCGCGCCTACTACGGCGGCAGCCAGGCCATCACAAACAACGATGACCACTACGAACTGTTCACGGCCAGCGGGATCGATTTCGTCATCATCCATTTGGAATACGACGAGTCGCCGAGCGCGGCGGTGTTGGCCTGGGCGAACGGCATCCTGCAGACGTACAGCAACCGGCTCGGGATCCTGGCCAGCCACTATTTCAGCGACGTGGGAACCGGGGGCGCGTTCGGAACACAGGGCGCCGCGGTCTACAACGCGCTGAAAACGAATGTGAATTTTTCGCTCATGCTCTGCGGGCATCGCCCGGGCGAAGGGCGGCGACAGGACACGTTTGAAGGTCGCACGGTGCATTGCCTGCTTTCCGACTACCAGGGCCGCTCGGGCGGCGGCGACGGCTGGCTGCGCATCTACGAGTTCTCGCCGAGCAACAACATCATGCGCGCGAAAACCTATTCGACGACGCTGGCGACCTTTGAATCGGATGCCGACAGCGAATTCACCATCCCTTACGCGATGACGACCGGCACGCCGTACACGGTCATCGCGGTCCTGACCAATGTCCCGTCCGGCAGCAACCCGTCGGTGATTTGGTCCAACCGCGCCGCGAACACGACCTACGAGTGGTATGCGGAAGCCAGCGACGGCGCGAACCTGACGGCCAGCCCGGTCTTCTCGTTCCGGACCGGCGCGAGCAGTTGCACGGATTGCGACGGCGACGGGATGCCCGACGCGTACGAAATCCAGCAATTCGGCACCACCACGAACGGCTTCGCCGGCGACGTGGACGGGGACGGCATGAGCAACGGCAACGAGTTCCTGTCCGGCACCCAGCCGACCAACGCGGCCTCAATCTTCAGATTGCGCAGCGTCACGTCCTTCGGGACGACGCGTTCCATCATTGCCAACACGGAGCCGGCCCGGAAATACAAGATCGCGTATTACACCGGCTACCTGACGACCAACGTCACGTGGAGCTTCTTCGGCAATACGAACAACGGCTTCGGGACGTGGATCGAAACCAACACGGTGCCCACCACGCACACGTTTGTCGACGACCAGACGACGAACTCCACCTTTGGCGCGCCGCCGCTCAACGCGAACGGACGCGTCTACCGCGTGACGACGGGGCCATGAGCTGACGGGAGACCATGACGCGACTACGATATATAGCCTTGATGTTTGGTTGCGTGATGGTGGCCCGGGGCGCGGATTTCGCGCTCCGGTTTGACGGTACGAACGACTACGTCACGTTCGGGCGGGCCGCCGCCTTGGGCGCGACGAATTTCACCATCGAGACGTGGTTCATGCGCCAGGGCACGGGCGTCGTGGTCAGCACGGGCGGTGGCGGCATCACCGCCGTCCCGCTGGTGACCAAGGGCACGGGCGAAAACGAATTCAACGTCACCAACATGAATTATTTCCTGGGCCTGCGCGGGACGGACCGCGTGGTGGCCGTGGATTTCGAAAGCACGAACGCGTCGCCGGTCGGACAGAATTTCCCCGGTTTCGGCACCTCCGCGGTGAACGACATCACGTTCTGGCATCACGCGGCGACCACGTACGACGGGACGAATCTCGCGGTCTACGTCGACGGTGTCCTGGATGCAATAACGCCCGCCACGAACGCGGCCAACGGGCCGGGGCAGATCCCGCAATGGAACAGCGTGCAATTCGCCGGCCTGGCCACGTCCATGACCTCGACCGGCGCGCCGAGTGGATTTTACAACGGGATCCTGGACGAGCCTCGCATCTGGGCCTATGCGCGATCCGCTCAGGAAATCAAAAACGCCATGCGCGTGGAAATCACGAACGCGCCGGGCTTGCTCGGCCGTTGGAGTTTGAACGAGGGCGCGGGCACCATCACCACCAATTCGATTACCGGGTCGCCGAACGGCACCAACGTCGGCGGCGCGGTGTACGTTGCCGGCTATCCGTTCAAGTATGCGGGCACGGGCGGGTTGCTTTTTGACGGCGTGAACGACTACGTGATCCACCCGACCACGAACGCGCTCGGCACCACCAACTTCACGGTGGAGACATGGTTCAAACGGACCGGCACCGGCACGTTCACGTCCACGGGCGCCGGCGGTATCACGAATTTTATACCGCTCATTACCAAGGGCGGGATGGAGAGCGACGGCACCAACGTCGACGCGAATTACATGCTCGGCCTCCGCGTATCCGACGGCGTCCTGATGGCGGATTTCGAGGAAGGTTTTACAGGTGCGATTCCGGGCAACAATCATCCGGTCACCGGCCAGGTCGCGACCGTCACGGACGTTTGGTACCACGCTGCGGCGACGTACGACGGCACGAACTGGAATTTGTATCTGAACGGGAACCTGGAGACGACGTGGTTTGCCGGCCAGCCGCCGCGTTGGGACAACGTCCAGCCGTTCGGCTTGGGCACGTCCTTCCGGTCCAATGCCACGCCCCAGGGATTTTTTGCCGGCGTGCTGGACGAGGTGCGCATCTGGAACTACGCGCGCAGCGCGGCGCAGATCACCAATAGTATTTATCTTCGCATCGGATCCGCGACGGGATTGATCAGCCGCTGGTCGTTGGACGAAGAGCGCGGTTTCACCGCGTCGAACACCGCGAACAGCGCGATCGTCGCGTCGCTGTCCAACGGCGCGGTGTGGGCGGCCGGGTACCCCTTCGGACTGATCGCGCCGACGACGGCGATCACGAGCCCGGCCAACGCGTCCTTGTTCTATCAATTCACGAACCTGGTCGTGCAAGCCTCGGCGGCGGACGCGGACGGCACGGTGACGAACGTGATTTTCCTCGTTAACGGGTCGACCATCGGCGCAGATGCGAGCGAGCCGTTCCAAGCCTCGTGGACCAGCGTGGAGGCGGGCAACTATTCGCTGCGCACGATCGCGCAGGACAACGACGGGAATTCCGCCACGTCCGCGGCCGTGCAGGTGACAGTGGCCACGGAGCCGGGCACGGGCGGACTTTTCTTCGACGGCGCCAACGATTTTGTGACGTTCGGCCCAACCAACGCGCTGGGCTTGAGCCGGTTCACGCTGGAGTGCTGGTTCCGGCGGGGGAACGGCGGAACGGCGGCGTCGAGCGGCGCGGGCGGGATTCCCGACGCCTTGCCGCTGGTGACGAAGGGCGCGGCCGAGAACGAATTCGGCGTCACCAACATGAATTATTTCCTGGGGCTGGACCAGTCGTCCGGCCAGCTCGTGGCCGATTTTGAAGAAGGCGATGCCGGCGCCACGCCGGGCCTGAATCATCCCGTGACGGGCGCCACGGTGATCGTGAGCAACGTGTGGACGCACGGCGCGGCGACGTACGACGGGACGAATTGGGCGCTGTACGTGAACGGCGTGCTCGATGCGACGATGGTCGTCGGCCAGCCGCCGCAATCGCAGAGCATCCAGCACGCCGGGCTGGGCTCGAGCTTGAACACCGTCGGCGCCCCGCAAGGATTTTTCTGCGGCGCGATGGATGAAGTGCGCATCTGGAATTACGCGCGGTCCGCGGCGCAGATTACCGGCGCCATGAATAGCGCGATCAGCTCCGAGAGCGGATTGGTCAGCCGTTGGAGCCTCGACGAGGGCGCCGGGACAACCGCCGGCAACAGCGTGAATGCCAATGTGGGCGGCGTCCTGTCCAACGGGCCGGTGTGGGTGGCCGGGACGGCGCTCACGTCGAATACCGCGCCGCAAACGTTTCCTGACCTGGCGACGGGCAACGAAGATTCGTCGCTGGTGTTCAACGTGATCACCAACGACGTGGATTCGAATATCGACTCCAACGACGTGCAGATCCTGGATGCGCCGGACGACGGAACGATATCCACCAACGGCGGCGGCTCGTTTACGTTCGTGCCGAACCTGGACTTCCACGGCACCAACACGCTGACCTACCAGGTGTGCGACCTGCTGGATCTCTGCAGCACCGGGACGGCCACGCTGGTGATTGTGTCAGTAAACGATGAGCCCACGGCCAACAGCCAATTGGTCTCCGCCTTCGAAGATGTGGCGACGAACTTTACGCTGACCTCCACTGACGTCGATGGCCCGATCACAAACTTCACGATTTTGACGTCGCCGACCAATGGCGCGATCGATGGCGTAGAACCGAATTTGACCTACACGCCTGCGACCAACTTTTCGGGCATTGACTCGTTTGAGTTTCAGGTCACGGACGGCAGCCTGATCTCCGGCGTCGCCACCGTCACCATCACGATCGCGGCGGTGAACGACGCGCCGACGGCAAACGGCCAGTTGGTCTCCGCCTTCGAAGATGTGGCGACGAATTTTACGCTGACCTCCACTGACGTCGATGGCCCGATCACAAACTTCACGATTTTGACGTCGCCGACCAATGGCGCGATCGATGGCGTAGAACCGAATTTGACCTACACGCCTGCGACCAACTTTTCGGGCATTGACTCGTTTGAGTTTCAGGTCACGGACGGCAGCCTGATTTCCGGCGTCGCCACCGTCACCATCACGATCGCGGCGGTGAACGACGCGCCGATCGCGAACGGCCAGGCCGTATCGGCCGACGAAGATACGGCGACGAACATCACGCTGACGGCGTCCGACGTGGATGGGCCGGCGACGAACTTTACCCTCCTGAGTTCGACAACGAACGGCAGCCTCTCCGGCAGCGCCCCGGACCTTACGTATACGCCGTTCACCAACGCATTTGGCGGTGACACGTTCACGTTTGAGGTCGACGACGGCGGCCTGACGTCTGGGGTTGCCACGGTGACGATAACGATCGCGGCCGTGAATGATGCCCCGGTGGCTTTCGATAATACGTTCTTCGTGTCGGAGGACAACGTTTCGACGTTCAACGTCAATGTCAGCGACGTGGACGGGAACGCGGATACGAATTCCCTCGTCGTCATCACGCCGCCGGCCGACGGCAACGTGACGACAAACACCGGGCTCAACATCAGCTACAGCCCGAATCTCAACTTCAACGGCACGAATAAATTCGAATACCGCATTTGCGATTTCGGCGGACTGTGCGACACGGGCGAGATCACGATCGTGGTATCGCCGCAGAACGATCCGCCCTCGACGAGCCCGCAGTCCGTTTCGGCGTTTGAAGATACGGCGACCAACATCACGCTGACGGCGACCGACGTGGACGGGCCGGTGACGAACTTCACCCTGGTCTCTTCGCCCACGAACGGATTGCTCTCGGGAACGGCGCCCGACCTGACGTACACGCCGGATCTCAACGTAGCAGGCGTGGACTCTTTTGCATTCGCAGTCGATGACGGGTCGCTCACTACCAGCGTGACCACGGTGACCATCACGGTGGGGGCGGTGAATGACGCGCCGATCGCAAACGGCCAGGCCGTATCGGCCGTGGAAGACACCGCGACGAATATCACGCTGACGGCGTCGGACGTGGATGGGCCGGTCACCAATTACACGGTCGTGAGCATTCCCACGAACGGACTTCTGACCGGCACGGCGCCGGACCTGACCTACACGCCCAACTTGGACGTGTCGGGCGTCGACAGCTTCACGTTCGAAGTTGACGACGGATCGCTGACTTCGAGCCTGGCGACGGTGATGATCACGGTGGCCGGCGTAAACGATGCGCCAACCGCGACCGATGACCTCGCGACCACCAACGAGGACGCGGCTGCCACGCTCGACGTGGCCGCCAACGATACGGACGTCGATAACGGCATCGATACAAATTCTGTCGTCGTTCTGTCGGTTCCCGCAAACGGTGTCGTCACAACCAACGCGGGGGGCGTGCTCACGTTCACGCCGGCCCCGGACTTCAACGGCACGAATACGTTCGACTACCAGGTCTGTGACCTGGGCGGTTTGTGCGACACGGGCACCGTGACGGTCGTGATTACGCCGGACGCCGAAGCGGATCTGGGCATCAGCAAGACAGATTCGCCCGATCCGATTGTCGGCGACAGCCAGTTGACGTACACGATCGTGGTGACCAATGCGGGACCAGATGCAGCCGAAGAGGTCACGGTCACCGATACGCTGCCGGCCGGCGTTACGCCCTCGGGAATTTATGTCACGAACCTCGGGACGTTGGCCGCCGGCTCGATAACGTCGATTACGATCCAAGTCAGTGTTGATGAAGATACGGTGGGTGTGCTTACCAACGTGGCTTCGGTTACGAGCACGACGGACGACGGCAATCTGGCCAACAATTCCGCTAGCGAGACGACGACCATCCAGGACAATGACAATGACGGAAATCCGGACTTCAACGACGCGGACGATGACGACGACGGGATCCCGGATTTCTGGGAAATCCAATACGGCCTGGATCCGCTCAACCCGGCGGATGCCACTCTGGACAGTGACTTGGATCAGTTCCTGAACATTCAGGAATATATTGCGGACACGGTGCCGACGAATGCGGCGTCCTTCCATCACGCCGCGGCCATCTCGCCCAATCCACCGATCAGCGTGACGTTCCCGTCCTCCACCGGCCGGGTGTACGACCTGCAGTACAGCACCAACCTGTTGTTGCCGGGGTGGGGCGTGATTGAGACGAACGTGCCGGGCCAACCGGGCACCACGACCCTCATCGACACGAACGAGAACGTGCTCCGGCATTACCGGATCGGCGTCAGCCTGCCCCCGCCGCCGGGCGACAACTAATCCACTAATCCGCGTTTTTATCTTCTTTTACGATTTGCCCTTGAAACTGAACTTTGGTTCAGTTAAGGTGTAAGTATTCAAAAGAGGGTGAAAATATGAGCCGAAAGCTGGATTTAGCGGCGAAGATAACGGAACTGCGGCGGTTTTTCCGTTTGGAGCGGCGGGTCCCCGGATACCAGGAAATGCTGGAGCTGTTCGAGTATCGCTCCAAGAACGCCGTGCACGGCCTGCTGAAAAAACTGGAAGAACTTGGTTATCTCCAAAAAGGCCGCGGCGGAAAAATTTCTTTTACGCGCAAGCTGACCGGCTCGATCAAATTGCTGGGCGCGGTCCAGGCGGGATTCCCGTCGCCGGCCGAGGAAGAACTGGTCGACGTCTTGAGCCTGGACGAATTCCTGGTCCAGCGCCCCGACGCGACCTTCATGCTGACGGTGAGCGGCGACTCCATGATCGATGCGGGCATCCATCCCGGTGACATCGTGCTGGTGGAGAAGGGCGTGAATCCCCGCAACGGAAATATCGTGATCGCCCACGTGGACGGGGAGTGGACGCTCAAATTCTATTTTAAGGACCGGGAAGGCGTGCGCCTGGATCCCGCGAACAAAAAATACAAATCCATTCGGGCAAAACAGTCATTGAACATCGGCGGCGTGGTGAAGGCGGTGGTGAGAAAATACGGATAGAGTTCCGAGTTCCGGGTTTCTAGTTCCGAGTTTAAATGAGCCGAATTCAAAGATTTGAAGAGATCGTGAGTTGGCAAAAGGCTCGCGACTTGACGTCAACGATCTACGAGATTTCGAAACGCGGATATTTTTTGAAAGATTTTGCATTGCGGGATCAAATTCGTCGCGCCGCAGTTTCTGTAATGGCCAACATTGCAGAAGGATTTGATCGGGATGGCAATAGGGAATTCGGACAATTCCTTTCGCATGCAAAAAGTTCCTGCGCAGAGTTGCAATCGCATCTGTATGTTGCATGGGATCAAAAGTACATGGATGACTCCGTGTTTAATTCCTTGTATGGCCGCGCAGGAGAAATAAACCGGTTAATTGGCGGGCTTCTCCGTTACCTGCGCCAAACTGAAAAACGTGGTCGGAAGTTTATTCAGCCAGCCTCATGAACTCGGAACCCGGAACCCAGAACCAGGAACTGTTCGACCAGGCTCTCACCCATTTCCCCCGCGCGATCATGCACGTGGACGGGGACGCGTTCTTTACGTCCGTCGAAGAGGCCATGCATCCGGAGCTGAGAGGCCGGGCGGTCGTGACCGGCAAGGAGCGCAACATTATTGCCTGTGCCAGCTACGAGGCCAAACGGCTGGGCATCCGGCGCGGCATTCATCTGCACGAGGCCCGGCGGATATGCCCGGAACTGATCGTGCTGCCCGACGACTATGAATCCTACAGTCTTTTTTCCAAACGCATGTTCAACATCATCCGGCGGTACACGCCCATGGTGGAGGAAAGCTCGATGGACGAGGGGTTTGCGGACCTCACCGGCCTGCGGCGCGTGTTCCACACGTCGTACGAGGACATCGCGTGCCAGATCAAAGAAGAAATAAAAGCCGAACTGGATATCACGGTTTCGGTGGGATTGAGCTTGTCCAAGGGGTTGGCCAAGCTGGCGTCTAAATTCAAAAAACCCGATGGGTTTACCGCGGTGCCGGGCGACCAGATCGAAAACTTTCTTCGCCAGCACACGCTGGATGATGTTTGGGGTTTCGGCGATAATACGAGCAACATGCTGCAGAAGATGGGGCTGCGCACGGCCCTGGATTTCGCGCAGCTTTCAGAAAACCGGGCCGGCATCGCGCTCGGCAAAATCGGCCGCGAAATCTGGAGCGAACTGCGCGGTAACGCGGTGTACCCTCTGGTTACCGAGGAAAAGTCGACCTACGCGACGATCAGCAAATGCAAAACGTTCACCGCCCCGTCGAGCGATCGCGATTTCGTATATGCCAAGCTGGTGAGGAATGTTGAATCGGCGTTCATCAAAATGCGCCGCTACCACTTGCGGACCGCGTTGCTGTGTGTGCTGTTGCGGCGGCGTGATTTTTCCCAGCGGGGACTGGAGGCGCGATTGAGCCGCGCGACGTCCGCCACGCCGGAAGTGCTGCCGGTCGTGAAAAAACTTTTCGACCAGTTGTTCGAGGAAAATACGGAATACCGGACCACCATTATCCTGCTGGGTAAGCTGGAGGACGATGGCGTCGCGCAGCGGGAATTATTTGAGGACAATGTTCATATTGAGAAGATGGAGGCCGCGTCACGGGTGATCGATGAAGTGGCGGAGCTTTATGGCAAACATAAATTGGGCGTGGGGCAGTCGCTTTACCTGGATCGGCATCGCCATACGGAGCGGGACGAAGTGGCCGCGCGAAAAAAGAATCTTTTGTCGGGTGAAACGGCGCGCCGCCGCCTGAACATTCCGCGACTATTTGTGGGCGTCTGAAATTTCGCGGAGAATGGTTTCCGCGGCCGCGCGCGGACTGGACGATTCCAGAATCGGCCGACCCACCACCAGGAAGTTGGATCCATCGCGTGCGGCGTCCCGCGGCGAGCCCACGCGCTTCTGGTCGCTGGCGGCACCCGAGGAGAGCCGAATGCCCGGGGTGACGAGGATCGCATCCGTGCCAAATTCCGCGCGAAGTTTTCGGATTTCCTGCGGCGAGCAGACCAGGCCGGGAATTCCGGCGCCGAGGGCAAGCTCGGCCATTTTCAAAGCGTGCGCTTCAAGGGTTCGCGCGATGCCGAGATCGTCGAGATCGTTTTGATCGAGGCTGGTGAGGGCGGTTACGGCAAGCAGGGTGGGGGCATTGGGCCCGAACGATTGGGCCGCGTCAGCCGCGGCCTGGAGCATGGATCGTCCCCCGGCTGCATGCACCGTGAGCATATGAACGCCGTGCTGGGTGGCCGATTTCACGGCGCGTTCCACGGTGCGGGGAATATCGTGAAGCTTTAGGTCCAGGAAAATATTTTTTCCCAGCGCGCGAAGGGCGTCGAGCGACGCGGGGCCTTCCGCGCAAAAAAGTTCGAGCCCGATTTTGTACCACATGATTTCCGCGGGCAACTGCTCGGCAATGTAAGCGATTTCACGGGACGTGGAAACGTCCAAGGCCACGATGAGTTGAGGGGCAATCACGCGCTCTTGATACTTCATGTTATACGCGCCACACAATTTAAATCACAAGTGACGCATTCGCAAGCAGTAACGACGCTGAAAATAAAAAAATGTTTTTCTTCAAAATCTGTTGACGCTAGGGCAGTCCTGAAATACTTTCTCCCCAGACATCGAGACACCTTAAAGCTGTCTCTGGGGTCTGTACCAAAAGAGATCGAAAACGGCCTATCGCCTTCCTCTTCGGAAGCGAGGAGGATAGGAGAATAGGATGTTTTCGTCTCTATGTTCTTTGACAGGTGAATATCATACGACATCATTTCGAGTCAGAAATGGTGTGGTTTGTGTAGGTCAGACGTGATTTCTTTGTTTTAGAAGTGGCCCGCGGACCGCGGGTCACAAAATTTAGGATCAAAGCTAGATCGGCCGGGAGCGAAAGCGAACGGTTGGTCGAACTCCATAAATTTATTTACGGAGAGTTTGATCCTGGCTCAGAACGAACGCTGGCGGCGTGGATGAGGCATGCAAGTCGAACGATCTTTGTCGTGTAGCAATATATGGCAAAGGAAGTGGCGCAAGGGTGAGTAATACGTGAGTAATCTGCCTCCTAGATGGGCACAACCTGGCGAAAGCCGGACTAATTCCCAATGTGGTAGCTTCGGGCATCCGAGGCGATCTGAAGACGGGGACCGCAAGGCCTGTCACTAGGAGATGAGCTCACGCCCTATCAGCTTGTTGGTGAGGTAACGGCTCACCAAGGCTTACGGGTAGCTGGTCTGAGAGGACGATCAGCCACACTGGGACTGAGACACTGCCCAGACTCCTACGGGAGGCTGCAGTCGAGAATCTTTCGCAATGGGGGAAACCCTGACGAAGCGACGCCGCGTGCAGGATGAAGGCCTTCGGGTCGTAAACTGCTGTCTTTCGGGAGCAAGGAACTGTCGTGAACAACGGCAGAACTTGATAGTACCGGAGGAGGAAGCCACGGCTAACTCTGTGCCAGCAGCCGCGGTAATACAGAGGTGGCAAGCGTTGTTCGGATTTACTGGGCGTAAAGGGTGCGTAGGCGGCTCCGCATGTCGGATGTGAAATCCCACGGATCATCTGTGGAACGGCATTCGAAACTGCGGGGCTAGAGTGCGGGAGAGGAAGGTGGAATTCTCGGTGTAGCGGTGAAATGCGTTGATATCGAGAGGAACGCCGGTGGTGAAGACGACCTTCTGGAACGCAACTGACGCTGAGGCACGAAAGCTAGGGGAGCAAACAGGATTAGATACCCTGGTAGTCCTAGCCGTAAACGGTGTGCACTTGATGTAGGAGGAATTATCCCCTTCTGTGTCGAAGCTAACGCGATAAGTGCACCGCCTGGGGAGTACGGTCGCAAGATTAAAACTCAAAGGAATTGACGGGGGCCCGCACAAGCGGTGGAGCATGTGGCTTAATTCGATGCAACGCGAAGAACCTTACCTGGGCTTGACATGTAACTGGATGCCCGTCGAAAGATGGGAGGCCTTCGAGGCTGTTACACAGGTGCTGCATGGCTGTCGTCAGCTCGTGCCGTGAGGTGTTAGGTTAAGTCCTGCAACGAGCGCAACCCCTGTGACTAGTTGCTCGCGCGCAAGCGCAGCACTCTAGTCAGACTGCCTGTGATAAGCAGGAGGAAGGTGGGGATGACGTCAAGTCAGTATGGTCCTTATGTCCAGGGCTGCACACGTGCTACAATGATCGGTACAGAGGGAAGCAAAGCCGCGAGGCGAAGCAAATCCCCGAAAGCCGATCTCAGTTCAGATTGGAGTCTGCAACTCGACTCCATGAAGCTGGAATCGCTAGT